>Ga0105237_10000009_pt1 | contig 337615 bp, 304 predicted proteins | sample KBSC24metaG_FD_81520 | JGI IMG/M metagenome (GOLD analysis project Ga0105237, IMG submission 81520) | Corn rhizosphere microbial communities from Kellogg Biological Station, Michigan, USA - KBS C2-4 metaG | ecosystem: Host-associated > Plants > Roots > Rhizosphere > Soil | place: Michigan...
AACCATTTAACGGTGCCGGTTTGGCGATTAGACATGGTGTATCTCCAAGAAACATATATTTTCAGTAGTGCTGTGCTGCTCAGGCCAACTGGGCACACCGGGCTATCATAGTCGAAATGTTCGACTTGGGAGCCCCCCCAAGGCATTGTTTGCGAGTCAATAGCGTTGCGTTTACTACCTGAATCGGCTGAAAGCCCCGATCTACGGGGCTTTTGTGCGAAATATAAGCTGGTAAAAAAAGCCGTAAAAGCTGCGTAATTTGTGAGAAATGGCAGTTTTCGAGGTGTTTTTCCAGCAAAACGGCCGTCTGATCAGGGGTGAATATTACTTTTTCTTCACGACCTTGCAGGACGAAATAGCCGCGACCGCCTTGTTTTTAAGGTCCGGGCTGGCGTTCTGGTTGGTCATCAGCTCTTTGATCTCGGCCGTGCTCAATTCGGCGTTGATTTTGTTCGCGCCACATTCGCAATGTTCTTTGGCGGTTTTGACGTCCACATTTTGGCTGGCGGCAGAGGTGCAGTCTTTAACGAAGCTGTCACGGGCACCGGCTGGCCAGTTGGAAGGCGCAGCTGCTTGTGCGCCGAGGGAAAGGAGGCTCAGGGTAGCGGCGAGAGCGAGGGTCGAGGTAAAACGCATCATGGGATGCTCCTTTGGGTCGAGGACGAACAGCGATTCTCAGTGGGTTTGAGGCGTGGCGTACAGCTCAAGTTCACTTTTGCCGCTATAAAGGCTGGAATTTACCTTTACGTTGGATGGCGCCGGCGCGATGACCGTTCATCTGTGCTAGCATCAGCCCCCTGGCTATTCCCAGGCGTGCCATTTGCCGCCTTGCCATGTTCCTTTTTGTTCACTCCAGTCACTCTGGTTCGATTATCGGTTTGCCGAAAGGCTCCTGCCGCTGTAAGGCAGGCGTTCATTGCTGAACGGCCTGGTGTTGGATCTTGTACTGGCTCATCCCAACCCACGTGACCTTTGGTAGGGGTCACCACTAGGAGAGGAGGCGCCATGCCAACTATTACTCTTCCCGATGGCAGTCAACGTTCATTCGATCATTCGGTTTCCGTCGCCGAGGTCGCCGCATCCATTGGTGCCGGCCTGGCCAAGGCCACCGTGGCCGGCAAGGTCGACGGCAAGCTGGTCGACGCCAGCGACCTGATTACCTCCGACGCCAGCCTGCAGATCATCACGCCCAAGGATCAAGAGGGGCTGGAGATCATTCGTCACTCTTGCGCGCACCTGATTGGCCACGCGGTCAAGCAGTTGTACCCCACCGCGAAAATGGTGATCGGCCCGGTCATTGACGAAGGTTTCTATTACGACATCGCCTACGAGCGTCCTTTTACGCCGGACGACCTGGCCGCCATCGAACAGCGCATGCACGCGCTGATCGAAAAAGATTACGACGTCATCAAGAAAGTCACCCCGCGCGCCGAAGTGATCGACGTGTTTACTGCGCGTGGCGAAGACTACAAGCTGCGCCTGGTAGAAGACATGCCGGACGAACAGGCCATGGGCCTGTATTACCATGAAGAATACGTCGACATGTGCCGTGGCCCGCACGTACCGAATACGCGTTTCCTCAAGTCGTTCAAGCTGACCAAGCTGTCCGGTGCCTACTGGCGCGGCGATGCCAAGAACGAGCAACTGCAGCGGATCTACGGCACCGCCTGGGCTGACAAGAAGCAGCTGGCGGCCTACATCCAGCGCATCGAAGAAGCCGAGAAACGCGACCACCGCAAGATCGGCAAGCGCCTGAACCTGTTTCACCTCCAGGAAGAAGCGCCGGGCATGGTGTTCTGGCACCCGAACGGCTGGACCCTGTACCAGGTGCTTGAACAGTACATGCGCAAGGTGCAGCGTGAGAACGGCTACCTGGAGATCAAGACTCCTCAGGTTGTTGACCGTAGCCTGTGGGAGAAATCCGGGCACTGGGCCAACTACGCCGACAATATGTTCACCACCCAGTCGGAAAACCGCGACTACGCCATCAAGCCGATGAACTGCCCTTGCCACGTGCAGGTGTTCAACCAGGGCTTGAAGAGCTACCGCGAGTTGCCGATGCGCCTGGCCGAGTTCGGTGCCTGCCACCGTAACGAGCCATCGGGTGCATTGCACGGCATCATGCGCGTACGCGGCTTCACCCAGGACGACGCACACATCTTCTGCACCGAAGAACAGATGCAGGCGGAGTCCGCTGCATTTATCAAGCTGACCATGGACGTTTATCGCGATTTCGGTTTTACCGAAGTCGAAATGAAGCTGTCCACTCGTCCGGAAAAGCGCGTCGGTTCCGACGAGCTATGGGACCGCGCCGAAGCGGCACTCGCCGCTGCGCTAGACAGCGCGGGCCTTGCGTACGATCTGCAACCGGGTGAGGGCGCGTTCTACGGGCCTAAAATCGAGTTCTCGCTGAAAGATTGCCTTGGCCGTGTCTGGCAATGTGGTACCTTGCAGCTCGATTTTAACCTGCCGATCCGTCTGGGAGCCGAATACGTCTCCGAAGACAACAGCCGTAAACACCCGGTCATGTTGCACCGGGCGATCCTTGGCTCGTTCGAACGGTTCGTCGGGATCCTGATCGAGCACTACGAGGGTGCGTTCCCCGCGTGGCTGGCTCCGACCCAGGCAGTGATCATGAATATCACTGATAAACAGGCAGATTTTGCCGCTGAAGTTGAAAAAACTCTCAACGAAAGCGGATTTCGTGCCAAGTCCGACTTGAGAAATGAAAAGATCGGCTTTAAAATCCGCGAGCATACTTTGCTCAAGGTTCCCTATCTTTTGGTTATCGGAGATCGGGAAGTCGAGATGCAGACTGTCGCTGTGCGTACTCGTGAAGGTGCTGACCTGGGCTCGATGCCCGTCGCCCAGTTCGCTGAGTTCCTCGCGCAAGCGGTTTCCCGGCGTGGTCGCCCAGATTCGGAGTAATTATTATTAAGCGTGAAATGAGACAAGATAAACGAGCTGCACCGAAAGCCCCGATCAACGAGAATATCTCGGCACGCGAGGTTCGGTTAATTGGCGCTGACGGCGAGCAGATTGGCATCGTCTCGATTGATGAAGCGCTTCGTATCGCTGAAGAGTCCAAATTGGACCTGGTGGAAATTTCCGCCGACGCAGTCCCGCCTGTTTGCCGGGTGATGGACTACGGCAAGTCGATCTTCGAAAAGAAGAAGCAGATTGCTGCGGCGAAGAAGAACCAGAAGCAGATTCAAGTAAAAGAAATCAAGTTTCGTCCAGGGACGGAGGAAGGGGATTACCAGGTAAAACTGCGCAACCTGGTACGTTTCCTGAGTGATGGGGACAGGGCCAAGGTATCCTTGCGATTCCGCGGCCGTGAGATGGCCCACCAGGAACTGGGGATGGAACTCCTCAAGCGGGTTGAAGCTGACCTGCTCGAGTACGGTTCGGTCGAACAGCATCCTAAGATGGAAGGACGCCAGCTGATCATGGTCATCGCCCCGAAAAAGAAGAAGTAATCAACAGGGCACGGCAGGCCTTCTGATTATGTTTATCAACTGAATGCGGAGTATCCGAACATGCCAAAGATGAAGACTAAAAGTGGTGCTGCTAAGCGGTTTCTGAAAACTGCTAACGGTATCAAGCACAAGCACGCTTTCAAGAGCCACATCCTGACCAAAATGTCGACCAAGCGTAAGCGTCAACTGCGCGGTAGCAGCTTGCTGCATCCGTCTGACGTGGCAAAAGTCGAGCGCATGCTGCGCCTTCGTTAATTTTTGGATCAAGACTAGAGGAAGTAACTCATGGCTCGTGTAAAGCGTGGCGTCATTGCCCGTAAACGTCACAAAAAAATTCTGAAACTTGCTAAAGGCTACTACGGCGCACGCTCACGCGTATTCCGTGTTGCCAAGCAAGCGGTAATCAAGGCAGGCCAATACGCCTACCGTGACCGTCGTCAGAAAAAACGTCAGTTCCGCGCTCTGTGGATCGCTCGTATCAACGCTGGTGCTCGTGTTAACGGTCTGTCCTACAGCCGTTTCATTGCTGTCCTGAAAAAAGCGTCCATCGAGATCGACCGTAAGGTTCTGGCTGATCTGGCAGTGAACGAAAAAGCGGCGTTTGCTGCGATTGTCGAGAAAGCTAAAGCCACCTTGGCTTAAGTACCCCCGACAGTCACCCTGGGTTACTCTGTAGCCCAAGGTGTTAAACGTCTTAAATAGGGGAAGAGCCTTCAAGCTCTTCCCCTATTTTGTATCTGGAGTCTGTACATGGAAAACCTGGACGCGCTCGTCGCTCAAGCTCTTGAGGCTGTGCAAAGCGCTGAAGATATCAATGCCCTGGAGCAAATCCGGGTTCACTACCTTGGCAAGAAGGGTGAATTGACTCAGGTGATGAAGACCCTGGGAAATTTGCCGGCTGAAGAGCGTCCGCAAGTCGGTGCGCTGATCAACGTTGCCAAGGAGCGTGTCACAGAGGTTCTCAATGCGCGCAAGGCGTCGCTCGAGGAGGCCGATCTTGCGGCCAAGCTCGCCGCCGAGTCCATTGACGTGACCCTGCCTGGCCGTGGCCAGGCTTCGGGCGGTCTGCATCCGATTACCCGGACTCTGGAACGTATCGAGCAGTTCTTCACTCACATCGGCTACGGCATCGCCGAAGGCCCTGAGGTCGAAGACGACTATCACAACTTCGAGGCGCTCAACATCCCCGGCCATCACCCGGCCCGGTCGATGCACGATACCTTCTATTTCAATGCGAACATGCTGTTGCGCACCCATACCTCGCCGGTACAGGTCCGCACCATGGAATCGCAGAAGCCGCCGATCCGCATCGTCTGCCCAGGCCGTGTGTACCGTAGCGACTCCGATATCACCCACTCGCCGATGTTCCACCAGGTCGAAGGCCTGCTGGTTGATCGCGATATCAACTTCGCCGACCTCAAGGGCACCATCGAAGAGTTCCTGCGGGTGTTCTTCGAGAAAGAGTTGGCGGTGCGTTTCCGTCCATCGTTCTTCCCGTTCACCGAGCCGTCCGCTGAAGTCGACATGGAATGTGTGATGTGCAGCGGTAAAGGCTGCCGCGTCTGCAAGCAGACGGGTTGGTTGGAAGTGATGGGCTGCGGCATGGTTCACCCCAACGTGCTGCGCATGTCCGGGATCGACCCGGAAGAGTTCTCGGGCTTTGCCTTCGGCATGGGCGTTGAGCGTCTGGCCATGCTGCGTTACGGCGTGAACGACTTGCGTCTGTTCTTCGACAACGACTTGCGGTTCCTCGCGCAATTTCGCTAGTCGTAACGAATCTTTAGGAGAGCAGGATGAAATTCAGTGAACAATGGCTGCGTGGCTGGGTAAGCCCGCAGGTAAATCGCGACGAGCTGGTTGCTCGCCTGTCGATGGCCGGTCTTGAGGTCGATAGTGTTACCCCGGCTGCTGGCGTATTCAGTGGCGTGGTTGTGGGCGAGGTGCTGAGCACCGAGCAGCATCCTGACGCCGACAAGTTGCGTGTATGCCAGGTCAGCAATGGCACGGAAACCTTCCAGGTCGTGTGCGGAGCGCCCAATGTGCGTCCGGGCCTGAAGATCCCGTTCGCCATGATCGGCGCCGAACTGCCAGGTGACTTCAAGATCAAGAAAGCCAAGCTGCGCGGTGTCGAGTCCAACGGAATGCTGTGCTCCCAGGCTGAACTGCAGGTAGGCGAGGGCAACGATGGCCTGATGGAGCTGCCGGCCGACGCGCCAGTGGGCCAGGACATTCGTGCCTATTTGGAACTGGAAGACGCCAGCATCGAGGTTGACCTGACCCCGAACCGTGGCGACTGCCTGTCCCTGGCGGGCCTGGCGCGTGAAGTGGGCGCGCTGTACGACGTCCCGGTCACCCGGCCCGTGATTACCGCCGTCCCTGCGGTGCACGACGAAGTCCGCCCGATTGAGGTGCTGGCGCCAAACGCGTGCCCTCGTTACCTGGGCCGTGTGATCCGCAACGTCGACCTGTCCAAGCCCACCCCGCTATGGATGGTTGAGCGCCTGCGTCGCGCTGACGTGCGCAGCATCGACGCTGCCGTCGACATCACCAACTATGTGATGATCGAGCTGGGCCAACCACTGCACGCGTTCGATCTCGCCGAAATCAATGGCGGCATCCGTGTGCGCATGGCAGAAGAAGGCGAGAAGCTGGTATTGCTTGACGGCCAGGAAGTAACGCTACGGGCTGACACCCTGGTAATCGCCGACCATTCCCGCGCCCTGGCGATTGCTGGCGTGATGGGGGGTGAGCACAGCGGCGTGTCCTCGACCACGCGTGACATCTTCCTTGAGAGCGCATTCTTCGACCAGATCGCCATCGCTGGCAAGGCCCGTTCCTACGGCCTGCATACCGATGCGTCGCACCGTTATGAGCGTGGCGTAGACTGGCAGCTCGCCCGTGAAGCCATGGAGCGCGCCACTGGCCTGCTGCTGGACATCACCGGTGGCGAAGCCGGCCCGATTACCGAGGCCGTGAGCGAACAGCATCTGCCGTCCGTTGCACCTATCACCCTGCGTGCCAAGAGTGTCGAGCAAATGCTCGGCCTGGTGATTGAGCCTGCTGAGATTGAGCGACTTCTGTCGGCTCTCGGCCTGGGTATTTCCGCAGGCGGGGAAGGGCAGTGGCGCGTTGAAGTGCCAAGCCATCGTTTCGATATCAGCCTGGAAGTCGACCTGATCGAAGAACTTGCCCGCCTGTACGGCTACAACCGTCTACCGGTTCGTTACCCGCAAGCACGCCTGGCACCGCAACCCAAGGCGGAGGCGCGTGCACACCTGCCTGAGCTGCGTCGTCTGCTGGTTGCCCGTGGTTACCAGGAAGCCGTGACCTACAGCTTCATCGATCCGAAGCAGTTCGAACTGTTCAACCCCGGTGTCGAGCCGTTGTTGTTGGCCAATCCGATTTCCAACGACATGGCCGCCATGCGTTCGTCCCTGTGGCCAGGCCTGGTGAAAGCGCTTTCCCACAACCTGAATCGTCAGCAGGATCGCGTGCGCATGTTCGAAAGCGGCCTGCGTTTTGTCGGCCAACTGGACGGTTTGAAGCAGGAACCGATGCTGGCCGGTGTAGTGTGCGGTAGCCGTCTGCCGGAAGGCTGGGCACAAGGTCGTGATGCGGTGGACTTCTTCGACGTCAAGGCTGACGTGGAAGCCGTATTGGGTTTTGCCGGTGCATTGGGTGATTTCACCTTCGTTCCAGGCAACCACCCGGCGCTGCACCCTGGCCAGACCGCGCGTATCGAGCGCGAAGGTCGCCTGGTAGGCTTCGTCGGCGCCATTCACCCGGAACTGTCGAAAACCCTCGGCCTTGACCGTCCGGTCTTCGTCTTTGAGTTGGTCCTGGCGGAAGTCGCTTCGGGCAAGATGCCTAAATTCAGCGAGCTGTCGCGCTTCCCTGAAGTGCGTCGAGACCTGGCCCTGATCGCCGACCGCGAAGTCGCCGCCACTGCCGTCCTGGATGTAATCCGTGAAAATGCAGGGGAATGGCTGACAGACCTCAGGCTATTTGACGTCTATCAGGGTAAAGGCATTGATCCGCATAGAAAAAGCCTTGCAGTTGGCTTGACCTGGCAGCATCCATCGCGCACTCTTAATGACGATGAGGTGAACACCACGACACAAAATATCCTCACCTCGCTCGAACAAAGGTTAAACGCCACGTTAAGGAAGTGACGTATGGGGGCTTTGACGAAAGCTGAGATGGCGGAACGTCTGTACGAAGAGTTGGGTCTGAACAAGCGCGAGGCCAAGGAATTGGTTGAGCTGTTTTTTGAAGAAATCAGACACGCTCTGGAAGACAATGAACAGGTCAAATTGTCCGGTTTCGGCAATTTTGACCTGCGGGACAAACGCCAGCGGCCTGGCCGCAATCCAAAAACGGGAGAAGAAATCCCGATCACGGCTCGCCGTGTGGTCACCTTTCGTCCAGGGCAGAAGTTGAAGGCCCGAGTTGAGGCTTATGCTGGAACCAAGTCATAACGACGAGCTACCCGTCATCCCAGGCAAACGCTACTTCACCATTGGTGAAGTCAGCGAGCTATGTGCGGTAAAACCGCACGTGCTGCGCTACTGGGAGCAGGAGTTTCCTCAACTCAACCCCGTCAAGCGTACCGGGAACCGTCGGTATTATCAGCGCCAGGATGTGCTGATGATCCGACAGATCCGTGCGTTGCTGTATGACCAGGGGTTCACCATCAGCGGCGCCCGCCAGCGCATGTCCGGTGATGAAGCCAAAGACGACACCACCCAATACAAGCAACTGATCCGCCAGATGATCTCCGAACTCGAAGATGTGCTGGTGGTGTTGAAGAAATGATTCAAGCTTTTAAAATACTTCCACATTTCAAAAGCTTGCGGTATATTCCTGATCGCTTCGTTGCGAAGCGAACCCAGTAACACGCCTAGTCGGGGCGTAGCGCAGTCCGGTAGCGCACTAGCATGGGGTGCTAGGGGTCGAGTGTTCGAATCACTCCGTCCCGACCATATAATTCAATGACTTAGCCCAATCTTCACCGGTTGGGCTTTTTCATGTCTAAAAAAATACTCCCACATTTACTCCCACGGATATTTTGGATCTGGATAGCGTTGCCATCCCGAAGGCGCAATTGTGTTCTGATCTCGTGTCCAGAGGCTCTCCGTGCCAAGGCAATGCTCTGAAGTGGCAAGTGCGTTCGTCTACTGCATTGCCTATATCGGAGGTCCGCGAGGCGAGCACCGGGGATGGGTATTGGCGGGTGATAGTCTCGGTTGCTGCTGAGGCCATTCAGACAATCTCTCAGGCCGGCAGAGGCATTAGGTATCACGCAGTTTCAGCGGCGTGACGTGGAGAGGGCTGATCAAGCATGATCCCACTCAGAGAGTCGCAACCATCAGCAGCAACCACGGGTGGACGTGGGTATAGCATTTTGCTAGCTTCGATTCATTGCCCGTTACTCCCTAGGTGACCTTTTCGGCGTCGACTGACCCGTTTTACAGCTCTGTTGGGTACAACCAAGTACCGCCTAGGGTTGAGGTCGCGCGCAAGGACAGTCTTCCAGTCCCTTTCACATCAGTTGCGTGAGGCAAACAAGGAGTTCAGTTTGGCGGCCGTATTTATCCACCTCTCCGATATTCACTTCGGACAAGAAAAAGCTAGCAGCATTCGAATAGTCAACGAGGACGCTCGCAGGCAGTTAATCGAAGATGCGGCCGCACACGTGGCTACACTACCTACCAGAACAGCTTCGGGCATCTTAGTGACGGGAGACATCGCATATGCGGGCAAACGTCATGAGTATGACGCAGCTGGATTGTGGCTTGATGAACTTGCCTCCCGCGTTGGTTGTACGGCAGCTGATATTCAAATGGTCCCAGGAAATCACGATGTCGATCGAGATCAGATCAGAGGATTGACTGAAATGATGCTCGCGGCGATCGGTAACGAAGGTGAAGCGAAGCTGGATGACTTTCTTGAAGAGGCGGTGGCAAGAGAGGTCCTTTATCTTCGCTTTGAAGAGTACCGACGCTTCGCCGACGCTTACCAGTGTCCGCTCGACTGCAGCGGCAATAGCAGTGCAGAACGTAGGGTGGAGCTCGCCGATGGACGAGCGATTCGCTTTGTCCGACTAAACTCCGCTCTGATTTGTTCGAGGCGTAAAGACGAAAAGGGAAATTTGCTTCTGGGAGCCCGCCAGCGGGTTATGAATGAGGCGATCGGCGAAGAGCTGGTGGTGCTAACTCATCATCCACTTGATTGGTACGCCGACTCGGCTGAGACCAAGAGGTTCTTAAGAAGCCGAGCTCGAGTTTTCATTTCCGGCCATGAGCACCTGGCAGCAGTAGATGTCCAAAACGTAGAACCTGGGCGCGACCTCATGATGCTTGCCGCTGGAGCTACGACACCTGATAGCTTCGATGACACCTACACTTATGCTTACAACATTATCCAGTTTGACTGGGATGAGAACGACGATGCTCTTGCCGTGACACTGTACGCCCGAGCATGGAACGACGACATGAAACGGTTCGAGTCGGACGATGTGCGTCTTGGTGGGCATGGACAACGAACCGTTTTAGGTTCACCCAATTTTCTTAAGGCAACAAGGCCTTCCATCGGCACTAGGGTCAAAACAGGCCAGGATATGGAGCCGGCGCCGGTCGAGATTATCTTACCGCCGGAGGAAGAGATGGCCGGCAACTCGCGCGTTGATGAGACGGAGTATCAGAATCTCCATTTGCGTTTCTTCCGCGATCTTACAGAGGGCGAACGACTTCGTGTTTTGGTGGAGCTTGACGCCGTACCTAATGAAAATATGGATCATTTTACTCACGAGACGGAAAGTAAACTTCTCCGAAATATCGCTAAAATGAATCGTTTCGATCAACTGCGCGAAAAGGTGGAAGAAGCCCTCACCAAGCGTAAAACCAACAAGGACAATCAATGAGCAACATGGCCGAATATGCTCGTATTTTTGATACTGGTACTGACGACGGATTGGTGGAGAAACGATTAAAAGCTGTGGCTGAAATCAAAGCGTGGTTTGAAAGTCTCACCCCGGATTTGGCCATTAGTACGGCGAGTCGTATTTCTTCCTCATTCGGCACCAGCGCATGTCTTCCCGATGAAATTGCAGTCATTGGTGAAGAAAAAATTCAGCGGCATGCTGTCTCATTTGTTCGGTCCGCTAATCCAGATGATCTGCAAATCAAGGTGGTTTTGGCAGTCGCCGCAATCGACGTTTTTCAAAGTGTCACTGCTAAAAGCGGTGGAACTTCGGTGGATGCTCTGGCGGCGGCCTTCTGGTCAGCCCTTGCGTTTCAGCGCCCTCTTGAATTGGGGAAGGTTGAACGCCTTCGTCAAGACTTGCTGGCAGCCAGCCGCACACATGTGCTGAAAATTGCCGATGCCACGCGTGCGCGGCAGACGGTACCATCAATCGGTCTCGTGTCCATCAGCCAGGATTCAACACAGCCGTCTAGGGTCAATAAAGCCTTTAGCCAGGCCGTAGAGCCAATGATCTCGGCGATGCGTGAAAATGCTGTACTCGACCGTGAAGAGCTGGACTTTATGTGGTGGCTCCTCTCCGGGCGGAGCGAGTTGCTGGACGAGCCGCTCGATAGCTTGCCGGGTGCAGTTCGCGCCGTCGCCGCCGGATTGGATGGGGCGCTCAAATTGAGAAGACTTCCAGCAGACGCTCACCGCAACATCGTTCTGCGTAATATTGAGAATGGCGAACCGTTGTCACTCATGGAGCTTATCGAGCTTTTAGGTGAACGCCGTACTAAATTAGCCACGAATTTTGATTCGATTAAGGCTGATGAATCCGCGGTATTTCCGCTTATGGCGGCGATTAAAACCGGGAGTACTGATGCTTGCGCATCGGAGGAAAAGAGGACCACTTGGGAATGGGGGGCCCGCGCGTTACTGGAGGGGGCAATTCAGCATTTGCGTAAAGGGACGGCCAACGGACTATGACCGAGCCAGTGTGTACAGTCCCGGAATGCACATACTCACAGACTGGGGTATGCATGCAGAGCTATGCCACGCTTGAGGAGTGCCCTGCTCATCACGCATTGTTGTCCGTGACTGACGATTTAGACCTCTTGAGGGATGAGACGAGCACCGATTATGAGGGGAAGACGGTCTCTGAAATTAAGGCAGACCTTGGTCTAGGTGAGGCCGTCCTAAATGCGCCCATGCACAAGGCTCAGTTGCCACGCAGTGGCACACTTGGATTAGCAGAGGCTGATCTACTGATGAGCGAGAGATACGTCAACCTGATCGGCATTGTTGGTCTACCCGATGCCGGTAAGACAGCCTGTATTGCAAGCCTTTATCTACAACTGGCTCATGACTCCCTCGAGGGCTTCAGCTATGCAGATAGCATGACGCTCATGGCGTTGGAGGAGATTTCCCGCGGTTCACGACGCTGGAATGATGGCCGTCCTCCTAGACAGATGACGGTCCATACAGAACTGCCCGATGACAGGCAGGCGGGCTTTTTACATCTGAGGTTGCGACGCCATTCAGACGCTCACAAATTCGATGTTTTGATGCCTGACCTCCCAGGCGAATGGTCTCGGAGCCTGATTCATACTGGCGATTCAGAGAGATTCACCTTTCTCCAGGCCGCCGAGGTTATTTGGATTATGGTGAACGGCCGAGACTTTCTTGACGTTAAAACTCGCGAACTGGCAATCCATAGGACGACGAATCTCCTCGAGCGTCTTTCTTTGCTGCTTCCAGTCTCACGGCCAAAAATTATTCTCGTCGCCAGTTGGCGAGACAGCGGAAGCATCCCTGAGCAGGTATTAAAGCGCGTGCAGGACTCGGGCGGAGAATTTGGTTTCAAGATTGAGCTTGCTTCGATCGCATCTTTTTCTGAGAGTCACGAAGTAGCACCGGGTTCTGGTTTTGCTGAGCTAATTAGTCTGTCGCTTAAGCTCTCAGAGAAAGCTCCAGATCCATGGCCTATGGATCAAGCGTCGAATTCGCATCGGGCGTTTCTCAACTTCGGAAAGAATTTATGAATCGGAAGTCTATAATTCTTGTAGGCGGGCCTGACTCCGGTAAGAGCAATTACGTAGGGAGGCTTTGGGCCGCGCTGAAAGCTGGAAAAGGGCAACTGCAACGCGCAGGTATGCCGCAAAATATTGAGTATGTCGAGAGCATCTGCGAAAACTTGCTGCAAGGCGAATTCGCTGGTCGAACGGATACCAATACTGAGCGGCAGGATTTTTGTGTACCGCTCAAACTTGAGCAGAGTAATAATCCGACTGAATTAATCGTCCCGGATTTCACTGGTGAGCTTTGGCGAGACGCGGTGAAAAACTCAGACATCCCACGTGAATGGTTGGACACGTTGGAGAGCGCTGAGGGTGCGCTGCTCTTTGTGCGAGTACTTTCACCCCTGAACGTGCAACCGCTCGACTGGGTGGCCACACGAAGTGCCCTTAGCTTCATCGGAGAGGGGAACGAGGAGGTGGAGCTGCCTACTCAAGTGATTCTTTGTGAGCTCTTACGTCTCTTGCAGCAGCGTCTCTCTGTGAGACCAGATGGTAAAAAACCACGAGTGGCCATTGTTGTGACTGCTTGGGATAAGTTAGACGCTGCTAGCCAAGAAGCTGGTCCGCAGGCCTATTTACGTAAGCAATTTCCATTATTTGCTGGGGCGCTGGAGGATGCTCGGCGAGTCGAGGCGCGAGTCTACGGGGTCAGCATCGTGGGCGGAGATCTGCAGTACGACCCTGACTTTCAGGAAAAATATCAGAGTATGATCATGGCTGAGAGTGGTTCCGTTACTCTCGAGCGTGATGGCGCATGGTATCAAGATACTGATGTCACAATACCTGTAGCTTGGGCGATTGGCGCCCAATGAAATCATGACAATTTTAGATCAGCAGCTACATGGCTACCGTAATGGGCATCAGCTCCTCTCTTCTTCGGCCAAGCTGTCCAAGGCCGATCAGGATTTGGTTGACCGCCTATCTGACGTGGCCGGACCGCTTCGACCTGGCGAGCATTTTGATTCCTACCTCACCTGCTACCCACTTCCATCGGGATCGTACTACGTCATTGCACGAACGTGGCAGGACTTGGATGCGCCGAGAGCGGGTTGTGTTCGAACCCGAAGTTATTTCATTCCGGTGCCGGATTGGACCACTAATGTTGACATTCTGGCATTGGTTAAATCGCTTACTCTCGAAGGACCCACCGCGCCCGCTAAGCGGATTCATCTTGCTCGAGAAACTGGTACGTTTGCGTCAGTTGACGCCGCTGAATGCATCGAATTGGTCGAAGCGTTGTTCCTTGAGGATCGTAAACCGATTGTCGTTTTCGACGCCTCTAAGCCGGAAGGAATTACGCTTCGGCTTCTGACAGCGCTATGGCCGTCTTTGCGAACAAGATTTGCTGTCTCCACTTTTGCTCTATCACCTCGATCCATCGGCAGCATCAGCTTTGACCTAGTGTTCGCGCCCAAGAATGCCAGGTCTCGCTTCAGTGATTGGCCGGGTCGTCGCATTGATGGGCGCAATTTTGCTGAAGGCCGTCACCGATGGTCTCGAAAAATTGTGCAGAGCGTATTTCAGGATCAGCCGCCTGTTCTGCTGAGCGACGACGTGTTGGGTGAGCTATCGACAGCTCAAGGTGGAACCGAGGCGGATTTGAGGATATCTCTTCTTTGGAACGAGCTGTACGAAAAGCTGGAAGTTTCACCCAACGCAGCATTGGGACTGTTGGACATTGCAAATAGCCGATCTCCTCGTAATATCAGGGCAATTAAGCGACTTGAGCCGGAACTCGGTATTGCGGCAACACGTGCCGCTGAATCGCTCCCGTCCACCGACGCTTGGCGCTTTTTATTAGCACTTACGGAAAAGCTGAATGGCGTACGGCTAAAGCTTTCATCGGCCAAGGCTATCCGCAATGCGGCGATGAACTTAGCCGCGAAGTCCCCAAACGATGCTATTCGCAGTGTCGAAATGCTTGCTTCTAGTCGAGGTCGTAAGCTGCTCATTGGTGCGATTGGAGACGGATTGTCCCAGCGGTTTGACACTGATGTTGCTGAAGGGATAGCCGCGCTTCAGCCGGCGAATGTACTTCAACTCTTATTGCTAAGCTCCCCGCTCTCTAAAGTGGCCCTAAAAAAATTTCCGAACCTCTCAGAACCGCTTGCGACGGCCATTGCTAACGCATCGAAATCAACTCGTGATTTAGCGACGCGGCGTATTCTGAAATACTTAGTCGAAGAACTATATGCTCCGGCCGCGCGGTCCTTGATCGCTGAACTTGATAAAGAAGAACTGTTGGCGGAAACCAGCTTACTCTTTGAGGCAAACCGTCTCGCTGCTGAGAGCCTGCACCGACCTTTGGCCGAAAGGGCAAAGGAAATAGGCGCACTATCTCCTTTACGCACCCTGACCGCTAGTTTTCCAGAGAGTGCGGGAGCAGATGCGCTCCTTACTCATCTTATAGCGCCAGTCAGGGAAGACCTCGAATGGATAATGACTCTTAGTCTGATCACGGATCAGCGACGGCTTCAACATGTATCCCGATTGTTGCAGTCAGCCAGTTTAGGTCAACTAAAATCTATGCTCGGAGGTGTGAACGAAGCTGACGTGTTAGAACTATTGATGAAGGATCTTAGTGAAAACGTCGATATTGTTAAACGGATCCTGAACGCCAATGTTCTGTCTGCGTCTTCAACGATCAATATGACGCTGCATCTGCTGCCATATGCAGCTGGTGATGATATCGCAAGGCTGGCTTCGCGCGCGGTGGAGGTCACTCTGGGGCGCGAAGCGGGTGAGGTTGACAGTACTGCATTAGCATTGTTACTTCAGACCGCCGGTGATTGCCTGGACGGGCGCAGGGCTATCTTCATTGGATTGAACAAGAAGACATCAGCTAATGTATTTGCAGGGCATTTATCAGCCTTTAATCATTCATCTAGTGAAGTTCGCCAGCAAATAATGTCTGCAATCCCCGAACTTGCTACAGCTATTATCGCGAGAGGACGAATTGATTATCCGGAGTCGGCGGTCTTGGATGCGGCCAACTTGCTTTGGGATTCTGGTGCCCGCCACCAGCGCGGATTTCTCGACGCATCTGCGGCGTTAATGCCATTCCTATTGCAAGCGAGACACGATCCTGTTTCGCCACTGATAGCGGCTGCATTTCCACCAGTTTACAAGTTGTTGATGAAAGAAAATAACGCACCTGACATCCTGAAGTTTTTTCTTTTCGTTGATTGGGACAAGTGCAAAACTGCGCGCCATCATTTGGTAGATGCGTTTATGCATTCAAATTGGCGCGCTACGGACATAGCGCTGGCTGCCGCACGTGCAGGAGATCTCGACAAGATACTTCATCGCATCGCTGAACAAGCTGGGGGAGGGCAGCGAATTTTAGAGATTAAACGCGATCTATTACTCATCCCCGATCCATGGTCAAACCAAATCCGAGGAGCATTGAGATTTCTAACTCGCGATGACTCGTTATCAGATGGACCGAGTTTTTAGGTTTGTCAACTTCTCGCAGGAAACTGGTCAGAACCTGGATTTTCTTTGGGCCTCCCTAACCTTGTCGCATTGTTGAAGGTGGTGTGTAAGCCGGAAGACTTCGGGAGGTATCAAATGACTGACCGACGCCCTTCAACAAGGGCGTCACCTCCATACGCGGCAGTTGTTGGCCGCCTGCTGCCTATGCTTAAGGTCGGTAAAGGACCCGTTGCAGCCCGCCATGAGTGGCTGTGCCATAACATTTTTATCGGTCGCTAAAGGCGGTCGCTGAATGCTTCAAGTGTCCCAGTTGATTTTAACGAACAGCCTATTCATTTTAGATTCCCATTCCGGCTCAACCGATTTTGCATACGAGAGTTTGCCGACCAAGAAGTTGCGCAATCCCCAAAAGGAATCGAAGCCTCGGGCTTTCAGATGTTTTCGGACACCTATATCGGATCTTTGTAGGAAATGGAGGTGGGTACGAATTTCTTGTTTGAACTCCTTGGTTAGCCTGGGTTGGGCGCCGTCGACCAAGAGTCCTAAAACGATCTTCCGTGCACCTGGCGGCACGATCTGCGTTTTGCTTTTGTTCGGCCACAAGCCATTAGCCCGCATGAATCCATAGATCTCATGGATTTTTTTTACAACATCCTCTCTGACAAACTCTTCAGTTGAAGAGAACGTAAGGTCATCAGCATACCTGGTGTATATGAGCTGGTTGAGAAGCGCGAAGTTTTTAAGACTCTCATCTAGGTCACGGGCTGCCAGGTTGGACAGGTGGGGGCTTGTGGCCGCGCCCTGCGGCAGGTGGCCTATCTGCACAGTGTTGTATGGCAAGCCTTTTTTGTTTGGATCTGCCCGGTTCGAGTACACCGGATTGCCAGAAGGACGTGTACGCGTGCAAACCCTAGCCAGTTCGAAAGCCACTAAAGGGTAAGCGTCTGGCGAACACACCTATGAATGTGTTGAACCGAAGATAACGGCATCAGCATTTCAATTGTCCATAGGCTCGGGCCATGACTTCCCAGGTTCTCGCGTCGGCAGGTATCAGATGCCCAATACGCAGCGACTCCATCGTAATGTCGAGAGGCATGCCAAATGTTGTAAAAGTTGACATGAATTTCAGTTCCCCGTGCCTTGAGTCGAGCCGCGTCAGTACCAACGGAGGCAGTTCGTTTGTCAACGTGGAAGCCTCTTGAGGCGTGGGGAGGCTTTTCAGAAGCGTAGCGAGCCCCGGGTTGCTCAGGGCCTCTCTAGCTGCCCTTTGCCAAGCAATCAATCTGATTTCCTCGACGTTGTTCAGATGATCGCCCAACCCTCCAGGCTCCAGCAGCGTTACCAACAGATTTAGGCCTTCTGCCGCATCGGCACTCAGGCCGACCAGATCGAACAGCACTCCAGTGCTGGCGTTGGCTGCCAATATCTCCCACTGACTCCCCAAGACAATCGCTGGTGCGGGGTTGTTGGCATGAAGCAGGTGAGTTATAGCGTCACGAACAGCCTCCATGCTTGGCGAGGTAAGAGGTGTTGCTTCGTAGCGCGGTGCATAACCACTGGCGAGAAAGACACTGTTGCAGTGCTCTAGAGGCGCATCGAGTGCCATGAGTAGGTTATGCAGAGTTCCTGGGCTTGGCTTGGCGCGCCCTGTCTCGATGCAGCTGAGGTGGCGCTGAGAAATACCTGACATCAAGGCTAGGTCGAGTTGGCTCAATTTTGCCTGACGTCGCAGTTGACGCAACTGCTCACTTGCAGTGATGGAGGGTGTCGTTCGAGGAAAAGGTCGGGTGCTCATTGTTCGACTCTGACGGCGCGAATTGGCTGAGTCCATGACCTGTGAGGTCATTGATCTCGTCGTGACAATATCACTACCTTGTCAGCGTTGATCATCGCTTCTTGCTCAAGGAGGACAAATGAAAAGACCCTACCTCTCACTTGCCACATTGGTGATTTTTTCCTTGTATACGGCGGGTACCATGTTCGTTGCCGATCAATCGCTCATCGACTTCGGCCTGGAGTTAATATCCAGCCCGGACACTGCCCAAGTAGTTATTGACCTTTACCTGCTCGGCGTCCTCGCTTGCATCTGGATGTATCGGGACGCTCGCTCCAAAGGCCGATCTGCGGTCTCTCTTGTGCCTTACTTTCTGATAACGGCAGTCTTCGTATCGATTGGCCCATTGCTTTACCTCGTTATCAACGGATTCGCCAAGAAGAAGCTGCCTACGGATACCACCGGTTACAGCATCAATATTTCGCGCAATCTCGACTAAAAGGAATGAAGAGGAAGTCCGTTGGCGTTTGGCAATTCCTTTGTTTCTAGATGTCCGGCCAACACGCCTTGCGTGATTGAATGGGCGCCCATCGATGCGGCAGCAACTCCGTAATCTCACTCGCCCGCTGCGTCGGCAGGCGAGTCAGAACATCCTTCAAGTAAGCATACGGATCATGCCCGTTCATGCGCGCCGACTGGATCAAACTCATGATTGCTGCCGCCCGTTTGCCGCTGCGCAGTGACCCGGCGAACAACCAGTTGGAGCGCCCAAGTGCCCACGGCCTTATCTGATTTTCGACCGCGTTATTGTCTATGGGCACAGCCCCGTCCTCGATGTATCGAGTCAGTGCCGTCCAGCGCTTGAGGCTGTAATCCAGAGCTTTGGCGATAGCCGACCCTTCGGGCACAAGGTCGCGCTGGGCGAACATCCAGGTATGTAGAGCATCGATAAGGGGCGCCGCTTTTTCCTGGCGTATTCGCCAGCGATCTTCGTCGGTCATCTCACGCGTTTGCCGTTCGACTTCGTACAACCCGCCAATTGAGTGCAGCGCCTGCTCAGCCAGTTGGCTTTTGTTCGTTGCGTGCAAATCGAAAAACTTGCGGCGGGCGTGGGCCATGCAGCCGATTTCAGTGATGCCTTGCTGGAAGCTTGCCTTGTAGCCGGCAAAGTCGTCGCAAACCAGCTTGCCATTCCACTGACCAAGAAAGTTGCGCGCATGTTCGCCCGCACGGCTCGGGCTGAAGTCGTAAACCACTGTCTTGAGCGCCGAAAAAGGAGTAGTGCAATAGGCCCAGACATAAGCGCGATGGGTTTTCTTCTCGCCCGGCGCGAGCATCTGCACCGGCGTTTCGTCAGCGTGGATCACGCCTTGGGCAAGTACCGCTTCGCGCAGCGCGTCGACCAAGGGCTGGAGCTGCACACCGGTTTGGCCGACCCATTGCGCCAGTGTCGAGCGGGCGATGGCCAAGCCGGCGCGGCCAAAGATTTTCTCTTGCCGATACAGCGGCAAATGGTCGGCGAATTTGGCCACCATCACGTGAGCCAGCAGCCCTGCGGTCGGGATGCCCTTGTCGATTACCTGGGCCGGAACCGGAGCCTGAGTCAGCGTTTCGCATTTGCGGCAGACCCATTTCCCGCGCACATGCTGCTCGACGGTGAACACGCCCGGGATGTAATCCAGCTTCTCGCTGACGTCCTCGCCGATCCGCTGGAGCTGGCAGCCGCAGGCACATTGGGTGTTGTCGGGTTCGTGATAAATCACGGTACGCGGAAACTGCGCAGGCAAGGGAGCACGCTTGGGCTGCTTGCGTGGTTCAGCTTGCGCAGCCGGCGGACTCAACGCCTTCAGCTCGGCTTCAATGGCCGCGATGTCGGTGTCGAGCAAGTCGTCGAGCAAGCTGCCTTGGTCGGGACTCAATTGCTCACTGCGCTTGGCAAACTTGTTACGTTTGAACCAGGCGATTTCGTGGGTGAGTTGCTCGATGATGGTTTGGTCGCGGTCGTTCTTCTTACCCATCCTGTCGACTTGCTGTCCGAGCGAATCAACCTGGGACAGCAACTGCGCAGCGAAAGCGCGCAGTTGGTCGGGGGTCATCTGATCGAGATTGGGCGAGGAAGTCATGCCCTGGATTTTACCAAAGCGGATCGCCTGCGGCAGCAGGCCGAGGCGCTAATTACAGCTTCTAGAGCAATGTGATTGCACCGCCAGCCCCAACGCGTTGCCAAGGCAGACCGAGCACCAAAGCCTGAAGTTGCTCGGCATCCAGCTCCATCTTGCAGCCTAGTCGAATGCCTGGCCAGTGAAACTTTCCTTGGTTCAATCGACGAGCAGCCAGCCAGACGCCAATCCCGTCATGCACCAGCACTTTCATACGAGTGGCGCGGCGGTTTGCAAACAGATAAGCACAGTGCGGCTTCGCCGCACCGAACACCGCGATCACTCTGGCTAACGCGGTCTCGGTGCCGGCACGCATGTCCATGGGCTCGGTGGCAAGCCAGATGGCGTCGATGCGAATCATTGCGTGAGTCCACGGACAAAGCGGGCGCAGCCGTCAGGATCGGACATCGGCCATTTCACCGTGATCGATTGCTCGCCAAGCGGCAGCTCAATGGTCGCCAACGCTTCCGACTGCCTTTTAGGCGTAGCTTTCAACGGAACGAAAGCCGGAAACGCTGCTGGCGGCTGGTCTCGGTACAGCGGCAGCCACTTGCGGATCACGTTGGCATTGATGCCGTGGCTGATGGCAACGCTGGATAGGGTTGCGCCCGGTTGCAGGCATTCCTGAACAACCTGGGCCTTGAAGGGTTTCGGGTAAGAGCTTCGTTGGCGCATGGAAATCCTGACGTTAAGGGCTATCGCGTCCGCTTAAAAATACGCGGACACCATCGCCCTTAATGCTGGAGTTCGGAAGGTGACTTCCCCAGACGCTTACACTAAAGGCTGGTACCCAATGGTTCTAAATATCTCGTAAATCTTTGGCTCTAGAATTGACTCGAAAAAGTTCGTGGCGTCCAGCTTGATAAGCCATCTGCAGCCGGCGTGCATGCTGGCAGCGTCGTAGACACTGCTCCCTGGGCTGTAAGCATAGCTTGCTTCGTGGCCAGGGATCTTTGCCAGGATCTCCCTGTTAATCCACCGCTGAGCTTTCAGGAGGTAGGGGTGAGGGGCGCACACGAAGCGAAACCGTTCACGGCCAAAACTCCTCACCTGCTTCTTCAGCTTGAAGACCCGGTAAGGCTCTACCTGCTTGTTTCTCGCCACTACCATTCGCAGGAAACCGTAAGGTACACCTGTGTAATGCGCCAAATGCCGTAGTGTAAAAACCGGGGGGAGATTCGGGTTGCATTTATGCAAATGCTTAGCTGTTTCGGCTGCCGTTTTGAGGATGGCAGGGGCAACGCCTTGATCGTTGCCAATTCGAATGTAGTGCTGAGAGCTCCAGCGATTCATCTACCTTAGATTCCGCCCTGGCGGATGGGTGCCTCGAAGCCCGCAAGACTCCGCCGGCGAAGATGCGAGGTACCCAACCTCCTGTAATGCGAATGTTCTTCCATCGGACAGCATAGCCTGCTTCCTACAGCCTCTACCAATTGCAGAGGATTCTAGATTCCGCTAAATCGGAGCTCTCAGCTGAGTTGGATAGTAGTGGGTTTTCGATCCATAGACCAGGGTCGTCTTGTTTCGGCGTGGACTCAAACTGTCGAGCAATGCACGCCCTTTTTGTGTGAGGCGTGCTCTGTGGTTGATCAAGCCGAGCTCTTCAGCCATCTCCATTGACTGGAACAGAACTTTCACGGGGAAATCTGTGACGGCAATCAATTCAATGTGACTTCTTCTGCCCTTAGAAACCGCAGCAGTAATCAAGACAGCTGCGCGTTGTGCGTTGTTGAATTGTCTGTAAGTCATTGACTGGGGGATGGTGGGCAACCCCAGTGTCTCAAATTTCAGATCGACTGATTTCTCATCGTACGGTGGGTTCAACCAAAACGCTTCTGTAGAGCGATTGATAAACAAAGGACTCCAAGGTCTGACATTGCTAATGTTTTGCTCCGTAAAGATCGCGGGCATATTGTTCGGAGCGGAATGTTCAAAGGCCATCAGCGCCCCTACCTCCCCGTAACCGAGAGGATCTCCAGAGAAGCTTCCGTAGTCAGCGCAGAGCGTCAGTATCTGATCGCTTTCACTCGGGTCGAATGAATCGAAAATCGTGGGGCAAGGGTAACAAGTTATGACGGTTGGCTTGCTGGGGTGGCGCTTCACCGCTTCAATGCCGGGCTTTGAGCCGCTGACGGCGACTACGACTAGCTCAGCAAGCCCATACGACCTCCAGCTACGGATGCTCCTGACTCGCCAGAAAGAACTCAACATCCTTTTGACCCGGTCACCGCTGCCAATGAAATCAGTCACGATGATGAGCTTCCTCACACCATTGTCCCGTATCTCATCCGCTGACGGATGGAACATAAGTTTATGAGCATGCTGGACGCATAAGGAAGAAAGGGCCTGTGCCAACACACCTTCGCTGCCAATCACCTGGCGCTTGTTCTTCAATGACTGTACTGCAGGTTTTGCCGCGCCTACGGCTCTCAGGGCAACTCGCCTTCTGGGTTTCTTGCTCGGTACTTTCTCCTCCCTGTACATGGGAGGTGGTAGACCCTTTTTATGTCTTGTGCGCTGAAGCTCTCGCTCTACGTAGATAGCGGAGGAGGGGCTGTTTTTGCACACACGAGTGATCCTTTTCTTCAAGGTCACTCTTACGTCGGTGTGATTCATGTAATTGACTTTAGAGAGCAATAGTTCTGCCAGCGGGCGGTCAGCAGGGTCTTTGTTGAATTGATCCAGCCACAGCTCTATCTCTGGGAGGTACATTTTTCTCTCCGGTCAGGGCGGATGCTCCCCTCAAGCTGCCCGCAATATTGGGAAGGATACCTTGGATCAAGCCTGAGTGGTGGGGGGGGCGCACCTCAAACAGTACGTTGTCAGCAATCTCCGATTAGCTCATTGGCCGTATCGCCACACCGGCTGAGCGCAGGTGCGTAACTGCACTCCACTTGACCACCCGTTTGCATTGCCACTCAGTCAATTTCATTCGAACTGACGAGGCGTTTGCATCGGATTTGATCAGCATTGGGTGACCTTGACCGGCAGAAGTTGAGCAGAAACAGCCGTTGGTACTGTAAGTTCGCCTTCTTCAATGACAGACGAACTTCCTACCGATATTTTGAGGTGTGAGTGCTATAGACCGCGCTACTCTGGTAGGACCCTGTTGCGGCAGACGACTGCACCTGCACGGATGGGTTAGGAAGTGGCGTATAGCTACTATCAGGTCTATTCTCAGCGCACCAAAAAATGGGAATAGGACATGACCACCACGGCGACTCGCCCACTTCACCTACATACCCTGGATAGCCTTTGCGCAGACCTAATAGCAGGTTTATCTGTCGGTGTGGGCGATGATGGAAGTACCTTCCAGCTTAAATCCAGCATGGCGCGTGGCGTGCTTTTTTGGTACACCAAAAATAAAACGCGATGGGCGGCCAACGTTCAAACCACCGACGTGGAGGCGATAGTCGACGCCGCTCTTGCTTTGCCCGCTTCCCACCACCCAGCTGCGCATGTCAGCCGACCAGACTCTCCCCGCATATTTTCGCTCGCCTCGATCCAAGCGCATCAGTTCGCCGGTCTCCATCATGCTGGAACCACCCAAGCCAAACCAAACGACTTCGCCTTTAACATCGAAAGTGGTGTGACGCTCTTCGAAGGCTACAACGGCTGCGGTAAGACATCCCTGATCAATTCCATCATCTGGGCGTTGACGGGGGAGGTGTTACGACCACAGCGACCACCAGAGTCCGGCAGCAAGGATTTTGATTTTGAAGTTGATGAAGTCGCCACTCATGCAGCTCCACCAGTAGTACCGCTGCCTGACCCGACGCTGGAGTCGCTTACCGCGCAGGCGATTCCGGTCAATACCTGGGTGGAATTGGTGTTTGAAGATCAAGATAAGCAGCGTTACCGAGTTCGTAGGAGCCTGAGGCGCGTCGCGCGCAATACCTTGAAGGAAGAAGTCTCTGGTCTGGACGAGATGGGTCTCGACCCAATCAGCACGCGGGTTGGTACGACGATTCCCGGCATCCTTCCCTATGTGCAGGTTGGCTCTACCTCCGCATTGGGCAAGGCGGTATCAGAGCTCACGGGTATGGCACCTCTGGTCCAATTGGCTAACCACGCTAATAAAGCCAAAAAGAAAATTGATGGCGACCTAACAAAAATTAAACGCAGCGAGCTAGAGGGTTCTGATGAGGCCTATATCGTCACCCGTAGCGACCTATTGGATTTGATCCATCAACACACGTTGGCCATTGACGAAGAAGCCGTTCCACTACCTTCAGACGATGCGTGCCTTGAGACCAAGCTCGATCAACTTGCCTCTGAGCTCGAAATGCTCAAGACGTCCGGCCTTGATCACGCGAAACAGGTATTAGGCGACACATTCGATGCTCAGGATGAGAGACAACGGAGCGACTTGATGAAGAGCATCGCACCGGCACTGAATGCAGTTGGCAAACTCGGCACGCTTCCCTCAATTGCGCGGCTGGGTGGATTGACCAAGCTATCGGATGATGAAGCGGCGCCCGTTAGGGATTTCATCGCAGCAGTGCGTAAAGAGGCAGAGGAGCTTGTTGAGATTGCTGCCGAGCCAAACAAGGCAGCGCGTGTACGACTCTATGCGCGGGTTGCAACTTGGATACGGGAACACCCCGGCCTGCAGGACGAGAACAGTTGTGCGATCTGTGGCCACAGTTTAATCGACGTCGTGGATGAGATCACAGGGCTAAAGATTAAAGACCACATAAATGGGGCGGCCAAGGAGGGGGACTATGCAGGGCAAACCTTCACTGCTTGGGCGAATCACGCCATCGGTCAAATCACGACGCGACTCCCGGTTGCTATCGCAGCAGAGGTAAGACGCGACCTTTCAGCAAGTCCGACTTCACTACTACGTCAAGCAGTTGTGGACGAGCTGTTTCTTGATACAGCCTTTATCGGAAGTCTAGCGCTGCTTAAACAGAGCGTTGCCGAAGCCTGCGATCATAGCTTAGCGTCTTTTCCTAAATTTAATTTTACTGCTTCGCCGGAACTGGGAGGGGGACGCGCTGAACTCAAAACGCTCAATCAACTTATCTATCGGGTTGAGCGCGCGTTGGCCTACCCCGCATGGCGCAAACATGCCACGTTGGCGAGGAACAGCTTCATGTCGGAGGTCGTTGGCCAAGAGGCGACTGCCGAGCGCGAGACAGTACCAAGTTCACTCATGGGACTACTGCAAAAGTTGCAAGCCGTGGTCGCAGCGATAGCCCCTGTCGACGAGGCCGCCGTGAAGCAAAAGCGGCTGGTGGCTGAGCTTAAGAAACGTCGGAGTTTTGAACAACGGCTGAAAGCCTATGGCGAAGCAAGCTTGGCGCTGAAAGAGTGCGTCACGGTAGGTGATTTGGCGGAGCAGCAAGTTCTGCTGCTGCAACGGAGGTTACGTAGCAGCGCTACCGCTTGGCGCCAGAAGATTTACTCCAGTGCCTTTCCCTCAACCAGCTTGGAGCTTGTCGACACCCGAATGAGCAGCAACGGTGAACTGCAACTGCTAGTCGGTGCTAACAGGCTCGCCGCACCCGCGCAGCACGTGTCGAACGCGTCAGCTCTACGCGCAAGCCTTCTGGGCTTTTATCTTGCTTACTGGCAGTACATGCTCAGCGAGCGCGGAGGCTTGCAGTTGCTCCTGCTGGATGACCCCCAAGAACTGCTTGATGGGGATAACCGCGATAGGCTTGCTGAAGCTTTATATGAAATATACAAAGCTAGTGCGCAATTGATCATCACCACACATGACACGCGCTTCGCGCTAGCAGTAGCCAGACGTCTGCAGGGCAAGTCAGTTCCCTTTAACCATCAGTATGTACACCCTGCTACAGCCACCCGAGGCACTATCTTCCTGACACCCAGCGTTTCCAGAGTTCAGACGGCGTTTGAACAGTTCAAGGCTCACCCCGACGATCCTGGGGCGGCGCAGGACTATCTAGCAGAATGTCGTGTATTTCTGGAGGGGCGTATGGGGGACCTGTTTGATGACCGTGCGTACCCCGCAGCCGCGACGGTCAGCTTTGCGCCTACACTCGGTGACCATCTAAGCCGACTGCGCGGCCTGATCAAGAACCCGCCTAATGAGTTGTTCAAGAGCCCGATCATCAAGGGCTTTGTCAACGATCACGCGCTGAACGATGGTTCTGCAACTCTAGGGCTGCTCAACAAATCCCATCACAGAGATAAAGAAAGAATCCGCCCACAGGATGTGTCTGATATCAAGGAGCATCTTGAGCGACTACGTAAAGGCGTAGAACGTGCGCATGAGGAGTTTCGAACCTTCAACCGCCGCGAGCCATTAGCCATACCTTCCACCACTATGGCCTCTTTATGTCCTGCTGAAGTATCAGAGTTTCGAGTTTCCATCAGAGCCTCTCTGAAAGCGTTTGTGCGAGGTGCCACGGTGGGCGACTCTCAGGAAGTTGAGTTTGAGGAAATTACCTCCGACTGGTTCCAGTCCAAAGCGTTCTTTTACATCAGGTCGAACACATTAGGGTTCGCGGGGCCACAGGGCAGCGTGGCGATTGTTGAGATAGAGGCTTCTGCCCCAACGGATCGACAAATTGTCATTGCACGCACGGGGAAAGATGTTTTTGCTCGCCGGTTGCTGAAGCCCCAGCACTCAGAATTTGTCGCTCTGGCCGCCGAAACGCCTGATCCACGCAAAAGCCCGCCGACACAGTTGCTACACGAAAACCAGTTGCTGCTGCATCCGATTGTGGGAATGTTCTTCGGTAGCCTAGACTTCGTGCCCAGCTCCAAAAATGAAGCCGTGCAGGTACCTGCAGTTCCTCAGATTCAGAAAATCCAGTCTGCGTACCGTATCAAAGAGGATAGCGCCGTACCCCTCGCACTCCCTGATCAAATCGCACTGGGTGGTGCAGCCATTGCCATGGACGAGTTCGATGCGCATCTCGACGAATATGTTGCGTTGCACCTCGACGATGGCAGCAGCCTATTTAAGCGGGTAGGGGCCAAGCTCCCTGCACCGCTGCAACATCTTCGCCAATTTGAATCTATTGGTGGGCTGGGCTTAGCGGATGTTCTTGCTGTCGACGCTGAACATATTGGGCTGAGAAGGGTGCTCGATGCTGTTTCCATCATCGGTGTCCTGTATCGATAAAGCCGACGCAATGGCACACGATGGCGTTTTGGAGCCAAAGCGCTTGCAAGTGCACTGATACTCGACTTAGAAGCAAAGCTGCACACTGCGCCGCATTTTTTATGATCAGATTCATCATAACTTGGTGGGCTAGTTGCAATTAGGAGGCAAACCAGACGTCGCTCTTGGCTGATTGTTACCTGTTGCGAAGGCTGCGGTCGATCCGAGGTTGCTGTTGACGAAAAGAGGGGGAGTGCCTCGGGATAGCTAATAGAACGATAACGCAGCGTGTGTGAACTCCAAAGCCAACTCTGCGATCTGATTCCCAACACGGGATGTCATTGAAATTATTTTTTTTCGATTTTAAGAAAGGGATTGTCGGAAGGCACAGTGTTGAACAACAACGCTGGAGTATCGAGCAAATAGCCTTTGAGATTTGCTTTCTTCCGAGGACCCTCGATCTGACAGATCCATATGTTCAAGCCATCGTCACGTTTTCTGTGAATCTTCAGTTTCTCAAACTGCTTCTGCACCCAACGCCATTCTTCGATCTCTTGGCAGGCGCCCTGAGAGATACCGGGAAACTCCTGCGCGTAGCGTTGGAAGAGACCAGGCGTGACGAGAAACACACTCCCACCCACCGTGTGGATTTTAGCCTTGCTGTCGTTGATGATCAGCTTGTGGCTGAGAATGCCTTCCTTGACCCAATCCAAGAATGCCTGGCCAGCGTTATCCGAAGGAGGGGTTGACGTTTCGAGAGCGCTTTCTAATGGCGCATAACTGGCCTCAGGCTCTTCCAACTCGAACATATCCAGCAGCGTGCCGAGATAGTCGGCATCCTCCATCTGCGGTGGCTCGGGCTGCGATGGGCTTTGACGAGATTCTGTACTGACAGTCTCGGGCGCTGCAGGTGATGCCGGAGTGTTGGGCTGATTGTCATCGCGTGCAACGCTTACCGTTCCGTTGAAAGCCTCGGGGCGCTCTTCGCTCCCCCAAATCAACGCTGGTTGAAGGCGCAGAAAGGTAAAGATTTGCTCCCAGTTCTCCTGGGCGACGAGCGCGGTCCAGATGGCTTTGCCTTCCGGGGTGGACTCAACCAATCCATGCGATTGCAGCTCGTCGAACACCGCGAGGTTAGACGAGGGAATGCCTTCAATCGATTGCGACAGCAGATAGGCTCGCAGCTTGTCCGTAACCGTCTTGCTGACCAGCCAGAGTGCGTCCTGGGTCAGCCATCCCGCGGCACCCGGCTGGTTGAGTTTCAGCTCGTGTTGAACCAGATGACGCAGTCCGCTGATCAAGTGATGTTGCAGCGAATGAACCGGAGCTTGCAGCGCCTTGCTCGGGTTACCGCCGATGTTCTGTGCGACGGAAACACGGTCGGCCTGCATCACCAACTCACCGAGCACGCCGGCGCGTTCGTACTGACCCGCAAGGACATACAGCAGACTCGTCCACAGCGGCGGAAAATCACTGAGCCAGTCCAGGATAGGTTGGTCAAGAATCTGCGCGTAGAGCAAGCCTGCAGCCGCGCCGTGCAGGTGATAGTCGCGACCCTTGAGGTAGCGAAAACGATACGGCTGATCCAAGGAACCCTGCCAAGGATGCCAAACATGGCCATCTTGGCGCTCTACCAGCAGGTCCACGGCGATCTTGCCGATGTCATGCAGCAGGGCGCCATAGGCGATGCCAGCCGACCAGGCATCGGTCTGTGCGGCTTGGTCTTCGGGCGCGGCGCCCGTGGGAAGCAGATATGACTGACGCAGTTTCAGGCTACAGGCGACCAATTCCAGTCCATGGTCGAGCATGCCGCCAAGATAAGCATGATGGTGAGTCTCGCTGGCTGGAAACTGCTGGACCAGCTCGGCGTAGCGATGGATCGGATTTAAATAGAGCTGGCTGAACTGCGAATAGGAGAGGGCGGTGTACTGCCAGATGCGATCGAGCAACTGGCGGCGGTGCTCCGCGGCTAACAAGTTACGGGACGGCTCGACGGGCAGGTAACCTTCAGCGACGTTTATGGTTGATTGCGGAGGGGGCTTCTGCCTTTTGCGGCGAAACAGACTGAGCATCGTGGCCTCCCAAGAATTGGTAGGGTCAATGGCCTTTTAGCCTTTTTGGATAGGGCTCTTACCCTTGAATCCCCGTTCCCCTTCTAATCCTTGCCCGTCCTTTTGCCGTGTGTCCCTTTGTGCGGCAATCGGAATATCGATTTGTCCTGGTACCGTTTTGTTGGATGCGTGTGCTGGTGCAAAAAAGGAAAGTGTCGTTACACTGCGGTGCGAATTTTATCGGGTCTTGCTATGAACCTCACTGACGCCACGCTCGTGCTGCTACTCGCGGCGCGTATCCATGGAACAGACGAAGCCGTCAGGGCCTCGGCGAAGAGCATGGTCAAGAAGCTTCCGCGTAGCAAACGCGATCTTATCTACAAGGTGATCGACAGCCGTAGTCCGCTGGATCTGGTTAATTATCTGGCACAGAATCTAGATGCGGAATGACATGCAGCGGGCGTATTTACTTGCCTGCTCTCTGCATCAGAGCCCTACGGCATGAGGCTTTTTCTGGACAAAAAAAGGGCCCAACTTATGTTGGACCCTTTGAAGAGTTTGCTGCAGTGAGGTAACGATCAAGCTCTGTCGTTCGTGCGTTGCGGGCGATCCATGACCATCTGTTTCCGTTGCAGCCCCAGGTCGAGCACATACTCCGAAGCATATCGGGCTTGACCACTGGCTCGGAAGACCGCGCGATTATCAGCCTTGAGCAGGCCGAGCCAAGAGTCGATGTAGCCCTCGTGGCGCAACTCTCCCTGTATACCCGCGTAGGCACATAAAAAAGCGGCACCCATTTCGGCGATCAATTCCTCAAATGCGTAGCCTGGCGAGCCGAATGGGCAAGGAGAGGTCACGCCCTCGCGCTTTAATCGAGAGTGATGTCCGGTCCAGTGCGTCAGCTCGTGCAATGCGGTGGCGTAGTACCCACCTTGATCGTGAAATTGCGCTTTTGTCGGCAGTTGGATGAGGTCCCTGATCGGGTGATAAAAAGCTTCGTCAGCAGCTCGATGAATGATGTTTGCGCCTGAACTTAACAACAGTTCCTCCGCCGCGCTGTTTGGGAAGAAGGGATCGCTAGGTTCCATCTCAAGAACGTTTTCGTTGAGCGTTTCGAGCCCCTCTGTTTGCTCGATGTTGAACAGGAAGTGCGTTCTGAGAATGCCAAAGTGGACGACCTTGGGCTGGCCGTTTTCATCGAGTACGGGTTGACCCGACTCGGTCTGTTCCTCGCGCTCCATCGGCTTGTAGAGCACTGCCAGGGTGCTGTGCTCACCCTTACGGATGTGCCCTCCGGCTTTTTTGGCTTGGTTGAAGGTCAACCAGCGATCTTGAACGAACCCCTGCAGCCTGGCCTCGGCCCAGAGCAACGGTAAATTAATGCCCGAATAGGGGCGCTGTGTGATGGCGTTAATGGGATAGGGTTGGTGATGATCGACGGCAGCTGAGTCACTTGAGGACCACGGTTTGATCCAGGGGGCTACGCCTTGGTCTAACGCGGCAACAATTTTGTCAGTCACGTCTTGGTAGATATTACGCATGGCATTTTCCTCGAGAGAAATCGGAGGAACGCCTTGCCCGTCGGGGAAGGGTTCCCCGGTGGGCGTTGGGTTGGATTGATGCAGGATTACGTGCAGTCTGAGTGTGTATGCGTTCAGCGTTGATGCTCTTCCGCAAGCGCTATCAATAAGGCATCAGGCTGGTCCGGCGCCTGAAGCAGGCTGAGGCTCAGTTGCAGCAACGGTTCATGACTCGTGTCACCCGCTGAGGCAATTTTGGTTACCTCGAACACCACGTAGGGTGCATTTGGATCGGCCAGGTGAGCTTTTAAGGCTGCGCGGACCACGTTGCTCAGCCTATCGAGTTGCAGTTTTTCAGGATGATTTGAACCGTCGAGCAGTACTGCGCGTTGCCACGCGTCTGGAGTAAACACAACGGGCAAGCGCAGGCTATTCAGTGTTTCGGATGTGAGTGAGTCGGACATGGTGTACCTCCGTTGAGAGCGAAGAAACCTGTCCCATAGGGAAAAGAACTCCCCGCAGTGGGTTGAAGAAAAACAAGAAGGTTGGGACGAGCAGAACCTGAAAGGCGCTCGGGAGAAAAGTAGGCGTTCATCACTGTGAAACGTGACCGTGCGAGCCACCGAACGCTAATCGCACTTGGGGGAACCATCACCGGAGTGACGTAGCCTTAAAGGCTCTGGCTACCTGGGAAGGTGCTGTCGAAAACAGCGATCCGTGTCCTCTATGTAGCTGGATGATTTGGATGGGTCAACGGCCTTAGAGGCGCTGTTGTACGAGGAGTGTCTTCTGTCTTCCAGTGAAGAGTTTTCGACCGAATAAGCTGATAAACGGTTAAGCATGGGCGGTTTTCAGTAGTAGGCTGTAATCACGATTTCCACAGGAATACGCTCAGAAGAGGGCGCAATCATGCCGGCTCAGCAGCCAGTTCAAATCTCCCGCGCGCATCGCTGGGCATATGCCTGCGGTATGTCGGTAAAACGTGTTTATCGCAGGTTAAAAGGATTTGAATCTCGTGTGGTTAAACGTGCAGTGGCGACAGGTATGCCTGCTGGCGGGCTATTGGTTCGTGGGAGCTTTTTGGTTACGAAGCCGGCACTCATCCTCGGGTTGCTCTTTATCGGTTTCTGGTTGGTCGCTTCTGTGGTGACGATGATTGCTGTAGTTGGGCTTCTGGTGTCCAAGGCTGTCATTGATGCGAAGCTTGAAGGCAATGATCCAGGTCCAGACTTTTTAGGGGCCAACTCCTATCTAGGCAATTACGACGACAACGGCCATTACATCGGGCATTCCAAATCATCGAGTAGTGACGTCAGATGATCCTTTTCGTAGCTCCCATCAACTGATCTGTGCCTTTGCCTGCCGCACCATGCGCGGCCTTGCTCGCACTTCCTAGCATCCCTTCAAGGCTGCTGCCAATTGAATAGCCTGCCCAGCTCATAGCAACTAGAAATAGACCTGGCAGGACCAAGAACATCGCCCCCATCACATACTCAATCACCTGCGCTGTGACGGTCCCATCCATAAATCCGGATGTCGGCAGCGACAAAAGCATCTGACTGGAGGCCGACACTTGGTTGTACAAAGTATCGAGCATGCTGGAGTCGACCCAGCGGGCCAACTCCCACCAGAAGGTCAGCATGTGCAACGTAAACAGTGCGAACGTCACCGTCATAACAGTCTTTAGCTGGTAGGTACTGACCAGCAGGATCAGCGGCAAGCTGATGATGACGCCCATGATCAGGAAAGCCTGCACCATGGGCAGGGCGGCGCGTAGCGCATTCATTGCCGGAAAGTTGCTGAAGGAGCCGAGGGCCAGCCCAGTGTTGGTCGCCAAGTTATTGAGTCCCTGATTGATCGACCCACCGCGAGCACTGGAGCCATAGTCTTGGTACACCTGTCCGGGCGACATGGACATCGATTGTTGGCGAGGGCTGACCAGTTCGCGAAGGGTGGCATCTTCGATCTCGGTGCTTGAGCGGCCAGTCAACCAACCTTTCAATTGAGTCAGTAGCGAAGGATCGACTTGCTCGATCAAACGCTCTCGCAGCCCGACTCCGCTATCACTCCACCACTGCTTGCAGGTGGGGTAGCCCGCGCCATTCTCCAGCCGCGGTAAGGAAACATCGCGGCTTTCGTCATACGGCCAGCTGACTCGCGGTGTACGTGAGCGATCGGTGTTGTAGTAGCCCGGAGTGTCGAGGAAATAGCTTGAGCCGATCCAGGACGCATCATGACTTTGCGCCTTGTCCAGTTGCGGACGATTGGTGAACAGCCGAGAGCGGGAATAGCTGTAGCAGTCACGTGTGAAGTCGGCAATTTCCTGCAGCAGGACCTGACTGTCGATGCGCGAACTGTCGATCTCCATACGCATCTGCCGGATATCCGGTGCGCAGGGGATGGAGGCGGTGGCCGCCGCGGTCACTCCTTTGCTCAAGGCATGAACCAGAAACCACCAGACCGGCACGTTGGCAGAGCGTTCTCCGATGGTGTTGAAAGTGGCGCCCCAGGCGGTTTCCGCTGGCTTGGCCACGCTGACACCGCATCGTTGGCTCGCTGCATCATCGTACGCCATTGAACCGAGGTTTAGCGGAAAGACTGGCGCGCAACCGAACAATACGATGATGTAGGCCAACCACAGCCGATTCTCGATTCGAGGCACCGAGAGCAATCCCTTGTTGCCTTCATCCGCGCCTTGCTGACGGGCCGACAGCCACTCTTGCAAGATAATCGCGCCGAAGGGCGCGGCGAACAGTCCAGTATCGGACAGAACATTCCAGATACCATTGTTGATGATCCAGGCCAGTAGGGAGAGGTAAAACTCCAGGTAGCTGTTGGTGCTCATGAGCATGGTCGTGACCTCACAATCGAGTGAGCTCGACGCAGGTAAAGAGCAAGAGCCCTAATGTCCCGGCGCGCTTCACGCGCAGTCGGTCCTGTGGTCGATGTCGGTAGCGCCTCAGCAGGTCCCACCAGAGCGCAAAGAGAACGCCGTAGAGCAGGGCACGCCACCACCGCAGATAGGGCCGTACGGATTCGAGCGCCTGCTGCCAGACTTCGAAACTACCCAGCGCAGCACGGCCGATCCATGCGATCAGCGCGGCGCTGAGGATCATCGCCACGGCAATCCCCAGACAAGAAAGCAAAGTGAATAGCGGTGAGCGTTTCATGACTTACCTACGCCTGGCGTCAGCGTCGTTGAGTCGGCCAGGTTCGGGGTCGCCTTGCTCGACGGTGCGCGATGCATCGGCACCTCCGGCATGCCGATCGAGCGCGAGGCTGGCGGTATTGGTAGCCAATATTTGCCGTACCTGCAGCTCGGTCTGCAGCATGCGTATTTCGCGCTCCAACGTGTCGATGTTTTTCGTCAAGGCCGTTTGGGCCGGTTCGGCCGAAGCGATGTTCGGTTCGTGGCTGCCTGCCAGCAGGGTGCGCAATAGCAGGAGGGCTTTGTCGAGCACGCTGGACAGGGCCGTCTCACTGGCCAGGCGTCGTGCCAATAGATCCTGGTCGGGATCGTCGCGTAGGGCTTCAATCACTCCTCGGGTCACCGGCAGCATCGGGCTCGAGGCTTTAATCAAGTTGTCTGGGGTAAGCGGCAGTGAACCCGACAGCAGCCCTTGCAGGGCCTGGAGGCGTTCGCTGTAGGCTTCTTGGATCAGCGGTGTCAATCCGCTGCCGGCCGTAGCACGCAGGGTTTCGCAGTTATCGCAGGTTGCGACTTCGCTTTCGCCCAACACGCGAACGGCCCAGTCGGACTCCCCTTGGGGCGAAGTCCATATCTGGCAAATGGCCCCACCTAGGCAATCACTGCTACTGATTGAGGAGCTGTCATCCACCGATCGGTTATGCATCAGGTTGTAGCCGGCACGCACCACGTCGGAGGTCACCCGAATGGGCGCTTGCCCGCTACCTCCGGCCTTTGAGCCGCCGACCCAGGCCACCCCCTTGTTGCCGTTATGGGTTTCGGTGTTTTTCACCGCGGCCACCGCATCACCGCCGGTTTGCTCCAGATTACCCTGCATCTCCTGGTTCTTGGCCAGTGCCCCCCAACCGGCTTGACCGACCTTGTCTGCCATCTTTTCAGCCATGGCCTGGCAGGTCAGTTTGGAGCGGTCGAAATCGATACGACCCTGCAGCACTCCATTACTGAGCAACTCATAGAGACCGGGGTTGGCGCGCTGAATAATCAGCGCCGGCAGCGACATGACTGCTTGGGTCGCGTTCTGCACGATGCTGCCCATAATCTGCTGGAAGCCCTCGGTGACGCCGTTCAACTGGTTTTGCAAGGTATTGGTGAGGCTCATGTTGCCGCACATCATGTTCGCTCGCCATGAAGCGCCGACACCGAGCCCGTTGGGACGATAGAGCGAACTCGGTGAGCCCACTGCCGAGCCGCCACCGATGGTGTACATCACCCGATCGTCGAGCACTTCGCCTTGGGTGCCTAAGCGATAATCGTCCCCAGCGGCGTGGGTATGTGTGGCCACGGCAAGTAGTCCGCAGAGCAACAAACTCATCGGGCCCAACCATGATCTTGCAAGAAGCCGACTCATGAAGCACCACCTTCGAAGTCGATGCTGAACAGGAAGGTCTGCCCCTCACGCTTGCAGCAGCTATAGGGACGCCACAGCGACCAGGCGTAGCCGCCATCCGCGCTCTGCACCGGATCGCTGGGGAAGATGGCACATGTGGGTTGAACCAGGGGGGAGAGCAATTGCCATTTGTGGGTCGAAGCGTTGTTTTCAACGATTGGGCCAGGCGGCCAATAACCATCGCGTGGTACGTGTGTGAGCGGGACATACACATGCGGCTGCCAGTTGCGGGTAATGACATCGCCCGCCCGCTGCGCCATCACCGCAGCGGCTTTGAAGTCATCGGGTTGTACCAGAAATCCTTGCCGGGGATAGACGTTGCCCCACATGTTTCCCGCGAGCTGACGACCGATTTCACGGATCCCGGGCACAAGCGACTCGGGGTAAAGGCTTTCCGGGATGCCATGACGCCAGGCCAGCGAGTCCCAAGTGCTCAGGTAGTAGGGCATGAACGCCATGGCACCGCTGGCGCAAGCATAGCCGGACTGAGAAGCCAATTGCGTGGCGGCCCAGCCTCCGGGGTGGCCGATGCCATCAACATTTTTGAAACGAGGTAGGTTATCGCGCTGAATGTTCGGCGTGATCAGGTTACCGCCACCTTCCGCACCGCTGATGGGAGAGGAGAGAGCGGCCATCTCGGTCCACGGATTGCTACCGGTGGCGGCATAGCTCGAGACCACCAGTTCAGGAATGAAATGACGAACCTTGGTTGAGGTTTTAATCGTGCAGCCAAAGGGGGTGCAGAGCAACCAGAAGCAGATGCCGACGACTCTATACTCAAGGCAGTCTGGAGAAAGTGCGGAGGCGGTAATGCTGCCGGTATCCAGCGCCACGCTTGACCCGGATGCCAGCAGAATGCTCAGCACCAAAGGATGTAATTTCTGGGGCGAAATAGGCGGGCAGGCAGCAGACATGATCCAGGCTCCGGGTGTATGGCCTGGACAGGTTCAATAATCGAGAGAGGGGTGTCAGTGAGAAAGCCGAACTCAGGACCTTCGGTTTACGGTGATCCTTCTAGATCAACAAAGGGTCATTCACCAATCAGCGTACGAGCAGGTGCGTTAGACTCAATCAGCAGTTGGTGCGTTTTGATCTCGAAAATGTTGGCGAGTTTGCAGAGAACCAACAACGACGGGTTGCCTACTCCTCGTTCGATTTGACTCACATAGGTACGATCCACCTCGGCCATGAGCGCTAATTGCTCCTGGGTGAGGTTCTTCAAGCGTCGCATCGAGCGAATGTTAGCCGCCAGTTGCAAACGGAGCTGTTCGTAGTCTTGAGTCATGCGCGCAAACTGCGCCTTGAGGGACTCTCAATCCACGGGATATAGTCTACATTTGCTCTGGGTTGGGCTTTTTTTAATGCTTAGGTTAAGTGCCAGTTTTGTTTCTATGCTGTTTAGAACAGACGGAGCATTAATAAATAATCGAAAGCTAAGGTGTGTATGGACGAAAATTACGTTTCAATTCCGGCGGCGGACGGTTGCCCGAGCCTTCTGACAGCGTGGGGCAGGGAATTTGCGCCTATGATCGAAAGTGGCGTGCGATGTGCTCAGGTCTGGCTTAATACACCTGATGACGTACCACTTTGGTGGGAACTGGCGCAGGCACGTAAGACTTGTCCGGCAGGAGATTCTCAGGATGCTTTCGAAGCAGGATTTTTATTGAGAATTCAGCAACGGCTTCAAGGCGGTTTACCGTAGCCGTGCGGCTCCAACCTGGACGATATGGCTAGCAGGTTACTAGACGGTATGGTTCCAGGCACCATTCCTCTAGAATGGAGATCTGACAGAAGTGGCGTTGGTCTGTGACAAACAGATTTACGTAGCTAGAATTCTGCAGATTCTGCGCGCTCTGAGAACGTGGAACGGGATATGAAATCCGACCAAGATTGAGTGATGATCTGGTGAACGGACTGGAGGGTAAAATCCCAGCCATGGTTGAAGGTGCGATCAATACGGCCTACATCAACCCGGATGAAAATCGAAACGGCTGCCAGAGAAGGCGGTCGCCTGGAGTTCAGCGATTTTTACATGAAGAGGGTGTTCATGGATTTGCTGCCGGGTTGATCTAAGCCTAGGATCAGCTCCGTTTCACTTAATTCCTCGCATCCTATCGATCCGTTCAGCTATCCGGTAAGCCGCCTCCAATTCTGAGCAGCCGGTGCTCTGCATCAGTGTCCAGCGTTCGGCTTTTTCCTCGGGCTCCGTCATGGCTAGGGCGAGATAAAGACTGGGCGGCACGGCTCGAAACAGCGTTTCGAGGTTCTTCGATAGCACGACTCCTTCGGTGTATTTGCCCGGCTCCTTGCTGGCGGAGAGCAACAAGGCTTTCTGCGCTGGCGTGAGTTTCTTGAACCGTGCGATCTCTTCGATTTCTGCGGGCGGCATGTTCAAACAAATCCACCATTCGATCATGTTGAGCATGGTCTGCGCGGCAGTAGGGAAGTCAGCAAGGTTTTGCGTCGCCAGCCAGAACCAGGCCCCGAGCTTGCGCCACATCTTGGTGCCTTTGACCACGAATGGCGCCAGCAGTGGGTTTTTGGTGATGATATGGCCCTCGTCGGTGACCATGATGATCGGTCGGCCCAGGTACTGGTCTCGCTCAGCAAGGTTGTTCACGGTGTTCATCAGGCTGATGTAGCTGATGGACATTTGAGCCTCATAGCCTTCGCGAGCATAAGTGGCCAGGTCGACAATGGTCACATCGCTCTCGGGCCAAGGCGTACCCTCGCGATCGAACAGCTCACCCTCGAAGCCTTGGCAGAACAGGTCGATGGACTCGCCCATTTCCTGGGCACGCTCACGCCGCTTCTCCGGCAAGTGCGTGTCGGCGGCGACGCGTAGCAGCGCGTCGCGCACGTCGCAGGTCAATACCTGGCGACCCGACGCGACACAGGTCTGTGCCGCATCGAGAATGCACTCGCGGATTAGACTGCGATCGGCTCGACTCAGACGTGCCTCTTCCTTGGCCTCACCGCCGGTGATCATCAAGCGAGCAGTGATTTCCAACTCGCCGAGCACATCGCGCTGGTTCTCGCGACTGGCTACTGCTTCATCGTCCCATTCATCAACCGACAGGCTCGCCACCTGATCTGGCTGCTCGACCAGGCGCCAGGCATCGGCGAACGGGGCGAGGCTGATCGCGGTACCCGGCTTCAATTGAACCTTGTTGACCGACAGGCCCTGTGTCGCAAAATAATCGCCTTGCAAGCCGAATGAGTTACCGGCCTCGACGATAAACAGGCGAGGGCGATATACCGCCATGACCTGCATCAGCAGGGTGACCAGAGTGGCCGACTTACCGGCGCCGGTCGGGCCGAACAACAGCAGATGGCCGTTCATAGCCCGGTCTAGTCGTGACAACGGATCGAAGCTCAACGGCGAGCCACCACGATTGAACAGAGTGATGCCCGGGTGGCCAGTGCCAGTGCTGCGGCCCCACACCGGAATTAGATTTGCCAGGTGCTGGGCGAACATCAGGCGGGTGTACCAGTTGCGTGTGTCGCGGGCCGGGTTGTAAGCCATCGGCAACCAACGCAGGTAACTGTTGCAGGCGGCGACCTCATCGCTTTCGCGTACCAGCTGCAGCCCCGCGCCCAACAGCGCGTTGGCCAGGCTGACCGATCGCTGGTGCAATTGCCGTTCACCGTGACCGCGTACGTAAAATGCCAGGGTGCCCCGGTATAGCTTGTGCTGGCGGCCGATGATTGCGCGAGCCTCTTCAACATCCTGGCGGGTTTGGATCGAGGCCAGGTTTTCACCGATGGCTTTGCGTGCCAGACGGTTCAACTGATCCTCGAGCACGTCCTGCGGCTTCACCACCAGGGTCAGGCTCATCACCGTGCTTTCAGGTAACTGGTCGAACAGGGCATTGACTGCATCACCCTTACGGACTTCTCCGGTGAGTTGACCAATTGGCGGCACCCGTCGCAGTTTGTCCACCACGATGACCCGATGGGGTTGCCCGTCGAAATACCAGAGTCCCTGTTGTACATCCGAACGCGGTTCGTTGAAGAACAGCCGCTCGGCGAAGTCATGATCGAAGGGCAGATCCAGCGACTCACCGTCCCCCGACTCCGGATAGGCTACGCGGCGATAGAAATCCTCGGGTGCTTCATCGGTGAGCGTGGGGGCCGGATTGAACCAGGGCAACAGCCAGGCATACAGACCTCGGCCATCGATTCGCGCCGATTGCACTCCGCATGCCTGCAACGAAGCCACGATACGCTCGCAAGCCTGTTGCAGGGATTGCACCGGAGTGAGTCCCGTCTCCTCCGTGCCAGACTCAAGCCAGCGATAGATCACCAGGCGCACCCGTCGATTATTACCACGCCAGTGCAGTCGAGTGACGGCCTTGTCCTCGAACAGACCTCCCGGCTTGGCGATGGTCTTCAAATGGCGACGATTAAGCTCCAAAAAAGTCTCGGTGAAGACCGTGCCTCGCGCGCTGTCTTGAATATAATCGGTGAGCCGGGTCAGGTAGGGGGTGAAGTCGTTGTCGTCCTGGCAGAAAAACTGCGCCACCCAAGGCGCTTGATCCAGTTCGTCAAAGCTATCCTGAAGGGCGTCTTCGAGGGCATCGCGGGCTGTCATTAGCCAATCGGGTTCGCGCCCTTCGGTGCCGATGGGCAGTAACTCGAACACCGCTCCCACCGAGCGATTGTCTTCCAGTAGAAAACACTGCTCGGTGCCGAGGTATTCGACCCAAGGCAGATGATCGGTGAAGCTGGGGTTGTGTGCATACAGTGCAGCTTCATCGGCCAAGGTGGCACGAGGGCGCAATGGGTGGCGCCAGGCTTTCCACGCAGAAGTGCGGTTGCCCGGGTCGCCGGTACGCATTACAAGTCTTCCTGACGTTCACCCGGCAATGCGTACTGCACCCGTTGGTAGAACGGAAAGACTGTTGAGTAACCTGGGATCGGTGCCTGCTCGGTACCACTCAGGTGCGGGTACACGTACAGCACCAGATCGGGATTGGGCAGGCGAGGGAACAGATTGTGGATCTCGTTCGCCGCTGTACGCGTGTACGGCTCTTGGAGAGAGGCGGAGAAATCTGCTGGGGCCAACGGGCGACGTAACTGCTGCCGAGCATCCAGCAGTTGCTGTTGAGTGCCTTGCGAACCGGCGCCGTTCCAGATGTCCAGCATGGTTTGCTCGCCATGGGGCAGCAGCGTGTCCTTGTCGGTGGAACACCCTGTCAGAACCAAGGAAAACACGCTAATCCAGGTCAGGCAGAGAAACGTGGTCTTTTTCATGGCGAACGCTCCGGCCCTTGGGCTCGTAGTCTATGGTGATCTCATGGTCGAGGTGCAGCGCGACTTGGGCGGCCGGTGGCACGTACACGGCAGCAAAGGTCTCGCCATAGAGTTTGTTGATCCACTCACGGATGTCACTAACCCCACCACTGAGAATTGAATTCAGCGCGCTATTGCCACTGCCACTGGTGACCCCGAGGGTACTGCCGCCTGAACTGATCACGCTGCTGTTGTTCTGCTCATCCCCAAGCAAGGCGGCGACACCGGCGCCGGCGGCAGTGATTAAGCTCTGGCTGCCAAGGTACTGTTGAGCGTTTGAGCGGCGCTCACCGGCAATGCAAGGAATGCCATACGGATCAGACAGGTAACCGAGTCCGCCACGAATCTTGTCGGTGTTCGAACTTTGGGCGGTGGAGGCGTTGCGGCTGGCTACTGCCTTCGGCTGAGGCACCGTGCGGATAGTCCCATCGGTAAACACGAAGGTGATTGATTCGACCTGTCCGCGTACGCACGACAAGGTCCAGTCACCGGATGCCGTGCCGCTCATCACGGCGCCCGTGACGTCTGGCAGGTCGATACCGTTGGCAGTTAGGTTCTCCGGACCAACCAGTACCTTGAAGGGATAGGGGTCATTCACGGTGCCGTCCACCGGGACGCGGCCGATCAGCGCGGTCATCGCGACCGAGCCCATCAGCGTGGCGTTTTCGGGAATGGTGTAGACCGGCTTCGCGCCTTCGGTACGATCAGCGGATCGCGTCAGGTCACGCTCACCCTTGCTGACTGCTCGTAGCTGTTTCTGGCTGCGATCAATGGCGTTATCTTTTGCGCCTTCCAGTGAGTTGAAGGCGGTCGGCAGACTCAGTACGGAGGAGGTCTTGGGTTTGCCTCGGGCGTCGGTGGACGGAGCATCCGAAGGTTCAATCCACTGCAGCGTATCATTGGCAGAATGCTGCCCTTCGAATTGCGCCCCGTCGCCCAACTCAAGCCCCAAGCCGATCGGTATATCCTTGCCTTTGCTGGTCAGCCCCGACAACTGTTCCTGCAGTTGCGTCAACAGACCGCGAGCCTGACGACTGTCTTGTTCTGCTTTGATTCGGGCCTCATTGGCCTGGCGGCGACCTTCGTCGACCTGTTGCGTCACACTGCCGAGCGCGGTCTGGATACGCGAATCAACGCTGTTTTCCCGCTCGCGCAGGCGGTTATTCTCCGTCAACAGCGAGTCGTTGTGTTTCTTCAAACCGAGCATGTCGCTGCGCATGGCCTTCACCTGGCCGACCAGGGTGGCGACTGTATCGCGGGGGGTATCGCCCGCAATACCGAGCGACTTGGCTTGCTCGGCGGATAGCTGAAGATTGCCTTGATCAACCAACTTCTCTGGAGAGGAACTGCTGCCACCCGCGACCCAAGTTTTCAGGATAATCAACACCACGCCCAGAAGCGCAGCCGGTACCAGCCATTTGAGCAAGGCGTTAGCTTTCATCGCCAGCACCTCGCGAAACGGCCGGGAGCAGCACGGCTTGCTCAAGGCCGGCACTGCGGGTGACAAGGTAGGCGATTGTGGTGTCTTCAGCGCTGCCGACAGGTCCGAGAAAAGCATGCTGGAAAGCCGCGGCGAATAGCTTGGCCTGAAGTCGACGTGGATCGAGTTGCACCGTCTCTGAACCACGATTGCGCAGCTTCACGGCCGTCACCCAGTAATCACCGAGTCGCCAGGCGGCGATGGGTGTGCTGGACACGTTTACGGTCGGCAGCAGGGTTGGCAGTTCGGTACGCAGCTTGAGCGGGACGCGGCGTACACCGGGCAGGGACTCCACGGCGCGTAGCGGCGCGTACAGGCTTTGCGCAGCGTAGCGCGTCAAAGCGACTGGGATTGGCGTACGTTCTGGAACAGGGATGGTGCTAGATTCAGCCTCGGTAGGCTGCCGCTGAGCATTCTTGAGAATACGCACGGGCTCCAGCGGTTGATCGCCAGGCATGGCTGCAATGTCCAAGAGGATGATCTCGCCCGTCGCGACCGATTGCAGTTGTAATCGGGTAGGTGCAATGGCTTCTGACGCGCGTAGGTACAGCGTGCCACCGGTTGATTGCACGCGCAGTTTGCCTGTCAGAGTTGAGGGCAGCCCGACTCGAACATCCTCATCGATAAAGACCACCCGCTCCTGATTGATCACCAGCGGGACCGCGAGAGGGAGGCGTTCCCAGCGCATCAACTCGACGGCCTGCGCTGCTGCTCCCCATAGCATCAGTGCGACGGTGAGCCCCGGGGTAAAAATCCGCTTCATGGCTCACCTCCAGGCAGAGCGATTTTTTGCGGCGTGGCCTGATAACAGTCCAGTGCCAGCCCCCATTTATTGCGTTCGGGGTCCAGATCAAAACGCACCACGCGTAATGGATAACGCACCACCACCCGTTTCACTGGTTCGGCGGCGTAATACTCATCGGCGTTGAGGTCGAGCGTGACCAGCCAGCTGTCGCGATCGAGCTGCTTGACCCTGAGTTCCGGATCTTCGCTGTAGCCTCGGCCCAGAATTTCGTAGACGCCACGCACCCGCTGGCGGAGTTCGCCGGCGGCCTTGCGGTACTCGTAGTCGCCGTCGAGGAAGGTCTTGCAGGAGGGTGTCAGGTAGGACTGCAAGCTGTAGATAGCGCGGCGGTAGTCCTGTTCGCCATCCGAAGGCCAGCGGTTGAGTTGGCCAAAGATGTACAGGGCGAAGGCATACACATTCTCTGAGGGGATATCCCACCACTTGCGCGTGCTGCCCGAACGCAGATCCGGGGGGACATGCACAGTCAAATCGGTCGGTGCCGAGCGCCAGCCATACCAGAGTCCGGCACAGAGCAGGGCAAGGACCATTACCGCCAGACGTAGGCTGAAGATATGGGCCTGTTGGGCATCCACCTTATTCCGAAAGCGACTCATGGCTGCCACCGGGACAGAGCAGGGCGCAGTCGACGCGAGCGGCGAACCGTCCAGACGCCGGAGTGAAGGATCAAACTCCCGCGCCCCAGGCGCCAATGACTGGCCAGTATCCATTCGAGCTTGCGGTACAACCAGGTATCTGGCCGGGCGCGTTTGGCTCGACGCAGTAGCGAGCCACCGAAAAATAGCACCGTCGCCATGGCCCCGATCATGCTGGTGGGCGCCACGGCAATGGAAGCGGTGACGATCGCCAGAGGAACGCCCAGCAGCAGGCCAATGACGGCGCCGGTACCGAGTGCTACCCACATCTCATCATTGGTCAAACCGCGCAGTACGGCAGGGTCGCGATTGAGTCGCTCAGGGAGAAAGACCAAGGTGCCGTCGGCAAGGCGTTCAATAGTGTCGTTCATGTCGACCTCACAGAATCGCGGCGGCCTTAGTCAGGAACCAGATGATGATCACCACCAGCAGGGCGCCGATGCCGACCACCGCGCCGAGATCTTTCCAGGTCTTGCGCTGGTTCTGCACATCGGCATACACCGTCAGCGAGTGCCAGGCCACACCCAAGAAAGCGAGCAGGGCGATCAGCAGACCGAGCAGGATGCCGCCGTCGTAGGCGTAGTTTTTGATCGTCTCGATCAACCCAGATCCTTCGCCACGCGAAGGGGCTTCCATGGTGGGGAGCTCGGCAAAAACCAGGCTTGGACCGAGCACCAACAGCAGGCCGATCAAGCGCTGACTGGCATGATTGCGCAGGTTGTTTTTCAGGGGGGCAAAGTACTTGAGCATGGCAGCGATCTCCTGGATTAGGACAGGGTGAAGAACATCAGGACGAGTAGGACGAGCAAAACGCGCGCGGCACTGCCGCCGAAGGCTCCGAAACGCACATTGCCAGCCGCCCAACCCCGGTAAGCCGTCCATATCACCCAGGCACACCACAGCAAAGCTAGGACCAGAACCAGGGATAGCCAGAGCGTCGAACTGCTCTGCGATGAGAAACCGGAGGCATTTTGGAAGGCAGCGGTCTGCGCGTCGGTCATGCTCATGGCGAGGGCTCCGCGGGCAGAGTGTCAAGGCGGTAGTCACCGACCAGCTCAACAGGATCGCGAGGTTGAGCGCGGGAGGGGGAGAGATAGCCCTGCACACCAAGACGGATACGCTGTATGTCTCGATTCAGTCGGGGGTAGTCGAAGCGATAGCGATCATTGGGTTCAGCCGTGCTGGCTGCCTCAGCTTTCGTTGCAAGGCGTTCGAGAGTGTCGAGCTGCTGCTGGACTAGGCTGAGCTCACCCTGTTCATATTCAGATGCGGCATAGCCGCTGCTATCGACGGCAGCTAGCGAGAGTAGTAAGCAACGAATGATGGTCGTCGGCATGATGCTGGCCCTTATGGATCTGGGGAGCAGAATCAAGTCGGAGATAGATTTTTTCAGCAAGAAAACTGAGGTTTGATGAATCGCCTTTCTGGTGAAGGACGAGCAGCCAGCATTACAGCTTCAGTGACTTTTCGACTTTCGGTGTGAGATAGGGACTATGCCCGAATTATCACTGGGAGAACAAACATGCCGCCGCAGCATGCCCGAAATGCCTTGTGCTGCTCGTCGCTCGGGACCGCATCACTGCGGAGGGAGGCCCTTGTTTAAGAGGCGGTTTGGATATGCATGACCGGAGACTAAATGTTGTTAGTTAGCTTTGCAAGGGAAGTGTAATAATGTGTGTGTATATTTAATAATTGGTTTTTTGAAACTTGACTGGTGTCGAAATGGAAAATTTTATACCTCCTGTTGTGTCCTTGGCTCGAAAGAAAAAACTTACTCATCCGACCGAGCGGAAGCCTTTCAATACGGAACAATGGCTTGAAGCTTACAAGAAATACAGTAACGGAAATCTTATTGATAAATCGTTATGTGAAGGCGCGGGTTGGTTGGCAACACATTTCTCAAGAGTGTATGCGACGCGAGACTATTACAGATTAGATAATAATGATAGTTTGTCTGGAAAAGAGCTATTGCATGCACACTTGGCAGGCGCAAATTTTTCATTCGTGCTGTTGACTAAAAAGCAGATGCGTGACCTGCCGCCCGACGCTGTGCCAACGATGGAAACCTATCTGGACTACAAAACCGATCTTACTTTGAGTGGGGTGGAGGTTAATGCAAACCAATTAAATATGTTCAGATTGGATAGCTTACGCTCCCCGATTTATGAAATTCTAAATGAGCGAAAGGATTTAGGCACATCTGTTCGTGGCGATGCCGAGTCCTCAAAAGGGTTGCCAAAGTTAGACTATATTGTAAATGAATTTCGCTGTTCTCAGCTGTATTACAATGGGGTGGTGATGTGGCAGCAATTACTTTATGGGGAGGCCTTCTTTGCTTATGACTTGCGGCGCAACAGGATACATATATCGCAGTTGAATGGCTTTGGCAAAATGAAAGCTATATGTGACTACCGTAGAGAGCATCACCAGGCGACAGTGGCGCTGGAAACACAAGGCGTCGCGCATAATATGTTATTTTGGCGTGGTTTGAATTATCCGAAATCGTTGTTGAGGTATGATGGCGTATCAGGTGTTTCTATCGCCACAGTTGAAGAGTTAGATGAAGGTGCGGACTGTTTTGTTAAATATAAATGGGCGGAGCCTTATTTAGTCGTTGAGCCTCATCTCTTTGAACTGGTGAAGGTTCATCGATCTAAGGGGGAGGGTGGTCAGGACTATTCTGTTCGCGATGTACTTATAGTGTGGTTTCACTTGGCCGTACTAGCTCGGCAGAGAGTCCTAGCTTCAAGTGAGGAAAATCCAGATAGCTGGGAACTCTTGCTCGAACATAGCACTTGGCTTGATCGGAAAAATTTAGTCAATGCGTTAGTAGTTGTGACTGAGATGTCGGAAGAGGTTGTTGAGGCGATCATAGGGTTTCTGACTTTTAAAGCTGTGGATAGACAGGATGATCTTTGGACGAAGCCTATCCTTCAAGTGGACGGGGAGGTTGCTCTTGCGATATCTGCGTTGATGAGCGCAAGCCTGCGTAGAAATGTAGATACTTGGCTTAGGCTTGTTGATCCCAAATCACATCTAAGGGGCGAATATTTTGAAAAATATTTAGAGGGTGTGATGGAAGAGTGCAGATTGACTAATGACGTTATGCGTCATAATTTGAGTTGGACTGGTTCTCTAATGCTGAAGTATGACCGGGAACTAGTGCCGGAAGAGATTGATCTGACATTTAGTTTTGGTAATATTTTAGTGGTGGCGGAGCTCCGCAGTCGCCGCACGCCAATCACACCGCTTGATTATCATAATGCACTCTACGAGGATGGGGGGATTTTCACAAAGGTCGAGCAGGCCGAGCTGAAGGCCGCGTACGTTCGCAATAATCTAGCTGATTTTTGTCGAGACTACTATCCGAGGCTGAGCGAAAAAATAAATTCTGTCATGGTCCATCCCATGGTTATTGTAAATGATCAATTTCACGCTGGATTTCCGTGTGGTGAAACTCCGATTTTAGATGAGCATTTACTGAAGCATTTTTTGAAGGACGGTACGGCGAAATTTTGCGGCTCGCATGATGACCGTTCTGATTATCGTTATGGGGTGGTGTTTTACGAAAATTTAGAGGAGGCGGAGCGCAGCTTTCTAAGCTACGCGCTGCACCCAACCATAATTGAAACGCATCAGGCGTGCGTTGAGCAAAAAAGCACTCTCTATTCTTTGATGCCCGGTGAGCCTGGTATTAACTGGTTGAGTTATGAGGTCAAGGAACCAGGTAGAGAGAAACAACTGAGGATTCTCAAGAGCCTCAGTGTCGGTAAATTTGTCCAGCGGTATTGAAGTCATTGACCCAAGCGTAGGCACATATCTCCGTTTGGGTTGATTTTCAGTGATTAAAAATAGTCTCTATTTTTTAGAGCATAGCCTCAGAAAATGCATTGGATGCATTACGTTGGAAGTTTCATGCGGTACGAAGGAGGTTGCCTCTAATTATTTTTAGAAAATGGGCTGGCTAAACACTTAAAGATACTTTTTGAATGTCGTCGCTGTAATCGCTACTGTTACTCCGAGTATTACTGCGCAAGGCAAAAAAATAGCGATGGGATTGAGCGAAAAGGGCAGGGACAGGTAAATGATCCACGGAATAATCAGCAGTGGCATCACTGCTCGCTTAGCTCGGTGATACACAAAGCTGCTTTCTCGTCCGGCTCCAAATTTACGTAAGTCGCGACGGATCAAGCCATCGACAAAACCAGTAAACGAGGCCAACAGAAATAATGGTGTGGCTAGGACCAGAATGGTCAGGCGCACCACGAAGGTGAAGGTGACATATACCGACGCCAGCACGCAATCTTCAATGCTCACATATAGCTGATTGGTCCAACTCCAGAAGCCGTTGCCCTGGCTCGATACCCGCGCCTGCAGGGCAAAATCCGCAAATCCAGTCTTGACCAAAAGCCACTGGTTCAGGAGATCTAGCCACTGGAAAATCGCCTGTCCGGGTTGTTGGATGATTAGTGAATATTTGAAGTGTTCGCTGAGCCAGCTCAACTCGCTATTTAGCATGGCCTGACTATGTCGCCAGCCTTGATCTCCCCAGAAGAAGAGCAGACCAGCCCACTCGATCAGGATTGAGAACAACAATGAGGCAATGAGCATTCCGATGATGCACAGGACCACGCCGATCACGGAGATGATCAGCCCCGGACGCTGGATCGGTTGTGGCGGTGTGTTCTGGACGGAAGTTGCCATCATTCACTCCATTGTGTTCTGCAGTGTTGATATCGTCACGCCGTCTGGTGGATAGTTTTCCGCTGAAGCTGTGCAGGCGCGTGCTACCCCACCTCATCCAGATCAAAGTTTGTTGTTGGACCAGCACCGCTCGCACTCCACCATTGGCCCGCTTGTTCGTTGTAAGTGGCCCGCATCCGCTGAGTAAGCTCCTGCAGGTCCTTGGGCATAGCATCTTCGTTGGAGGGCTTAGGCAGCGGCATACGGACCTTCCAGAGCTGCCCGCCAGCCTGGAAGGAGAACATTTGCCCCTTGGGTAAACTGACGATATGAGCGGGCTCGATCAGCGGCACACTGGTGCTGCTGATGCGATCTTGGGAGGACGAAGTGAAGTCGGTGCTGGCCTCAGGATCGGAGGTGTCGGTGGCACCGGATACCAGCGTTTTTGTCAGTACATTCACCGTAGGCAATTGTTTGGTGAGTAACTCCGCGGTGGCGGTTTCGCGCACTCGGAGCACCTGCAGGGTGTTGAAGTTGCCAATCACTTGACCGGCTTTGGCCCGATTGCCAATGCGCGCCTCGATATCGCTAAGAGTTTGGGTATAAGCCGTTACCTGGATACCCGCTCCGCCGCCCTTGTTGATCAGCGGGATGAACTCATCGCCCATCAACTCGTTAAATTCATCAGCGTGCAGGTTGATCGGCAGCTTGCCGCCGGTGCTGCCCGATTGGGGTAGGCCATGGTCAACGCCATGTTTGTAGATTTGGCCTGCGACTGAGACCAAATCGGCGAACATGGAGTTGCCCACAGCAGCGGCGACCTCTGCATCGGTCAGCGCATCCAGACCAACGTAGACGATGCCGCGTTTTCGGATGATCTGCATCCAATCGAAGATTGGCCGCGGGTCATCTAAATCGGTGTAGTTGGGAGCCAATAGCTGAGCGGTCTTACCAGTGGTAAGTTTCTCCAGCAGCGGTAGCAGCGAGGCAACAATTTTGTCGAAGTAGGTGCGGTCATAACGCACCGCCGAACGTAATCCGTCCATTACCGGATTAAACACCCGTTTTGCCGCCAGGTATTGCTCGATGGCCACCACCCGCTTTTCGCGTCCCACCATGTGCCTGGGAATGTTCTTCTCGGTGAGCTTGCCTTCAAGCTGGACGATCACTTCCCACGCTTTCGGATCGGTTTTGGCGAAAAACTGCTGGGCGTATTCGATGAACAGCGCGTCGATGTTGACCACATGTCGCTGGATTTGCAGGTAGTCCGGACGTCGGCCCAGCTCGATCAGTGCCCGGGCTATGATGTTGACGAAACGCCAGGCGAACTCACGAAAAGCTGCAGAATTGCCTTCACCACTGAGCTGCCCGGCGATGCGTGACGCCACTTCCGAGATGCGTCCGAAACGTCCCACGGCGTTGTAGCGTGCGGAGATCTCCGGCCAGCCTAGATGGAAAACATAGAATTCTTTTTCCCGACCGGCGCGTTTGGCTTCGACGTACATGCGTTTGAGCAGGTCGGCATCGCCCTTAGGATCGAAAACGATGACTACCTCATGTTCGATGCGGTGAATGTCCTGGGTGATGTACACCTCGGCGAGTCGCGTCTTGCCAACACGAGTAGTGCCGAGCACCAAGGTGTGTCCGACCCGTTCACCCAGCGGCAGACCGACTTCAGTTTCATCGGGCTCGACCCCATGTAACAGCGGCGAGCCACCGACCGGTGGTAGCGGGCGCAACGGGTTGAAAGCGCTATCCCAGGCCGTGACACGCGCCAATGTAGAGAGTGGAAACGGTGCATGTTCCAGTCGACGTTCGAGTCCACGAGCCATGCGGTAACGGCGCGGTTGGTCGATATAATGCGCGACAGCCGGATCCTGCGCCTCGACCAAGCGCTGGGTATGCAGGCGGGTCCAGAGAAAGCCGCGGCCCATGAACAGACGCTTGCGGCTGACCGGGATCTGCCGGCTGGTCAGTTCGTAGCGGGGCAACCGACGGATATTGCGCCTATACCGCAACACCTCCCAGGCTTGCCGGAGCCGGATAAGGCCGAACAGGGTGTAGGCCAGCGCCGCTACCTGCCCGATTTCGGGTGACAGCGCCACAGCCCAAGGCGAGTACAGGCACAACACCACAGAGGCGACGCAGATCGCTACGGTGTAAAGCTCCACCGCTGGCCGGAGCTTGGACTCCATCGCATGCTCGGCCATGACTTGGGCTCACTGTTCCAGTGAAGTGGCGGTGATCAGGGCGGGGTAGTGCTCAATCTGCAAACGGGTGGCAATGTCGTTGCCGTTGACCGGCAGGATAGTGATGCCCGGAGCAGCTGCTCGAATCCGGGCCAGGGCTTCAGTATCGGTTACTTCCACGGCGAGGCCAGCCGCACCCATTTCCTGCAGTTCAGCCGCACGTTGACGCAACCAAGCCAACGATTGGGGATCCTCACCGACCAGGAAAAATGATCGTAAGCCCGGCATGTTCAGAGCGCGAGACGTGATCTGGCCGGGGCTCAAGTGGGAGCTCCGGACGGGCAGTATCCATGCTTCATCGGCAAACGCGGACAGGTCCGCATGCATGGCTCGAGAAGGCTGGACGTTGCTATTTGTTGTCGACCCGGAAACCTGAAATTGGGGCCGGACGAAGCCGCTAGGTTGGTCTCCGGCAACGGTCAGTTCCGGCTGAGCGAAAGGTGCTAAAAGCAGGAAGAAATAGTGGGTAAGAGGTATTCGTTTCATGGTGATGTGCCCTGCTTGAAAGACACCAGCAGACGTTCGAGTTGCCGAGAGAAACCCTCGCGGTAACGTGCGGCCGGCATTCCTCCTGCCGGGCGGTGATAGCGTCCCGCAGCTGACACCCAATCGCCGGTAACGGCGTGATGCTCCCGTAATAGCGCGGCGGTCACGGCGAGATTTTGATAGGGGTCAAGGGCTTCGCAGGGATTGGAAAAACGTTGTCCGTGATAACCCAGGTTGGTTTGTCCAAGACCGACATCAACCCGTTTGGCGTCATGCCGGGCGAGTGCTTGAAGTAAGGCGTGACAGGCAGCCGCTCGGGTGGCGAATCGGTAAGGTATTCCGGCGATGTTCAGGGTCCAGGGCCAGGGCAGCAGTTGATCACGGACGCGAATACCACTCTCCTGCAGCGCAATCGCGAACAACACCGTTGAAGGGATGCCGGCGTCATGCGCCGCTAGTTGATAGGCAGGCGGCGGAAGTTCGTCAGCCTGGGCTGCGAGCATCGTCAGCATGAGCGCAAGTCCACTCAGTCTAGGCGTTGCCATTGTCCGTTCACCTGCTGAAATGTGACGGGTAATGGTCCCGGGGCACCCAGGCTGAACCAGCGACCACGGTCATGGTTCAAGGTGATTTGCCGACGTTGAACCTTGCTCGGATCAATGCCTGCTTGCGTCGCCCAGCGACGGACGTTTTCATCCTCGCCTTGGCTGCCCACCAGGTAGATATCGAACGCCGTACCACCGTTTTGCATTCGTTGTGCTTCAGCGGTGCATGCAGGGCAATGGTCCTCGACAAACAGAGCTTGGCGCGGTTCTGTCGATGGGCTGGCAAGGGGCGGGGATGCCATACCCTGGATCGGCACCAGCCCCGGAAACAGCTTGGCCCAGGCCGCGGTGTAAGCGTTTTGGTACGCCAACTCGCGCTCGGCGCGTTTGGCCTCTAAGGCTACCTGTAGTTCGGCATAGCGTCGGCGCTCTTGGTCGGTCTCTGCCTCGACGCCGAGCGTGGTCAGCGGGTCCAAGTTCGGGCTCCAGAAGCCGCGCGGGCCGGCTTGGATCTGTTCGAAGCGTGTCCACTCTTGCTCCGTCAGACCCCAGCTTGCCGCCTGTTCAGAGTGCGAGCGCCCCAGTGAAGTGGATTGTGTGTCCTGAATCCTTGACGGTGTCGTGACAGGGTTGCCCATCGCAGCGCCCGTGCTAAGTAGTGAAACGAGACAGACGATGGGGGACAGTAGCGCTCGATTCATGATCGTTTCTCAAGGGAGTTCTACTGTCTGGTCTGGCTGAGTGGTCACCGCGAAGACGGCCGCGTTCGGCTCCAGCACTTTCAACTGCCATGTGCCGAGCTGCTCGCCGTTGTGCAGCAACTGGATCTCCTTGAGCGAACGACTATCAGGAGGAGCTACCGCCAGAAAGCGCTCGCCCCCGCGAAACTCGACACCCAGTACTGAGAATGGCGGCGAGAGCGGGGCAGGCTTGGGACGAGCGGCTTTTTTCGGCTTGGCCGAGGAAGATGTCTGTGGTGGGGGTGATGGCTGGGCCTTGAGGTCCAGGAGTTGCTGCTCGACGTGCTCAAGTCGTGCACGTAACGCGATCATGTCGGCTTCGACGGCACGATCTGCCAGACCGTCGCGTAGCTCCTGAATCTCTTGCGCCCATTGATCCAACATCGGGTCGAGTGTATTGGCCTGTTGTTCACCGGAGTCGACCATCTGCTTCAAGTCTTTCAGCGCGTACTGCAGCTTCTCCTGTGCATCCATGAGGGTACTTGAATCACGTTGCAGGGAATCCAGAGTCTGTAGGCGTTGTGCGTTAGCATTTTCCAGCTCGGTGACGCGTTGATACTGGTTATACAAACCACCACTGAGCCCGCAGACCGCCAAGCAAAGTGAGCCGACAATGAGGGTTTGGAACGTCGAGGCTTTCATGGGCGTGCCTCCGGCTGATGGGGCACGCTGGGTGCGACCCGCACGACGGCAGCATCATTTTTTTGCCGTTCGAAGCAGACCGAACGGCTGACCTCATCGGTCGTGAGTTGCCAAGCGGGGCCAGCCAGTACTTGTAGAGCGTTGCGTAATGAGATCGGGCCGAGCCGGTAATGGGCGGCGGGCAGAGGCCGGGTAAACAGTATCTTTACTGGTTCGACAGCAGGGCAGAGCGAATAACCTGAGCGCTGCAGCACGTAGTGCATCGCCTCCTGTACCGAGGGATTTAGGTTGGACGGAATGCTCACGTCAATGATTTGAGCGAGAAGATCACGTTGCTCTGTCGTGGGCTCGGTGCTGACTAGCGTATAGCGGCCATAGCGGAGCTCTGTCGGATGACTCTCTTCGGCTGTACTCCTTGAAAGCTGGGCCCGATTGGAACCACCGGCAGTCTCTGGACTGGTCGGCAATGAGGTGGGGATGTGCGCCGTGCATGCGCTCAATAAACCCAGCAGGCAGACAGGCTTGAAAAAACGCTCCATGGAAAAAAACTCATGTCAGATTCAGTGCAGAACCTGACATGAGGTGAAGGAGCGATTCAGTGAGTAATTTGATTCAAGACGGGTCGTGTTTAAGTTGAATGCGTTGCTATTTCGTCATAAATGGCTAGCCCATCCAAAACGGTAGCGTCGGGGTCAAAGATCAACAATCGCACATCCGCCAACGCCGCCAGATACAGTACGTTGACCAGGGCTTCCGGCGTACCGGCGTCGAGCTGCTCTTGCCTTAGCGACGAGTAAGGACTGCCCTCGATCTTCATCAGGTTCTCGTCGGTCCAGGGCGTGCCGATCAGCTTACACCCGATGCCATTGCAGTCTGTCAGGGCAAAGGGCTCAAACATAAGTCCGGTTGGTCTGGAGTCGACATTGCCAACCCGGCTTTCCAGGTGGCGCAGTGCTTCGTCAGTGAGGTGTGCGGTACTGATTTCCCAGGCTCGACTGTAGTGTCCTGTGTCGAAGCTCAAACGATGGACCATGGCTTGGGCTTCTTCCAGAGAGTACAGGTCACTGACGTGATGTCGCTCGTTGAGCATTCCACCATTCACGGCGTAGATCACTTGGCGCACCAGCCCGGTGGATTGGCAACGTTCATCCAACTCATCCGGAATCAATTGGTCTTCGCTGATTATGGCGAAATCATCGCAGAACAGGCAGGGGAACAGTTCTAGCGCATCGTCGGGCAGATGAGCTTGTGAGTCGTGTACAGAGCGAAAGCAGGGAGGGCAGTCGTTCGCGTAGGTGATCAGCTGCAGCCGTTCGATAGATAGATTGTCATAGCCGCGAACGAATGGGTTTGAGGCCCCCAGCATCGCTGGGGCTTGGGTAGTGGATTTCATGACTATTCTCCAAGATGAAAATGAACAAGGCGCCCGAAGGCGCCTGCAAGGGTTAAAGCCAACCGTATTCGGCAAGAGAAAGTGGGCGACCTTCACCCACGATGAAGTGATCCAGTACGTGAACCTCGATCAAGGCCAAGGCCTCTTTCAACCGTGCGGTCAAAACGCGGTCTGCCTGGCTGGGTTCTGTACATCCCGAAGGGTGGTTGTGAACAAAAATGACGGCTGCTGCGTTATGCGTTAAGGAGCGCTTGACGACTTGGCGGGGGTAAACACTGGCGCCATCGATGCTCCCATGAAAGAGGATCTCGAATGCCAGAATGCGATGGCGGGCATCGAGAAAAATCACACCGAAAACCTCATGCTCTTGGGGTGCAACATGCAGTTTTAGATATGAGGCCACGGCGTCAGGTGACGTCAGGTTGGGGCCGCGGGTGAACAGCCGACGATCCAGAACTTGCAGCGCTTCGTCGATCAACTGGTTTTCTCGGACGATACGGTCAGCCTCGACATCCGGGGTTTCTATCAGGGTAAGTTGGGTGCTCATGGGGTACCTCCGAAGGGAACAATCATGGGGTACACACCCGAGGGGAGTAATGTCCCCAAGGTGGATGTTGAGTCACGGACATTGCCCGATGAGGCGCTGTTTACAGCCGAGTGAATCGGTGGCGTTGTCCGTGCAGGTGTGAATCACAACCGTCGCAGGGCAATGAGGAGACGATTCTTATCCCCCGACCGGTCTCGGGATCGAAGTCGGCACTGATGGGCATTAGCTGAACCAGTCCACGATGGAGACCGGCAATGCGTTTCTCGATCTCATCCGTCGTGTAGTAGAGCGATAACGTGCTGTAGTCCTCGTAAGCCGTAGCGAATAGGCAGGAGTCGCAAAGCCAGAAGGATTCCACGTTGGTTCTCCTGTGCTGATTGAAGAAAAGGCGCTCGGTTGAGCGCCTTGATGTAAACATCGTGAATTGTTCAGGCGGGCTGAACAGTACGTGTGGCGACACGGCGGGCCGTGCGGGGAGTGGGCGCAGATTCAGGCTCAATCCTGGACTCTGTTGGGTTGTCGGTATCCTCAGCTTCGGCATCAGCCGACGTTGGGGATGGCTCACTGTTTGGCGCTTGCTCAGCAGGTGCTGTTGCCTCCTGCCTGGCAGGCGCTTTGTACTCGAACGTGCCATTGATTTTGATCCAGTCGATGTACAGCAGACGACCTTTCAGGCTGGCGCCCGGCTGGCCTTGTTTAGCGCCCTTCTCATAGAGAAATGGGTCGATCCAGAGGTCGCCGATACGGAACGACAGCAAGACCTTTTTCTCGGCTTTGACGGCGTCCATATAGAGACGAATCAAGCGTTCAGCTTCGCCTCCAGCGACTTTGCAGTCGAAGCGGGTGTACTCGACCGCATCGGTGGCACCGTGCAGGGCGGCGATATCGCAGGCCATGAATGGCTGGCCGCGGCGGACTTGTACTTCACGAACACGGTTGAGGTAGCCGATACCGGCGGTGTGCAGATTGAAGTAAGAGGTCGCTTCTTGGGATTGGTTGGCGTGGGCCATGGTGGTTCTCCTTTCAAGGGAAAACGGCGACGCACAACCCCTGACGGGGAAGTGAGTCCCGTCAGGGTGGGTAAGGTGAAGGCAAGCGATGACGACACGACACCGGCAAGCCGATGACAAACAGAACGATGCGCCTGAGGAATAGCGGTGCAGCAGAAGAGAGTCCGCGGCAGTGGTTTGCGGGCTTGGGGTAGTAGGCATTCATCACCGCTGAAGCGGCAATCGTGCGAGCCTCCGAACGCTGATCGCACTTGGGTAAACCACCACAAGCGTGGCGTAGCCTTGAAGGTTCAAGCTACCTGGGCTGAGCTGTCAATGACAGCGAACCACACCCTTTGTATAAGCCTGTCATAGGGGAGCGTCAAGACGCCGTAAGCCGATTTTCTATGGCCGGAATACAGTGGTAGTCACTGGACTGAAGAAATCGAAGAGCGGGCCTGGCGGGGTGCCAGGCTAGGAAGAGAAAAGCCACCTTCAGTTGTCTGACGCAATCGGCAAGCGCCTCGCAATACTTGGCTTGACTGCACCATGATTCACCAACCGACCCTTGTCGTGGCCTGGGTCGGAACATGCTGGCACGCATCCGCGCACAAAGGGTGCCCAGTGTTTCCCCGGCGGGCTCCGGGCCTGAATACGATCGCCGAAGCGGATGACCGCTATTGCCTGGCAGAGGCAACAGTGGTCATCCGCCACCACGATCAGGTCGAGCACAAACAGGAATGCAGTTCCGCAGAAGAGAAGGCTCCGAACTCGAAGAGTCCGACCGAGCTACCCGGAGCGCATCGGTCTTGGGCCGCCGTTGGCGGTGATCCGACAGGCACTACAGCAGAGAGGGAAGGATGACGTCAAGACAGAGTGCAACCCTCAAGTCCTCTAGATCGAATACGAGTGAATGAGCTTATTTGTTGGCGAGATGAGCAGCCAATTGCTGGACGGTAGCCAGGACAAAGGCACGGTCGCTTTCTTGAAGGCCGTTCAGCAGACCCGCGATCATCTGGCCCTGGTCATTGGGACGATTGCTCGACTCCGTCAGCAGTTCATCCATCCGGCAGTCGAAGATGTCCGCTAGTTGCATCAGCTTGACCACGGAAAGCTCCACTACACCCCGCTCAAGGCGAGAAATGGCTTCGCTGCCGATGCCCAGGCGTTCAGCCACCTCTTCCTGGGTCAGATTACGCTGGGTGCGGTGCTTCGCGATCATGCGTCCGATTTGGGCTTGGGTTGGATGTTTATGTGCCAAGTGATGAGTTCTCCAATTCAACCCGAATGGTTGAGCAAAGACCCATTGACATGAACATCCTTAACGGTTGAGTATCGACTTTTAGGGTTGTTATATTGACTGAAATAGCTGTTTGTCGCGACGTGACATCTATTCCTCCAGGAATCAGAGGCCGAAGCGACCAGCGAGACTGAGCGGTCTGATAGGGCCAAACGGAGGAAAGGTTGAGCATGGATGAGCAGCGCGAGAACGTCATGGACCTGATCTGGGATCGAACACTGGAGCTGTTCATCAAGATCCATGACTGCCCTGATAACCCCGAACACCTCGACAGCCTTGTTCATTGGCTCAACGAAGATCCTGCTCACCTGAAAGCTTTCAACGAACTGGGGCAGATATGGATCGCGACAGGCATCGCGTTGGCCCGTGAAATCGGACAACCGCTAAGCGACTTGGAGAAGGATCAACTGCCGTTGATGATGCACTGACCCGTACATCAGCCCCCAAAGATTCATGTGATCACCAACGGTGCGTCATGGCCGACGCGGCCCTTTGCTGATCGGCACAGTGCCTTTGCAGTCCGGGTAGTGGGAGCATGACCAAAACGGTCCTGATTTTCCCTTCCGCCTAAGCATTGAGGCGTTGCAAATGGGGCAGTGCGGTCCGGCTTCGACCGCTACCGACAAGGTGAGCGCTCCGTAGTGCTCGACCAACTGCGTAATCCAGTTCGCCTGTTTGGCGACGAATGCATCCAAGGTCAGGCGTCCCGCTTCGACTTCATCTAGAGCTTGCTCCCAGATCGCTGTCATACCCGGATCCGCGACTGCAGCGGGTACCGCTTCGATCAGCGTATGGGCCGCTGGGGAGGCCATTAAGGCACGTTTTTTCTTCAGCAAGTAACCGCGATCAATCAAGCCCTTGATGATGCCGGCTCGCGTGGCTTCCGTGCCGATACCGGTGGTATCCCGAAGTTTCTGTTTAAGGCGCGGGTCGTTGACCAGCTTGGCGACGTTTTTCATCGCCTTGATCAGATCGCCCTCGGTGAGCGATTTGGGCGCAGCGGTGCGCATGGATTTGAGTTCAACGTCGTCCACTGCGCACTGCCTACCCTGTTGTAGGGCGGGCAACACCTGGGACTTTTGATTAGGTTCATCGTCGTCGGGGTTGTCGGAGAGTAAGCCTTTCCAGCCTTGGACGAGGATCTGTTTGCCAACAGCAGTCAAACGCTCGGCGCTGCACTCCAGTTCGACCTCGGTTCGATCAAACTCGTGATGCGGCAGGAATTGCGCGAGGTAGTGGCTACGAATCAGTTCGTAGACTTGGCGCTCTTGTTCAGACATCCGCCCAAGGTTCGCCGGCTCGGTGGTGGGGATGATGGCGTGGTGCGCGGTGATCTTGGCATCGTTCCATGCTCGTGAGCGCAATGATCGATCGACGCCTCCGAGCGCTGGGCGTAACGCGGGATCCATTCTAAGCAGGGCATCGAATACCGCGGCTACCTCGTTGAACATGCTCTCTGGCAAATAACGGCAATCGCTGCGCGGATAGCTGGTGGCTTTGTGGGTTTCATACAAGGCTTGGGCGATGTTCAGGGTTTCCTGAGCGCCGATTCCCAGCTTGCGTGAGCAGACTTCTTGCAGTGTGCTCAGGTCGAAGGGCAGGGGTGGCGCTTCGCGCAAATGCTCAGTCTGCAGCGAGACTACGGTGGCGGTCTTGCTGTTAGAAATCGCTTGGAGGGCGTGACTTGCGAGCGCCTGCTGCAGGCAGCGACCGGCTTCGTCACGTCCTGAGCTTGGTGGTATCCACGATGCGATGAATGGTTGTTGCCCCATTGAGGACAGGTGCACATTCACCACCCAGTACGGCACCGAGACGAAGCTGGCAATCGCACGATCTCGATCAACCACCAAGCGCAAAGTGGGCGTTTGGACGCGTCCAACCGACAGTACACCGTCATAACCCGCCCGCCGTCCCAGGAGGGTAAACAAACGGCTGAGGTTCATACCAATTAGCCAATCGGCGCGGCTGCGGGCGAGGGCTGAGTGATACAGCGTGAGGGTCTCATCGCTTGACTTCAGCGAGGACAATGCCTTGCGAATCGACGCCTCATTGAGTGCGGATAACCAGAGGCGCTCAACAGAACCACGATAGTTGCAGAGCTCCAGCAACTCGCGGGCAATCATTTCACCTTCGCGATCGGCATCGGTGGCGATGATGACGGTGGTAGCTTCGCTGAGCAGGTGTTTGATGATTTTGAACTGCGCGACAGTCTTGGGTTTGACCTCAACCCTCCACTGAGCGGGAATGATCGGTAGATGATCCAGTGACCAGCTTTTGAATTGCTTGCCATAAGTTTCAGGCGGTGCTGCCTCCACCAAATGGCCGACACACCAGGTGACGGTTGTCTCGGTACCGATCAGGCAGCCATTGCCACGCCGTGTGGCCCCGAGGACCTTGGCGATGTCACGACCTTGGGAGGGTTTCTCGCAGAGAAAGAGACGCATGGAACTGCTCCGGGTTGAGTTCGGAGCAGCCTCGTTGGCAACAGCAGTGGCGAGCTATGAGAAACCTGAATGGCAGATTCCTCATATTAGTCGGTGAGGGCGGTGTTGTGGGCGAGGCTGCTACCTTGTAGTCGCGTGGATGACAGTGCTTCACGAGCAGCGAGTAATGACAGGCCAGGAACTTCGCGCAAAGGCGCAATTTTTATGCCTCAAGTCTGTCATGTCGATGGTGGCTGCCCTCTGCGCTTTCTGGACTTCGCCGCAGGCGAGCTGGCCTGGTCTGTAGCCTGCCCGACGGGAGCCGCAGATGAGGCTGATTCACTGGAGCGCTCCCGCATGACCACGTTTTGCACACGATGAGGCAGGATGCCGACACGACGTGCCTCGATCTTGAAGGTCACCCTCGCATTGTCTTCGCTGTCCTCCCATTCATCGCGCACCGTGCGGCCTTCGACCAGTACGCGCATACCTTTCTGGTACAGCGCGCTCCAGTGTTCAGCCTCTCGGTGCCAGAGCTCGACCGGCGCCCAATAGCCGCCTCGATCCTCATAGCTGCCATCGCGTGGCACGGGGTTGTCGAAGTACACATTCAGGCGCAGCAAGCGCCGTGGCTCGTCATTGCCTGATGGAAATTCCTGGAATTCTGGCGCACTGCCGATGTTGCCTTCGCCGACGAAAAAAGTACTCATCGTGATATCTCCGCTGCTGGTGTGAACTGGCGCAGCAGCCGTTCGGCGCTGGCCATTTTGATCGCGCAGGTAGAAGCCTGACGATAGAGCGAATGCACCACGCTCATCTGCAAGTTCAGTGCAATGCGCTCGCATTCGAAACGGTGCAGTTCCTCGCGTACGGCTTGCGGCAAGGCCTTGTTGGAGGCTTGGCGTTCCCAGACCGCAACGCCCATACGGGCGAAGTCACGGGTGCGCCATCGCAAAAAGGTGCTGCCCGCACTGGTGTTCTGCAGCACCAATCGAATATCCAGCAGCGAGTAAGGCGGTTGTCCGGCCTGCTGCGCCACAGCGTCCATCAGACGACGTAACTGCGTCTCGGTTTCCCTCGCTACCTGCGCCAGGTATTCCAGCTCCCCCTTACTCTTAAAAGGTTTTAAAAGGCCTTTTAGGAAGGCAGCGTGTTCGAGCTGTCGATAGGCATCCGGTGTTAATGTTTCGATGGGCATTGGTTGAGTCGCGATCAGGGGGGTCATACTTCGTCCTCCGGCTCATCGACTGCAGCAGATGGCTCGACAGCTTCCTCTGCCAACGCTTCAGCGTTATCCACTGGCACAGCACCACGACGAATGATGGGGGGCGCGAACTGGGAGCGGCGATGCCCTTCAAGGATGTCCATAGGGGGTAATCCAAATTTTTCCATGGCCGCCAGAGCACGAGCGTTGTTCGCCGCCATGTCATCACGGGTGACGCCAGCATGCCGGTAGCGCTGCGCCTGACCGAACAGGCTGCGCAGCAGATGGGCGCCGTCGTCGATCCAGGCTTCCATGTCTCGGCGACCGATCAAGGCGGTGTGATGGGCCAGCAGGGTATGCCGCACCAGCGTGTCGTAGTCAGTCAGCAGGTAGACGGCGAGAAACCCCAGTTGACTGCCGATGTACAAGGGTAAAGTGACGGGGTGGATATTGAGGTTATCGCCCATGTCGATCTGCGTCGGCAGGTCCTGTCTGAGCCGATCCAACTGCTGGGTCAATTCCAGCATCCCAGCCTTGGCCTGTATCAATTTTTCTTCGAGCTGCATGATCGCCCAGTCGGCATAAGGATCGTCCTGCGCTGCGGCTTGTTTGATCAGGTTAGTGACGCTGATGTAGCCCGCCATACCCATGATCGAGTGGACGCCTTCGCGTGCGGTTCGACCTTGCCAGATTCGGGCGGCGTGGTGGGTGTGCAGTGTCAGGGTGATGCTGCTGCGCAATGAGCCCAGGTTGAGCTGATAGTGATCGGCCACGGTGTCGTCCTCGCATAGGCTTGGACGAGAACGTTGCGACAGATGAGGGTCAAGGACAGCCGAAAAGCTGAATGCGGTGTGTTCGATTTGGTTCGAGACGGTTAATTTCCGACGCGCTCGACAGTGATGCCAGTGGCATCAAATCTACTGACGTCCAGAGCGTTTGCTGCGCAGCTGGCGCAGTTCATCCAGGCACGCTTGGGCGAGGGCAGAGGCAGGTTCGCCCTTTTTCCTAAGCTGGCGCGGGGGAGCGGGTGGCGGTTCTGCAATGGGTAACGATTCAGCCTGACCTGCCCAAGGGCGGAAATCGCCTTTCAGCGCCCGCTGGATCAGGCCCATCAGATACGCCGCCGGTTTGCGGACGCTGCCTGCCGCACATCGCGCGCCCGCTTCGTTGAGCACCGCCTGCCGATCTGCTGGTTTAAGCTTGTTCAGCGTCACGGTAATGGCCTGTCGCTCGCTCGGACTCAGGTGCAGCGGATCGGGCCAGTGCAGGTTATCCACTGTCGGGGTCGCGCGCGGTACAGTACATATACTTTCTTTTAATACAGTACAGGCGGCATTCGGATTCCGAACGGTGCCGGAAACATGGGCGTTCGGACCCGGTTCGGAAACCGAACGAGGTTCCACACGATTCCGAACGGGGTAGTCGCCACCCAGTTCGGAATCGTGTAACGCTTCATTCGGCGCTTTATCCAATCCTTGTTTTGTCCAATGGTCGCTCCAACTGTCGAGCCGGGTGGGGAGTTGACCCAAATCGATATCGGTGTCCTGACGAATTTCTTCCAAAACATGCTGAGCAACAATGCGCACCGCCTTGGTTGCATGAGAGAGGGCATGTCCGACCAGCTCCAGATAATCCTGATCCAGCTCCATGGCTTCGGCGGGCGTTAACGGTTCATCGTGCAGGACGTACAGAGAGCCTTGTAGGCGCCCGCTAAGCTGATCGCGACCACGACTCACCAAACTGAGCCAGCGCGTCAGCCTGAGCATCGTCAAGACGCGAGCGATGGTCTCACGGGAGGCTGACGTACCGTAGGGCACGCTTGACAGATAAGGCTGTAAATCCTCATAACGCGGTGTGACCACGCCTTGGCCTTGCAGCATGAGTCGGAATACTTGCCAGGCATTCCGTTCCAATGGCGTTAGCCGACTATCCAGCAGCAGCCGACGCGGCACGACTTCGTGAGATTGGCCACTGAACAAAAAGCCCGCCTGCAGGGCCTGGTTGGAAGGAGGTTCAGTGGTGGGGCGTGCGGGCCAACGTTCACTTAGTTGTTGGGTGCATTGCTGCAGAACACGCTGCCAGCGACTGGAACGGGCAGTGTTCATGTTCCGTTGCTGTAATGGTCGATCTGCTGCCAAACGATGGTCAAGCTGATCTGTTGCTCCTCTGCCAACATCATCATGGCGTCGAGCTGATCCTCAGCACCGTCCTCAGCGCGTAGTTGGCACCAACGCTGCCAGAGCGCATGTTCCTGCGCTTCGCTCAAGTTCTGAGGGCGGCCCTTACGGGGTTCTATCTTGAGCAGACGTCGACGCAAGGCGGTTTCCGAATGCGCCAAGCCGAAATACTGATACATGATGGTACTGCTGGCACCGAGCTTGAGCGCTCGGTTGATCAGGCGCTCGTTCTGTTCATCACGTTCGGCTTGGTCGATCAACCGATGCAACACCGGCGAATCAATCTTGACTTCAACCCAGGGGACGGTGGCATGGGCCAGGCGTGACAGTGTGGTCGGCGGTAAGGATTGCAACAGGTAGATGTCTTCTTCGCCCAGTCCGAGTGCTTTGCAGCGTTGCAGATTACCCAGGCGCAACTCGTGAAGGACCTGGGTCAGCATGGCCTGGTTGAGCACATTGAAGGACAGGTTCATGGCAGCTCCCTTAGCGAATCGTCTTCATGGGTAAGCGTTAAATCGATCAGGCGTCGGGCTAAGCGAATGAGGCGATACAGTTTGATTAACAGATAGTCGGGCAGTCTTTCCAGTCCTACGTCCACGGCGGGACGATCTGCCAGCGGGAGCTGATAGACCCCCAATAGCAGTTGCCCGAACAGAGCGGAGGGCAGTTGCTTGCGATCCTCCCAACTCACACCGTCTTGAGCGCGCAGTAGGGCAAGGAGCATCAGGTGAACGCCGGCCGCACGAGGCGCAGCAAGATTAAGTTGCTCGATGTTCAGGGCGAAGCCCAAGCCATGCTTCTGGTCGATGATGCTCTCGGGCTGTCCGGCATAGGCCGCCATTTCCCGAGCCAGGCCGGCGATGGTTAAACGCAGTTGTTCGGGGGTATCTAGTGTTGGTGCGATGATCCAGATGTCGTCGGTCAGGCAGGTTTCGACGGTCTGTGCTGGTTCGGTGGCAGTGGCGCGATCAATCTGTTCGCGAATCTGTTGGATACGTGACAGAGGGCTGACTGCTGATGCGACATTCGTTTCGGGGAGCGTGAGCTGCTCCTCTCGCTCTGTCTCGGTCTGCGTTCTGGTTTCAGTTGATTTGGAATGCGCATCGGGGAGGGTATGCTCGGCCGCGGGATCAGCGAGGCTCGGCAGAGGGTTGTTCTCCGACGGCGTGACGACAACGTTGGGCGTCCGGATGGCCCGTTGGGTATCGCCCAGTTCCAGGGCCAACATGCGGTAGGACTGTCCAAGTATGCGGCTCATGCGTTCGAGTAGTTCATCCTGGACTTGCTCAAGATCGAAGGACTCGGGGTCGGCATCAAATTGGCCTAGGGTGTCGAGCCAAAGCTCGGGAAAAGCGATGGCGTCGGTTGGATAACGATTCCAGGTTCGTTCCGCCTGGCTACGCAGTCCAATCAGGCGTTCAATTTTTGGTTTTCCCAGCCCGGCATACAAGGTTTGTGGAATGGCGGGCAGTAGATGTTCAAGGGTGTCCAGCATACGGCTGATGTGCGACTGCGAAATCGGATAGCCTCCGGCGGCAAGACGTCGTGCCAGCTCACGTTGCGAGAGTATTGCTCCATCTGATTCGAGCATGGTCTTGAGTTTGGTCACTGCCAGAGCACGCTCGATGAAGGTGAGTTGGCCGTGCAGATCGCTTTCGGCCAGATGGCCGAGTAGGGCGGTGACTTCATTGGTCCAGGGACGAAACAGACAATGAATGCGGAAGAAACGCTCGTCGCGGGTTTCCTGCCATAACTCGCCGAGAATAGCCAAACGTGTATTACCGCCGTTGCGGATAATGAAATAGGTTTCACCCGGGCGGCGGGTAATCGGCGGTGGTTGGTCCAGCCCTCGTTCACGAATCGAGGCTTTTATGTCGTCATAAAGCGGATTACGGATGAAGCGCGGGTTGTGTTCGTAGGGCCGCAATTGCTCCAGTGTGATTAGCATGGGGGTGTCGATGACTGGATCGGACAGTCGCTCCAGTTCTGGACCCCGAGGAAAATGGTCCTGATGCAGTTTGTCGATGATCTCCTCCTGACTGAGCTTCTTCATTTGAACGCCTCAGTTAACGCCGGTTACGCAAATGGTCACCGATCTCGAACTTGACGATCTCGGCAGTCCCCGAACCTTCGAAGTGCCGGGAAAGTTCTGCGAGGAACCAACCCGTTGCCGAGCGACCACCCTGCAGGCGAAAGACCACGGTGCAGTATTCCTCGCAAGGTGGGTGGTGTATTCGAATGGATGGTTGAACGATGATGGGAAGTTGATCCAACATCAAAAGACTCCTTGCCAAACGCGGTTGGCCTCAAGGTCGAACAAACACAATGACTGGGCGAGAAATGCCGGCTGAGCGATTCGTTTCATCGAATCTCCGCGTATCTGCTCACCGTAGAGATCGCTTCGCGCCATTCCGGAAACAACTCGATGGCCAGTGCTTGCATGGTTTCCAGCGCTGATGGCGAGCGTCGTTCCCGTGACCGGCGTGTCTCGATTCGGTGGACCGGTAGGCCGAGGGAGGCGGCATTGAGATACGCCACTCGGTCTGGAACGACGGTGTCTAGAACCGAGATGTTGGTAGCCTCGGCGAAGGTCTCGCGCAGGCCACGGATGATCATCCGGGTGTCCACCCGAATGGCATTTACCTGGTTCAGGAGCAATCGCAAGGATGGCGGTGGAATACCCAGGTGGCGGAACGGTTCGAGTTCACTGAGCAGTTTCAGGGTGCCGCGGCGCAGCTCGCGAGCGGCGAGCATTTCCGGAGTGATGGGAGAGAGGGCGAGGTCGGAAGCCAGGATGGCCATCTCCAGTAGCACGCTGCGTGCGCCTTGGGTGTCGATCAAAAGCAGGTCGTAACTGGGGCGAAAGGCATCCAGTAGATTACGCAGACGCAGTCGCCCATCAGGGGCATGCAGTAGCAAGGTGCTCAGTCGACCTTGATCGTCGTTGGAGAGGATCAAATCGAGCCCTGTGATTACTGTTCTGGAAACAATTTGTGCAGGAGTGGTTAGGTTAAGTGCGATGAACTCGTACGCACCTGCATCAGCCTTTTGGCTCAAGGCGTAATAGCTGGAGAGGGTGGGTTGGCTATCCAGATCGAGCAGCAGGATACGTAGGCCGGCATCTGCGAGTAGGCCACCGAGATTGGCAGCTACTGTGGTTTTGCCTACCCCACCTTTGGTGGAAACCACCGATACCACACGCATGACGTCAGCCCTGCTGCGCCAAGCGCTCGCTGACCCACCGCTCGATCTCCAGCGAGTCCCAGCCGACTGCGCGGAGTCCAATGCGTTTGGCTTGAGGAAATTTGCCTTCCTTCATCAGGTTGTAGATGTGCGCCCGTTTGAAGCCAGTTTTTCGTTCTACCTCGTCACGCCGCATGATGTGGCGTTCAACCTGTGGGTGACGTTCTTCAGTAATGGATGAGGATTGGCTGGACATAACGTTCACTCCTGGCGCCGATTGGTGTGTGATGGTAGGTGACCTGAATTCAACACCAGAAAAAAGCGCCTAGTCATTGCAATACAATTGACTTGATTGCGTTGCAATCCTTACCGCCTAGCTTGGCTAAGACTACGTCGGGCAGCTGCAAATTTTTCATCCAGTGAACGCTTGCTCAGCCCGGGAACCTCGCTGTAATGCGCAGTTATAGAGTCGACAATAGATGCCTGGCTATCGAAGATCGAATGACGCCTTCCGCTTTCAGAAGAGCCAAGTAGGGTATTGACTAGAGCTCCAATGACGTTGAGATAGCCGGCTTTACTCTGTCCGCTTATCTCTTTTGCCGTGTCGGCAAGCGAGCGTAGATTTTCTCGCTCTAGTCCAGCAGCTGCCAGTTCTGCCATGACCTCCTGGAGCTTTGCCTCGGTAGATTTTAGCTGCACCTGTAGGGCGTCCCTATCAGCTAGCAAAATTAGGTATGTGCCGTAGCGTATCGATTCGTGGTCAGGTGTGATTTCGTGAAAAAGAAAAGAAGGGCGCTCATCCGGATAGTGATGAAACATCCACGACTTTAGATCCGAGTGCCGGATGGTCAGCAGTTTGAGATCGACAGGGGTACCAGGTGAAACGGTGATGCCGAACAGCCCATAACGCAACTCCTGGTTTCGCACTGCATCCAGAATTTTCTCTAACTTCTTGTGTAAACAGGGCCATTGGGGGAAGGCCGAGATGAAGCGTTCAGGGTAATCCCACGTCAATTCAAGAATACTAGCTTCGTAATTCACCAAGCCACACCAGCGTATAGCCGCTTCGATGGGGCTGTAGAACAGTTTCTCATCAGTGCTATAGGGATTAGGTCTGTACATAGAGGTAGCCTCCTATTAAAGGGCAGACCCGCTAGGTACGGTCTAAAGATCTACTGAAGTGACCTAGGCTTCCGTGCGGTTGCTGTCCAGTGTCCCAGATGCTGAACAAGTATTTTCCGTCCTGATTGAGTTGATCAGTCACTTTGGAGCAGCTCGATTTAACCAACGGTTCAACTTTGATGAGGCGTGCAGCCGACGTTTTCGTTCTCGAAATAGACGTCCAGCAGCGGTCGGATCGCGCCGTCCTGCTGTAGGGTTCGCGCATATTCCCGAGCACGCTCCAGCTCTTCGCTGTCGCCCTCCAGGCCGGCGTAGTAGCGGACCGCCACGTCGCCTATCTGGCGTCCATCCAACTGGCGTTCCCAATGTTTGCCGCCGTCGATGCTGTGCAGGATCACGCCATCGTAGCCCACCGCCCAGCCAACCGACTCGTTGACGAAATACACGGCGACCAGGTCGCTGCTCAGCGGTACCGGACTCTGGGTGAAATGCTGGCCAGCGTCCTCGGAGTGCAGGATATGCCCCCTTGGGCCAACCGCGACGATACGCTTCAAGCCGTTCCAGGCGAGCCCGTACAGTGGCGAGCGGGGTGCGCGTTCGGACATCATCGCTGGCTGGTCCAGCGGGTCGGTAAACGCAAACACAGGGAACCCGCAGCTCCAGGCTCCCGCGCACAACGTCAGCGCTTTCAATATTCCATTCATCGTTGTCCTCTGATTTCTTGTTCTTGTTGTCATTCGAAGGGGCGATAGTCGATCCGGTTACCTGGGATTGTTTGTCGGTTCTGCTGGGGTGTGACGTTGTTCCAAGGCGTCGGCGGGGCTGCGGCGCCCCTACTGTGTTTAACGACTATTACTTGTTATTTTATTGAATGATGTTCATATATATGCATTATTTATATGGGCAAGCGGCGTTCAGCGCAAGCGCTCCGTTCTATTCGGGGGGCTAATTTTATACCTTTATTTTAATTTTTCCTGGAATCGTAAGAACTACTGGGCTTATGACCGGGCAGGACACCAGGGCTGGTCAGACGGCCGCATGTCTTGCCATTGTCATGACTAATGCATTAACAGTGAATACTGTTTGTAAATGTGAACTTAGCGAGCGGGGCTTCGCGCGTCATGGAACGTATATGCATGCAGCTGTCTAGAGGTCGTCATGGTTGAGCCCCGGGTTCAGCGGGCGCGCCAGGGGCAAGTCGCGGTACTGACCCTCGATGGCCCGCCTGTCAATGCGTTCAGCCTGTCCATGCGCCGCGAGCTGCATGAGGCGCTGCAATGGGCCCGGGAAGATGAGGCTGTCGGGGTGGTAGTCCTGGCCGCCAGCGGGCGTGGTTTCAGCGTCGGCGGTGATATCCGAGAGTTCGGTACGGCCGCTGCCGCTGCCGCTGCCGCCCCGGGCCTGTCCAGTCATCTGCATGTGGCCATCGAGCGGATGGGTAAACCGGTGATCGCCGTGGTGCATGGGTTCGCGTTGGGAGGTGGCCTGGAAACGGTGCTGGCCTGTCATTATCGGATCGCCGAACAGGATGCCCTGCTGGCACTCCCCGAGGTGGGGCTGGGCACCTTGCCGTTGTCCGCGACGCAACGCTTGCCGCGTCTCTTGGGCGTGCTGGCGGCGTATCAATTCATGTTCGAGGAGCAGCGAAAGCCGGCCCCGGCGTTCATGCACACAGCGTTGTTCGACCAAGTGGTGGAACCGGGGCAGGGGCTTGCAATAGCCTGCGCGCTGGCCGCCGATCTGGCCGCTGAGTCACTTTCGCCTAAAGACCTCGATCAACGTCTGGTGTGCCATCATCCCATACCCGGCGTGAACCCTGAGCAGGATCTGCTCGATGCCGGTCGGCTGCTGCCCCAGTCCGACGGTGTGCCCCAGGTGTTACTGCAGGCCCTGGAGGCAGCGGTGCGCAGCGAGAATTTCAATGCGGGCATGGACTGTGCCCGCAGGCTCTTCGACCAGCTCATGGCGGGTGACGATATTCTTCGCAACCGTGACCGCTTTCTTGGCGCGCCGCCTGGGCGTTCGCCGCACGTAGATCCCAAAGACGCCTGATCCAGAACTCGTGAGAACACATAACCGGGTGCGCCAGGCCGGTTACCTGGCCGGCCACGACGAGGTACGTTCCAAGTCGTCCGATGAACAAGGAGAAGGATATGGATATTGACTTCGATGATGTGGAAGTTGGCTATGTCGAGCAGGCTGGGCCTTATCATCGCGCCGCCGCTGACCGAAAGCGGGCGCGGCCGCACCAGGCGGATCAGGTGTGGGACGGTTTCTGTGCGGCGTTTTTCTTTTTCTGCACCCGGTATTGACTTGGGCTGGTGCCGGAGTATTCCCGGAACACCTTACGAAAAGTATGCACGTCGCCGTAGCCGCACAAGGTCGCGATCTGTTCGATGGGACGGCTGGTGCGCAGCAGCAAGCCCTGGGCGGACTTCATGCGCAGTTGCCGCACATACTCCTGTGGCGTGGCGTCCAGGTGCCGGTGGAAGTGCCGCAGCAGCGTTTGCTGGCTGACCGCCATGGCCTTCGCCAGCTCTGAGATGCGCACATCCTGGGCGAAGCGCTCCTCCAGCCAGAGCTGGGCGTTGGCGGTAAGAGGATCGTCCGCCAGGTGGTCTTCTGCGGCCTGGTGCAGGCTGGTCACGTCGCTCAGCCAGCGCGCGAGCTCCGCGGTTGTGACGTGCTCCACCAGGCGGGTGAGTAACTGCATATCGGCGGCCAGGCCGCTGCCGCTGATGACCCGGCCGTGTTCGACCACCGCCGAGCGATGATTGACCCGGATGTCCGGGTAGCGTCGACGGAAAACCGGAATCAGCGGCCGGGCAATGGTGGCGACCCCACCGTTGAGCAGGCCCGCCTCGGCAAGCAGGAAAACGGCGGAGCCGCTGGCCGAGACGAAGGCGCCACCGGCGTGCTGCTGATTCAACCAGTGGCACAGGGGCGCGGCATCAGCGAGTCGGCTGGCCAGTGCCGACTCATCACCGAAGATAAAGCCAGGCAGGTGGATCAGGTCGTACTGCATAAGCGCGTCGAGCCCCCCATCGGAGGGCAGGCTGCGTCCTCCCGCCAGGCGAACGGCGCGGCCGTCCGTTGTCAGCAGATGGATCCGGGTTTGCATGGACATGGGTTCCCGGGTGCGATATAGCTCGATCACCTGACGGCGGATCAGCTCGAAGGCATCCAGGAAGATACCCAGGCTTGAGATGTAGGCGTCGGCGAGACCGACCACGGCAAAACCCGACATGTCGCCACCCTTGGGGTTGTTGAATTCACCAGTGCATTATGTCGAAAACGCCGCTGGCAGGTGATGTTTCAACAGCCTGTTCGATTTTTCAGCCGAACCGGGCGGGATTCAGTACCGGCCCGGCCACGTGCTGGCCGCCGTCGGCGTGGATGACCTCACCGTTGACGAAGGCGCATGCGTCGCCGGCCAGGAACAGCGCGGCCGCGCCAATGCCCTCCACTGGATCGCCCAGGCGTCCCAGGGGCAATTGCCCGATCATCAGGTCGATCACGCCGGGGCGGCGCTCATGACTGCGGCGCAGTTCCGGGGTGTCCGCCAACGGTAGCAGCAGGTTGCTGGCGATCTGGTAACGGCCCCAATCGAGGGCGGCGGTGCGCGTCAGCCCGACCAGGCTCCAGGCGGCGGCATTGTAGGCGGCCAGGCCTTCATTGATACCCTCGCCGTAGCGGTCCGATGTTGATGATGCGTCCGCTGCCTGCCTCCTGCATGGCGGGCAGGGCGGCCTGCATGGCGGCGACCGCCGCCTGGATGCAGGCAAATGCGTCGGCAAAGATCGTAGCCGATTGGCTCTCGAGTGGACCGATGGCAGGCATCGGCAGCACGTTATTGACCAGGACATCGAGGCCGCCGAGTTGCGCGATGGCCGCCTTCACGCTTGCCCCTGCCGTTTCGTTCAACGGCGCGGTGAAGGCCAGGGCATGGCCGCCGCTGGCGCGAATGGTGCGCGCCAGTTCCTCGGCGGTGGCGGTATCGGGGTCCAGCACCGCGAGCCGTGCGCCTTCGCGGGCGAAGCGTATTGCGATCCCTTGGCCTATCGTGTCGGCGCCCAGGACCAGCGCGTATTTGTTCAGCATCTCATTCATGATGCGTTGCCCTCGGCGCCGTCGAGACGGTGCAGTTGTGGTAGACCGAGCAGGTTTTGTCCGCCGTCGATAAACAGCAACGGGCCGGTGATAAAGCGTCCTGACTCGCAGGCGAGCCCGAGCACTGCGCCGCCGATGTCCTCTTGTGCTCGACCGTGGCGGCGCATGGGCGTCTGCCTGGCGACGGCCTCCATCTTTTTCCGGTCATCGCCGTAGAACGCCTCGTAGGCCGGGCTCAAGCCGGAGGGCAGGACCACGTTCACGGTGACATTGTGGCGGCCCCATTCATTGGCCAGGGTGTGCGTCAGGCCGCGCATCCGTTCTTTGGCTGTGTTGTATGGCAGACCGTATTTACTGCCATAGACGCCATTGACCGAGGCGAAATTGATGATCCTGCCGCCACCTGCCCGGATGAACCATGGCAGGGCCGCCTGTCCGGTCCAGAGCGAGGCGTAGACTCCGGAGCTCAATGCGACATCGAGCAAGGCATCGTTGGCTTCGGACTCCGCGCTGGCCAGTTCCGGCACCACCTGCGCGTTGTTGACTAGGATGTCGAGGCCGTCGAAGTGCTCTGCGGCCCGCTGCACCAGCTGTTGCGCCTGATCCTTGTCGGTCAGGTCGGCGCGCAGGAATATCGCGTCGGCGCCGAGCTGGCGCAGGGCAGCCAGCACTTTTTCGCCCTTTTCCTGCGAGCGCCCGTTGATCACCACTTTCGCCCCCTCGTGCGCGAAGCATCCGGGCGATGCCCTCGCCGAGCCCCTGGGTGGAGCCGGTGATGAGGGCGACCTTGCCGTTGAGTCGATTCATGCTGTTCTCCGTTGTTATTGAAAAAATACCGGACCACTTTTAACCACGCCCGAGAGCCAATGACGACCTGGGGGTTTTTCAGGTTGGCTCGAACAGCGCGCAGCGGCAACAAGGTGTTGAATTCACCCCCTGATTATGTAGAAAACGACACTGGGTGCGCGGGTGCTCCGGTGTCAGGATGGAAGCATCCGGCTTCGTGAGTCACGCCATGATGTCCAACAACAAGAGAGGCGGTGTATGAACAATAACAATGCACAATCCGTATCGATTGAACGGCCCCGCATGGGCCAGTTGAAGACTGCCAACCATCTGCTTGGTGACCGTGAAGCCCTCAACAGGGCTTGGGAACGGGACGGCTACTGGTATTTCAAAGGCGTGCTCGACAAGGGCGTGATCGGTGAAATGCGTGAACGTTGGATTGACTATCTGCAGCGCCATGGCCTGATCGATGCGGACGTGCACGAGAACCGCTACAACGGCTCGGGTTTCGAGGGCAAAAAAATCGACGCCGCCGAGTTGTCGCGTATCAGCGAGTTCAACCACAACAACATGCACCGTATGCTGACCGAGAATCCCAAGATCGTTGCGACCATGAAGGAACTGCTTGGCGATGATCCATTCTGGTTGCCGATCGCGGAATACCGCGCCAATCCGCCTGTCAGCGACCGCATCCAGGATCGCTTCATCTATCCCCACCAGGATGGCTTCTACAGCCGTGGCCTGGAAATGAAGATCTGCTGGGTCCCGATCGATGCCGTAGACGAAGAAACCGGCGGTTGTGCCTGGGTCGAAGGTGCGCACCGTGGGCCGATCCTCCACGATCTGAGCAACCCGCCGTCGTTCCCCATCCCCAAGGACACGATCCCGCTCGAGGGGTGGAAACTGGCTGATTTCGAGCCGGGCGACATCGTGATCTTCGATCTCAACCTGCCGCATAGCGGACTGACCAATCTGTCGAAGGATCGCTTCCGCATGTCGATGGATATCCGCGTCACCGGGGCGTCGGGCAAGGTGCCTTCGATCGGTACCCTGAAGAACCTCACTGAGGATCAGGTCATGCTGCGCAATGACCAGACCGGGGTCGAAGAAGTGTTTGCCATCAACCCGGATACCTACGTGCGCGGTACCGATGGCAAGAAACGCGAGGGCGCGCAGATTCCCCAGACCTTGCAGGTCGGCGAGACGGTGCTCGTCAACTCCGATGACGGCCGCAATGCCACCTTGGTTCGTTCCGTTCACTGATTCCGTGCCCAGGGTGGGCCGACTCGCGGCACCCGGTGCGCTTCCCTGAGGGAGTGCGAGCCGGGGTGTCGCGCGCCCACTGGCCGTTCGTTTGCAGTTGGAGAGCTGAATCATGCCGCAACCCAAGAATTACAATGCAACGCTCGCCGGCAAAGTCGCCATTGTGACTGGCGCAGGTACAGAGGGCGATGGTATCGGCATCGGCCGGGCCATCGCCGTGGTGCTCGCGGGCGAGGGCGCACGTGTCTGCCTTGTCGATCTGAATGCCGACAGTGCCGAAGGGACGCGCAAGCACATTGAGGCGATCGGCGGTGAAGCCTTTGTCGCCGCCGGAGATGTCACGCTGCGCTACGATTGCGCGCGCTTCGTCGAGGCTACGGTCGAGCGTTATGGCCGCCTCGATATTCTCGTCAATAACGTTGGCGTGGCAAACCCGGTGGCGCTGGAGGGTGACGATGAAGTCGCCTGGTCGCGGGTGCTGAACATCAACCTGACCAGCGTCATGCTGATGAGCCGCTACGCGGTGCCCGCCATGATCAAGAATGGCGGGGGTTCGATCGTGAATATTTCTTCCATCGGCGGAATTCGGGCCCATGGCAGTCTGGCCTATGGCCCATCCAAGGCTGCCATGGCCGCATTGGCCCGTGAGCTGACGGTGCTTTACGGGCGCCAGGGCATTCGCGCTAACACCGTCGCGCCCGGTCATGTCCTGACGCCTTTGGCAATGTCGTTGCTGCCAACCGAGATGCGCGTGCAGAGACGCAATGTCGGGCCGCTGGGGCTCGAAGGCGATGCCTGGGACGTTGCCCATGCGGTGCGCTTCCTGGTCAGCGACGAGGCGCGCTTCATTACTGGCGTGCAGCTACCGGTCGACGGCGGGGTCACCGAAATCGGCCCGATGAAAGCCCATGCCTTGATCGAATCCGGCCCACCCCTCGAGGAATAGGGGGGACCAAAGCTCATTAATCATGCGAGTGGCGGCAAGGCCATGGCAAACGATGTGACACCGCGTAGCCATAAGGCCTTACCTAAGTTCCTGAACATGGACCAGATCAAGTCGCTCCTGACCGCTGCGGAGAATCCCCATTATCAGATAATGATCCGCCTGGTGCTACTACGGCGCTACGCCGCGAGGAGATCACCGCCTTCCCTCTGACCTATGTTTTCGAGCCGGGCAAAGCTGGACGAACCGAACGCAACCTGCGCATCCGACTCAATCCGTTCGACGGCAGCGGCATGGCGACCAAGCCGTGAGATATTTACGTCAGCCGCCAGTTCATGGCTGAACTCTATCGCTTTGTGAAGAAGGTGCGCCGCGAGCGCGCCTCGCTGAGTAAGTCCCCGCAAAAGGTTCCTGACATCCTTCGCTACATCCTGCGGGCTTCATGGACACGGTATAGCGAATTCATTTTGTTCGCTATTGAGAGCGATGTTCATAAATGTGTATTTTGGCCTTATCAAGCGTACAGATACCTATAAAAGAGGAGGTTCATAATGTCTACGATGCGAAAATGGTTAATTACTGGGGTTTCAAGTGGCCTGGGAGAGGCACTGGCCAAAGCCGTGCTGGCGCGTGGCGATGTGGTCATTGGTACGCTGCGCCAGCCTGGGCAAATGGTGGCGTTCGAAGCCTTGGCACCTGGGCGCGCCCATGCATTGGAGCTAGACCTACGCGATTATGCGCGGGTGCTGGAGCGGGTCACCGAGATAGCGCAGCTGCACGGAGGGGTCGACGTTCTTGTAAACAACGCAGGCTATGGACTTGCCGGTGCACTGGAGGAGGTCAGCGAGCGCGAAGCGCGTGAGCAGATGGAGACCAACTTTTTTGGCGCCCTGGCGGCAACTCAGGCGGTGCTGCCATCGATGCGCGCCAAGCGTTGGGGGCATGTGGTGAACATAACCTCCATGGCAGGTTTCATGGGCATTCCCGGCATGCCGATCTACAGCGCGTCAAAGTTCGCCCTGGAGGGGCTCGGCGCCGCCCTTGCCGCCGAAGCAGGGCCACTGGGGATCCGCGTCACCAACGTTGAACCAGGCGCCCTGCGTACCCGATGGGCTTCTGGCAATGCCATCGTTCGCTCGCAACGGGTGATCGATGACTATCAGCGCACGGCCGGTGCAGTGCGCGGCGGGCTGGAGAAAATGGATGGTCATCAGGACGGTGATCCCGCCAAGGCGGCATTGGCAATCCTGGCTGCGGTCGACGCAGAAAACCCGCCGTTGCATCTGCCGGTCCACCCCAGCGCGTTCAGCACCTACAAATCGATCCTGCAGACTACTAGCGACCAGCTAGACACGTGGCGCGAAGTCAGCGAGAACATCTTGTACGATTAAACACCACTGGTTTTCTCGCGTTCCAACGCCCCTATGGACGGCTATGAACCGTAATAGGGGCGTCAGTGTGGGGGCCTACATCAGCCCCAGGTGCTTGATATCTGCTAGGCATTTGCCGATAAACGCCGCCGAAAGATGCGGGATGTCCCGGTCCGGGCCGACGCCGAACTTGCGCACGTCGCGTTGAAACCGCGTCGCCGATACCCAGGCACCAGCGGTGCGCGGCATAGGCTGACGCAACTGATGCAACAGCGGCAAGAAGGACTGCTGCCGCTGCTTTTCCGGCAGACCGCGCAGCGCTGTCTCGAAGCGTGCGAACCAGTCATCGTACTGATCGATACGCTGAATTGGGTGCCCCGCACTGATTGCCCAATCGACGAACGTGTCCATCGAGATGCCGTCTTCATGCGGGTTGATGACGTGGTAGGTCTGGTAGCCATCGCGTGCTTCGGCACCCAGCACGGCGATAGCCTTGGCGGTGAAGTCCACCGGCAGGCCATCGTAATGAGGTTCACCTGCACCCTGCGCATAGAACGAACGTGGCGCCAGGCCCGTGCGAACCACGCTGGACAACCAACGAGTGAACATATCGGAGGCATTGACCTGCCCCTGATAATAGCTGTGCGCCAGAATCATGTCCGAACGGAACACTGCCACCGGTAAGCCAAAGCGCTCGTGGGCGTCGCGCAGCAGTACTTCGCCAGCCCATTTGCTATTAGCGTAGCCGTCGGCATATCGCTCAGCGTCGAGCGGGCGCACCGGGCTGGCCTCGCGGACGTCGGCCTCTTCGTCAATGACACCGCCGACAATTGCCGCCGCCGCAACAGTGGAAACGTAGTGAATCGGTTTTAAGCGCGCGCTCAATGCCAGCCGGATCAACTCCGCCGTGCCCGCCACATTGGGGCCGAATAGTTGCGAATAAGGCAGCACATGATTGACGAACGCAGCCGGGTGGACGATGAGGTCCACGGTTTCTGTTAGCGCATTCCAGTCAGTAGCGCTCAGACCCAATTCCGGCTCGCCTAGATCGCCCGGCAATACGTCGAGGTGCTTGTTGGCCAGGGTTTCAAAGTACTGTTTGAGTTGCGCGTCGCCGCTCTCGAACGCTTCGGCAATGCGTTGGCGCGCTGAGTCTGTATCCCGGCCACGTGCGATGCAAATGACCCGGCCGCCAACGGCCGCCATACGCTCCAACCACTCCAGGCAAAGGAAATGCCCCAGGTAGCCGTTGGCGCCAGTGACCAATACCGTACGCGGTTCACTGGCCGGTGGTGTTGCATCGGCGGCTTCCTCCAGTGCCCCGGCATTGAGAAAGTTGTCAAGGTTCAAGTCGCTGGCGCGGATCTCGGTGGCGCTGCGACCGTGCACCGAAGAGAAGGTCGGGCGTCGGATGGTTTTATCCTGAGCCCGTTCGATGTACTGCACTACCTGCTGCAGGTTGCCCGTCGGATGGTTGATCACGCTGGCCGGTACTTCGATTTGGTAAATGTCCTCCAGCAACACTGAGCAGGAAAGCGCGGACAAGGAGTCACCACCCAGCTCGGTAAAGCTGGCCTGTGTGTAGGGGTCGAGCACTTCGATACCCAACGTCGCCTCAATGGCGCGCGCAACTGTCTCGACGATTGGTGCGCTGCAGCCCTCACGGCGCAGCGTCTGGAGTTCGTCGGCCTGATGAGTCGCGATGTCATCATAGAGCTGTTCCAGGCGCGCGGCGTAGCGTTCCTTGAATTTGGGACGCTGGTATTTGCCAATGCCGGTCAGCAGGCCGTTTTCCACGCTGAACGGCGTGTGCTCTAGCAAGAAGTCCCGCGGTACCTCGTAGGCATTGAGCTGCTCTTCGCGGGCAACCTGCTTGACCGCTTCGCGCAGCGCGGCCTTGAGCGCAGCTTCGTCAGTGATGCCCATGTCCCTGACGCTCTCGTCGTTGGGCACCAGAACACCTAACAGGAAGGAGCGGTCGCTAGTGCCATACAGGTACGCTTGACGGATCAGCGGGTGGCCGTTAGTGAATAGTGCCTCCAGTCTCGCGATCGCGACGAACTCGCCTTGGGACAGCTTGATAACGTTGTTGCGACGGTCAAGGTACACCAGCACATCCGTTGCCGTCTCGGCCATGATATCGCCAGTCTTGTAGTAACCATCCTCGTCGAACGCCGAGGCGGTCACTTCGGGCCGTTTGTAATAACCCAGCATGATGGCGTGGGTCTTGACCAGCAGTTCGCCCCGGGGGTGGGGTTTGTCGGTGGTGAAGTAGCCGAGTTCCGGCACATCGATAAGCTTGTAGTCGATGATCGGTGGTCGCAGCAGGCGGTTATTGCGCGAAATGCCAGAGATTTCGGTGGCACCATAGAATTCGTCCATCCCAAAACCCAGGCAGGCTTCCATGAACTCGCGCAACTCGGGTGCTAGCGGTGCGGAACCGAAACTGCCGCTGAGCAGGCGCCCGCCGAGCAGGCCGTTGCGGATCTCGTCGATCAGTTGTTGGCGCAGAGCCTCGGTCTCACTGTTCCCGGCGCTGCGGCGCTCCAGTTGAGTCTGATACTGCTGGTAGACCATTTCGCAGATCCGCGGCACGACGGCCATGACGGTCGGGCGCACGCTCTGGATATCATTGAACAGTTCGGAGAGATCGCTCTTCGCAGTAAAATAGCAGGTGCCGCCATTGCTCAGCGTACTGAAGACACCGCTACGGCCAAATGAGTGGTTCATCGGCATGTAATGCATATAAATGACAGGAATGGGTGCAACGACACGCCAGTTCGGCTTGAGCATCGACTCTGGGTACATGGCGCCCTTGGGTAGACCGGTACTGCCTGAAGTGTAATAGAGGGTGGATAGACGGGAGTCCGTCGCTTTTTCCGAGAATAACTGGGGGATGGGGAGTTTGGCCCCAAGGGCACAGGCGGCTTCCAGGGTCAGCAGCAGGTCGGGCAGTCCGGCCGCCGACAGCTCGGCCCGGGCAGCGGCCAGCGCTTCGCGGTGGTCATCCACGTGCTCATCGTAGTCGAACAGCAGCACCCCCGTCGGGCGATGGCCCAGCAGCACCAGCTTCACTGTAATCGGCAGGCATTCCAGGCTGGTGGCTAACCAGCGCGGCTGCACTTCCTTTACGATCTCAGTCAGTTGCCCCAGGGGAGCATTGGTCTGCAGTGGGGCGACCACTGCACCGTTATGAATCGCCGCCAGATCAACAGTGACGAAGTCGCTACCTGCAAACGCGATGATGCAGAGGAAATCATTGGCACGCAGCTGTCGGGCGTCGTCGTGCTGCCAAAGACTGGCCAAGGCCTTGGCGCGTCCCCAGAGCTCACCGTAGGAGAGCGTGGTGAAATGTTGCAGCAGACGCCGGCTGACTCGCCCGGTGACGGGATCGGAAACATGATCGATACCCCGTTGAGCCAATGCAGGCCGGTCCGAATAGCCCTCCATGCATAGCGCTACAGTTTGCGCCAATCCCAGGGCGGGGTTTACTTTGGCATCGCTTATCGGCGACAGCGGCATAGCCCCCTGTAACTGCGCATCCTGTGTCACGAGCGCTTTGATATGTTCGGCAAGGTCAAGGCGGGCTGCCTGGTACTTCGACTTGGTGGTTTGCATGACTACTCCTATGGGCGGGTCGCCCCATAACTGCCCGAGCATGGCATTCATGAGGGCGCAGGACCGCGAAAATATTTTTGTTCTTATATGTGAACGACGTTCCAATTTAATCCATTAGAGGTTTCAGATCAAGTTGTGCGCAAAGCGAGGGGATGAGGTGTTGCAAGACCGATTGGCCCGTCAAGCGCGCGGATTCAGTTTGAGCGGTGTTCATATATAGGAATTTGCAGCTTGGGTGATGACCAGGTCTCAGACGCCGATCCAGTCAGCTCGCACATACCCTTACAGACTCGCCGTGCTCAAGACCAGAATCACCGACCTATTCGGGTATCCCTTGATTCAAGTTGGGATGCGCCCCGGATAACCTACCGCAACCATCTCTTTGAGTGACTGCGTCGGGCGGTATTTGGGGGCGTTGAAGCCCTGGTATAAGGTCTCCATGATCGCGAGCATCGTGTCCAGGCCGATCAGGTCGGCCAGGGCAGGGCCGGGGGAGCGATAGGATGATTGCAGCCCAGTTGCATGCCGGTATCGGGTCAGGCCCTCCTGCAACGCGAAGATCGCTTCGTTGCCCAGCCAACGACGGTGATCTGTTGAATACTCACGGATAACCCCTCACACGCGCTCAAAAATGGCGGCGATTCCTTGGCCGCCACCGATACACATGGTCACCAGCGCATAGCGCCCGCCGATACGCTGCAGTTCATGAATCGCCTTGGTGATAATGATCGCGCCAGTGGCCCCGACGGGATGGCCAAGGGAAATTCCCGAGCCATTCGGGTTGACCTTCGCCGGGTCCAGGTTCAGTTCCTGGTTCACCGCGCACGCTTGGGCGGCGAAGGCGATGTTGGCTTCGATGACGTCCAGGTCATTGATCTTCAGCCCCGCACGCTTCAGGGCAAGGCGGGTGGCCGGGATGGGTCCCAGGCCCATCAGTTCGGGTTCGACGCCAGCATGGGCATAAGTCACCAGGCGGGCGAGGGGCCGCAGGTTATTCGCTCCGACTGCGGCACCGGTCGCCAGCACCAGCGCGGCGGCACCGTCGTTGAGCCCGGAGGCATTCCCGGCGGTGACCGAGCCATCGGGCTTGAATGCCGGCTTCATTTGCGCCAGTTTTCCCATGGAAGTGAGGCGTGGGTGTTCGTCGATATCGAATACTTGCGTGCCTTGTCGAGTGCGTATTTCAACGCCAGCGATCTGCTCGATGAAGCGACCTTGTTCGATGGCGCGCAATGCACGCGCCTGATCTTCCAGGGCCAGGGCATCCTGCGTTGCGCGGCTGATGTTATTGCGCGTTGCGATGTTCTCGGCCGTAATGCCCATGTGGATGCCATGAAAGGGGTCATGCAGGATGCCGAGCATATAGTCGAGCGCCTGGATGTCACCCATGCGTGCCCCCCAGCGTGCGGCAGGCAGGATATAGGGGCCACGGCTCATGGACTCGACTCCGGCGCCGATGGCGATCTCGGCGTCCTCCAGCAACAAGGTTTGCGCCGCCGAGATGACGGCTTGCAGTCCCGAACCGCACAGCCGGTTGACGTTGTAGGCCGGGGTTTCTTTCGGGATGCCGGCATTGATCGCGGCCACCCTGGAAATATAGGCGTCCGCAGGTTCCGTGGGGATGACATTGCCCATCACCACATGCTCGACCCGTGCCGGATCGAGGCCGCTGCGCTGTAAGGCTGACTTGAGGGCCGCGGTGGCCAGATCGGCCATCGGCACGTCTTTGAGTGATCCGCCAAATGTGCCAATGGCAGTCCGTGAAGCGCTGACGATAAAGACTTCCGGGGTACTCATGCTCGATCCTTGTTCTTATGGTTGTTGCTCATGGGGATTTCAGACGGGGCCTGGCGAGATCAAGTCCGTTCGAAAATCGCCGCCAGGCCCTGGCCGCCGCCGATGCACATGGTCTCCAGTCCGTAGCGGCCCTTACGCCGCTCCAATTCATGGAGCAGGGTACTGAGCATGCGCACGCCTGTCGCACCGATCGGATGGCCGAGGGAAATAGCCGAACCGTTGACGTTGAGTCGTTCCAGGTCGCTCCATCCCCAGCCCTTGAGCACCGATAAGGCCTGGCAGGCGAACGCTTCGTTGAGCTCGATCAGGTCCATCTGGTCCAGGGTCAGCCCGGTCTTGGCCAGCAGCTTTTGCACCGCAGGTACCGGGCCGATGCCCATGGTTGCCGGATGGCAACCGCTGGCCGCCCAACCGGCCAGGAATCCCATCGGCTTGAGACCCAGCTCTTGCAGCTTGTCTTCGGCCACGATCAAACACGCTGCCGCCGCATCGTTTTGCTGACTTGAATTGCCAGCAGTCACTGTTCCGTCCTTGATCAGCGGGCGCAATTTACCCAACGAACCCAAGCTGGAGTCGGCGCGGAAGCCTTCATCCCGATCGAACAGGATCGGGTCGCCCTTGCGTTGTGCAACGCTGATGGGCACGACCTCGTCATTGAAGCGACCCTCAGACCATGCCAGGGCCGCACGCTGGTGACTGTGCAAGGCGAAAGCGTCCGACTCTTCGCGGCTGATGTGGTATTCCCGAGCGAGGTTCTCCGCCGTTTCGATCATGCCCGAAATGTGGCCGAAGCGCTCCTCCGGTTGTGAGCGTTCACGGCCGCGCTCAAGTCGGTCATGCATCTTCACGCTGCCGGAGCGCGAGCCCCAGCGCATGTCGGTGGAATAATATTCAATGTTACTCATGCTCTCGACGCCGCCGGCCAGCACCACATCCGCCGCCCCCGTCTGGACCATCATGGCGGCCGTGATGACGGCTTGCAGTCCGCCCCCGCAACGGCGGTCGAGTTGCATGCCGGGCACCTCGATCGGCAGTCCGGCCTGCAGCCCGATCCAGCGGCCTACGCAGGGCGTTTCACTGCTGGCGTAGGATTGAGCGAAAACAATGTCTTCGATCCGCGCGGGGTCCAGCCCCGTACGTTCGAGTATCGCCTTGACTACATGAGCGCCCAGCGCTTCAACGGAGACCGGCCGTAAGCTGCCGCCAAAAGTTCCAACGGGGGTGCGCAGGGGTGCAACGATCGCGGCACGTCTCATCAGTTATTTCTCCAGGTGTGGCCAGCTTTCAAACGCTGGCAGCTTGTTCCAGTTGTTCACGGAAGTCGGGATGGGCAATGTCCAGCATCTTCAAACGACGCTGACGGATACTCAGGCCGCGCAGGTCGGCTACGCCGTATTCGGTGACGATCAATCCCGCGTCGCTACGCGGGGTACTGACCGGGCCGTTGATGCGCGAGACGATGCGGCTGTTGACGCCCGAAACGGAGGGCAGCGCGATGATCGGCAAGCCGCCCCGGGACCGTCGCGCTCCACGCAGGAAATCGAGTGCGCCGCCCACCGCGCCAACGTAGGTACCGCCGGCTGTTTCAGCGTTGATCTGGCCACTGAGGTCGACTTCGATGGCCGAGTTCAGCGCCACGAAACGCTCCAGGCTGCTCAGCACCTGTAAGTCATGGGTGTAGGCCGTCGAGCGCATCTGGATGGCGCAGTTGCAATGGGCGAAGCGGTTCAGGCGGTTGCTGCCCATGAGCACGCCTGCAATCGTGGTGCCGCGATCGAGGGCTTTACGTGCGTTGGTGATGACACCTTTTTCCATCAGGTCGACCACGCCATCACCGATTGCACCGGAATGCACCCCCAGATCCTGGTGGTTTCCGAGGGCGCTCAAAATCGCTTCGGGGATCACCCCCAGGCCGAACTGCAGGGTAGAACCGTCTTCGATCAAACCTGCCACGTGACTGGCAATCAGTTGTTCGACCGCACCGGGTTTCGACGCAGGGCTTTGCAGGGGCGGGCGGGATGTCTCGACAATACAGTCGATGTCCTCTTCGTAAAGGTAACGTTCGCTGTAGGTCCAGGGTGCTTGATGATTGACTTCCGCAATGACCAGGCGCGCCCGTTCAAGCGCTGGCAGCAGGTATTCATGGGCCATACTCAGACTGTAGCGGCCGTGTTCATCGGGAGGGGCGAGTTGCAGCAAAAGCACATCCACCTGCAATGTGCCGTCGCGGATCATTTCGGGGAACTGTGAGTAATGGCAGGGCAGGATATCCAGGACGCCGGCTTTGGCCAACGCACGGTTCGCTCCGCCACCGCAGTACGCCAGGAAGTCGACCTGATCAGCGTGTTCCGGCTGGCAGGTATCGCTGTGAGTGAGGCCAAGCATGACCCGGAATCGTCCCATCTGCGCTCGTTGGCTCATCAGTGCCTGGGTCAACGGCAGGGGTTCGGCGTTCGCCTGGCCCCAGAGGACGGTGTCGCCCGGACGGATCCATCGGGATAAGTCCAGGCGCTCGAGGGGGGTGTTCAGAGTCATGGTTTTATTCGTTATTATGAACTTCGTTCAGAATAACACGATGTCAGCCACGGGTCGCAAGCGCTTTTTCGGCTGCCACGAAAAAGCTGTGGCGAGGGGATAAATCCCCTCGCCACAGAGAGTTGGCCTTGAATGAACAGCGCTGTCTACACAGCCGAGGGCTTCATTCAGACGCAGCGGTATCAGCTATGGGCAATAAAGCTCTTGCCGTTCTGATACATGATCTTGCGCTGTTCTTCGACGTTGCATGTGGACAACGCCTCGCTGATGAAATCAGCAGGGGTCGGCACACCTTCGGCGTGCGGGTAGTCGGAACCGGTGATGATCCAATCGGCGCTGCCTGTCTGGTCGATCAAGGTACGGATGTCGTCTTCCGGGTAGGCAACCACCCCAACGTGACGTTTGAAGATCGCGCTTGGACGTTCCTTCAACTGGCCGGAAGGCCACAAGCCCATCTTGGCCATGCCGCGGACCTTGTCCATCTTCACCAGCATGTTCGGAACCCATTCGGCGCCGTTTTCCGCCGAAAGCAACTTGATGTTCGGGAAGCGTTCGAAAAAGTTCCAGAAGATGAAGTTTGAGATGGTCTCGATTACCGGGCGTTCGCTGTAACCGTGCATCCAGACAAATGCAGACTGACGCATCCGTGACTGCTGCATCAACTCGCCCCAGACGGCCATGTGATGCTTGAGGTAAATGGCCTCGGACACGTGATAGACAACGCGCACGTGGGCTTCATTGAGAATCGACCAGAAACGATCATAGTACGGGTCGGCCGGGGAGCGGCCGATTTCGTTCGGGCCCATGGGCATCAACACCAGGCGGGCACCGTTTTTCACCACGAACTCCGCTTCCTTGATGGCCGAGTCGATGTCGGCCAGGGAAATCAGCGGGGCCGAGTAGATCCGGTCGGAGTGGTTGAATTTCCACTCATCGAGCATCCAGCGGTTATAGGCATGCAATACCCCGGCAGCCGCCTTGGGTTCGTCAAGGTAGCTGACGGCTGCCACCATGTTACCGCAGTACATGAAGCAGCCTTCCACGCCAAACTCGTCCATCTTCTTTAGCCGGTCGCTGGCGTTGTACATGTCCGGGGTCATGTCGACGCGCATTTCGACTTCGCCATGACCGTCCTTCATGGCACGCAACCATTCGTGTAGCTTACCGGGCGGTGGGACCTTGCCGTCGGCCGTGTAGTACCCGGCGCTGACTTCAACTTTCTTCTGGCCGACGTAAAGCGCGTATTCGCCATCGGCACCGACGCGCCATTGGAAGCTCCAATCTTTTTCCAGTTCTTTAGGCAGGTACCGGCTCCAGGAGTCAGGTTGCTCGTAGATATGGGTATCGCCGTCGAAAATCGGGCCGTTGTAGGTACTCATCGCTAAACTCCGGTTGCTGTTTTTATGAGCGGATTTTGTGAATGACGTTCACGCATCGGTGCGTAGGGTCATTCTTATCCATCGGCCGGAGATGCGCAATTCCAATATCGTATCCAGTGAAATTAATATCGAGACGATATCGATTGCCTTGCAAGCCTTATATTGGGGGGGCTTACTAGCTCCAAGGCTACTTATACGGTCGTGGCACTGGGCGACATCGGGTTAGCGCCTTGCGTTGTGCACGAGCACTGGTTATGGTTTTCTAATTCATATTTATGTATGTCGTTCATTATTGTCTGGGTTTTTCACCCCCAACCAGTCTCGTGAGGTTTACATGGCACAGATGCCCGATTCTCCCGTCGTCGCGAAGGCAATGGTGACGCTTTTTATCGAAGGAACCCCGGAGTTCATCGAAGAGGTTCTGGTGATCAGTGAACCGTCGCCGAGCCTTGAGCCCGGCGATGTATGCGTCGTCGATCTGTATTTCGATACGTTGCTGGCTGAGCCCGGTTTGTTCAAGCAGGACAACGGGACGGCCGTACGCCACGAGGCCGCCTGGCAGGCGAGTTACACGCGCTCACAAAACGCCAGTGTCAAGGCACGCATCACCACGACGAGCACACCCCATGGTAAGCGGCGCCAGTTGGAAGTGGATTTCAGGATAGAAGCGGACCTGCAGCCAGAGACCGTCAAGGGCGCCGAGTTGTTTCTGATCCGCCTGCTCAAGCGCCACTTCCCCCATGGCAGTATTGCCGCCAGCTGGCGGGCCGACCTCGGCGATCAGGGCGTCTGGTACGGTGACACCCAATTTGCCTATAACCTGATCCAGCCGGGGGTGGCGGGTTTGCACCCACAAGTCCATGCCGGTCTGGTAGAGCATTTTTCCGAGCCGCGTTGGCGTCTCATCTAAAGTTGTTAAATCGATTGCTGTGGGTGCAATGATGGAATTGCGGCAGCTCAGACATTTCATCGTTGTTGCCGAAGAGCTGCATTTTGGCAGGGCTGCCGCCCGCCTGGGCATGGCGCAACCGCCGCTGAGCCAATCCATCCAGCGGTTGGAGGAGTCACTCGATGCGCGCTTGTTGGACCGTACCAGCCGGCAGGTCAGCCTGACACCCGCTGGCAAAGTACTGTTGCGCGAGGCCTGCACCATCATCGCGCAGGTTGACTTCGCCGAGCAGGCGGTGCGGCGCCAGGCTCGCGGGGAGTTGAGCCGGCTGCGTATCGCTTTCGCGCCCATGAGTGCAATGCGCATCTTGCCGGCGGCGGTCAAGCTGTTCAACGAACGCTGGCCCAGTATTGAAGTCCAGTTCGATGAACAACTCAGCACCCACCAGGTGGAAGGGTTGCGTAATGGCAGCCTGGACATCGGCATCCTGAACCGCAACATGGTCAATACCGACGGCCTGGATGTCCGGGTCATCGAGTATTCCAGGGTCATCGCGGCAGTGCCGACGAAATGGAACCTCGGCAAAGAGAATGGAACCCTGCGGCTGGCGGATCTGGCGGGCTGTTCGTTCGTCCTGTCGCCACAGCATTTGACGCCACACTTTCATGCCGCGCTCGAGTCTGCGTGCCGCAAGGCCGGGTTTTCGCCCAAGCGCATCCAGCAGGTCGCGCAACCGTATAGCATGTTCAACCTGGTGGCGAACGAACTCGGGGTCGGCTTTGTCCAGGACACTGCGCGACACATGCCCATCGAGGGTGTGCGATTCGTAACCATACGAGATCTGCCTGATTCGCTGCATGGTGAAGCCGCTATCGCTTGGGTACCGCGCGCCTTGACGCCCGCGCTGCAAGCGATGATCGGCTTGATCGAGCGTATCGCCGTTCGTGAGCGTTCAGCGCAGGCTGAATGACCCGGCTGATCATCAACCTGAGTGGATGATGCCTGCGCGCCTCAAGGCGGCAATTTCCTGTTCCCGGTAGCCGAGCGCCGTCAATATCGCGCTGTTGTCTTTTCCCAGACGGGGGACACGCAGGTTCGGTATGCCGGGTTCCTCCTGGAATTTCAGAGGGGTACCGATGTGCTCGGCGCCGTCAGCGTCCACCAACAGCATCTGGCGGGCTTCGGTTTGAGGATGATCGAGTGCACCGCCAAGACTCAGCACAGGCGCTGCACTGACGCCCTGTTCTTGCAACCAGGCCAGCCAATAAGCCTGGGAGTTTGTCCTGAACGTCTCGCTCAGGAAGGTTGCGCGGACAGCAGGCAGTCGCGCATTGAAATATCGATCCGTTCGCCGCGTCCGGTGCTGCGTGCGCCAAGCAAGGCCATCAATACCGCAACCAGCCCGTTCAGTGCCCCGGCCAGTGCCGCAACTGGCAGGCAGTCGGTTATGGGGATGCCATCCTTGGTCCGGGGCAAGGAACCGCTGTAGGCTTGCACGACGCTGTCGTGGGCGGGTAGATCGCGCAGCGGACCGGTTTCGCCGAAGGCGCTCACTGAGCAGTAGATCAGGCGCGGATTAAGCGCACGCATCGCTTGGCTGCCCACGCCAGGGCGAAAGGATTCGACCAGCACGTCGGCGTGCTCGACCAGTTGCCTGATGATTGCCAGGGCGGCTGGTTTCTTCAGATCAAGCGACAGGCTGGACTTGCCCCGGTTGCAACCGGCGAAGAAGCTCAGGGTACCAGAATCCGGTTCACGCTGACCGCGGTGTTCGTGATAGCGGGTCGGGTCGCCAGTCGGGGACTCGACCTTGATCACCTCGGCACCATGATCCGCCATTATGGCGGTTAACACCGAACCCGGCATGAACTGGGTCAGGTCCAACACTTTTACGCCGTCAAGCTTCATCGCAGCACCTGAGGGTAGACATATCAGTCACGAAGGTTCCAGGACATGCCGCCCTGCAATTTACGGGTGGCGAGCACTTTTTTCCAGGAGTTGGGCGTTGGCCAGTGTGCTGCACGCACCCTCATCGAGAACCTGCTTGACGACGCCGACGAGCTGCGGGTCGTGAAGGGCGATGCGTTTTGCAAGCTCTTGGACCTGACCGATCAGCGCTTCGGGGGGATGCACCTGGTTGACCAGCCCTATGCGCAGCGCGGTGGCGGCATCGATGACCTGGCCGGTATAGCTGAGTTGCTTGCTCCAGCGCACACCGACAGTGAAGGGCAGGCGCGAGGTAGCGCCGCTGCCGGATAACGCGCCGATCCTGGTATGGGTATCGGCGAAGCGCGCCTCCGTCGAGGCAATGATGAAATCGCATCCGAGGGCCAGTTCCAGCCCGCCGGTCATGGCTGCACCGTTCACCGCAGCGATAATCGGTTTGCTGAGGTTGGGAACCAGGTCCAGGAGCACCGCCACTTCATGCCGGGGCGGCATCGGGAGCTGAAAAATCCTTTAGATCGAGCCCGGCGCAAAACGCCGGGTCACGTCCCGTCAGGATTGCCGCGCGTAACCCTGGATCGAGTTGAAAAGACGTCAATGCCTGGATCAGCGCGCGCCAGTTCCAGATTGAGCGCATTGCGTGCGGCCGGCCGGTTGAGCGTTAATACCAGCACATCGTTGTCGCGACGTTGGACAGCACCTCATCGGCCATGCTTGCTGCACTCTTCGAGCGACAGACTCTCCAGGCGATGCAGGGCCCGCGCGGCGTCGTCGAGCAACTCGTCGAAAATCTGCTCGACCGGTTTGATGGCATCGGCGAAGACCACGGCAGGTCCGTAATCCAGCATGCCGGTGCGGCTGTCGCCAGTGGCATAGGCCTGGGTCGCGAGCGCGCCGTTTACATGCGGTCGATATTGTTCAAAGTCGAGGATCTTGGCCTCGTCCAGTTCGAGAACGGCCCGCGCACTGTCGTTATGCAGCACCCGGTGGTTGTCACGAATGGCTTTTTTCACCACCACGCTTTCGCTGCCATCACCGCGTACCACGAGGTTCTTATAGTCCTGGTGAATATTCAGTTCTTCGGCCACCATCATTCGTGAGCCCATGAGCACGGCATCGGCGCCCATGGCCAGGGTTGCCGCCAGTTGCTTGCCCGTGCCAATGCCGCCGCCAATGACCACTGGCAGGTCGATCACGGCGGGGCCGTGCGCCGCCTGGACCATGCTGCTGATGCCGAAGATGCCCGGATGCCCGCCGCAATCGTTGCCGACAATGATCACCGCATCGACGCCGAGCTTGGCGGCCGTGTGGGCATACTTCACGGCGGGCACCTTGTGCAGGACCTTGATCCCGGCTTCCTGCAAGCGCGCTACGATCAGTTCCGGGCTGGCGCCAGCGGTTTCGACGCAGCGCACTTGCTCTTCAATGACAATTGCCAATTGTTGATTCAGGCGCTCAATGCCGCCCGACTGGCGGGAAATGTACAAATTGACGCCAAACGGCATGCCACCGGTCAGGGTTTTGCAGCGTCTGAGCTGTTCACGGAATTCTTCCGGATCGGGAAAGCCCGCCGCCACGATGAAACCCATCCCGCCGGCCTTGACGACCGCAGCGACATAGTCTGCATCAGACACCTTCGGACCCATGCCTCCGCAGAGAATCGGGTGACGGATCCCCAGCATTTGCGTAATACGTGTTTTGAACAAAGCGTCGCGCATGAATGATTACTCACGTTGAACAGGCGCTGGGCCTGATGGCGATTCTTGCAGTCGAGCGGCTACTTCCGGTAGCACGTCACGAGAGCTGTAGAAGTTTCCACGGCCGGACGCTATGAGGACGCCCAAGCCGTCAGTAATGCGTGCTTGCGCACAGTTCAAGCGATTGCCCCGGTGAATGAGTTGGCCGCTGACATGCAGCACGCCCAGATCGGCCCCTCTATGAAAATCAGTGTGCAAATCGACGGTCGATACCCCATGGCCCGTGTTGGCCATCACCGCGTAGCCGCAGGCCACGTCTACCAGGCTGCTGATTATCCCGCCATGCACGCGTTGCAGCGCTGCCGTCCCGATGAACTCCGGGCGCCCTGACACTCGCAGTCCGATGCCGTCGCTACCCATCGTTGTCACTTGCAAACCCATCCAGACGTTGAAGGGGTTGCGATCGATGACAGCCTGCAACTCTGCAATCGTCAGCTGAAATGCATGATGCGGCATCGCTTTACTCCGAGAATTCTTTTACTCTGCCTGTTGATGCTTATAAATGAACGATGTTCATAAAATCAACTTTTAATCGTAGCACCTGAGCGAGCAGAGACGGCAACGGAGGTAGCCGGCCTGCTTCAGGATGAGTGTGCGGCTGGTAGCTGGCTTGAAGTCCGGCTTTTGTTTATTCTCGACACAATGGGATTCAGATGATGCGCACGATCGTTATTTCGGGAGGTGCTTCGGCTATTGGTAGGGCAGTTGCTGTTGCGTTTCGTGCGCGTGGATGCCATGTCATTACGGTGGATGGATCCAAGGCGGATGTGGTCGCTGATCTAGCCGTGCAGGCAGGGCGTGACAATGCCCTCCGAAAAATCAAGGAATTGACCAATGGGCGTGTCGATTCCGTCATTGTGAGTGCGCAGACCGCTACCGGGGATCCCGGGACGATACTCGGACTTAATTTTTTTGCCGCAACGCAGCTGGTTGAGGGGCTGCGCAGCTTGCTGGTGACGGGGCCCGCGCCACGCGTCGTATTGGTGTCTTGCGAGGCGATCCTTCAGCCACACGACTTGGCCATCATCGACGCCTGCCTGGCCAAGGATGAATATGAAGCCAGGAGCGCAGCCGCGAGCGCCCCGGAATTTGCCTATGCGTCTTCCAAGCTGGCGCTGTCTTATTGGGTCAAGCAGCAAGCGGTCAGCCACCAATGGTCGGGTGCCGGGATTATTCTTAACGCCGTGGCGCCGGGTGTGGAAGGCACGAAAACGCCACCCGTTACGGACTCCGAAGAGAGTAGGGCGGCCCCGGACAGAACTCCACCGACGCGCATTGGTCGTTCCCCTCAACCGAACGAGCTTGCTGCACTTATTGTGTTTTTGGCGAGTCCTGAAAACTCGCACATTATCGGCCAGACAATATTCTGTGACGGTGGCGCAGAAGCAGCGCTGCGCCCTCATCATGTCTGATTGGCCGCTTTGTGCCCTTGCCGTTGCTTTTTCCTTACCAAGGTACTCAGTCTTTACGACAAGGCTTCAGCTCGTTCAACGGTTGCTTATATATTTGAATGTTCCGCTGGCGGTGGCAATCACCTGGCCATTGTTGTCATGCACTTCACCGTCGCAAAAGGCCATAGAACGAGTTCCGTGTCGCAGCCGGCCACTGGCCCTCAGTCTGCCGTTGATGCTTCCTCCGGGACGCATGAAATTACACTTCATTTCTATCGTTACACTTGGACGGTCTTGTGCGTCCTGGTTACGCGCGGCGCTGGCCATGGCCAGCAGGGTCATGATAAGCCCCCCAGCGCTTGCATCTGGCCGTTCAAGTGTGCTTGTTCGAGTTCCACGATCATGATGCCGCCGCTGCCTTCACGGGGCTCGACCAGCACTTTCAGGTGATCGAGAAACGGCACTTCCATGCGGTACTCGGAGTAGGGTATGGCCCGTACAGCAGCGGCGGGAAACGTAGTGTCGTTCATCATTCGGCTCCTGCCGGTCAACGATCAGTGAAGACCGGCGGACGTTTTTCAGTGAACGCCGCCATGCCTTCCTTCTGGTCGCTGGTGCCGAACGTGACATACGCCATGCGCCGCTCGTACAGCACCCCTTCGCTGAGCGAGCTTTCAAATGCCCGGTTGACGCACTCCTTGGCAATCATCGAAACCGGCAAGGAAAAACTGGCGATTTTTTTCGCGGTCGCCAGTGCTTGCTCCAGCAGTTGATCAACGCTGACGACCCGGCTGATCAAACCGCAGCGCTCAGCCTCTTCAGCGAACATCGGGCGACCGCTGAGGATCATCTCCATGGCTTTGGATTTGCCGATGGCGCGGGTCAGGCGTTGGGTTCCGCCCGCTCCGGGGATCGTTGCCAGGGTAATTTCCGGCAGCGCGAAGCGCGCGTTATCAGCGGCGATAATGATGTCGCACATCATCGCCAGTTCGCAGCCACCGCCCAGGGCAAGACCCGCTACCGCCGCCACGGTCGGTTTGCGGCAACGTGTTGCGCGCTCCCAGTTGGCGGTCACGAACTGGCGCTTGAACACGTCCATCATGTCCCACTCGCGCATCATCTTGATGTCGGCGCCGGCGGCGAAGGCTTTGTCACTGCCGGTGATGATGATTGCGCCGATGGCGTCGTCGAGCTCGAACACATCCAGCGCTCGGGTCAGTTCATTCATCAACTGATCGTTCAGTGCGTTATAGGCCTCGGGCCGATTCAGTCGGATCAGACCGACTTTTTCATGTACTTCAAGAACCAGGGTTTCCAAGGTCATTTGTGGGTCAGTCATGTTGCACTCCCGCATGGATGAGGCCCTTCGCCCACGAAGTTGGCGAAAGGCCCGGTCTGTTAAATGTTGATTCACATGTTTGGATAAGTCGGGCCGCCAGCCCCTTCAGGCACCATCCAGGTGATGTTCTGCGCTGGATCCTTGATGTCACAGGTCTTGCAGTGCACGCAGTTCTGGGCGTTGATCTGAAAGCGCTTCTCGCCGTCTTCCTTGGTCACCACTTCATACACGCCGGCCGGGCAGTAGCGTTGCGCCGGTTCGTCGTACAACGGCAGGTTCTTGCTGATCGGAAGGCTAGGGTCGGCCAGCTTCAGGTGGCAGGGTTGTTCTTCTTCATGGTTGGTACCGGAGATGAACACCGAGCTGAGTTTGTCGAAGCTGATCTTGCCGTCCGGTTTCGGGTAGTCGATCTTCTTGCAATCGGCCGCCAGTTTCAGACAGGCATAGTCGGGCTTGTTGTCATGCAGGGTGAACGGCAGCTTGCCGCCGAAAATGTTCTGGTCGAGCCAGTTGAAGCCGCCACCGATGATGGCGCCGTACTTGTGGATCGCCGCGCCGAAGTTGCGACTGGCGAACAGCTCTTCATACAGCCAGCTGTTTTTGAAGCTGTCGACGTAAGTGGTCAGTTCATCACCGCCTTCGGATTCGGCGAACAGGCGATCGGCCACCGCCTCGGCGGCGAGCATGCCGGATTTCATGGCGGTATGGCTGCCCTTGATCTTGGCGAAGTTCAAGGTGCCGAGGTCGCAACCGATCAGCGCACCGCCCTTGAAGACCATTTTCGGCAGCGAATTCAGGCCGCCCTTGCAGATGGCGCGAGCGCCGTAGCTGACGCGCTTGCCGCCCTCCAGATACTGCTTGAGCACCGGGTGATGCTTGAGGCGCTGGAACTCGTCGAACGGTGACAGGTAGGTGTTGCTGTAGGACAGGTCGACGATCAGGCCGACCACAACCTGGTTGTTTTCCAGGTGATAAAGGAACGAACCGCCGGTGTTCTCGGTGCCCATGATGTCCAGCGGCCAGCCGGCAGTGTGCACCACCAGGCCGGGTTGGTGCTTGGCCGGGTCGATTTCCCAGATTTCCTTCAGGCCGATACCGTAGTGCTGGGCGTCGGCCTCGCTGTCCAGGTTGAAGCGCTTGATCAGTTGCTTGCCGATGTGGCCACGGCAGCCTTCGGCGAACAGCGTGTACTTGCCACGCAGTTCCATACCAGGGGTGTAGAGGCCTTCCTTCGGGTTGCCTTCGCGGTCGACACCCAGGTCGCCGGTGATGATCCCGCGCACCACGCCGTTTTCGTCGAACAGCGCTTCCTGGGCGGCGAAGCCCGGGTAGATCTCCACACCCAGGTTTTCGGCCTGCTGGGCCAGCCAGCGGCACAGGTTGCCCAGGGAAATAATATAGTTGCCTTCGTTGTGCATGGTCTTGGGCACAAAGAAGTCAGGGATTTTGCTCGCGGTCTCGGCGTTTTTCAGGACATAAATGTCATCGCGTTTGACGGGCGTATTCAGCGGTGCGCCGAGTTCTTTCCAGTCCGGGAACAGTTCGTTCAGGGCACGAGGTTCGAACACCGCGCCGGAGAGGATGTGCGCACCGACTTCCGAGCCTTTTTCGACCACGCAGACGCTGATTTCCTTACCGGCTTCGGCGGCCTTCTGTTTCAGTCGGCAAGCGGCAGACAGGCCAGCGGGGCCGGCACCGACGATGACCACGTCGAATTCCATGTATTCACGATCAGACAAGATTCTCTCCTCTTGGGTGTTTGACGCCAGTTGCGTTGGCCTTCGCTGCTGATTCGGGCGTGGCGGCCTTGGCCTCCGGGCGCGCGACGATGTAAAGCGACATGACCGCGGTAGAGCCGGGCTTCAGGTATTGGCGCAGGTTCTGCTCAAGTTCCAGATCCGCCAGGGTTGCGCGGGAGCGTTGTCGTTGGTGTTCACCCCACGAAGCAATAATGAAGCGTTCGCTGAAGTGAGCCGGGTTGGCCACGTCACGGTACAACAGCCAATTGCTGGCGCCGTCGCGGCGGCGGATTTTGCCCAGGTCATAGATGCTTCGAGTGAAAGCCGGCTGGTGTGCGCTGGCAACCTGATAGTCGACCTGGACTGCAAGTGGGCCATCGTCGGCTTGCAGCTCGCCGGCAACGGTCGGTTCTGCCCAATGCTGCGAAGGCGTGACCTCGGCCTCATGCCCCATGCGCATGGGGAAGCGGTGGGTAAGCAACACGCCCAGAACGATCAATGCCGCAGCGACCGTCACGGTTTGAGACACGCTGATATGGCTGGCGATGCTGCCCCACAGGACACCGCCAAGGGCCATTGCGCCTTGGAACGTGAGCATGAATACCGCCAGCGCGCGAGCACGCACCCAGGTGGGCAGGCTGGTCTGGAACGCCGCGCTGACCGTGGAGTTGAAGCTGATCCAACTGGCGCCGGCAATCACCAATGCGGGACAGACCACGATCAGCCAGGGCACCCAGGCGGCAATCAGCATGGCCACAGCAAAGGCCAGGTTGGACACCACGATAAGGCGTTGCAGATCAGTAAAGCGATGGCGCAAGCGTTGCAGAAGCAGGCCGCCCCCCACTGCGCCGGCCCCCAGGCTGGCCAACAGCAGGCCATAGCCGCCCGCGCCACCTGCCGACATGTTTTTCGCCACCAATGGCAGCAGTGCCCACAGGCCGGCGGCGCAGCTTATGAACGCAACGGTACGGATCATGTGGCCATGCAGGGGCTTGGCGTGACGCACATAACGCAGGCCTCCGCGCATGGCGACCCAGAGCTTTTCCGAGGTCTGCGAGGGGGTGACATCAGGCCGGTACAGGAAGCTGAAAATGCCCAGGACCATCAGGAACAGAAAAATGTTGATGACAAATACGGCCGTGGCTCCCGACGCGGCAATCAGCAAACCCGCGACCGCCGGACCCACTGCGCGGGCCGCGTTGTAGGCAATGCCGTTGAGGTTGATGGCCGCTAGCAACGCTTCCCTGGGTACCGCATCCGATGTCGAGGCTTGCCACGCTGGAATGCTGGCCGCACTGCCACTGCCCAACAGAAACGTCAGCAACAGCAGGCTCCACGGAGCGATGATCCCCAGATACAGGAAAAGGCACAGCAGGCCCGTAATCAACAGCATCCAGGCGTGGGTGATCAGCAGCAGTTTGCGTTTCTCGACCAGATCCGCGATGACGCCGGCCGGCAGGCCGAACAGGAAAGCGGGTAGGGTAATGGCGGTCTGGATCAAGGCAACCATCAGCGGCGAATCACTGATGGAGGTCATCAACCAGGCGGCTGCCACGTTTTGCATCCATACGCCAATATTCGCCGTCAGCGTGGCAATCCACACCGCACGAAACAGCGGGTACTGTAGTGGGGGCAGGGGGGATTGCGCCCTTGCATCGGCTTGTACGTTTTCGCGTTGCGCCATGCGTCCATCCGATTCTTTCCCCGGTGTCAGCGCATTGCATGAAGGGCCGGGCTATTGCCAATATTGTGAACACCGTTTAGCATTTTGAATGCCGGGCCGGGAGCTGTCAATGTGCTTGAAGGCCTGGAAGCAGTTCCCGACAGGCAGCCGCAGCCAAGCGTGGAGGCTGTTTTCGGGACGGTGCGGATTGAATAACGTCAATAAAAGAGGAATTGCGCATGACCGATACACGCGATCCAGATGGCCAGGTCACGACCCGACAACAAGGTCATATTCTGCTGATTGGCATCGACCGCCCGGAGAAGCGCAACGGATTCACGCCCAAGATGTTTGAAGAGCTGGCCAAGGCATTCACGCGTCTGGAGGAGTCGCCCGAGCTGTTTTGCGGCCTGTTGTACGCTGAAGGCGAGCACTTTACCGCCGGCCTGGACATGCCGAAGATAGTGCCCCTGCGAAAGGAGGGAAAACCTCTGTTCCCGGCCTCCGAGGCGGATCCGTTCAATTTGCGCGAACCGTTACGCAAGAAACCCGTGGTCATTGCGCTCAAGGGCATCTGCTTCACCGTGGCCGTTGAGCTGATGCTGGCCAGCGACATTGCCGTTGCCGCAGACAACTGCCGGTTTTCCCAGTTGGAAGTCAAACGCGGCATCATGGCCGGTTGCGGCGCGACGATCCGCATGGTGGAGCGTACCGGGTGGGGCAACGCGATGAAGATATTGCTCACTGGTGATGAGTTCAGCGCCCAGGACGCTTACCGGATGAGCTTCGTGCAAGACGTCGTGGCGCCTGGTGAGGAGTTTGCCAGGGCCCTCGAATACGCCGAAAAGATTGCGGCCCAGGCACCGCTCGCCGTCCAAGCGACCCGCGAGAATGCGCGAATTTCGCTCGGCCAGGGCTGGCTCACGGCTTACTCCAAGATTCAGTCGACACAAAAGTTCCTATACAACACCGAGGACGCCCAAGAGGGCGTCCAGTCATTCGTGGAAAAGCGTACCGCGCGGTTTGTCGGTCGCTAAGAGGACAACAAAAAAATGGCTAAAGGCCCGCTCTCTCGCGTTCGTGTGCTGGATATGAGTCGCATCCTTGCCGGCCCCTGGGCCGCGCAGATGCTTGCCGATCTGGGCGCCGAGGTGATCAAGATCGAACGCCCCGGCAAGGGTGATGATTCGCGCCAGTTCGGCCCACCGTTCCTCAAGGATGCGGAGGGGCGCAATACTCGCGAGTCCTCGTTCTACATCAGCACCAATCGCAACAAAAAATCCCTCAGTTGCGACATTTCCAAGCCAGAGGGGCAAGCGCTGATTCGTGCGCTGGTAGCTAAGTGCGATGTATTACTGGAAAACTACAAGGTCGGCGATCTTAAGCGTTATGGTCTCGACTATGACAGCCTCAAATCGGTCAACCCGAAATTGATCTATTGCTCGCTGACCGGGTTTGGGCAGACGGGCCCATATTCCCCAAGGCCGGGCTATGACTCTATTTTCCAGGCCATGGGTGGCTTGATGAGCATTACCGGTCTGCCCGATGACGTGGCAGGGGGAGGGCCGATGAAAACCGGGCCGAGCCTGGCGGATATTCTCGCCGGTCAATATGCCGCCTATGCGATCCAGGCCGCTTTGTATGCGCGCGACATGCAGGGCGAACCTGGCCAGCACATCGACGTGTCCCTGCTCGATTCGCTGATCGCGTCGACGTCGCACTATGCCAGCCAATACCTGATATCCGGCGAGGTGCCTGTGCGCCGTGGTACGGAAGGCAACGGCGGCATGCCCTCGAGGATGTTTCGCTGCGCCGACGGCGACATCATGATCGTCGCGGGTAATAACGAACAGTACGCACGTTTCTGTGACGTGCTCGGTCATCCGGAGCTGACCGGTGACGAGCGTTTTGCCGAGATCGCGTTGCGGGTGGTCAACCGGCGAGCACTGGGTGAGGTTTTCGAGCCGCTGATCGGTCAGTGGCGTTTGCACGATCTGCTGGCAGCGCTGGATGAAGCCGGGGTTCCGGCTGGGCCGATCAACACGCTTGAACAGGTATTCGCCGACCCGCATGTGCAATCGCGCAACATGTGCGTGGAGGCCAGTCATTCGTTGTCGGCAGACGGCAAGGTCAAGCTGGTCGCCAACCCGGTGAAGTTTTCCGGTACGCCGATCGTTGACTATAAGGCGCCACCGATCCAGGGCGAGCACACCGAGCAGATTCTGCGGGAGCTGCTGGGCATGGAAGACACAGCGGTACAGAACCTTCGGTCCAAAGGTATCGTCTGAGTACAGACTGCCTCGACGGCGATTATTTGCCGTCAGGGCCGGGCGCTACGGTGTTCTCACTCGATAAAGCGCAACAAATCATCGGCTCGCTCGCTGAAGTCCCGCACGGTCCCCATCATGGGGAGCGCCCGCTCGATGACGTTCGGCTGGAACGCATGACAGGCGCCCAGCAGCTCGTTGACAGGCTGGATGCGATTGGCGCGCATGGCGTCTACGTCAAAGCGCCGGGCATAACCCACCATCAACGCAATCTGCAAGATGTAGGCAGCTTCGAGTTGATCGCCCTGGTAAGCCTCTGTGGCCCAGCGTGAAAACCCGCTGCGCAGGGGTTTGTCGGCATGTTCGACAGGCAGCAACAACCGTTGCATATCGGTTTCCCAGGCCAGCAGTTCCGTGCCGTCCAACAGCGCCCTCGCGCGGCTGCGACCCTCGACCAGGTCCGGTACCTGGATGTCATACAGGCGAGCGTCACTTTCGCGAAAGGTCTGGGCCATGGCCAGCCAGAGCAAGTCATGCAGGTGTGTACAGTGCAGTCGAGGCGAGGAGCCGTCGCGAAACGCCAGGCGGTTGCCGGTGAGTGGCTTCCCGACCAGCCCCGCCAACAGCGCCGGCGCTTCAAGGCACGCGGTGGTAGGGATACGCAGGCTTTGCGCGTCGATTCCAGTGATGCGATGTCCGTCATGCACCAGCCTCAAGCGGAACGCATGATAGTCATCCTCAAGCTCGGCGGTGACGGTCTGTGCTTCGCGACGCAGGAGAATCCGCCGCCGGAAGATGCCGCGTCCATAAGCGCGATTGAGCGGCTCGTCCGGTTCATGATTGATCAATCCATTACCTCCACCAGCGCACTGGCATCTGCTTGTTGCGCGTTTCTTACTAGCCCCCGTCCAGCCCAATCAGACGCGAAACTGTCCGGCTGTTGTTTGCAGCGACCGGGCCAGCACGTTGAGCTGGCTGGAAATGTCCGAAGTCAGGCCAGCGGCGACACTGTTTTCCTCGCTCATCTGCGCGACCATTTCGACGCGCTGGGCAATGTCGCGGGTGGCAACGCTCTGTTGCTCGATGGCGGAAGCGATCAGATTGATCGCTTCGGATACCTGATGGGCGCTGGCGCGGATGGTGCCCATGCGTGTTGCGGCCTGAATCGACAGTTCCTTGCCGGCGTTCACCCGCCCGTTCACGCTGTGCATGCTGGTCATTGCTTCGCGAGCGGAACCTTGCATGGTCGTCACCATCAGGGTGATTTCCTCGGATGAGCGGGACGTGCGTGCGGCAAGCTGCCGGACTTCATCGGCCACCACGGCGAAACCACGACCCTGCTCGCCGGCGCGTGCGGCCTCGATTGCCGCATTGAGCGCCAGCAGATTGGTCTGTTCGGCGACGTCCTTGATCACTTGCATGACCATTGAGATTTTATCCGATTGCTGGCCCAGGTCGTTGATGGTCGACCCTGCGTCGTCCACGGTCGCGGCAATGAGGTCCATCTCGCAGTTGTTGCGGGTAATGATCTCGTTGCCTTGGCTCGCGGTCTCGCCGGCTTCGTGAGCGCGAACGAGGGCATCGCGCGTGCTGACTGTCACATGACCGATGCTTACGCTCATCTGCTCGACGGCTGCGGCGATCAATGCCGCAGCGTCGCTTTGGCTGGTGGACGAAGCGGAGACTTTGCTGGAAGCCTGGTAGGCACCGTCAGCGGCTTTGGTCAGTTGCTCGGCGTTGTTCAATACCTCGCGCAAGGAGCATTGCAGCTTGTCCAGCAACTGGTTGAACGCGTGTGCGGTCTGGCTGGTTTCATCCCGCCCGACCACTGGCACGCGCAAGGTGAAATCGTTGGTACGGGAGACATCGACAATGGTCCGACGCAAGCTGTCCAGTGCCCCCACAATGCTGCGGGCGAACAGAAACGTCATCATCACCAGCCCGGTCAACGCGATCACGAAAATGACCAGGATCAGGTCCAACGCTTGTTGCCGCGCGGCTTCGCCGTCCGCCACGGCCTGCTCGGCGTACTTTTTGTTGAGTTCGATCAGTTGGTCCAAGGCCACGGCGAGGTTGTTGATGGACCCTTGGGAGACCTGATCGAGCCCGGTCACCTCACTCATGTTCTGGCGCAAATCGTCCCATTGTGTCGCCTGGCGAAGTTGCGCCAGCAGGCGGTGGATCGAATTGTTGATGTCCTTGAAGTTCGCCCATTCGCGCTGAAGAACCTTCCAGGCTTCGACTTCCTCGGGTTTCTTCGGCACTTGCGCATAGGCGTCATAAGCCTGCTGGGCCTTGGCTTCCGAGGCGTCCTTGTCTTGGGCGACCGAGGCATAAAAGTCGTGGGCTTCTTCGATGATGGGAGCCTTGTCGTCCACTGTTTCAAACTGATCCAGGTTCCAGGCGATCATTTCGCGAGTCGAGTTGATGGTACTGAGCTGACCCAGGCGCAAGGTCAAGAGATTGCTCACCGCCGGCGCACGCTCATCGGTGATCAAGGCCAGTTGAACACCCAGCTGCCGTACCCCATTCCAACCACTCAAACCGACCATCACCAGGGTCAAAATGGCGAAAACCGCAATGAACGCCAGCTTTGATTTGATAGAAAAATTGCTCACTCGCTCAAGCCTCTTGTTGTGTCCGGTCGGGCCTTATGATGGTTGCGCTGCTGTCCTGCGGTGATCCGTGAAAGGATTATTTGCGCAGGTTGCGATTAATGATCTCGAACTCATCGCTCAACGATCCCGGGATGCTGTAATGGCTCGTATCGCTGATCTGATCGAAGTGAGCGCCAATGTCGTCGGCAGTGGCCGGCTCGTTGCGTGGGCCGTTCCATCCATCGGCAATACCGACGAACGCACGGGCATAGCGGCCGACCGAGGCTGAATAGATGCCATGGGTGCTTTGGCAGGCTTCGCTGGCCAGGTAGACGACCAGGGGCGTGACGAATTCCGGTTCGTAGGTCCGCCCCAGGTGTTCGCCGAATGCGGCATATTGCGCGCCGAAGGCTTCCAGTTGTTTCGGGTCCATGGCCGCTGCCATCCGACTGTTGGCCGTGGGCAACAAGGCATTACACAGCACGCCGTGTTCCTTGCCTTCGAGCGACAGTACGTTCATCAAACCGACCAGTCCGGCCTTGGCCGCGCCATACGCGGCTTGTTGCGGGTTGCCGAACACGCCAGCGGCCGACGAGGCGAAGACGACACGACCGTAGCCTTGTTTCTTCATCAGCTTATAGGCGGGCTGGGTCACGTAGACGGCGCCTTTGAGATGCACGTCGAGAATCGAGTCGAGGATGTCATCGTCCAGGTCTTCAAACAAAACGTTTCGCAGGTGACCGGCGTTGTTGATCAACACATCGACCCGGCCGAAGGCGTCCAGGGCCGCTTGTACGATGGCTTCGCCACCGGTACGGCTGCCGACCGAAGTGTAATTGGCGACGGCCTTGCCGCCGGCTGAGCGGATTTCATCGACGACTTGATCCGCCATTCGATGGGACCCGCCTCGGCCGTCGAAACTCCCGCCGAGGTCGTTGATGAGTACCGAGGCACCTCGCGCGGCCATCTCAAGCGCATATGTGCAACCGAGACCGCCTCCCGAACCTGTGACAATGGCTACGCGACCTGTGAAATCGACCTTGCTCATCGAAAACCTCCTGACTTGTTATTAAAATTGTCAGGCAATTATTGAACAGTGTTCACATATATGTCTACGCGCCTTGGGCAAATCATCGATCGACGGGGTGCTGGCAAGGAGTGCGTGTCGCAGCTTCGGAGTGATCCGTTACCCTGAGGTGGATCTAAAAAATGAATATATGAACGATGTTCTGATTTTGTGTATGGTGATCAAACCTATCGCTAATTCGCCGGGTAAACGCAGATGAAGGTCGTTCTGTGCACCAATTTTGGCTCCCCTGATCAATTGATCGTCGAAGAAAAGCCCGCGCTTGAGCCCGGGCCTGGAGAAGTTGTCATTGCAGTGCACGCCAGCGGGGTCGGCCTGCCTGATGCATTGATGGTGCAAGGCAGGAGTCACGCCTCGCCGACGCTTCCATTCTCTCCTGGCTGCGAAGTCGCGGGTGTCATTGCGCACGTGGGAGTCGGGGTGGGTACACGGTTTGTCGGGGAGCGGGTATTCGCTTACGTCGGGGTTGGAGGGTATGCGGAGGAGGTCTGCCTCCAGGCGTCTCGAGTATTGCCCGTTCCACCTGGAATGAGCTTCGAAATAGCCGCCTCGTTCGCGCTAACCCATGCCACGGCCTACCATGCGTTGAAAGATCGGGCGGGTCTACGGTCTGGAGAAACGGTGGTGGTCTTAGGTGCCGCAGGTGGTTTGGGTCTCGCTGCCGTGGGGATCGCCAAGGCGATGGGAGCCCGAGTTGTAGCGTGCGCGTCCAGCGATGAACGCCTGGAACTCTGTCGTCAGCAAGGCGCTGACGACCTGATCAATTATCAGAGCGTTCAGCTCAGATTGAAGCTGTTGGACCTGACGGAAGGGAAGGGTGTCGATGTGGTGTTCGACCCTGTCGGGGGGATTTATAGCGAGTCAGTCATGCGCAGCCTCTCTCGCGAAGGGCGCTACCTGGTGGTCGGCCTTGCGACAGACAAGATTCCCAATGTCCCTCTGAACCTTCTGCTGGAAAAAGGCGCGTCCATTCTGGGGGTCTCCTATGACGTGTTCAACGCCAGGTCCAGCGCCCAGTGTATGGCCAACCTGGAGGAGCTGCTCGGTTGGCAGGCGCAAGGGCGACTGATACCCAAGGTTCCGACTTCCTATGTGCTCGAAGAGGCTGGCCTTGCCCTGGATGCGTTGCTGCGGCGGGAAATCCTGGGCAAGGCGGTGCTGGTGATGGAGCGCTGAGCGTGCAGTGGGATGGCAGCAAAATGTTTCCAATAGCGTGGCTATTGCGGATTGACATTCAAAGCGCGATGTACAATTATCGGAACGTCGTTCATGAAATGGCGTTCGACAGGCTTTTCCCCAAGCTCAGGTCGGAGGAGCAGGTACAAGAATCGCGGGGAGCCGCTATCGTCTGATAGCCTCCTACAAGCCCCGATGGGGCGGCAGTAGAGACGGAGAACAACAATAATGAATCTTCGCTTCATCCAACCTCACCCTAACCTGCATAGATCGCATTTCTTGCAGGTTTCATTGCTGGCAATGGCTGTCACAGGCGTCATCAACGATGCTGGTGCCGTAAACCTGGACTTTGGTAACCCGGACATTCAAAGCCGTCTGGACACCACCGTGCGGTACAACCTGGGTATTCGTGGCGAAGGCACTGATTCACGGTTGAAGCTGGGGCCATCGGGTACTGCGGACCACAACAATAACTCAGTGGCGCTGGGTAATAACCGCTTCAAGAGCGGTGATGTGATACTCAATCGCCTGGACGTGCTTTCCGAGTTCGATTTTGTCGTTCATGACCGCTATGGCTTCAGGGTGAGTGCGGCAGCCTGGTACGACCCGACCTACGGTGGCGGTGTCGACGACTCCACCTCGGACGAATTCCTGTCCAAGCAATTCTTCAAGAATGGCAAGTACTCCGATTACACGCGCAACTACACCACCGGCCCTTATGCTGAAATTCTTGACGGATTCGTGTTTGGTACGTGGGACATAGGCCAGACCACCACGTCGTTGAAATTTGGCCGGCATAACATCTATTGGGGCAACTCGCTGTTTCCGCAATCCAAGCAAGCGTCGATTGCCTACAGCCAGGCTGCCCTCGACCTGCAGAAAGCCGCGTTCAGCCCTGGCCTGGAAGCCAAGGAGCTGTTCCTGCCGCAGAACCAATTCACCGGTACGATGCAACTCAACCCCGAGTTTTCGTTGGCATGGCAGTATTCCCTGGAATGGCGGCGCGATCGCTATCCTGAAGGCGGTACCTTCTTCGAGTACGCCGCTCCGGCCTTTTATGGTGCTGACGGCCCAGCGATTGGCCAGACAAAGAATAAACCGGGCAGCGGCGATCATGATTGGGGTGTCATGGCGAAATGGCAACCCGACTTCATGGACGGCGGCAACATGAGCCTGGTGTACCGTGAGTTCTACGAGAAAACCCCGAACCCGTTTGCGGTGGCTGATAACGGCTTGCTTGACCGGGTCTATAACCCGAAAAAAAATCAGTTGATCGGCTTTGCGATGGAGAAGAACATCGAGTCAATCAATTTCGGACTTGAAGCGACCTACCGGCGCAATGCCCAGTTGTATACAACGGTTACCGGGCGGCTCGCCGAAGTCGCGCCGGGTGTCATCGCCGGTTTCGATTCTCAGGATGCTCCACGGGGCAACGTCTATGGCCTGGTGCTGAACGCGGTCAAATTGCTGCCTGAGACATCCTTTTGGGATGCCGGTGAGGTGGCCGCCGAGTTGGCCTTCCAACACCTCGACAAGGTGACCTATGACCCTGCGTTCGGTGTCACGGCAGGTGGAGTGTTCACCCCGATGGGTGGCAACAACTTCCCTCTCGAGGGCTCGAACTCGCCGCTTTGTGCCGATCGCAGCGGCGTGCCGGGTTCCGGTAGTAAAACCTATGGTTGTGCAACGCGTAATTCGACCGTTTTCTCGACTAACTTCACACCTCGCTGGTTGCAAGTGTTTCCGGGTGTCGACCTCAGTTCGCCGGTGTTTGTGTCCTACGGCGTCCAGGGTAATGCGGCGACGGGTGGGCTTGTCGGGGCCGAGGGGCAGGTCACTTATTCGGTAGGGATACAGGCGGACATTTACCAGACGCACACAGTCAAGCTGGCCTGGAACGACAGCTGGTCACCGAATCACACGACTCATCCTGAGACGGGCGGTGAAGGCATGACGGGCGCCGGGACCTGGTGGCAGAACGACCATGGCTGGCTGTCATTGAGTTTGAAAACGGCTTTCTGAGTTTTTACCCATGCGAAACGGACGGGATAGAAAATGAACTATAAAAAATACCTTCTTTCCATCGCTGTATCCTATGCCGTGGCAGGTCTGGGGTTTGCGGCTCCCAGCGCCGATGAAATCAAGCAGATCGGCACGACACTTACCGAGTTCGGCGCAACCATCGCCGGGAACAGCGATGGCAGCATCCCGGCCTACGATCCGGCGAAGGCCTTGACCAAGCCACCGGCAGGTTACGCCCCGCGGGATCCGAAAGGGGGCTTCCCGTACGTGGACCCCTATGCTGACGAAAAGCCGCTGTACTCCATCACCAGCAAGAATATGGCGCAATATGCCGATAAGCTTGACGATGGTAACAAGTCGCTGCTCGAGCGCTATCCGGACTACCGCATTGACGTTTATCCGACCCACCGCAGTGCGCCACCGCTGCCGCCGTTTGCCCGTGAGAACACGCTCAAGAATATTACCAAGCCGAAGTTGGAAGGCGATGGCACAGGGCTTGCCGATGCGCATGCCCAAGTAGCGTTCCCGATTCCGAAAAATGGCAATGAGGCCATGTGGAACTTCAGCACGCATTTCTTCCGCCCTTATGAAACCGGTAATTTCGCGACGTTCCTGATCGACGCCGCTGGCGAAAAGACCTTGGTGACCGATTCGATGGTGCTGTACGAGCACAGCTATTGGGATCCCTCCAGCCCAGGTACCGAGTACGTCCAGCGCCTGCTTAATACCAACAATGCCCCGGCCGCCAAGTCAGGCTCCAAAGACATGCGTTACTCACCGCTGCGCATGGATGAAAAATCCGATAGTGCATGGTCTTACTCGCCAGGCCAGCGTCGTGTCCGTCTAGCTCCGGAGTTCAAGTACGACACGGTAGCCGCACAGTACGGTGGTTTGATCACGTTTGACGAGATTACCGGTTTCGACGGTAAACAGGATCGCTTCGATTTCAAGTTGATCGGCAAGAAGGAGATGTACATCCCTTACAACACCTATCGCACGGCTTCGGCGAAAGTTGATGACCTGGTCAAGAAAGGGTTTGTCAATCCGGACAAAGTGCGCTGGGAACTGCACCGCGTTTGGGTGGTGGAAGCCAATTTGAAAGCAGGGCAGCGCCACTCGAACCCTAAAAAGGTTTTCTTCCTGGATGAAGACTCCTGGAACATGGCGATCTATAACTCCTATGACGCGGCCGGCAAATTGCATCGATCACAGAACTTCGTGCTGTTCGTCGGCTACGACAGCACACCGGTGATGCGCGGCGAAGGCGTGCTGATCTACGACCACTCCAAGAGCAACTACGCCTTGGCATCCCTGCCTTTTGATACACGCTCGGGTTGGCGCGTCGCTGAGCCGTTCTCGCCCAACATGCTGTCGCCGGCGGCCATGGCGGGGGCGGGTATTCGTTGAGTCATTGAAGCTAGAAACCACGCAAATGCGTGGCCCCCGAGCCATGCATTTCGTAACAGCCATGAAAAACGGAAGAGGTTGATCAAACGTCTTCCGGCCCATTTGGAGGTGCTCTTGAAGGGTCACCGCAATCTATGCGTTGGATTAGTGTTGCTGGGGCTGTTGCCTTGCACGACGTTGTACGCGCAACCCTATCAAGATCCGTTGGATGCCCCTGCGCAAGTCAATCGCCTGGCAGCCAGTTCGCAGTTGACCGCCGTCGCCATGGTCGGCCAGCGAATCGTCGCGGTGGGCGCGCGAGGCATGGTGCTGTTATCCGATGACCAGGGCAACAACTGGCAACAGGCCAAGGTACCGGTCAGTTCGGACCTGGTCGCCGTGCAGTTCAGCGGCGATAAGCAAGGCTGGGCAGTTGGGCACGACGGCGTTGTTTTGCACAGCGGTGATGCCGGTGCTACCTGGGAAAAACAGCTGGACGGCCGGATCCTGGAAAAGTTGTTGACCGCCCACTTCAAAGAAATGGCGGCCAAGGACAATGAAAAAGCCCAGCAGTACTTGGACTTGATCAAGCTGAATTTCGCCAACGGACCTGAGCAGCCTTTTCTGGGCGTTTGGTTTGAAAACGAGCAGGACGGTTTTGTGGTCGGGGCGTTCGGAACCATCATGGGAACGCACGATGGTGGAAAGACCTGGGAGTCCTGGCTGGAGAAGGTCGATAACCCCGACATGCTCCACTACAACGCCATTGTGGGGATCGCCGGGCAGACCTATATCACCAGCGAACAAGGCTCCGTGTTCAAGCTCGATAAAGAGCAACAACGTTTCATCAAGTTGTCCTCGGGCTATACCGGCAGTTTCTTCGGGATATTGGGTAACCAGCAGTTCCTGCTCGCCTATGGGTTGCGGGGTAATGCCTACAAGTCGTTGGATGAAGGCCAGACCTGGTCGCGCCTGGAAACGGCCAGTACCACCGGGCTGGTTGCCGGTGTGCTGGATGAAAAGGGACACATCCTGCTCGCCAGTGAAGCCGGCGCCGTGATCGAGAGCCGTGACGAAGGCAAGAGTTTCAAACCGCTGCCTGATGTGCGTCCGGCGCTGTTTGCCGGCCTGGCATTGGCTGCCCCGGACCGGGCCGTCGTGGTAGGCCTGTCCGGCGTCCAGGTCATCAGCCTCCAATGAGTGACCGGCGTCGACAAATGACGTTGCAGCGACGGTCACTTCCAGGTTTTACCGAACAATAATAATCGAGAAGATATTTATGGCTATTCCTGCCGGCGAGCAAGATGACATGCAAGTCATCCGGGATCCCAAGGATTTTGACCGAAACAGCGGTATCTGGCTTGAGCGGTTTATCTTTAACCATCGATTGCCAATACTGGTTATCTGCCTGCTTGCCACGGTCTTCTGGGTGTGGCAAGCGGCGAAGCTGCCGGTCAATGCCAGTTTCGAGAAGATGATTCCGCAGTCGCATCCCTACATTCAGAATTACTTTCAGAACAAGGATGCATTACGCGGAATGGGCAACTCCGTGCGGGTCGTGGTGGAAAATACCGGTGGTAGCATTTTTGACAAGGACTTTCTCGAGGTCCTGCAGAAAGCCAACGACACGCTGTTCCTGATGCCGGGCGTCGATCGTTCATCCTTGCGCAGTCTCTGGACGTCCAGCCTGCGTTGGACCGAGGTCACGGAGGAGGGCTACCGCGGCGGCCCGGTGATGCCCGATCCTTTCGACTGGTCGGCCGAGGCGATGGGGGCGCTGCGCAATAACATCCTTCAGGCGGGGATTGTCGGTAACTTCGTAGCCTCGGATTTCAAGTCGAGTCTGATCGTTGTTCCCCTCATGGACAAAAACCAGGACACCAACCAGCCCCTGGACTATCGCGAATTTTCCCATCAGCTCGAAAGCCAGATCCGCTCGCTTGAAACCGACAAGATCAAGATTCATATCATCGGCTTTGCCAAATTGGTCGGGGACCTGATCGACGGGCTTTGGCAAGTCAGCGAGTTCTTCGGCATCGCGGCGGTGATTGCTGCCTTGTTCGTGTTCCTCTACACACGCTGTATTCGCAGCACGGTGCTCCTGGTGTTCTATGCGATCCTCGGCGTGACCTGGCTGCTGGGTATCCTCAACGTCATTGGCTACGTCCTTGATCCTTACCTGATACTCGTGCCATTCCTGATTTTTGCCATTGGCTTGTCCCATGGCGCGCAGAAAATGAATGGCATCATGCAGGACATCGGGCGAGGCACCCACAAGTATGTGGCGGCTCGCTATACCTTCCGCCGCCTTTTTCGGGCGGGACTCACGGCGCTATTGGCCAACGTGGTCGGTTTTGCCGTGCTGATCATCATCGACATCCCGGTGATCAAGGAAATGGCAATCAGTATGTCCATCGGCGTGGGCATATTGATCTTCACGATCCTGGTACTGGTGCCGGTCTCGCTGTCCTATGTTGGTGTCAGCAAAAGCGCCGGGCAACGCAGTATCCGTCAGGAACTGGGTGAGGAGCGAAGCGCATTCTGGGAATTTTTCGCCAGTTTCACTCAGCGTGGACGGGCGACCAAGGCGATGCTCGTCGCGGTGATAGTCACAGTGGCCGGCTTCGCTGCCAGCACCCACGTGAAGATTGGCGATCTGGATGCCGGTGCACCGGAGCTACGCGCAGACTCTCGTTACAACCGGGATATTGGCTATCTGACGCAGCACTACGCGCTGTCCAGCGACCTGTTCGTGGTCATGATGAAAACCCCCGAAGGTGGCTGCCTGCTGTACTCATCGCTCGTCGAAGCTGATCGGATGAGCAGCATGCTGCGCCAGGTCCCCGGTGTGCAGATGGCAGTCTCCGCAGCTGACTCAGTGCGCATGGTGTTTTCCGGGCAAAACGAGGGCAGTCCGAAATGGCTGAGCATTCCGCGCAACCCGAGCAATCTCAACAGCGCCATCGAGCAGGTTCAGGTCGATAAGCCGGAATTGGCCGACCGTCGCTGTTCCGTCACGCCGATTGTTGCTTATCTGACCGATCACAAGGCTGACACGCTGCAACGGGTGACCCAGGCTTCGGAGGAATTTGCCAGGCTTCACGACACCAATGACCGCAAGTTCCTGCTGGCAGCCGGCAGTGCGGGCATCGAAGCGGTCACCAATATCGTCGTCGAGGACGCCAACGCCAAGATGCTGCTGGCGCTCTACGCGGCAGTGACGCTGTTGTGCTTCATCGCCTTTCGTAACTGGAAAGCCACGGTGATCGCGGTGGTGCCGCTGTTTATCAGCACAGTGCTGTGTGAAGCATTGATGGTGGCGTTGGGGATCGGCATGAAGGTCGCCACATTGCCGGCGATCACATTGGGGGTGGGTATCGGCGTGGACTACGCGCTCTATCTGGTCAGCGTGCAGTTGCATCAACAGCGCGTCGGTCGGAGCCTGATCGATGCCTATCGGCATGCCTTGCAGTTCACTGGGCGGGTTGTCGCGCTGGTGGGGTTGACCCTCGCTGCGGGCGTGGTCACCTGGGTCTGGTCGCCGATCAAGTTCCAGGCAGACATGGGCATTCTGTTGACCTTCATGTTCCTGGGCAACATGGTCGGCGCGTTGATCTTGATACCGGCACTTTCCCACTTTTTGCTACGGGGGCCGGCCGACAGGCCGGATGCGTTGCCGCCGGTTCAAAAAGGTCGGCGCCCGGCGATTTCAAGCAAATCTGAATCCGTAGACAGACAGTCCACGATCTCCGTGCAGTGAGTGGCAGTCTCGTTGTTCCTACAGTGTTGAAGCTTATCGGTCTGTACCTCAGGAGTTTTAAATGACGCAAGTTAAGTATCTGCTCTCGGTCGCGCTGGGCTGCGTAATTGCCGCCCCGGCGTTTTCTGCGCCGACAGCCGATGAAACCAGTCAGATAGGCAAGAGCCTGACTGAGTTCGGCGCGACTATCGCCGCCAACGCCGACGGCAGTATCCCGGCCTATGATCCGGCGAAGGCCCTCAACAAAGCCCCAGCGGGCTACGCGCCGATCGATCCGAAGGGCGGGTTCCCTTACGTCGATCCGTACGCCGGTGAAAAGCCGATATTGACCATTACCGCGAAAAACATGGACCAGTACCTCGATAAGCTCGATGACGGAAACAAGAGCTTGCTGGCGCGCTATCCCGAGTACCGTATCGATGTGTATCCGACTCATCGCAGTGCTCCGCCACTGCCCAAATGGGCCCGCGACAACACCCTCAACAACATTGGCAAGCCCAGGTTGGAAGGCGACGGCACCGGTCTGGCTGATGCCCACGCCCAAGTCCCGTTTCCGATCCCCAAGACCGGTTCAGAGGCCATGTGGAATTTCAACACACGCTTCTTCCGCCCGTATGAGACTGGCAACTTCGTCACCTATCTGATCGACAGTGCCGGTCAGAAAACTCTGGTCACGGACTCCAGCGTGTATTACGAGCACGAATACTGGGACAACAGCAAGACCAGCTCCGAGTTCAGCAACCGCCTGCTGAATGTCAACAACGCCCCGGCGGCCAAGTCCGGGTCGAAAGACATGCGCTTCAGCCCGCTGCGCATGGACGAAAAAGCCGACAGCGCCTGGTCCTATTCCCCGGGGCAGCGCCGCGTGCGCCTGGCGCCGGAGTTCAAGTACGACACGGTGGCGGCCCAGTACGGAGGCTTGATCACGTTCGATGAAATCAACGGTTTCGATGGCAAGATGGACCGCTTTGATTTCAAGCTGGTCGGCAAAAAGGAAATGTACATCCCCTACAACAGCTATCGGACTTCGGGTGCGGCGACGGACGATCTGGTGCGTTCGGGTTATGCCAATCCGGATCTGATGCGCTGGGAACTGCACCGGGTCTGGGTGGTGGAAGCGACGTTGAAACCGGGGCAGCGCCACGCCAATCCACGCAAGATGTTCTATCTCGACGAAGATAGCTGGTCGATGGCGGTCTATAACTCCTACGACGCGGCAGGCAAACTGCATCGCTCGCAGAACTTCGCCTCTTTCGTCGCGTATGACGATGTACCCATGATTCGTAGCGAGAGCGTCGTCATGTATGACCACTCCAAGGGCAACTATGCGTTGGCTTCCATGAGCGGTGGTACGCGCACTGGCTGGCATGCCGCCGAGCCGTTCTCACCGAACCTGCTGTCATCCGCCGCCATGGCCGGTGCCGGTATTCGCTGAGGTTCGCAACCCGATGGGTGAGGCGTCTTATCGCTGCTTGCCTGTTCGGTTCCGACCATCATCGCACCGGCTCAGGGCCAACCTGAGCCGGTGTTTTTGTTTTACACGACCCGATAGCGAGGCGGCACATGCATCTGCCAGTACAAATCGATGAAATCAGCGCCTCTTGGTTGAGTGAGGCCCTGACCCCGATCTGCCCGGGAGTGGAGGTTCAGAGCGCGCACGTGGTTGATGTCATGCTCGGAACCTCAACCAAGATTCGTATGGCATTGACTTATAACCCGGCGGGAAACGCTGCTGCCTTGCCGCCACGGCTGATCGTTAAGGGCGGGTTCGAGGAACACAGTCCGTCGATGGCCTTCATGTACGCCCGGGAGGCACGGACCTACCGCGACGTGCTGCCCCACGTCGCCATGAATACACCCCGTTGCTATTTCGCGGAAAGTGACGAGGACCCCGCCAGTCACCAGTCCATCGTGCTGATGGAAGACCTGGATCTGGCGGGTGTACGGTTCTGCAATGCCCTGCGCCCGCAGCGTTTTGACCAGGTCAAGAGGCGCCTGGCGGCAATGGCCCGCTACCATGCGCAGTGGTGGAATCACCCGGGTTTTCAATCGGGCGAACCCATGGCCTGGATTGAACCACGGATGACCGGCAGTACCTTGATGTACTCCGATCGCTACCTGCAACCCGAAGTCTGGCGCAGCTATATCGAGTCCCCGCGTGGCGCGGCGGTGTCGACCCGATTGCACGACCTGGAATGGATGCGTGGGGCCTTCGTGAAACTGGCCGAATTGCACCAGGCCCATCCGCCCACGCTCTGCCACGGCGATACCCACTTGGGCAATCTCTATGAGGATCCGCTTGGTAATCCGGGCTTCCTGGACATGCAAGTCAATCGTGCGCCGTGGTTTGCCGACGTCACGTACCATCTGATCTGCGCGCTGGACATTGCCGATCGGCGCGAATGGGAAGGGCAGTTGTTGCAGCACTACCTGAGGTGCCTGGTGCAGGAGGGGATTGCCGCCCCGAGCTTCGACGAAGCGCTGGATTGCTACCGTCGCGAAATTGCGTGGGGGCTGTTTGTATTTCTGATCAACGAAACCCGCTTCCAGACCGAGTCGGTGAACACGGCGTATGCTGCGCGCTTTGGTGATGCGGCGCTGACTCACGACACGCTGGCCTTGTTGCGCTGAGAGAGGTAATGCCAGTCAGTCAAGGCGCTCCCCATGGATGCGCTTAACTGACTGGCAACGGTAACCGGGGCGAATTCGTGAAGAGCCGGCTGGGTCTGGGGTGAACGCCGTTGTCACGGAAGCGCTTTCCCAGGCCTCCAGCTCGGCCGTGGCACGGGACAGTTTTTCCCGTATGGCCTTTACCGCATCCGCCCCCAGGATAACCTTCTACTTGTTGTCATTTTCTGCGGATTGAAAAAGTCAAGGGGAACCTGCCGGGGCGCTGATGAAGCGCGCATGGACAACGGGTCAATTGAGAATGTTCTGCAAGCGTTCGCCGATGATGTGCCGCGCGTCCTCGACGATCCGCTGGACAAGTTCAGTGCAGCCGGGAATGTCGTCGATCAGTCCGACCGCTACACCGGCGGCGAAGGCGCCGTCATCCGGGTCGCCGGCGTTTGCGGCACGCACCCAACGGTGACTGCTGGCCAGGGCGAGCAACTCATCGTGGCCGATGCCGGCTTTTTCCAGCTCGAGGATTTTTGCGGTCAATTCGTTCTTGAGCACTCGCGTCGAGTCGCCAATGGAACGGCACACCAGATCGGTATCGCGCTCGGTGGCCTGCAAGTAACGTTGCTTGACGGCTTCATGCATGATCGACTCACGCGTCATCATGAAACGGGTGCCCATGCTGATACCCTCGGCGCCCAGCGCCAATGCCGCGACCAGCCCTTGGCCATTGGCGAAACCACCTGAAGCCACCACCGGAATCTCAAGCTTGGCCACGGTCGCGGGGATCAGGACCAGACTCGGCACGTAGTCTTCGCCCGGATGCCCGGCGGCCTCGAAGCCGGTAATGCTCACCGCGTCCGCGCCCAGTTGCTGAGCCTTGAGGGCGAAGCGCACCGAGGTGCATTTGTGCAGCACCTTGATGCCTGCTTCGTTGAACGCGGCGATGAAGCGGGCCGGGTTGCCACCGGCGGTTTCCGCGGCCCGTACGTCACTGTCGATTATCACCTGGGCATAGTCCTCGGGCTTGACGACCAGGCCCGGAAGAATGGTCAGGTTGATGCCGAAGGGCTTGTCGGTCAGCGCGCGGACCTTGGCAATCTCCTCGCGCAGCGCATCGGCCGAGGGCAGGGTATGCGCAGAGAGAAAACCGAGTCCGCCCGCATTGGCGACTGCTGCCACCAGTTCGGCACGACCGACATGACGCATGCCGCCCATGATCAGCGGGTAGTCGATGCCAAACAGCTGAGTGATGCGTGTGTTAAACATGAGTACTTTCCTCGCAGCTTATAAGTCAGACTTGGCGAAACGTTGTTACACCAGCAGCAATGTGGATCCCTGGGTGAGGCGTGCTTCAAGATCACGGTGAGCGCGGCCAACTTCGCTCAATGGGTAAGTCTGGCCAATATGGATTCGTACCTGCCCGCTACTCACCACCTCGAATAGCTCCTGAGCCATGCTGCGCATGAGCGCCAGGTCCTCGATGAAGCTCTGCAGGCTGGCGACGGTGATCGTGAGGGAGCCCAGAGTCGCCAACTCGTGGACATCAAAGGGCGGGATCGAGCCCGAGGCTTGTCCAAATACGATCAGGTGGCCCAGTCGCTTGAGTGACTTGAGCGAACCGCGAAAGGTGTCTGCGCCCACGCCGTCATAGACGACGCTCACGCCTTCTCCTGCCGTTATTCGAGCAACACTCTCGGGAACGTCTTCTTCACTGTAATTGATTACCTCATGACAGCCATGCGCCAGGGCTAACTGCGCCTTTGCAGAGTTTGAGGCAGTGCCTATCACCCGTGCCCCCAGGGCGGCAGCCCATTGGCAGAGGATCATGCCGACACTGCCCGCAGCGGCATGGACCAGCACCGTTTCACCGGCCTTGACCGGGTGCAGTTGGCGCAGCAGGTATTGGGCAGTCATCCCGGCCAGCATCATGCCGGCGGCGGTGCTGTCGCCTATGTTGGCGGGCAGACTGATGAGTTTGTCCGCGGAGATCAGGCGCTCTTCGCAATAGCTGCCCGTGAAGGGCGCATAGGCGACCCGGTCCCCAGGCTGGAACTGCGTGACGCCCGGGCCTACTGCCTCGATCACGCCCGCCGCTTCATTGCCCAGGATCGCCGGGAACCGCATGGGGAATCGACCCCGGCGATTATAGACGTCGACAAAATTGAGGCCGATTGCCGTGTGCCTGAGGCGCACTTTGCCGGGGCCCGGTTCACCGAGGGTGATGGGCTCCCAGCGGAAAACTTCCGGTCCGCCGAATTCATGTATATGTGCTGCGTAGGACATGGATGCCCTCCGGGAGTCGGATCTCACGTCGTACAGGGGCCGGGACGGTGTGACCGAAAGGGCGCCTCTACACGACATGCAATGTATTAAAAAGGCCGCCAGTCGTGGAACAGGCGGCCGGAGATCACCCGAAGCGGGTGAGCATCACGCTCTTCTTATTTCTGCTCATTGCTGAGCCAGCTCGGCATGTCAGTTGGCCATGGGCGTACAACGCAAAAGCAAGATTGAGCACATTGCAAAAAGCGAACATCGGGCGCAGGAAATTCAGAAACGGGTCAAGCCAATACACTGACAACCAACCGATCATCATTGATCGAATGCTGTTGATGGCTCCGCTTCGGCGGATACCACGAGAAAACCAGACGAGCACAAACGCCGGCGTTGCAACGCACAATACCCCGTTAATGATCATCGCCAGTTGCGAATAAATCGGAATCGGGTCGTTGCCGCGAAGTGTCGGCCTACTTTGTGTCCCTGCCATGTATTCATTATTGTTCCTGAAACTCTAGGTACAAGAAAGGAAGCGGGGGAGGCCGCTCCTTCCATGTAGCACCGCATAGGCTTACTTCGCGTACTTGCGGAACTCGGGTTTGCGTTTTTCGCGGAAGGCATTGCCTCCTTCCTTGGATTCTTCAGTGTCGTAGTACATAGCCAGTGCCTGCATGGCGAAGGCGCCGATGCCACGAATGTTTTCGTTGTCCATGTTGAACGAGCGCTTGGCCAGTGCGATGGCGGTCGGGCTCATCAGCAGGATTTCGTCGCACCATTTTTTCACTTCCGCGTCCAGTTGGTCCGCTGGCACTACCGCGTTGACCAGGCCCCAGTCCAATGCCTGTTGCGCGCTGTAGCGACGGCACAGGTACCAGATCTCCCGAGCGCGCTTGTCGCCGGCAAGGCGGGCAAGCAGGGCGGTACCGAAGCCCGGGTCGACCGAACCAACCTTGGGCCCGACCTGGCCCAGTTGCGCTGTTTCAGAGGCGATAGCCAGGTCGCACAGGGTGACCAATACGTTACCGCCGCCGATGGCATAGCCGTTGACGCGGGCGATGACGGGCTTGGGAATATCACGGATGATGCTTTGCAGTTCTTCGATCGGCAGGCCAACCACACCGCGCCCGGCATGCCGGCCCCCCGACTGATCGCTACCGGTGCAAAAGGCCTTGTCGCCCACGCCGGTCAGGACGACCACTCCGATATCCTTGCTGTAGCCGGCCTTGCTGAAGGCTTGAATCAGCTCTTCGCAGGTGTTGGCCGTGAATGCGTTATAGACCTGTGGGCGGTTGATCGTGATGGTCGCTACGCCGTTGTCTTCTGTGTAAAGAATATCTTTGAATTCCATGGGCAGTTTCCCGAGTGAAAGGTTGTGGAGTCAGCCGACCATCGTCAGGCCGCCGGAGACGCTGATCACCTGGCCGGTGATGAAGCCTGCGTCATCGCTGGACAGAAACAGGACCATGCCTGCGATGTCTTCGGGCTCACCCATGCGGCCGAAGGGCACGGCGCGGACCAGGCCCGCCTTGATTTTTTCGCCTTTTTCCCCTTGCGCCAGATTGTCCAGCAGGGGCGTGGCGGTGGGGCCCGGGCATACCACGTTGACCGGGATCTGTTGGCGAGACATTTCCCGGGCCATGGTTTTGCTGAACGCGATCAGCCCGCCTTTGCACGCGGAGTAGACGGCCTCCATGGACGAGCCAACGCGGCCGGCGTCTGAAGAAATATTCACCACCCGGCCACGGCCGCGCTCGCTCATGCGTTTGAGCACGGCATGGTGCATATTCAACGGGCCATGCAGGTTGATCGCAATGACCTTGTCCCAGAATGCTTTTTCGGTCTGGAGGAAGAACGCGCCGACGTCCCAGCCGGCATTGTTGACGAGTACATCGATCGGCCCGACTTCTTCTTCGACCCGCGCCACGGCGGCGTGGACGCCTTCGTGGTCGGTGATATCGACGGTGTAGCCCTTGGCCCGGCCACCGCCTGCTTCCAATTCGCCAGCGAGCCGGTTGGCGGCCTCGCCATTGAGATCAAACACCACCACCGTCGAGCCGGCTTCGGCAAAACGTTGGCAGATGGCGCTGCCGATGCCGCCGGCGCCACCGGTGACCAGCACGACTTTGTCTTTCAAACCTTTCATGTTCTATCCCTTCAGTAAGCGGTCAGTTCGCGGCTGCGCCGCAGGTTCAGTCTTGGACGGTGTTGGGCGCTGCCGCGGCGGGCATCGGGTCCGGCACAGGCGCGGCGTTGGTGCCTGGCTTGCGAAGCGTGGTTCGAGACAGCCGTGCCGCGACATCCGGGTCGTAGCCAATTTCGGCGAGAATTTCCAGGCTGTGCTCGCCCAAGTTGGGCGGCAGGTACCGGACGTTGCCTGGGGAGGCGGAGAACTGGACCGGGATCGAGGTCATTACCAGCTCACCTTCGGTGGGGTGTAAAACCTTTTGGAAGAACCCGGTTTCCTTCAGATAGTCGTCCTTCATCAGCTCGTTGAGTTCGCGCACCTGACCATGGGGAACGTCCGCGTCAGCGAAGACTTTTTCCCATTGGGCCGAGGATTTGGTGCCGATGGCATCGCTGAGAATCCCGTAGAGCTCGTTGATGTTGCGCATCCGTTCGGTCATTTTCGAGAAACGTGCGTCCTCGAGCAGTTCCGGCCTGCCGATGGCGGTCAGCACCCGGCGCCACTGTTCATCGTTCACCGCCAGCAGGCAGATATGTCCGTCCAGCGTGGCGTAGGGCCGGCGATGCTTGGAAAACATTCGGCTATAACCGAGCCCCTCGCCATTGGAAGAGCCCAGGGCACCTTCCCAGAGATGCTCGAAGAGGTTGAACTGCAGCATGGTCTCGAGCATCGGCACCAGGACCTGTTGGCCTTCGCCGGTTCGTTCGCGGTGTAGCAGCGCCATGCTGATCGAGGACGCCAGCACGTAACCGCAGAACTTGTCGACGATCACGGTCGGGAAGTAACGTGGCTGTCCGTCGAGTCCGCGATTGATGTCTGCCAGGCCGCTCTCGCCCTGGATCACGTCGTCGAAGGCCGGCATGTCCTTGAAGGGGCCGTCGCCGCGATAACCCGGCGCAAAGGCGTAGATAATCTTCGGGTTACGCTGGCGAATTTTCTCGTAGCAGATGCCCAGTCGCTTTGCCGCGCTTGGACGCATGCTATGCACCAGCACGTCGGCGGTTTCCACCAGCTTGAGCAGGGCCTCCATGCACTCTTCCTGCTTAAGGTCCAGCACTACACTGCGTTTGTTGCGGTTCATGATCAGGTAGAACACTGACATGCCAGGGTGCTTGCCAGGGCCGTTCTGACGATTCTGATCGCCAGCGGGCGGTTCGATCTTGATGATGTCGGCGCCCATGTCTCCAAGGAGCTGGGTCGCCACCGGACCGAGCACGTTGATCGACAGATCAATGATCCTCAAGCCCGACAGCGGACCGGTAGGTTTCTCCAATTGCTGTTGGGCCATGGTCAGTTACCTTTGTAATGCTTGCCTTTAACCAGGCGCAACGGGGTGTAGACCTGTACCAGCGTGCCGTCTTGCTTGACGATCCTGTTGCGTGTGCGAACCAGGCCCAGGCCGGGACGGTTGGCGCTTTCGCGGCACTCGATGACCTCGCATTCGACATGAATGGTGTCGCCGACGAATACGGGGGCCTTGATGTCCAGTTCCATGTTCAGGAAAGCGAAACCCACGCCCTGCATCGTGGCCTGGGTCAGCAAGCCCTCGGCGAAGGTAAACACCAGCGCACCAGGGGCGACACGGCCTTTGATTGCTGATTGCTCCTTGAGAAACTCGACGTTGGTGAACAGCACCTCCAACATGCCCGTGACTGAAACAAAGTTGACGACATCCGTCTCGGTCACTGTTCGCCCGACGGTCTGGAATTTGCGTCCGACGGGCAAGTCTTCCCAGTGAATACCCAGGCCTACGGTCTCGATCTGCTCCATGGTTATTTCCTTTTCTAGTTCTTGTCGGTTGATGGCAAGCGGGTGTCGGCGCTTACTGAAGTCACGAAGCATCCCGTCGGGCCACGCGGCCCAGGACACTGTCGGCGATGATGTTTCGCTGGATCTGGTTGGTGCCTTCAATGATCTGTACCACCTTGGCATCGCGAAAATACCGATTGATCGGGTATTCGTTGGAGATACCGGCAGCCCCGAACAGCTGGACCGCATCGGTGGCGACCTTCATGGCGACGTCCGAGGCAAACATTTTCGACATGGCTGCCATCGGCGCCAGTTCACGGCCACTGATACCGGCATCGACCATCGAGGCCGTGCGGTAGACCAGTTGGCGAGCGGCTTCGGTTTGCGCGACCATGTCCGCCACCATCCAGCGGATGCCCTGGAATTCGCTGATCTTTTGCTTGAAGGCGACGCGGTTCTGGATGTAGTCGATCGAATGATCGATAGCGCCTTGGGCAAGCCCCACGGCCCGCGCGGCGATCAGTGGTCGGCTGGTGTTCAGGGCCTCCATCGCGACCTTGAAGCCTTCGCCACCCTCAGGACCGAGTCGATTGCTGTCGCTGATAAAAGCGTCATCGAAGAACAGCGGGCAGGCGGGAATGCCGCGTGCGCCCATCTTGTGCTCAGGGGTACCGATGGTCAGGCCAGGCGTGTTGCGGTCGACGATGAACAGGTTGATGCCAAGCTTCGTACCGTCCTCAGCGACGGTTTTGGCGGCAACCAGAATGAAGTCGGCGATGTGCGAGTTGGTGCACCAGATTTTTGCGCCATTGAGGATATAGCCGCCTTCGGCACGACGGGCGCTGGTCTTGATACCGGAAACGTCCGAGCCGCTTTGCGATTCGGTCAGCGACAGGGCGCCGCGCAAGTCACCTGAAGCCAGGCCTGGCAACAGCCGTTGCTTCTGCTCTTCGGTACCACCGCCCAGGATCGCGCCAAAGGGCGTCCATTGGACGACCAGCAGATAACCGGTGTTGTAGCAGACCCGCCCCAGTTCCTCGACGGCGATGCAGGCCGACAGCAGGCTGTCGGTGCCCCCGTATTCAGCGGGAAACGGCAAGGCAAAAAGGCCAAGTTCCTTGAGCAAGGCGAACATGTCATGGGGGTAATCGCCGGTGCGATCGATTTCATCCGCACGTGGCGCGACTTTCTCGCGTGCCACCCGGCGAATAAGATCCTGAATCTCGCGCTGATCGTCGGTCAGTTCATAGCTCACGTTTACCTGGACTCCAAAAAGGTCTGCACTGCATACGGCATCACGCTTTGCAAAGCGAGTTGCCGTGTTTCCTCGTCGCTTGTTCTCGTTCAGGTACCGGCGACTCAAGGGAAGTGCGCGGTTTTCTGAATGACGTTCGTAAAAGTAAACAGCGTTCAGCTTTTCGTCAAGCGCATTAAATTCCGGCTGGTCTCGTGAAGCCGGCAGAAACGCGCGGAAAGACACGCAGGCAGCGCTGGCGAATGAGGGAGCTGCGTGCGGGAAAGGGCGTGGCGGGGGATCGATGCGGTCGCTAATAAATAGAAACGGCGTTTCTGATTGTGTATGGTTGGGGCAGGCGCCAGAGGTGGGGAATGCTTGACCGATCACCCGTCTAGCGTTTATTATTCCGAATGACGTTCATAAAAACCATATCAGCGAACATAGGTGTTCCCATGGAAGCACTGCTCCCTGAGTCAGAGTACCAGCGCCATCTGTCCGCAGGGCGTTTCATGCTGCAACGCGCCAGGCAGAGCGGTTCTTATGTGTTCTATCCGCGTGTCGCCGAGCCCGGGTCCGGCAGCACGGATCTGGAATGGGTGCCGGCCAGCGGTCGCGGTGTGGTGTATTCCACCACAGTGGTGCGCCAACGTCCGCCAGCGCCTGACTACAACGTTGCGTTGATCGACCTGGACGAAGGCGTGCGAATGATGGCTAGAGTGGAGGGTATCGAGCCCCAAGCCGTGCAGATTGGCCAGGCTGTCCAGGCCAGGATCGTCAAGGACGCGGCTGATGTCGCGGTACTGGTTTTTGAACCAGCCTGATTACCGCCGTCACGCTTCAATCAAGTACCCAGCTATTCAAGTAACTCCTATTTACCTGCAGCCATAAAAACAAGGCAGGAACCTATGGAAAACAGTTTACGTGGGCAAACGGCAATCGTTGCCGCAGCCACCTACGGCATTGGCGAAGCGCCGGGCCTTTCCTCGATGGACTTGGCAGCCAACGCCAGTGTCCGGGCCCTGGCACAAGTCGGCCTGACGCCGGCCGATGTCGATGGATTGTTCGTCTGCGTTCCCGACGACATGCTTTCGGGGCTGACGTTCGCTGAATACCTGGGCATTCACCCCAAGTTCACGGACAACAACCGCAGCGGCGGCTCGGCTTTCCAGATATACGCCCACACGGCCGCCATGGCCCTGGCGACCGGGCAGATCGATGTCGCGTTGATCGCCTACGGCAGTAACCAGAAAAGCGCGTCCGGGAAGCTGGTCCAGTCTTCCCGGCCGTCCCCTTGGGAGGCCCCGTACCGGCCGATGAACCCGGTTTCTTCCTATGCACTGGCCGCCGCTCGCCACATGCATCAATACGGGACGACCCGCGAGCATCTGGCCGAGGTGGCGGTAGCGGCGCGCAAATGGGCGCAACTCAATCCCGACGCTTACATGCGTGACGACCTGAGCATCGCTGATGTACTCAATGCCCGTATGGTTTCCGATCCCCTGAGCGTACGCGATTGCTGCCTGGTGACGGATGGCGCGGCTGCGGTGGTGATGGTGCGTGCCGACTGCGCTCGCGACCTGGCGGCGAATCCCGCTTATGTATTAGGTGCCGGTTCTGCGACCAGTCACCGCGAGATCGCGTCGATGGCCGATCTGACCGTGACCGCCGCCCGTGAATCCGGGCGCCGTGCCTATGAGATGGCCGGGGTCAAGCCGGCCGACATCGATGTGGTGATGCTCTATGACGCCTTCACCATCAACCCGATCCTGTTCCTTGAAGACCTGGGGTTCTGCTCCAAGGGCGAGGGCGGCCATTTCGTGGCTAATGGCGGGATTGCCCCGGGAGGGCGTCTGGCGGTCAATACCAATGGCGGCGGCCTATCCTGCGTCCACCCAGGCATGTACGGACTGTTCACCATGGTCGAGGCCACCCAGCAATTGATGGGGCAATGTAACGCCCGTCAGGTACCCGAGGCAAAACTGGCCATCGCTCACGGTAACGGTGGGGTGTTGTCCAGCCAGGCCACGCTTATTCTTGGAACGGCGGACACACTATGAGTAGCACCGGGCAGACCCCAGACGACGATATCGTCCAGATCAGCCGTGACGGGGCGGTGGCGATTGTCACCCTCAACTATCCAAAGCGGCGCAATGCGTTCTCGCTGAAAATGCGCCAGGTTTTGCTCCAGTCCCTGGCGCAGTTGATGCATCACGACGACTGCCGCGCCATCGTGCTGACCGGTGCCGATGGCACGTTCTGCGCGGGTGGCGACATTTCGGAAATGAAGGCGCGCACGGTCCTCGAGTACCGCGAGCGCAACCAACTGCCGCTGGAAATCTTCAAGCTGATGGTCGAAGGCCCCAAGGCCATCGTCGCAGCGGTCGAAGGCGTGGCGATGGGAGCGGGTGTGTCCCTCGCAGCGGCCAGCGACTATGTGGTCTGCGCGGCTAATGCCCGTTTCGCCTGCGCGTTTGTCAAGGTCGGCCTGATGCCCGACACCGGCTTGTTCTGGTCCTTGGGCCAGCGCGTCGGTGCCGGTAAGGCCCGTGAGCTGATGCTCACCGCCCGGGAGTTCAATGGCGAGGAAGCCGCCGATATCGGCTTCGCCAACCAACGGGTCGAACCGGAGCAGGTGCTCACAACTGCACTGACAGTCGCCCATCGCTACGCGCAGATGCCGCCGCTGGCGATGGCGCATCTCAAGAGCGCTTTGGCCGGCGGCATCGATTCGCTGGACCAGGCCATCGAGACTGAAGTCAACCTGCAACCGATTCTGCGCCGCAGCCAGGACCATCTGGAGGCTACCAAGGCCTTTATGGAAAAGCGCCCCGCGGTCTTCGTCGGCAATTAAGGAGCAGCGGATATGAACCCATTCAATCTCAAACATGCCGATGAACGTATCCAGGTCAGCCGTGACGGGACCGTTGCCATCGTCACCATTGCCAATCCCGAGCGACGCAACGCACTGGGCCGGCAAATGCGGCTGGCGCTTCGCGAGACCATGCATCACCTGCTGGTCGCCGATCCGGACTCTCGCGCCATTGTGTTGACCGGTGCTGGCGGACAGTTCAGTGCCGGCGCCGATATCTCCGAAATGACCAAGCGCACGGTGCTGCAGAGTCGGGAGATCCTCGATGAGTCGTGTCAGGTGGTGCGCGACATGCTTGGCGGGCCGAAACCGGTCATTTCGGCGGTGGAAGGCGTGGCCTTTGGTGCCGGTCTGTCGCTGGCCGTGGCCACAGACTACCTGGTCGCCGCTTCGTCGGCGCGCTTCTGTGCAGCGTTCTTACGCATAGGCCTGATTCCGGACACCGGGATTCTTTGGACGTTGCCGAAGAAAATCGGCATGAGCAAGGCCCGCGAGCTGTTGTCGCTGGCCCATGAGATCGACGGTGTCGAGGCGGGGCGTATCGGCCTGGCCAACAGGGTAGTCGAGCCCGGACAGGCCCTCAGCGCTGCGATTGCCTATGCCAGGCAACTGGCCGAGCTACCGCCCTTGGGCATGGCGTTTATCAAGACGGCGCTGACGTTCGCCGTCGATGACATGGAGGCTTCACTGCGAGCCGAAATCGACTTCCAGCCACTGTTGCGTCAATCGCGGGACCATCTGGAAGCGGCCAACGCATTTATCGAGAAACGCCCACCCGTATTCACCGGGCAGTGAGGAGAGGTTCATGAGCGAGAACGATGAAATCGTCCAGGTGCACCGCCAGGGCGCGGTGGCCATAGTCACCATGAACTATCCGCAACGTCGCAACGCCTTTTCCCTGAAGATGCGCCTGGCGTTGCTCGATACGTTCCAGACGCTTTTCCATGACGATAGCGAGAGCCGGGCAATCGTCCTGACCGGTGCACAAGGCAATTTCTGTTCCGGTGGCGATTTGTCCGAAATGACCTCGGTGAACCCGTCCCTGTTGGCCATGCGCGAGCGGATAGCCATCGGCACCCGGCTGTTTCGGTTGATGTATTGCGGCACCAAGCCAGTCATTGCCGCAGTCGAGGGCAGTTGCGTGGGGGCGGGCATCTCGCTGGCGGCCGCCTGCGACCTGACGGTCGGTAGCGCTAAGGCGAAATTGTCCTGTTCCTTCGTCAAGGTCGGATTGATCCCCGATACCGGCGTGCTCTGGACACTGCCGCAGAAAGTCGGCGCGGGTAAGGCGCGCGAGCTGATGCTCAGTGGCGCGACGTTCGAAGGTGCCGAAGCCGGTCGCATCGGGCTGTTCAATCAGGTGGTCGAGCCGGGTTCGGCATTGGAGCACGCCGTGGCTCGTGCCACCCAGATCGCCCAGTACCCGCCGGTGACGGTCGCCTTGCTCAGGGCCAGCCTGGTCAACGGCGGCAACACCCTCAACGCGGCGTGGCGCCGGGAAGTGGACCTCAATCCACTGACGCGCCAGACCGAGGATCACCTGGAGGCTGTCGCAGCCTTCATGGAAAAACGCCAACCGACTTTTAGTGGAAGCTGAAAACCATGTATGCAAGCAACCTGTTGGTCGGAAAGAAAATTCTCATCACGGGCGGCGGCACTGGCCTGGGCAAGAGTATCGGTAAGCGTTACCTGGAACTGGGCGCCGAACTGGTGATTGCAGGCCGCCGTCTGGATGTGCTGGAAGCGACAGCCAGCGAATTTCGCGAGGCTCTGCCAGGCGTCAAGGTGAGTACGGTTCGGGCTGACGTTCGAGATGCCGACTCGGTCGAGGCAATGATGGAGACAATCTGGCAGGACGGACCTCTCGACGTGCTGCTATGCAACGCGGCAGCGAATTTCATCGCCCGGACAGAAACACTGTCTTCACGCGCGGTAGACGCGGTATTGGACATCGTTTTGCACGGTAGCTTTTATTGCGCTATTGCCGCTGGTAAGCGTTGGATCGCCGAAGGCCGTCGCGGCAACGTGATCAGTACCGTTTCCACGCCGACCATGACCGGTTCGGCGTTCACCGCGCCGAGTGCGGCGGCCAAGGCCGGCGTCCTGGCGATGACCCGTAGCCTGGCAGTGGAGTGGGGCCCCAAGGGGATTCGTTTGAACTGTGTCGCACCGGGCCTGTTTCCCACTCCCGGCGCCTGGGAGCAGTTGTACCCCAAGGGTTCGCAGGTCGAGCCCCAGGATCAGGGCGTGCCGTTGCGCCGTTTCGGTGAGCACCAGGAACTGGCTGACCTGTACAGCTATCTGGCGTGCGATGGTTCCGGATACATCACCGGTGAAATGATCGTGATCGACGGTGGCCGCTGGATGCAAGGCGTCGGCGGGCCTACGTTCCGGGCGATGCAGGACTGGTCGGAAGAACAATGGAATGCCATGCGCGGCAAGGGACGCCAATAACATGGCCGGTCCACTGACGGGGTTCAAGGTGGTCGAGCTCGCAGGTATCGGGCCCGGACCGATGTGCGCGATGTTACTGGCTGACCTGGGCGCTACGGTAATCCGTGTCGATCGCAAAGAGCCGGTCAAGTTGGGTATCGAGCGTCCGTTGCAATACAACACATTGCTGCGTAACCGCTATGCAATCGCGTTGGATCTCAAGGATCCGATGGGCGTTGAAACCGTGCTCAAGCTAGTCGAGCAAGCCGATGCGCTGATCGAAGGCTTTCGCCCTGGCGTGACCGAACGTCTGGGGCTGGGGCCTGAAGATTGTCTGGTGCGTAACCCACAGCTTGTCTACGGGCGCATGACCGGTTGGGGCCAGACGGGTCCAATGGCGCAATACGCCGGCCACGATCTCAATTACCTGGCGCTGACCGGTGTGCTCGATGCGATCGGTCGCGAAGGCCAGCCCCCGAGCATCCCGCTCAACCTGCTGGGTGACTATGCCGGAGGATCGCTGTACTTGGCGCTAGGCATTCTCGCTGGCGTACTTGAGGCTCGACAGTCCGGTAAAGGGCAGGTGGTCGACGCGGCTATCGTCGACGGTGCCGCGCATTTGGCGACCACGTTCTTCGGCATGCTTGCAGCGGGAATCTGGAAAGAGGGGCGCGGGACCAACATCACCGACAGTGGCTCGCCGTTCTATGACTGCTACCCCTGCAAGGACGGCAAATTCATTAGCATCGGCCCTATCGAAAGCAAATTCTACGACCAGTTGTTGAGCCTGATGGACATCGATCCGCTCAGCCTCGGTGTACAGATGGACCGCAATGCCTGGCCGCAGGCGAAGAAGATCCTTGCCGAACGCTTTCTGTGTCGCAGTCGCGACGAGTGGGTCAGCCTGCTTGAGGCCAGCGATGCCTGCGCTGCTGGCGTGCTGAGTTTCAACGAAGCCGTCGAGCATCCGCACCTCAAGGCCCGCGGTACTTTCATCGAAGTCGACGGCGTTGTCCAACCAGCCCCGGCACCGCGTTTTTCGCGCAGTACTCCGGCTGCCCCAATAGCGCCGCAGCCCGTTACCCCCGAGAACTCCAATGCAGCGCTCGCCGCATGGTTCAGTTCTAGCGAAATTTCCGCTCTGCGCAGCAGCGGCATCATCGACTGACGAGGTTTTTCTTCATGGATCTACGCTTTACGGCTGAGGAAGCTGCCTTTCGCGACGAAGTTCGGGCTTTCCTCACAAGTGCTGTACCTGCAGCTGTCCAGCGCAAGGTTGAGCTGGGTCAACGCCTCTCCAAAGAGGAAATGATCGGCTGGGTTCGCATTCTCAATGCAAAAGGCTGGGCCGCCCCGGCCTGGGCCCCTGAATGGGGCGGACAAGGCTGGACTGCGACCCAGCAGTATATCTTCAAGGAAGAGCTGCACATGGCACCGGCTCCCGAGCCGATTTCGTTCAACATGAACATGATCGGGCCGGTTCTGATCGCTTTCGGCACCCAGGAACAGAAGCAGCACTTCCTGCCTCGAGTCGCGAACATGGACTACTGGTTTTGTCAGGGATTCTCTGAGCCTGGCTCAGGTTCTGATCTGGCATCCCTGCGCACCTCTGCTGTTCGCGATGGCGACCATTTCGTCATTAATGGCCAGAAGATGTGGACTTCCACCGCTCATCACGCCGACTGGTGCTTCTTGCTCGTGCGCACCGATTCTTCGGCTAAAAAGCAACAGGGCATTACCTTTCTTCTGTTGGACATGACAACGCCGGGCATCACCGTGCGCCCGATCGTGACACTGGACGGGCACCACGAAACCAATGAGATGTTTCTCGACAACGTGCGCGTCCCGGTCAGCAATATTGTCGGTGAAGAGAACAAGGGCTGGGATGTCGCGAAGTTTCTCCTGGGCAGCGAGCGCGGCGGTATTGCTCGTGTCGGGCTGTCGAAGTTCCGGGTTCGACGAGCCAAGCAACTGGCGCAGCAGGTGCCGGTCGGTGATGGCTGCCTGGCGGATGAACCGCGCTTTCGCGAGCGCGTCGCGGCCATTGAGGTGGAACTCAAGGCCCTGGAAATGACCCAGATGCGGGTGATTGCCGACAGTGACAAGTATGGTCATACGCCCGATCCGCGCAGTTCAATCCTGAAAATGAAGGGCTCGGAATTGCAGCAGGCCGCGACCGAATTGCTGATGGAAGTGGCGGGCTATAACGCGATGGAGTTCGACCAGCCGTTCGTCACGGGAGAGCGAGAGTCACTGGGCGCTGACGACTGGGCGCTGACCATCGCGCCGAATTATTACTGGGTTCGCCATGTCTCGATCGTCGGCGGCTCCAACGAGATTCAACACAATATTCTCGCCAAGACGCTGCTGGGGCTTTAAGCATGAATTTCGACCTCAACGAAGAACAACGCATGCTCAAGGATGCAGTCGATCGGCTGGTCCTGGATCAATATGCTTTCGATCAGCGCGCGCGCTGCCAGGACCAGGCCGACGGTTGGAGCCGTCCATTGTGGGCGCAGTTTGCCGACCTGGGATTGCTCGGTCTGCCGTTCGCCGAAGAGGACGGTGGCTTCGGCGCAGGTCCGGTGGAGACCCAGATCGTCATGGAAGCCATCGGGCGCGGGCTGCTGCTCGAACCCTATCTGGCGACGGTGGTGCTGTCCGGTGGTCTGCTGCGTGCCGCCGCCAGCGATGCGCAACGGGCCGAGTTGTTGCCCGCGCTGATTGGCGGTGACCTGCTGCTGGCATTTGCCCACAGCGAAGCCCAGGCCCGCTATCACCTGGCGGATGTCGCAACGACCGCTCGCCAGGAGGGCGGCGGGTGGGTCCTGAACGGTGCCAAGCGTTTCGTGCTGCATGGCGATTGCGCCAACAAACTGTTGGTGTCTGCTCGCGTCAGCGGTAATCGCCGTGACGAGGATGGCATCGCCTTGTTCCTCGTGGATGCTACGGCTGCCGGAGTTTCACGTCGTGGTTACTTGACCCAGGATAGGTTGCGCGCCGCCGACATCACGCTAGACGGTGTCCGGGTCGGCGCCGCCGCGTTGCTGGGTGAGGCCGGCAAGGCTTTTGGCGCCATCGAGCAGGTCGTCGATGCGGCGATCGCCGCGCTGTGCGCCGAAGCCGTGGGCGCGATGGAGCAGGCCCAGGCGCTGACGGTCGACTACCTCAAGGTGCGCAAGCAGTTCGGTGTCGCCATCGGCTCCTTCCAGGCCCTGCAACACAAGGCCGTCGATATGTTGGTGATGACTGAGCAAGCACGGAGCATGGCGCTCTACGCCAGTATGATGGTCAACGATCCGGACCCGTTGGAGCGACGCCGGGCCATGTCGGCGGCCAAAGTGCAGATCGGCCGCTCGGCGCGCTTTGTCTCCCAGCAAGCGGTTCAGTTGCACGGCGGCATTGGCGTGACCGAGGAATGCCAGATCGGGCACTACATGCGCCGTTTATCGATGCTCGAATTCATGTTCGGCGATACAGATCACCACCTTGCCCAACTGGCCCGCGACGGCGGCTTGATCGCAGCGCACGCCTGATTTTCCGGAGAACCGATTGATGAAACACAATGCCAATGATCCCTACCGTGACCTGCGCGACTCGCTGCGCGACCTGTGTGCCGAGTACCCCAATGAGTACTGGCGCAAGGTCGATCATGAACGGGTCTATCCCGAAGCGTTCGTCGATGCGCTGACCAAAGCCGGCTGGATGGCTGCCCTGATTCCCGAACAGTACGGTGGCTCGGGCCTGGGGTTGACCGAAGCCTCGGTGATCATGGAAGAAATCAACCGCAACGGTGGCAACTCCGGTTTCTGCCACGGCCAGATGTACAACATGAACACGCTGTTGCGAAATGGCTCCGAGGCTCAGAAGAACCTCTACCTGCCGAAGATCGCCAGCGGTGAACTGCGCTTGCAATCGATGGCGGTCACCGAGCCTTCCACCGGCACTGATACCACCAAACTCAAGACCCTGGCCGTCAAGAAGGACGGTCGCTATGTGGTCAACGGGCAAAAGGTCTGGATCTCCCGGGTGCAGCATTCAGACCTGATGATTCTGCTGGCCCGGACCACGCCGCTGGCTGAGGTCAAGAAAAAATCCGAAGGCCTGTCGTGCTTCCTCATCGACCTGCACAGCGCCATCGGCAATGGCCTGACGGTACAGCCTATTCCGAACATGGTGAACCATGAAACCAACGAGCTGTTCTTCGACGACCTGGAGATCCCCGAGGAAAACCTCATCGGGGAAGAGGGCATGGGCTTTAAGTACATCCTCGATGGACTGAACGCCGAACGGGCGCTGATTGCGGCGGAATGCATCGGCGACGGCTACTGGTTTGTCGACCGCGCGACCCAGTACGCCAACGACCGCATCGTGTTTGATCGCCCCATCGGCAAGAACCAGGGGATCCAGTTCCCGATCGCCGAAGCCTACATGGACATCCGCGCGGCCGACCTGATGCGCTACCAGGCCTGCTCACTGTTCGACAGCCACCAGCCATGCGGTGCCGAGGCGAACATGGCCAAACACCTGGCGGCGACCTCGTCCTGGAAAGCCGCCAATGCCTGCTTGCAGACGCACGGTGGTTTTGGTTTCGCTTGTGAATACGACGTTGAACGCAAGTTCCGCGAGACCCGGCTGTATCAGGTCGCACCGATCTCGACCAACCTGATCCTGTCCTACGTCGCCGAGCACATCCTCGGTCTGCCACGTTCCTTTTAGTCGGAGTCGCGTATGGCCATCGAAACGAATGTCGTTGAATCCAAGGGATACGAGTCGATCCTGTACGACGTGAAGGACCGCATTGCGACCATCACCATCAATCGTCCCGAACAGCTCAACACCTGGAACGATATGGTTGCCATCGAAGTGTACGAGGCCATGCAACGGGCCGGGGCCGACAAGGGCGTAAGGGTGATCATTTTTACCGGTGCCGGCAAGGCATTCTGCGCAGGCGGAGACATCAACAGCTTCGGCGGTGATCCGCACCAGTTGATGACCAAATTGCCGCGCCCCTTCGACATGCGCCAGCGTGCGGATTGGCAGACCCGCTGTTCCTATTACCCGGCCATCCCGAAACCGGTGATCGCCATGCTCAACGGCGCCACGGTCGGTATCGGCCTGATTCATGCGCTGTTCTGTGACATCCGCTTCGTGGCCGAGGACGCGACCATCACCACGGCATTCGCCCGCCGCGGGTTGACGGCCGAATACGGTATGGCCTGGATTCTCGAACGACACGTCGGACACGCCCACGCCCTCGATCTGCTGCTCTCGGGACGCAAGATCAAGGGCCGCGAAGCCGAACGCATGGGCCTGGTCAACCGGGCGATTCCGGCCGAGCAATTGGTCGAGGAGACTTATGCCTACGCCCGAGACCTGGCGCAGAACTGCTCGCCCAGGTCGATGCGAGTGATGAAGCAACAACTCTGGGAAGTGCCGTTTCAGACCTGCCATGAGGCCGTCATGAGTGCCGGCTTGGACATGCCGGTCGCCAACCAGGGACCCGACTACAAGGAAGGTATCGCCAGTTTCATGGAGAAGCGCCGACCCGATTTTCCGGACGATGTGTGAATTGGCCAACGCCTGACGTTGGACGAAATCAAAAAATATAGCGTCCAGGTGATCTGCGCCCGGCGCTGAAACAATGACAAGAGGATGCAGACATGACAGCAATGCTGGAAGGTAAAGTCGTAGTCGTCAGTGGGGCAGGTAACGGGATCGGCCGGGCCATCGCCCTGGAAATGGCTGCGGAAGGCGCGCGCGTGGTGGTCAACGACCTGGGCTCTTCGGTACACGGCGAGGGCGCGGATGCGGGCCCTGCACAACGCGTTGTCGACGAGATCAAAGCCTTGGGCGGCGAGGCCGTGGCCAGCACTGACAGTGTCGCAGGTTGGGATTCGGCCCATCGTATCGTGCAAACCGCCATGGACACCTTCGGCCGGATCGATGTCGTGGTGAACAATGCCGGGATCCTGCGTGACCGGATGTTCCACAAGATGGATGAGCAGGAATGGTTGGCGGTGCTCAATGTTCACCTCAACGGCTCGTTCTTCCTCGCGCGTGCGGCGGCCCCGCATTTTCGTCAGCAGAATGGCGGCTCCTACATCCACATGACCTCCAACACCGGCCTGGTCGGTAACGTCGGGCAGGCCAACTACGCGGCGGCCAAGCTGGGAATCGTTGGCATGTCCAAGGCCATCGCCCTGGACATGGCCGCCTTCGGCGTGCGCTCCAATTGCATTTCGCCGGCGGCCTGGAGCCGCATGATCGGCGCCGTTCCCACTGACACCCCCGAGAAAAAACTGCAAGCCGAGCGCATGGAGAAAATGATGCACCCCTCCAAGCAGGCACCACTGGCGGTTTTCCTGGCCAGCGATGCAGCCAAGGACGTCAGCGGGCAGATTTTCTACGTGCGCTCCAACGAAATCATGTTGGTCAGTCAACCTCGGGTTTCCCGCTCTGTGCACCGTGACGGCGGCTGGACTGCGCAGTCAGTGGCCGAGCACGCGATTCCCGCCCTGCGTGCCAGTTTCCTGCCGCTGCAACAGACCCACGAGATCTACAGTTGGGACCCGATCTAGGACGCTGGAACTTGCGGCATACAGCCAGGCTGTGCGCCGCACCTTGTTAGCACCAGGACTGCCCCCGAGGACTCCAACATGTTGAATTACGACAAAGTCAGACACTGGCCCATCGAAGAGGTCACTCAGACCTGGACCGAGCGTGACAGTATTATCTATGCCCTTGGCCTGGGGATTGGTGGTGATCCGCTGGATGCCACCCAGTTGCGCTTCACCTATGAGAAAGATCTGCAGGCTGTGCCGACCCTGGCCGCCGCAATCGCCTGGCCGAAATCCTGGATGCGTAATCCCGAGACCGGCATCGATTATCTGAAACTGGTCCACGGCGAGCAAGACACCCGGCTGTTCAAGCCAATGCCGGTGAGCGGTACTGTCACCAGCAAGACCCGGGTCAGCCGGATCTGCGACAAAGGCGCGGGCAAGGGCGCGATCGTCGAGCAGGTGCGCGACATTATCGATACCGCCAGCGGTGAGCGTATCGCCCAGACCCGGCAGATTTCGTTCCTGCGCGGTGACGGTGGCTACAGCGAATCGTCCGGTGCCAGTGACGAACCTGCGCAGGGACTGCCAGGCGTACCGGAGCGTGCGCCGGACAGTGAATTCGAGCTGACGTCGCCGGTGCAGGCGGCGCTAATCTACCGCCTGTCCGGGGACTTGAATCCCTTGCATGCCGATCCCGAGATCGCTATCAAGGCGGGGTTCAGCAAACCCATCCTGCACGGCCTGGCCACTTACGGCATGGCCGCGTTCGCAGCGATCAGTGCGTGCGCCGGTGGCGATGCCCGGCGCTTGAAACGCATCGCCACGCGCTTTACCGCACCGGTTTACCCGGGTGAAACCTTGCGCTTCCAGTTCTGGGAAGGCAGCAGCGGCCAATGGCATATGCGGGCCAGGGTGGACGCGCGCGATGCCGTGGTGCTCAACAATGGCCTCATCGAACTGGATTGAGACAAGCCCATGAACCTTAAGGAAAGCCCGGAAGAGAAAGCCTTCCGCCAAGAAGTACGCGATTTCGTTGCTACGCATCTGCCGGCAGACATCCGCGAACGGGTGCTCAACTTCAAGCATCTGGCTCGTGAGGATTATGTGCGCTGGCAGCGCATCCTCGCCGAGCGGAGTTGGGGCGCGCCGGCCTGGCCGGTGGCTTTCGGTGGCGCCGGCTGGAATTCGGCCCAGCGCAATATCTTCGATGAAGAATGTTTCTTTGCCGGAGCCCCGAGGCAAATGCCATTCGGCCTGTCGATGGTCGCCCCGGTCTTGCAGAAATTCGGCACGGTAGCCCAACAGCAGCGTTTTCTACCGCGCATCCTGAGCATGGAGGACTGGTGGTGCCAGGGTTACTCGGAGCCTGGGGCCGGCTCCGACCTGTCTGCCCTGAGCTGTCGGGCCGAACGCGACGGGGACTTTTACCACGTCACCGGCCAGAAAATCTGGACCTCCTTTGCCCAATGGGCCAACTGGATTTTTTGCCTGGTTCGTACTGATTCCTCCGGACGCCAGCAGGAGGGTATTTCCTTCCTGTTGATCGACATGAACAGCCCCGGCATCCAGGTTCGTCCCATCAAGACCCTGGACGGCGGGCATGATGTCAACGAAGTGTTTTTCGACAATGTTCGGGTGCCGGTGGTGAACCTGGTGGGCGAGGAACATCGCGGCTGGAACATCGCCAAGTACCTGTTGGGGCATGAGCGCACCAACATCGCCGGATTGGGTAACTGCAAGCGTTTCATGCGCCGCCTGAAGGAAATCGCCGCCAGCGTCAGCAAAAACGGCAAGCCGTTGATCGAGGACCTGCGCTTTCGCGACAAGGTGGTTCGCATTGAAATGGAGTTGCTGGCCCACGAATGGTCGCTGCTGCGATTGATCGACCAGGAACAGAAGCAGCAGGGTCAGGGGATCGAGGCGTCGCTGCTGAAGATCCGCGGTTCGGAAATCCAGCAGACCCTGACCGAGCTGATCATGGAGTGCGCCGGGCCCTATGCGGTGCCGTTCACTGTCAGAGCGATGGACCCCGACTCACAGGCCGATACCGCCAATGGTGAGCTGCTCAACGCCCTTGCGCCGCATTATCTGGATTGGCGCAAGATCTCGATCTATGGCGGCTCCAACGAGGTACAGAAAAACATCATCGCCAAGCTGACGCTTGGTCTCTGAATGTGCGGATCAGCGACGACCTGTCCAACCTGCGCAATGGCGCATGAAGGCGTGGCAGCACCGGTAGTGAGGGTAACGCAATGGACTTCTCTCTGAACGAAGAGCAGCGAATGCTGACCGACATGGTCGGCCGATTCATTGAGCGCGAGTACGGGTTTGAAGACCGTCGCAAACTGGCGGAGACCGATCGGGGCTGGTCCACGGATAACTGGACTGCACTGGCCGACACCGGACTCCTGGCATTGAATGTTCCGCAAGCGTATGGCGGTCTGGGCGCATCACCGATCGAAACCCTGTTGATCATGGAGGCTTTCGGTCGGGGATTGTTGCTCGAACCGTTCGTGCCCACGGCGATAATCGGTGCTGCGTTGATCGAGAAGCTGGCGAGCGAGGGCCAGAAGAGTGAAATGCTCGGGCAATTGGCTGCCGGCACGTTGCGCACGGCCTTTGCGACCCTTGAGCCTCAGGGCCGGTTCGACCTGGCTGATGTCCTGACCTCGGCGCACAGAAACGCTGATGGCTATCGCCTGAACGGGCGCAAGTCAGTGGTGGCTCATGGTGACTCAGCCGATTGGCTGATTGTTTCCGCACGCACCTCGGGAGCACAGCGTGAACGGTTTGGCATCAGTCTGTTCCTGGTGCCGACGTCGGCGGCTGGCGTGATGATCCGGGGCTTTGCTGGCCTGGACGGACAACGGGTCGCCGAGATTGAACTGCAGGATGTCCAGGTAGCGGCCGAGGGGCTTCTGGGGCCTGTCGACCAGGGCTTCGAAGACCTGGATCGGGCGGTGGACCTTGGCCTGTTTGCCTTGTGTGCCGAGGCGGTGGGCTGCATGGCGAAGCTGACCGAGTTGAGCGTCGACTACCTGCAGACCCGCAAGCAGTTCGGCAAACCGATTGGCAGCTTTCAGTCGCTGCAACATCGTCTGGCGGACATGCTTGGCTATGTTGAACAGTCCCGCTCCATCACCTTGTACGCCGCTTCAGCGTTGGATGGGCCGGTGGAGCAACGACGCAAGGCGGTTTCCGCCGCCAAGGCACTGATCGGGCGCGCAGGGCGCTTCATCGGCCAGCACGCCGTGCAATTGCATGGCGGCATGGGCATGACCGACGAACTTGAGATCGGTTGGTATTTCAAGCGGCTGACGTGCATCGATATGACCTGGGGTGACAGCGATCATCATGTCGAGCGCTACAGTGAGATGCTTTAGGTGAGCCCCTCGGCCGAATCGGCTCCGGCATGGTTCAGCCATGCCGTCGAGCAAAAACCGACCTCGCATTACGCCAGCTGCGATGGATTCACCGTGCATTACCTGGCCTGGAACGAGCAGGACCGACATAAGCCTGCGATCCTGCTCGCCCACGGCTACCGGGCCCATGCCCATTGGTGGGACTTCATTGCACCGTTCTTCTGCGCAGACTACCGGGTCTTCGCCCTGGACTTCTGTGGGATGGGCGACAGCGATTGGCGACCCACCTACACCGCAGAAACCTTCGTCGACGAACTGCGGGCAGTCATTGAGCACGCCGGGTTGGCGACGGCTACGCTGATTGGCCACAGCTACGGCGGAACCCGGGTACTGCGGGCGTGTACCAGGTTTCCAGAGTTGATTGAGCGAGCCATCGTGGTCGATAGCTACGTGGCCTTTATTGATCGCGACAGGCCTTTGGTGCCGCGCCAGTACGGTGGTACTTTTTATCCGGATGCCGACAGTGCGATCCAACGCTTTCGGCTGCTGCCGGAGCAACCGGTACATGACTGGGCACGTGCGTATATCGCCTCCCATTCGCTGAAACAAACCGAGCAAGGCTGGACCTGGAAGTTCGATCCGGACCTGCCTTACGCAATTTTCGAACGCGACGGCGAGGCGCTGCTGCGAGAGATCAGGGTGCCGCTGGATCTGGTCTGCGGTGAGCACAGCGTGGTTTTCGACAGGGAGAGAGCGTGGCGGGTCGGCCAGGTATTGGCCTCGCTGCCTAATGCTCGGGGACCGGTGACCCTGCCGGATGCCTACCACCATCTCATGCTTGATCAACCGTTGGCATTGGTCAGCACATTGCGGGCACTTCTGGCGTAAGCCAGAGGTGCGCTGACACAAAGCCAGCAGGCTGACGTGTCGTCGCGCCCATCATAAATTCGACATGACCAGTGTTCGATGCGCAAGCCGCCTGCAAGTTGGCCTGCGCGTCGATCATTCCCCTGAGTCTGCTCTCACGTCAGTGCAGAGACGCGAAACCCGCAACGGGGACCATGCATTGATAGGGGGTTGTTTTACAGCTGTTCATCGCCGCTCGACGTTCGGCAAGGCGCAGTTCGTTGGTGATCGTTGCGAGGACGATCAGGGCGATGAAACAAAAACACAAACTTATTGTTATTTTCATGTCTTTATTTACCTGCATCTGGGCAGTGTTATTAGAACTCCAACGCTTGTCGTGACAGGACACCGACCAGCGAAGGTGTTGGTGTTTCGTTTGACCGATGCTGCCATAAAGAAAAATTTTTGTGAACACTGTTTACGAATATAAATGTAGCAGCTTTCGAGCCTGGCAAGTCGCAGCGGACGTATGGTCATCGCGCTGGCATGCCCAACGGTCGGTGGATGTAAATCATGTGGCTGGCAGGTAATGAATCCGGGGCGAGGGAATGCCCCTACCACCGAGAGCAGGCAGGCCTTGAGTGCGGTGATGTCCACGGTTCTGCTGCTGTTCAGGATTGACAAGGTGTTGGAGTGAGGTTCACTATATTGAACGTCATTCAAGAAATCGGTAGGTCCGCAATGAAAGTGCTCGTCGCCGTGAAAAGGGTCCTCGACTACAACGCCAAGCCTCGGGTGAAGCCGGACGGCTCAGGCATCGATCTCAGCAGTCTGAAGATGTCCATGAACCCTTTTGACGAAATTGCCGTGGAAGAGGCAGTCAGGCTCAAGGAAAGCGGGATCGTGAGCGAGATTGTGTTGGTATCGATCGGTACGCAGGCCTGCCAGGATGTGCTTCGCACCGGGCTGGCCCTGGGTGGGGATCGCGCGATTCTGGTGGAAACCGATCTGCCTGTTCAGCCTTTGGGCGTCGCCAAGGCAATCACGGCAGTCTGCGAAAAGGAGCGTCCACAATTGTTGATCCTCGGCAAGCAGGCCATTGACGATGACGCTTGCCAGACAGGCCAGATGACAGCCGCCCTGTTGGGTTGGCCACAAGCCACGTTCGCCTCGAGCGTCGAGGTGACGAGCGAGTATGCCACGGTCACCCGTGAGGTCGACGGCGGCCTGGAAACCCGGAAGCTGACGCTGCCGGCAGTCGTGACCACTGACCTGCGGTTGAACACTCCACGCTACGCATCACTGCCGAACATCATGAAAGCCAAGAAGAAACCGCTCGAAACTCTCAGCGCGGCCGACCTGGCCGTAGACCTGGCTCCGCGGCTCAATATCCTGAAGGTCGTTGAGCCTGCGGCGCGCCAGGGTGGGGTGATGGTGTCTGACGTAGCGGCGCTGATCGATAAACTGCGTAACGAAGCGAAGGTGATCTGACATGGCTGTTCTGGTAATTGCTGAACACGATAATGCCGCGCTCAAGAGCGCTACGTACAACACCGTCACGGCGGCCCTGCAACTGGGCGGGGACGTCCATGTGCTGGTGGCTGGGAACGCTTGCGCAGGCGTTGCTGCCGAGGCCGCGACCATCAGCGGGGTCGCCAGGGTCTTGCAGGCTGACGGCGCCGTTCACGCCCAGGGCGAGCCCGAGAGTCTCGCGGCTCAGGTGCTGGAATTGTCCCGCGGTTACACGCACCTGGTAACGCCGGCCAACGCCTTGGGTAAAAGTTTCATGCCACGGGTGGCGGCACTGTTGGACAGTTCGCAGATTTCGGATGTGATTGCGGTGGTTTCCAGCGATACCTTTGTCCAGCCGATCTATGCCGGCAACGCGCTGGCGACGGTGCAGTGTGCCGACCCTGTCGTTGTGCTCACGGTACGCAGCACCGGTTTTGACGCTGCCGAGAAAAATGGCCAGGCGCCTGTAGAGTCCATCGCTGTGGTCGCGACGTCCACTCGCTCGCAATTCATCAGCCAGCAACTGACCCGTTCCGATAGGCCTGAATTGACCGCAGCGTCGATTGTGATTTCCGGTGGACGTGGCATGGGCAGTGGCGAAAACTTCAAAATGCTCGAAACACTCGCGGACCAGTTGGGCGGCGCCGTAGGGGCTTCGCGTGCAGCGGTGGATGCCGGCTTCATGCCCAATGAATATCAGGTGGGCCAGACCGGCAAGATCGTCGCTCCGCAACTCTATGTCGCTGTGGGTATCTCCGGGGCTATCCAGCATCTGGCTGGCATGAAGGATTCCAAGGTGATCGTGGCGATCAACAAAGACGCGGATGCGCCGATTTTCCAGGTCGCTGATTATGGGCTGGTGGCCGATTTGTTCGAAGCGGTTCCCGAACTGACGAGCGCATTGGCGTAAAGCCTTGAATGCTGCGGCAGTGGGTTAGTCAACTGACACGGCGAGTACCGCTACGCGGCGCGTTCGATACGGTTATAAGAACAATAATTAAATGAGGGGAGTGCGCCATGCGGCTCTTTTCACTGACGGGAAAAGTTGCATTGGTGACGGGCGCCTCCCGGGGCCTGGGCAAAGCCATGGCCTGCGGGCTGGCTGAGGCGGGCGCGCACGTCGTGGTGACTGCCCGTGATAAGGCCGCTTTGCAGCAGGTGGTCGAGCAAATTCGCGAGGCGGGCGGCCGGGCCGATGCGCAGGCTTTCGACTTGACGGACGAAGCGGCGGTGATGTCGGCCATTCCCAACCTGATAGGCCGTCATGGGCGGTTGGATATCTTGATCAACAATGCCGGCATCTGCGTGTGGCAACCGCTGCTCGAGTCTTCGCTGGATGCCTGGAAAAGAACCCTTGAGACCAATCTGACCGTTCCGTATCTATTGGCGCGGGAAGCCGCCCGGCCTATGTTGCGGCAGGGATCGGGGTCAATCATCAATATCGGTTCGTATGTCTCGCGCATTGGTCGTGAAAAGCTGCAAGCCTATGTTGCCAGCAAGCATGGAATCATCGGCTTGACGAAGTCTCTGGCCGGGGAGTTGGGAGCGGGTGGGGTGCGTTGCAATGCCATCTGCCCAGGTTATTTCCTCACCGATATGGCAGAACCGGTTCTAGCCAACCCTGCATTGATGGAAACCGTGCGCAGTCATATCTCTCTGGGGCGCTGGGGCAATCCGCAGGAGCTGCAAGGCGCCGCGATATTCCTGGCCAGTGATGCCAGCTCTTATATCAACGGACATGCCTTGATGGTGGATGGTGGCGTGTCCGAGATCCTTTGTTTACCTGTGTCTGTTACCTGAGTTCGGAGTGAGGCCGGGTCGCTTTTTTGGAGAGTCACCATGAATACGATAGGTGAGTTGCTTGCACGCAATGCCCGCTTGTTTCCAGACCAGGAAGCAGTGGTTTATCAGGATCGTCGAATGACCTACAGCCAACTGGTCGAGCGGGGGCATCGCCTGGCGTCGAGTTTGCACCGGCTGGGTATGCGTCGACAGGACCGGGTCGCGATCCTGGCGATGAACTGCAACGAGTATTTTGACGTTTTCGCCGCGTGCCAGCTGTCTGGCTTTATTTGTGCCACGGTGAACTTCCGCCTGGCGACGCCGGAACTGCACTACATCCTGAGCGATAGCGCGCCCCATGTGCTGGTGTTTGAAGATCAATACACTGAAGCGGTCGATTCCCTGCGCCGCACCCTGCCAGGCATCGAGCACTACCTGTGTATTGGCGACTGCCCACCCTGGGCACAACCCTACGAGCAGGCGCTGGCCGAAGGGAACCCACAAGGGCCGGGCATGCTCGCGGCTGCCGATGATATCGTCCATCTGATTTACACCAGTGGCACGACGGGGCGCCCCAAAGGCGCCGCGCGCTCACAGCGTGGCGATCTCTCACTGGCACAAAATCAATCGGCGACCATGGACATGCGCATCAACGGCAGAGTCCTGGTGATGATGCCCATGTTCCATGCCGGTGGCATTTCCATGATGTTGGCCGAGTTCTGGCAGGCCGGTTGTGTGGTGCTTCACCGCAAGTTCGAACCGCTGGAGGTGCTGCGAACCATTGAGCGCGAACGCATCGTCACGGTGCACATGGCGCCTACTATTCTGCAGCAGGTGCTCGACTTCCCCGCTATCGGCGATTTTGATCTCTCAAGCCTGGAGACGATTCTGTACGCGGCCGCGCCGATGCCGGTGGCGGTACTCAAGCGCGGAGTCGAGTTGTTGGGGCAGATATTCGTCAATTCCTGGGGCATGACGGAGACCTCCGGCACGGTCTTGCCGCGTCACCTGCACAAGCTTCAGGGCAGCGAGGAAGAACTGCGCCGGCTGGGCTCTATCGGCCAGGCGATGACCTACTGCGAGATCCGCATCGTCGATGAGCATGATCAGCCGTGCCCAACCGGTATGCCGGGTGAGATCTGGATCCGCTCGCCGGCAAACCTGGCGTTTTACTGGAACAACAGCGTGGCCACCATCGAGGCCTTGCGTGACGGTTGGCTGCGCACCGGTGACATGGCGTGGATGGATGACCAGGGCTTCCTGTTCCTGGTGGACCGTAAGAAAGACATGATCATTTCCGGCGGCGAAAACATTTACTCTCAGGAGGTCGAGCAGGCCTTGATGCACCATCCGGGCGTGATGGATGTGGCGGTCATCGGTGTGCCTGACGAGAAGTGGGGAGAGACCGTCAAGGCCGTGGTGGTCAGGAAACCCGGGGTGCCGATTACCGAGGCTGAGCTGATTGAGTTTTCAACCACGCTGATCGCTCGCTACAAGAAACCGACGAGCATCGCCTGGGTCGAGGAGCTGCCGCGCTTGCCAAGCGGCAAGATCAACAAGCTGGTGCTGCGGCAGCTCTACGGCGTGTGATCCGGGCCTTCGATAAGCCTGCGCAGGGGGTGCCGGCGAGCCTTCAATATCGTTGACACTATTTTGCACGCTGTTTATAGTCGTGAACGTCGTTCAGAAATGCGTTTTATTGGTTTTAGGGTCCGGTCATGACTGGAACTGACTGAAACCGATGTCGGATTGGCTTTCGACGGTTTCAATTGATAGTCCTGCACCGAAAATAAAAAAACGGCAGTTTCCTGCCTGATACCGGAGGATGTCTGATGACTGTTCATGAAGCGGCTCCCCAGCCGATTAGACTGGATTTCGTACCGCAGGGCCCGTACCTCTCGCCCAAGTTCCTGCAGCTAGAAAACGAGCGTATGTGGCCGAAGGTCTGGCAAGTGGCTTGCCGTCTCGAGGAAATTCCCCACGTCGGTGACTACGTCACCTTCGATGTCATCGGCGAATCGATCATTGTTACCCGCTTGACCGGTGACAAAATCAAGGCTTACTACAACGTCTGCCAGCATCGCGGCCGGCGCCTGACGACCGGGTGTGGCCATGCAAGCAAATTCCACTGCGCTTACCACGGCTGGCAGTGGAACCTGGATGGCAGCCTTCTGCGCATTCTCGACGAAGAAGACTGGGCTGGCTGCCCGAGCATGACCAAGGATGACCTGGCACTCAAGGAAGTGCAGGTCGACACTTGGGGTGGCTTTGTGTTCATCAACATGGACCCGCAGGCCGAACCCCTGGCCAAGTACCTGGCGCCTGTTCCTGAAATCACCGACTGTTTCGAATTCGAGAAAATGCGCTACCGCTGGTACAAGTCGGTGCGCCTGCCGTGCAACTGGAAGGTTGCACTGGAGGCCTTCAACGAGGGCTATCACGTCGCCGCCACCCACCCGCAGATTCTCGACAGTCAGGGGGACGATGTCACCCGCAGTTTTGCCTTTGGCAAACATGGCATGTTCGGTTACCCGACTGCCACGCGTTTGGTAGGGACCCCTTCGTCGCGTACGGGTAAACCGATCCCTGACGATATTCGCCCGGGACTGCTCCGGTTCTATCAACTGATGGAAGATCAGTTGAAAGCCATTACCACCGACCGTGACAACGAAGCCACCAAGCGTGTGATGACTGAAGTCGAACCGACTCAGGATCAGTTCATGTTGCTGGGCAAGGCGATGGAGTTCCAGCGCGAAGCGGCGCTCGCCGACGGAGCCGGTTGGCCGGACATTTCCTTCGAGCAGATGGCAAAGGCTGGGACCGATTGGCACGTGTTTCCCAACCTGGTCTTTCTGATGTACCCCGATGGCGCGCTGTTTTATCGAGCTCGCCCGGACGGCGACAACCCCGATTCCTGCATTTTCGATATCTGGTCGCTCAAGCGTTATGCCCCAGGCAAGGAGCCTGCGCTCAATCGCGAGTTCTATTACGGTGTGGACGACTGGAAAACCGATACCGTCGCGAACTTCGGGCTGATCCTCAGCCAGGACTTCGTGAACATGGGCCAGGTCCAGCAGGGCATGAAATCGCGAGGCTTTGCTGGCGCACGGACCAATCCCCTGCAAGAAACCTCGATCTCCAATTTTCACCGTGTGTTGCATGAGTATGTGAATGCGACGGAGAGCTCGCGATGAGCGATTGGCAGGAAAGCTATGACCTGGTGATCGTCGGCAGCGGTGGTGGTTCGATGTGTGCGGCCCTGATTGCGCAGCAACTGGGCAAGAAAGCGTTGATCATCGAAAAGCTCGACAAGGTCGGCGGTTCCACCGGCTACTCCGGCGGCGTCTGGTGGGTGCCCAACAACGCGATAATGAAGCGTCATGGTGTCGATGACACCTACGAGCGCGCTCGACTTTATCTGGACAGCGCCGTGACCTATGACGGCCCGGGTACTTCGCCGATTCGTCGCGAGGCATTCCTCAAGACGGGTCCGTTGATGGTCGATTTTCTCGAACGCAAGGGTATGGCATTCGAGTATGCCGATGGATGGTCCGACTACTACGACGATCTGCCGGGGGGCGAGCCACGGGGGCGGTCGCTTGTCGCCAAGCTGTTCAACATCAAGGAGTTGGGTGACTGGAGTTCCAAACTGTCGCGTTACCTGGGGCCTGGCATCCCGGCCACCAGCGATGAGTTTCCCACGCTGTTTCTGATGAAGCGTACCTGGGCCGGTAAAAAGAAGGCCATGCAACTGGGCCTGCGCATGCTCAAGCAGAAAATACTCGGCCAGGAAGTACTCGGCGGTGGCGCGGCGATACAGGGGCGTATGCTCCAGATTGCATTGCGTCACCAGCTGCCCATCTGGACGGATACGCCGGTCACCGATCTGGTGGTCGAGGATGGTCGAGTCACTGGTGTCGTGGCAACGCGCAACGGTCAGTCGATTCGCATTCAGGGGCGCGATGGGGTGTTGGTCAATGTCGGCGGCTTTTCGCGCAATGCCGACATGCGCAAGCAGTACCAGCCGCAACCTTCTTCGGCGAAATGGACCAACGCCAACCCTGGTGACACTGGCGAAGTTATCCAGGCCGCGATCAAACAGGGCGCTGCCGTGGATTGCATGGATGAGGCCTGGTGGGTGGTGACGTCCCTGGGCCCTGACGAGAGCTTTCCGCAAGGGGCCGTGGCCGCCAATGGTGTGCCGTTGCCATTCATGCACCACCTGGACTTGTCGCTGCCTTATTCGATCATGGTTGATCAGGACGGCGTGCGCTTCTGCGACGAAGCCGGTGCCTACATGGAAATTGGCCAGCGCATGTACCGTCGCCAGGCGCAAACCGGTAAAGCTGTTCCGGCCTGGGTGGTCATGGACAGCCGTCAGCGCAAGTTCTATCCCTGGGGCAACGCGATGCCCGGGCAGGTTCCACAGCAGTGGCTGGACAGCGGCTACATGATCAAGGCCGACAGTCTCGAGGAGTTGGCAGGCAAATGCGGCATCGATTGCGCGGGGTTGCTCGCCACCGTCGAGCGGTTCAATGGCTTCTGCAGCACCGGGGTGGATCTCGATTATGGACGCGGGTCGCGAGCATTCGACCGTTGCCATGGTGATCCGAGCGTCAAGCCCAATCCCAACCTGGGCAGTATCGAAGAAGGGCCATTCTATGCCGTGCGCATGTACCCCGGAGACGTGGGGACCGCCGGTGGACTGGTGACCGATGAATTCGCCCGAGTCCTGCGTGATGACGGCAGCGTGATTGAAGGGCTGTATGCCACCGGCAACTCGACCGCCGGCGTCAGCGGGCGTTGCTATCCAGGTGCGGGAACCAGTATTGCCGCATCGTTTACCTTTGCCTACATCGCCGCGCAGCACTCGGCAGGTGTGGAAAAAATCTGGTAATCCGGATCCATAGGTTTCAACGGAGATTGACATCATGACAGGCGCAGTTCCAGACAGTGGAACGCTGGTCGGCATCTACCAGCGTATGACTCGCATCAAACAGAACGATGAGCGTTTTCGCGCCGTCATCAAGTCCGGCAAGCTGGTGATGCCCTACTACTCACCCCGTGGGCAGGAAGTCATTCCCTCGGCGGTCTCGGCCAACCTGACTGACGACGACTACATCTGCACGATCTATCGGGGCGTGCACGACATGATCGCCAAGGGTATTCCCTTGAAGGATCTGTGGGCTGAACTCGGCGGGCGCGTCACCGGCACCTGCAAGGGCAAGGGCGGGCCGATGCATGTGACGCATCCGGCCACCGGCGTCATGGTGACGACCGGTATCGTCGGCAGCTCCATGCCGATTGCCAATGGCCTGGCCCTGGCCTCGCAGATCCGCGGTGAGAAGCGCGTCGCGGTGGCTTATTTCGGTGACGGTGCGAGCAACATCGGTGCCTTCCATGAGTCGCTCAACCTGGCCTCGGTGTGGAAGCTGCCGGTGGTCTTCGTGTGTCAGAACAATGGTTACGGCGAACACACCAAATACGCCTACAGCACCTCGGTGGCGAATATCTCCATGCGTGCCGCCAGTTACTCGATGCCTGGCATCACGGTTGACGGGAACGATCCCGTGGCGATGTACAACTGCGCCAAGGAAGCGATCGAACGTGCCCGCAATGGTGGCGGCCCGACGCTGATCGAAGCCAAGACCTTCCGTTTTCAGGGGCATGTGTTCGGCGATGTCGATGGGTACATGGACAAGGGCGAAAAGGACGCCTGGATCGCCAAGGATCCGGTACCGCTGTTCCGTGCCTGGTTGATCGCGACTGGCAACGCCAGCGAAGACCAACTGGCCACGCTCGAAGCCACCATCGAAAGGGATATCGACGAAGCCCTCGAATTCACACTGTCCAGCCCATATCCGGATATCGCCGAGCTGAGTCGCGATATCTACAAGGATGAGGTGAGCGCATGAACCAACAAGCAGCTACCAAGATGAATACGATCCAGGCAGTCAACATCGCCCTGGATGACGCCATGGCGGCCGATGTAAACGTCATTGTCCTGGGCGAAGACGTGGGTGACAAGGAAGAGGGCGGGATCGTCGGTGTCACCCGCGGTCTGTCGACCAAGTATGGCGACTCTCGCGTGCGTTCCACACCGATTTCCGAGCAGGCCATTATCGGCGCCGCGATTGGCGCTTCGATTGTCGGAATGCGGCCGGTCGCCGAGATCATGTTGATGAACTTCACCACGGTGGCGATGGACATGATCGTCAACCATGCGGCCAAGCTGCGTTTCATGTCGGGTGGTCAAACTCAAGTTCCCCTGGTTATCAGAACTATGACCGGGGCCGGTTTTGGTACCGGTGGCCAACACGCCGATTATCTTGAAGCATGGTTTGCCCACACCGCAGGGATCAAGGTGGTTGCACCTTCCAGCCCGGCTGACGCCTACGGACTGATGCTCTCGGCTATCGAGGACGACGACCCTGTGCTTTTCATCGAAAACATGCCGACGTACTGGACGCCGGGCGAGGCGCCGGAGCGCGGCAAGAAAATTCCGTTGGGCAAAGCCAATATCCTGCGCGAGGGCTCCGACGTCACCTTGATCACCTACAGTCGGCGTGTCCTCGAGGCAAGTGCGGTGGTTCATAAACTGGCCCAGGAAAACATCTCGGTAGAGCTGATCGACTTGCGCACGATTGCGCCAATGGACACCAGCACCATCCTCGCCTCCGTGGCCAAGACTGGCCGGGCGGTGATCGTTCACGAAGCGGTCAAGCCGTTCGGGGTGGGCGCTGAAATTGCCGCGCGGATTTATGAGCAACTGTTTGCGCAGCTCAAGGCACCCGTACAACGGGTGGGATCGCATTTCTCGCCAGTGCCCTTTGCCAAACCGCTTGAGGACGCCTACGTGCCCGGGCTTGAGCAGATTGAAGCCGCCATTCGTGCCACTTTGAAATAATCGTCCATCAGGAATCATCGCAATGACTACGCAAGTTCTTATGCCCAAGCTCGGCTTTTCCATGAATGAAGGCACCATCAGCGAATGGCTGGTTGCCGATGGCGCCAGCGTCAAGGAAGGCGAAGCGCTCTACGCCCTGGAAAGTGACAAGTCGGTGCAGGAAATTGAAGCGCCTGTCAGCGGCACGCTGAAGATTGTTGCCCAACCGGGCGAAGTCTATGAAGTCGGTGCGTTGCTGGCGGAAATCGTTTAAGCCGGGTCCGGCGCTACAGGGGAAAGTCCGATGAGCGGTGAAACGTTGGTAGATGCACATAAACCCGTGGTGTTCGGCAGCGATTTGCCGCCATGGCCGCAGGTGGATTTCACCGAATTCGGAGAAGTCGAAAGCAAGCCGCTGTCCAGGGTGCAAAAGCTGACCGCACAGTACATGTCGCGCAACTGGGTGATGATCCCCCACGTAACACACAACGATGAGGCCGATATCACTGAGCTGGAGCTGAGCCGCAAGGCCCGTAACCAGGACGCCCCGGCGGCCAAACTGACGTTGTTGCCGTACCTGATCAAGGCAGCGGTGGCGGCACTCCAGGCCTATCCTCAGTTCAATGCGTCCCTCGATGGAACTGGCAAGAGCCTGATATTCAAGAAGTATTTCCATATTGGCGTGGCAGTGGATACCCGCTTCGGATTGCTGGTGCCAGTGCTGCGTGACTGCGATCAGAAGAGTATCGCCCAGATAGCGGCGGAGTTGCAGGTCATTACCTCCAAGGCCAGGGATAAAGGGCTATCCATGGCTGAAATGTCTGGCGGCTGTTTCACCATCAGTTCGCTGGGCAGTTTTGGCGGAACCTCGTTCACGCCCATCGTCAATGCTCCGGAAGTGGCGATTCTTGGCGTGACGCGGGCTCAGGAAAAACCCTGCCGCGGCGCCGACGATGGCATCGACTGGCGCCTGACGCTGCCGCTGTCGCTGAGTTATGACCATCGGGTGGTCAATGGCGCCGATGCGGCCCGGTTTACTTCAAAGCTTTCGCAGTTACTGGGTGACGTCAAGACGTTGGAAGATTGATGGCGGGCCGTTCAAGCCGCCTTTTCATTGGTCAGGAGCAGTACTGGCGCAAGAAAGATAGAAGGGTACGAGTAACGGCACGTTGGCAATGGGTCAAGGGTGCCGGTCTCGATCCCGAGGACTCGTAAGTCGTCGCCTGACGGCGCTCTGATCCGTTTAATAACATCTGACAATAATGACGGAATTTAGATGAAAACACTCGGTGAGATGATCGAGCGAAATGCGCGCTACTTCCCTGATGCGGAGGCCTTCATTTCCGCGTCCCGCAGAATTACCAACCGGCAGCTAGCGGAACGTGCCAGGCGCCTGTCGAGCCATTTCTATGGTTTGGGGCTGCGGCGGCAGGATCGTGTCGCCATTCTGTCGATGAACTGTCTTGAGTACTACGAAACCTACCGTGCCTGTGAGTGGGCGGGGTTCATCGCCGCGACCGTCAATTTTCGCCTGGCGCCACGCGAAGTGCTGTACATCCTGCAGGATGCGGCACCCAAGGTTCTGGTCTTTGAGTCGCAGTATGCCCAGTTGGTCGATCAACTACGCGTTGATCTGCCCGGCATCGAGCATTTCTTCTGCATCGGTGCCAGCCTTGAGTGGGCGGAGTCCTTTGAGGGTGCAATGGCGAAAGGGCAAGTGGGGGGGCCGCCCATTCGCGCCACTGCCGAGGATTACGCCTATCTGATGTACACCAGCGGTACGACAGGGACACCCAAGGGCGTGGTGCGCACGCACCGCGCCATGTGCGTGACCGCTGACAGCTGCGCCTTGATGACCGAGTTCAAGGGCTCTACGCGTGTCTTGCAGACCACGCCGGCATTCCATATCGGCGGTATCGGCTTCATCAACGCGGCGGCCTGGGTCGGCGGCTCCACGGTCATTCACCAGAGCTTTGATCCGTTGGCCCTGTTGCGGGCCGTGGAGGAAGAGAAGGTGACTTTCACGTTTATGGTCGCCGCCATGCTTCAGGCCGTACTGGATGTACCAGGAGTGTCTGATTTCGATCTCAGCAGCCTTGAACATGTGGTTTCGGCGGCGGCGCCGATCCCCGTCCCGTTGCTCAGGCGCGCCATTGAACTGCTCGGCCCGATCTTTTCCGTGCAGTACGGGATGACGGAGAGCAATGCCTGTGTGTTGCAGCGTCATGAAGTCAATCCCTACGGGACACCCGAGCAGATCCATCGCTTGGAGTCGGTCGGCCACGTCTGTCCTGGCATCGAGTTGCGCATCGTCGATGAACAGGACCAGGACTGTCCCGATGGTGTGCCAGGCGAGGTACTGCTGCGATCGGAAACTCAACTGAGCGCCTATTGGAACAACTCCGTGGCGACCATCGAAGCGTTGCGTGACGGTTGGTACCGCACTGGTGATATGGGCTATCAGGACGACCAGGGCTTCGTCTTTCTGGTCGACCGCAAGAAGGACATGATTATTTCCGGCGGCGAGAATATCTACAGCCGCGAAGTGGAAGTGGCTCTGGAGCTGCATCCCTGGGTGAAGGAGTCGGCGGTGATCGGAATCGCCGATCCGCGTTGGGGCGAGGCGGTCAAGGCTATCGTCGTCCGTCTCCCAGATGCCGAGCTCAGCGAATTGGAGCTGATCGCGCACTGCAAGCAGGTGTTGGCCAGCTACAAATGCCCGAAAGTCGTGGAGTTCGTCGCTGAGCTTCCGCGCATGGCCACCGGCAAGATCAACAAGGTCGCTTTGCGCGAACGCGAAAATACCATCTGAGGCTCATCGGGCGAAGGGGAAAGAACATGGGCAAGTGGTTGCAATCCAGTGAATGCGTAACGCTCGAGGTGTCCGAACGCATTGCGCGCATCACCCTCAATCGTCCAGAAAAACGCAATGCGATCAACAACATACTCTTGCGGGAATTGAAGCAAGCGCTATTGGAGGCTGACGATTTGAAGTCGGTCAACGCCATCATTCTGCAGGGCGCCGGGAAAGACTTCTGCGCCGGCTACGACCTGGTGACCACCTATGGTGACCTGAATGGAGCCGATCCCACGGAGTATCGCGGCACGCAGAAAAACTTCGATGACGACTGTTGGTCGATGGAGCGCCAGAACGAAACCGTCAACCTGTTTTCCGAAATCCACAAGCCGATTATCGCCCGTGTCCACGGCAACTGCCTGGCGGGGGGCACCGATCTGGCCCTGGCCTGTGACATGGTGATTGCTGCCGACAACGCAAAGATTGGTTTTCCCGCCACCCGCGCCAACGGCTCGCCACCGGCGCACATGTGGTTCTACCACTTAGGGCCGCAGTGGGCCAAACGGATGCTGTTGACCGGCGATTCGCTCTGGGGGCGCGACGCGGCCAAGCTGGGTCTTGTGCTCGATGCCGTGCCGGTGGAGGCGTTGGACGTTGCGGTGGATGAGTTGGCCCGACGTCTGTCGTTTGTCGACGCGGACCTGCTGGCGGCGAACAAGCGCATCGTCAATCTCGGCCTGGAGCTCGCAGGGGCCAAGACCCTGCAGCGTCTGGCCGTGGAGAACGATTCACGCGCCCATCTGTGCGACGGCCCACGACGTACGCAATTCAAGAAAGACATGCAGGACCTCGGACTCAAGGATGCCCTCAAGCGCCGCGATGAACCGTTTGGTGATGGAATGATCACGCTGTATGCCCGTGGCGAAGAATAACAAGGGGAATATCAGATGGATGTCGAACTGGCAGTCAGCGGTGGGGTTGCGACCCTGACCCTGAATCGACCGGACAGCTTGAACGCACTGACGCCACAAATGCTTGAGTTGCTGGTCCAGCACCTTGATCGTGTGGAGAGCGACCCGCAGATCCGGGCTTTGCTATTCACCGGTGCGGGGCGGGCCTTCTGCGCCGGCGCCGATATCAAGGGATCAGGCGCCGCCCCGGCCCAGATGAGCGTAAGCCATGCCCGAAGCTCGCTGGTGCCGTTCCAGCGGGTCTCGCTCAAGCTCTACAACCTGAACAAGCCCGTGGTCTGCGCGGTACGCGGGGCCACAGTGGGCATTGCCTGGTCATTTGCGATGTGCGCCGACCACCTGATCGCGTCGCAGACGACCAAATTCATTCCGGCATTCCTGGCCCGCGCCACGGTTCCCGAGGGCGGCATGTTGCATTTGCTGGCGCGTCGGTGCGGTGAGTACCGTGCCAAGGAAATCATGTACCTCAATCGCACGTTGACCGGCAGCGAGGCCTTTGAAGCGGGCCTGGCCAGCAAAGTGGTGGAAGACGAGCAACTGATGCCTGCCGCCCAAGCCCTGGCGGAGGAGCTGGCCGCCGGGCCGACGTTTTCGATTGGCTTGGCCAAGCAGCTGTTTCGAGCGACTTCCGGCAGTTTCGAAGCTTATCTGGCACTTGAGTTGAATGCGGTCGCGCTCGCGGTGAACTCCGCGGATGCCAGCGAAGGACGACAAGCCTTCAAGGACAAGCGCAAAGCCGATTTCAAGGGATATTGAGCCCTGCGTCTCTGGACGTTCTACCTGACAGAGGTTTTACCATGCATTTCGAATTCAGCCCTGAAGATGAAGCGTTTCGACTGGAAGTCCGTGAATTCTTCAAAGAGAACATCAGCCCTGAAGTGGCTCGCAACGCTTTCGAGGGCGCTCACCCACCGCCACGTGACGTGCTGCGTCAGTGGCAAAGGACCCTGTACGACCATGGCTGGGGTGCCCCGCACTGGCCCAAGGAGTTCGGCGGCACCGATTGGTCGTCGATCCGCAAGCACATTTTCCTGGAAGAGTTGGTCAATGCCAACGGCCTCGATTATGGATGGCAAGGCACCCACATGATGGCGCCCGTGGTCATCGCGTTTGGAAACAAATGGCAGCAGGACACCTTCCTGCCACCGTTGTTGCGTGGCGATGTGTTCTGGTGCCAGGGCTTTTCCGAGCCCAATTCCGGCTCCGATCTGGCCAGTCTGAGGACGCGTGCCGAACTCAACGAAGAGGGCACTCACTACATCGTCAACGGCCAGAAAATCTGGACCAGTGACGCGAAGATATCGGATTGGGGGTTCTTCCTGGTGCGCACCGATACCACGGTCAAGCCGCAACGGGGTATTTCCTTTCTGCTGATCGACATGAAAAGCCCGGGCATCACCGTGCGCAACATTATCTCTATCGATGGCGGTGATGGGCTGGCTGAAGTATTCCTGGAAAACGTCATGGTTCCCAAGGAGCAACTGGTCGGCGAGCCGGGCATGGGCTGGACCTACGCCAAGTACCTGCTGGAGAAAGAGCGGACGTCGAGCGCCTTTATCTATTTCAACAAGCGCGAGCTTGAGAAGGCCAAGAATATCGCTCGGGCAGAAATGGTCGATGGCGTTCCGCTGTTGGACACCCCTGTGTTTAGCCGTCGGGTCGCGGCCCTCGAAGCTGACATCCTTGGTCTGGAGTGGTCCGTGCTGCGAATCCTGGCCAAGGAAAACATGCGGGACAACCTGGATGCCGTGGTTTCGACCCTGAAGATTCGTGGGTCGGAGTTGCAGCAACAGGTTACGGAGTTGCAGGTGGACGCGCTCGGGCCACGGGCATTGCGCTTCTATGACCATGGTCCGGGCCGCAAGGCGCATGAGCATCGAGCAGGCGATGAGTCGGATGAGCTGTGGCCAGCCTATGTACCGGGCCGCAGCAATATGTACTTCTTCCAGCGGGCCGCCACCATCTACGGCGGGGCGCGAGAAGTGCAAAAAAACATTATCGCTAAACTCGCATTTGGTCTTTGAGGACGCCCCATGGATTTCAATCTCTCCGATGAGCAAATGATGTTGCGCGATGGCGTGGAGCGTTTTATCAAGGACGAATACGGCTTTGAAGAACGCCGCCAGCAGGCCAATCAAGGTGAAGGGTTCAGCCGCGCGCACTGGCAACAGTTCGCTGACCTGGGCTGGCTGGCGTTGAACCTGCCCGAGGATGTCGGCGGGCTCGAATGTTCATTCGCCGAAACGTCCATCGTGCTCGAGTCCTTTGGCCGTGGCCTGGTGCTCGAGCCTTTCGTCACGACCGCCGTACTCTGCGCTCGGTTGATCGATCGCTCGGGCCATGAACAGCACCGGCAAGCGTTGCTCCCGGCGTTGGTGCAAGGCAGTCTGTTGCTGGCATTGGCCGACACGGAAAGCGGATCGCGTTTCACCGTGGGGTGTGCCGAGCAGACGATCGCCGAAAAGACCCCGGATGGCTATCGGCTCAACGGCCTGAAAACCCTGGTCTTCGGTGCCCCTTCGGCGGACCTGCTGCTGGTGACTGCAAGCCTGGATGATGCGACCGAACCTGCGGTGTTCCTGGTCGACCGCCAGGCGGCTGGCGTGAGCCTGGACAGCTACAACCTGGTCGACGGCTCTCGAGCGGCTGATGTGCGTTTCAAGAACGTCGAATTGTCAGCAGCGGCGTTATTGATCGAGCCCCGCAATAGCCGGGAAATCCTCGACGAAGCGCATGACCGTGCCGCGCTGGCGGTGGTTGCGCAAATTCTTGGGGTGATGCAGGGCGTCATGGACCTGACCGCCGAATACATCAAGACCCGTTCGCAGTTTGGCCAGCCCATTGGCAAGTTCCAGGCGTTGCAACATCGCATGGCGGAAATGTTCGTCGAGGCGCAGCATTCGCGGTCGATCCTCTATCGCGGCATGGCCTACCTGGAGAAATCCCCGGTGGAGCGGCGCAAGGCGGTTTCGGCAGCCAAGGCGGCGGCGGGCAAGTCCGGCCGTTTTGTCTGCGCACAGGGTGTCCAGCTGCATGGGGGCATCGGCATGACCGAGGAGTATCAGGTGGGGCACTACTTCCGCCTGATGACGCTGTTGGAAAAGCAGTTCGGTGATATCGACTATCACTTGGCGCGGTTCAGCGCCAAGGACTGATGACAGGTGCGCGAATTTCCCGGAATTCGCGCCTCTCTCTAGATGAGCAACCGTGGAGAAAAGACCCATGATCAACGCCGAAGGATTGTTAGCGAAAGTCCAGGAGTTAGCCGATCGTCAGGAGATTCATGACTGCGTCACGCGCTACTGCCGAGCCGTCGACCGGTTTGACCGAGAGCTACTGCGTTCGGTGTACCACGCCGACGCTATCGACGATCATGGCAGTTTCGTGGGTGATCGCGATGCGTTTATCGATTGGGCGCTTGGGTATCACCACGAATACCAGATTTCACATCACCACATGATTACCAACCACACCGCTGACATCCAGGGTGATACCGCCCATTGCGAAACCTATTGGTTGTTCTTTGGTGAGAATCGCATCAAGCCGGACACATTGGCAGTGGGACGCTACATCGATCGCTTCGAACGGCGCGACGGGCGTTGGGCCATTGCGGCCCGGGTTTGTGTCACCGAGAGCGTCAACTCTATCGAGCCCACTGAGTTGCCAGAGGCGTTTCGAAAGATCCAGATGGGCAATGCCGCCAGCACGCGTTCGACTGACGATATCTCCTGGCAACGTCCACTGACCCCACGGAAAACCGGCTGAAGGTCGTTACGAATCGATCGGTTACCCATAGACTCGTCTGGAAGCCTCATGCGCTCATATGTGATTGACCACTACGGTGGTATTGACGGTTTGCGCCTGCGCACAACCGATGCGCCGAACCCGCCGGCAGCGGGCCAGGTGTTGGTGAGGATGCGCGCTGCCGCGCTGAATTTTCGTGAATTGCTGATCCTCGCGGGCCATTACCAGCCGCTGTGTAAACCTGATCTTGTGCCGTGTTCCGATGGTGCTGGAGAGGTGGTCGCGGTGGGCGAGGGAGTGCAACGGGTGGTGCCAGGGGACCGCGTGGCCTTGACCTTTCACCCGCACTGGATCGCCGGCGAGCAGCCTCCCGGATTGGCCATTCTGGGGCGTGGTGGCTCGGTCGACGGAACGCTGAGCGAGTATGCCTGTGTGTCTCAGGACGAATTGGTCGTGGTTCCTCGGCATCTGTCATTCGAAAGGGCTTCGACATTACCTTGCGCAGCGCTTACCGCGTGGTCGGCGCTCTGTGCCCATGGCACGCTGTTGCCGGGCCAACGGGTGCTGGTGCAAGGCAGTGGCGGCGTGTCGGTGTTCGCCTTGCAATTGGCGAAACTGTTCGGCGCAGAGGTGATTGCACTCTCGTCCAGTGCAGAGAAGCTGGCGTGTCTGCAGCAGTTGGGGGCTGATCACCTGATCGATTACCGAGCCCATCCCAATTGGCACGAACAGGTACTGGCCTGCACCGATGGCCAGGGCGTCGATGTGACGGTGGAAGTCGGGGGTGGCGATACCGTCGAGCGATCCGTCCAGGCCACGCGCGTGGGAGGGCGCATCAGCATGGTGGGCCTGCTGACCGGGAGCCCGGGGCTGAGTGAAGGCTTTTTCTACCGTGGCCTCAATATCCATACGATTCGCGTCGGGCATCGTGAGCAGTTCGAGCAAATGAATCGAGCGATTGCTCTGCACCGGTTGCAGCCAGTGATTGACCGGGTATTCGATTTCGAACAAGCGCCTGAAGCGTTCCTCCATCTGCAGCAGCGAAAACATGTCGGTAAGGTTGTGATTCGGATCGGCTGACGCCTTCGCGCGCAAGCCCTCTCCCACAATGGAGCGGGTTTTCCCGAGGGTACTCGGTCACATGGTGGGGGCGAGCAAGCTTTGCTCCCGCTGTTTTTGCGTGCCCGCCATCCCACAATCCGAAGCTGCAAAAGCCAGGCAACAAACTGGAAGCGCGCAGTGTTGGCTTGACATGAAAAATGAACGTTGTTTATATAGGTGAACATCATTCCGGCAATCCTCGCTGCGTATTTCTTGTAGCGACCAAAAAAACCAACAAAATCGGGAGGGGTGCATGACTGATTCAGCAACGCTCGATCCACATCGATCAGCAAGGACCAATAGGATTCTGGTCGTGGCCGCGGGCTTGGAGGGCATCGATAGCCTCAAGTCCGGCTTGCTGAAACAGGCCGCCCAAGTCTGCCTTGTGACCGATGCGCAAGGTGTCGATTCGCCCGATACGTTCTACGGTGCCGACTTCAGTTCAAAAGCGTCACTGGCCCAGGTGTTGGGTCAGGTAGCGGCGCATTTGGGACGGGTCGACGCCGTGGTGCTGGCGCTGACCCCCGCGGCGGCGCTGATTGCGCGGCCGATCACCTCGATGTCGGTCGAGGATTGGCGCAAAGCCTGTCTGGAGCCTTTGCGCCTGGCGCGGCATTGCTTGCAGGAGTCCTTCCGGCTGTTCGACGGCGGCACCGGTTGCATCGTCTTGCTTGGTCCCAACTTTTCTTTCACCGGGTCTGCGGGTCTGACCGCCTTGTCTACCGTCAGCGAAGGCTTACGCGGGCTGATGAAATCGGCCGCGAGGCAATGGGGTGGGCAGGGCATCCGGCTCAACTGGGTGGGTGTCGACTCCGTAGTCCTGGCACCTGCTCTGGACGACGCTCCGATCCCGCTGAGCCCCGAAATGGGGCCGCCGCCCCCCGCGCTGGGTGCTGCTCCGGCACTGGCTGAAGGTGTGGCCGAAACTATCGCAATGCTGGTCGATGCAACTGCCTTGACCGGTGTTTCGCTCCCCGTGGACGGCGGCGTATGGATGGTCCCATGAGCAATCGAACGACGAATGAACGATTTCCACAAATCCTCCAGGGCAAGACCGCGTTGATCACCGGAGCCGGCGGTGGTGTCGGCCGTGGTATCGCGTTGGCCATGGCCGAAGTGGGCGCCAATGTAGTGATCGCCGCGCGACGCGGCAGCACCGGCGAAGAAACGGCCGGATTAATCCGGGCAGAGGGTGGTCAGGCGCTCGCCATCGAGACCGATGTGACTCGCTTGGATGACGTGCGCCGTGCCGTCGACGGCGCCGCCAAACAGTTTGGCCGCTTGGATATCCTGGTGCATAACGCCACGCACGGCGCCTCCGGTCATCCCAAGCGACTGGAAGACTTCGCTGATGACGACTGGGACGAGCAGCTCGCCGTGGATCTGGCCGGGGCTCACCATTGTGCGCTGGCGGCGTTTGACGCGTTGCGCGCCAACGGTTGCGGGCGAGTGATGCTGTTGTGTTCAGCCTTCGGCTTGCATGGTGCTTCGCTCAACCCGGCCTACGCCGCGATCAAGGGTGGCATCCGCGGCTTGACCAAGGCGTTGGCCCGTGAATGGGGCCTTAGCGGGATCACCGTCAATGCCATCTCGCCATCGGCGCTGACTCCAGCGACCGACGCGTTTTTCGCGCTGAACCCGCCTTTGCGTGATCGTTACATTGCCAACTTCCCCATGGGACGGATGGGCCGTGAACGCGAAGACATCGGGCGTGCGGTTGCCGCTTTATGCGGCGACGGCCTGGGTTATGTCACCGGACAGATCATCCAGGTCGATGGTGGGCTCTATACCGCCGTCTGAGGCGCTGGGGAATTAACGATGAATCGACTACTTGGCAAGATTGCAATCGTCACCGGTGCGGCTTCGGGCATAGGTTTGGGCACGGCCAGGCGGCTCGCCCAGGAAGGCGCCAGCGTGGTGCTGGCGGACATCAATGGCGAGGCGGCACAGCGTGAAACCCAAGGTCTCGTGGAGGCCGGGCTGGACGCCGTTTCGGTGGCGTTGGATCTGGGCGACGAAGCATCGATCCGCGCCATGATCGAGTTCACGCTCAAAACCTTTGGTGGTCTGGATGTGCTGTTCAATAACGCTGCGGCGACCCACCTCTCGCGTTTCAAGGATAGCGTCGTCGAGCACATGGACACCCAGGTGTGGGACGACACGATGCGAATTAACCTGCGCGGATGCATGCTGGCGAGCCGAATGGCGATCGAACCTATGCGCCGGCGTGGCGGAGGCTCGATCATCAACACCAGTTCCGGCTCGGCCCAGGCCGGCGCACTGGGTTATAGCGCCTATGCGGTGTCCAAGGCCGGAATCGAAGCGTTGACCCGTTATGTCGCGACCCAGCACGGTAAGGAAGGGATCCGCTGCAATGCCATCTCGCCCGGGCTGATCGTGACGCCGGCGACCGCTGACGACTATGCCGGCCCGGCGGGCCAGATGATGCTCGAACATCATTTGACGCCGCGCCTGGGCAGCGTGGATGACATCGCCAGCGCGGTGTTGTTTCTCGCCTCGGACGAAGCCCGGTTCATCACCGGGCAGGTGGTGAATGTCGACGGTGGACTGCTGGCGCATCAGCCCTATTACGCCGATGAACGGCGTGCCCGACCTTCAGGCGATGGCGACCACCCATGAGCATGAATCTGGAGCAGCGCCTCGAGCGCGTCGAAGCACAGCTGGCGATTCAGCAACTGCCGGCGCGCTATGCGTTGAGTGTCGACTCGCGTGACTTGGATGCCCTGGTCAACCTGTTCGTCGACGACGTGGATTGTGGACGCTGGGGCAAAGGGCGCGAGGCGCTGAGGACGTTCTATGGCTCGGATTCGATCCTGCAGGCGTTCTACCGTTGCGTGCACCAGATTTGCGGCCAGACGATCGATTTTCAGGACCCGGACCATGCGACCGGAACCGTGTATTGCCGGGCGGAGCATGAAGACGGCGAGCACTGGGTGGTCATGGCGATCTGTTATTTCGATAGCTATGTTCGCCGCGACGGCCAATGGTTTTTCGAGCGCCGTGACGAGCGCCACTGGTACTCGACGGACTGGCAACAGCGACCGGGCGTACCGCAGTGGCAACACTGGCCGGGAAAATTCACTGAGCCGCGTTACCAGCCACGACTGCCGGACAGCTTCCCGCACTGGGAAGGCTTCTGGTCCCGCAGTTCGACCCAGATGCGCCAGCGCCTGACGCGCCAGCCGTGAATTTTACTCAGGAGGCTTTCATGTCCCACCTAATCGCGCCGCTGTTCGAGCCTTTGCAGATCGGCTCCTTGCACGTGAAGAACCGCATTGTCATGGCGCCCATGACCCGTAATTTTTGCCCCGACGGTGTGCCGGGGGATAACGTGGCCGCCTATTACCGACGGCGGGCGGAAGGCGAAACCGGTCTGATCATCACTGAAGGGGGCGGTATCGATCATCCCAGCGCGCTGGGGGAGGCGGGCATCGGCGAAAGCGACCTGCCGCATCTGTACGGCGAGGCCGCATTGGCCGGATGGCGCCGGGTGGTCGAGCAGGTACAGGGTGCCGGCGGCAAAATTTTTCCGCAGCTCTGGCATCAAGGGGTCATGCGGCTACAAGGTACCGGCCCGAATCCGAATGCACCTTCCTCTCGCCCGTCGGGAGTCTGGGGGCCGGCGGGCGGACTGACCTCGTCACCCGACGATTATGTCACCGCGCAAAGCGTACCCACGGTGCCTATGACTGACTCGCAAATCGCCGATGTCATTGCTGCCTACGCCCGCAGTGCCGGCCATGCCAAAGCGCTCGGATTCGACGGTATCGCCATCCACGGCGCCCATGGCTACCTGATAGACACCTTTCTCTGGGAAGTGACCAACCGCCGTACTGACCGATGGGGCGGCGATCGAGGCGCCCGCAGTCGTTTTGCCGTCGAGGTCGTCAAGGCCATTCGCGCCGCCGTCGGACCGCAAATGCCAATCCTGTTTCGTTTCTCTCAATGGAAACAGCAGGACTTCAAGGCGCGCCTGGCCATGACGCCCGTTGAGCTGCAAGAGATTCTCTTGCCCATCGCAGAGGCCGGGGTCGATGTGTTCGATGCCAGCGTGCGCTATTTCGACCGTGCCGAATTCCCTGAGGTCGGGGGCGTCGACGCAGGACTCAACCTGGCAGGTTGGGCGAAAAAACTCACCGGTCGCATGACCATGACGGTCGGCGGTGTCGGGCTGAACAACGGCATGTACGACAGCCGCAAACAGGGCAAGGCGCAGGCGTCCGACAACTTTGAGTTGCTGATGAAGCGCTTCGGGCGCGGCGAGTTCGACCTGGTGGGAGTGGGACGCTCGCTGCTCCAGGACCCAAAGTGGGCTTACAAGGCCCGGGTTGGACAAGCCTTTGAACCCTTCTCCAATGAGTCCTTGAGCGTTCTGACCTGAGCCGTAGCCCAGGCGGCTGACGCCCGTTTCCATGATCCGATCCAACACAACGAGTGACGTAATGACTGCGAAAGAAAACCTGGAGGCGTTGGTCCGACCGACCCATGAAGAAGCCGAGGCGGCAGTACGTACATTGATCCGCTGGGCCGGGGATGACCCAGGCCGTGAAGGGCTGCTCGACACCCCCCGTCGAGTGGTCAAATCCTATGCTGAGTTTTTCGCCGGTTACAAGGACGATCCGCGGGAGATCCTGTCGCGTACCTTCGAGGAAGTGGAAGGGTACGACGAGATGATCGTCCTCACCGACATTCGCTTCGAGAGCCACTGCGAACACCACATGGTGCCGATTATCGGTAAGGTTCATGTGGCTTATCTGCCGGACAAACGGGTGGTCGGTATTTCCAAGCTGGCCCGGCTGGTGGAGGTCTACGCCAAGCGACTGCAGATCCAGGAAAAGATGACCGTGCAAATCGCCGATACCCTCAGTGAAGTCTTGCAGCCGCTGGGCGTCGCGGTGGTCATCGAGGCGTCCCACCAGTGCATGACGACGCGTGGCGTACATAAGGCCGGGGTGTCGATGATCACCAGCCGGATGGTTGGCGCCTTCCGGGATGACGGCGTCACACGTCGTGAATTGCTATCGATCATCGGGCTGGCCGCGCATCCGCGGTTTGCCAACAGTTGAGCCGGAGTGCGCGATGTCAGTTTCTGCGTTGAGTGGCAAGGCGTTCCTGGTGACCGGGGGAGCGAAGCGAATTGGCGCGGCCATCGTGCGGGCGCTGCATGGTGCCGGGGCCTCGATCATTTTGCATTACCGCGACAGCGTTTCAGAGGCAACGGAACTGGCCCAGCGGCTATCCAGGGACCGCCCTGACTCGATCAGGCTGATCAGGGCCGATCTGCTCGACACCGGCGCGCTGGCGGCGTTGGTCGAGCAGGCTGCCGGGGCGTTCGGCCGCCTGGATGGCCTGGTCAACAACGCCTCGAGTTTTTACCCGACGCCCTTGGGGCGAATCGACCAGAACGCCTGGGACGATCTGGTCGGCAGTAATCTGAAGGCACCCCTGTTCCTGTCCCAGGCGGCCTGGCCACATCTGAAAGAAACGGGCGGAGCCATCATCAACATCGTCGACATAAATGCCGAGCGGCCGCTGGCAGGCTTTTCCACCTATTGCGCAGCCAAGGCAGGCCTCTTTTGCCTGACGCGCGCATTGGCCGTGGAAATGGGCCCTCAGGTACGGGTCAATGGCGTTTCGCCGGGGGCGATCGAATGGCCATCGGACCATCTGTTCGACGACTCGCTGAAGGAGCGCATGATCGGTGCGACGCCGCTCAAGCGCATCGGCGAGCCAACCGACATTGCCCGCACCGTGTTGTTCCTGTTGGCCGATGCACCCTACATCACTGGACAGATACTGGCGGTGGACGGAGGACGGTCGGCCCACCTCTGAACTCTCACCCTGGGATGGGCCGCTATCCTGACCCTCTCCAGCGCACCACATTTGATGTTGGTCCATGTCCTGCTGTGGTTCGACAATAGCGCCGCGACACCTACGGAGATAAGAAAATGAGTGATAAATGGCAAGCCGGTCACGAACTGATGGTCAAGATGATGGGGCCTGATTTCGCCAAGGCGATCGAGAACAGTGCATCGTCCGGAGCCTTTGCGTCCGATGTGGCACGCATGGCCATCGAGCACGCGTTCGGTAGCGTCTGGGCCCGCCCTGGCCTGGACTTGAAGCACCGTAGCGCTGTTGTGATAGGCACGCTGATCGCCCAGCACCAGCCCGATGAGCTGAAGAATCACCTGCGATTTGGGTTGAATAACGGCCTGACTGTGCTGGAAATTCAGGAGATCATCATCCAGACCTTACCTTATGTCGGCTTTCCGGCTGTCTCCAGCGCACTAGGCGCCACTATCGAGGTGCTGCGCGAGCGTGGGTTGGACGATGGTGTGAGCAAAGCCAGTGAGACCGGCCTGTTGTAAATGCTGATCCCGGGTACCCGCAATGGGTACCTGGTCTGTTGCCTTCTTCTACCATCCCGAAAAACTTCCAAACAGAACAGACCAGGCAGGCTTGACGTTGCGCGTTCCAGTGAATCGGTAGGTCAGCAAAGTTTTTCGCCAGACGGCTGCCTCATCCGGAATCGACCACGGCCGGCCCCGGACGATCCATCGTCAGTGTTGTGTACGACGGGCGAGGCCTTCCGGGGTATGAAACGCCGTGTCTACCTGATCCACGTCGACATGATTGCCCTTGGTCGAAATAGAGGAGTGGTAGTAAACGCCGGTATTGAATATGAAGCTGCCCGCCGGAGTGCGCTCCGTTACGGGCAGTGGCTATGGCGGGTCGAGAATGAGTCTTCAGGTCTGCGAGGCCGGCAGCCGAATGACGAGACCATCCAGTTCCGGCGTCATGCAGATCTGGCAAGTGAGTCGGCTCTGGTCGGTAACCTCGATCGCACAACTGAGCATGTCGACCTCGTAGGACGCGGCTGGCGGCATATGCTCGCTCCAGTTTTCGTCCACGTAGCCATGACACGTGGCGCAGCTGCAACTGCCCCCGCAATCGCCGAGAATGCCATGGACCTGGTTGTTCACGGCCACCTGCATGACCGACTGTCCCACCTCGGCTTGTACGATTTGCTCAATTCCATCGGGCTGTATAAAGATGACTTTCGGCATGTTCCATCTCGGATGAGGTTTCAGGTCGGCGGGAGCAAACTTTTCAGCGGTACGCTGTCGTCTGCCAGTTGTTCCGGAGCGACCAACAGGCGCTCGGCAATAATGCGTTTGGCGAGCATGAACTCCGGAGCTCGATTCACCGTGTCTGCGGCGATGGTCAAACCATTCTTCAGGTAGAAAGCGCTGAATGAATCGGTATCCGGCGAGCCGCGCAGAATCAGTTGGTCATAGCCTTGGGACAGGCCGACCATTTTCAGTTTCAGCTCGTACTGATCGGACCAGAACCAAGGGATCACATGGTAGGGCTTGAGTTGTCCGCAGATGGCAGCCGCCGCCGTACGGGCCTGCTCCAGGGCGTTGGGCACCGATTCAAGCCGCAACCTGCGACCCAGCCGGTCGTTGGGGTGATTGGTACAATCGCCGGCGGCGTAAATGTCCGGGTCGCCGGTTTGCGCGTACTCATTCACCAGGATCCCATTGTCTACCGCCAGGCCCGCTGCTTCCGCCAGTTCCGTGTTAGGGATCAAGCCGATCCCGACCACCACCACATCGGCGGGAATGCGGGTGCCATCGGCACAGAGCACCGCTGAAACAGCATCCCCTGAAGGATCCATTTCAAGGTCGCTGACCACCACGCCCGTGCGGATATCGACGCCGGCCTCGCGGTGCTTGCGCTCATAGAACGCCGACAATTCGGGCGCGGTCACTCGCGCCAGTACACGAGGGAAGGCTTCCAGTACGGTGACTTGCAGGCCGAGTTTGATTGCCACGGCCGCCACTTCCAGGCCGATGTACCCGCCTCCGACAATGACCAGGCGCATCCGGGAATCGAACTGGCGACGCATGGCGTCCACATCCCCCATCGTGCGCAGGTAGTGAAAGTTGCCTGCCTGTGCGGCCCGTTCGGTATTGGGCACTGAAAGGGGGCGCGGGCGCCCGCCGGTCGTCAGGGCGAGTTTGTCGTAGCCAATGGTTCTGCCATCGGACAAATGCGCCAGTTTCGCCTGTCGATCGATTCGCAGCACGCGCGTCCCGGTGATGACCTGGATACCGGCTTTTGCGTACGCCTCGGGAGACTTGATCAATAGGCTTGCGGCCGTGCAGAGGCCCGAAAGATAGTCTTTCGACAGCGGGGGACGATGGTAGGGCAGGCTCGGTTCGTCGCCTATGAGAATGATTCCTCCGGTCCAGCCATGGTCGCGCAAACGGGTGACAAGCTCACCGGCAGCATGGCCCGCACCGATCACCACAGCGGTAGGCATCAGGTTTACTGTCATCGATCATCCGGCCCATTGAGACAATATGAAAAGAAGGCTTCGGCGTGGTCATTATGATAATAATTGAACGCCGTTCCATATACTGAATATACTTCCGCGCCAATGTCAACCCGCACGGGACACTGGATGATCAAAGTTGTGCTCAGTCCGGATCTCGGGCCAGTTCCTCATCGATCTGCATCGTCCTTTTTGAAAGTTAACCCTTCGCCAACGCCATTTCCTGCGACCAGTCGCCCAACGATTCGTGCAAGGCCACTGCCAATCCGGGGGCGTCGGCCAAGGAAATCGAGTCCTCTGCGCGCCGGCTTACCTGACGCGCAGCTTTGCCTGGAAGCCGGCCGAGATCGGGCAGTGGCTGGGTGTGGTAGGGAGTGCCAGCGGTTTCATCGGCGCGTTGTTGGCCGGGCGACGGGTGGATCGCTGCTACGCATGGGGGCAACACGATGCGCGTATCCTGCTGGGTATTGGCTTGGGCCCGACGCTGGTGGCGGCGTTCACTGATTTCATTTTGCAGGACGACGCCAAGCTGGGTTATTCCCTGGCGTTGTTGTTCGCCGTTGCGTGTCCCGTCGCGAGCATCATCCTGCTGCTGGGCACGGGGTCGATGCGGCGGGCGCTTGACGAGGCGAGGTGAACGCGCGGCGGCGCGACGATTTCGCGGTCCGCCGGGTAGTGCTCGAGCAGAAAGTCGATGAAGGCATGCACTTTGCGTGAGTCCCGGCGCCCTTGCGGGTAGAGGATTTCCATGCGGGGCGCGCGTAACGTCCATTTTTCCAGGACTTGTTGCAAGTGCCCCGCGCGCAACATGTCCCCCAGATGAAACTCCATTCCCTGGACAATTCCCAGGCCGTTCAGTGCTGCTTCGATACGCGTGTTGCCCTGGGTGATTGACAGTCCTCCACTGATTTGCAGGTGGATCTGTGAACCGTCCTGCTCGAAAACCCAGGGCAGCAGTTTTCCGGTTCGCTCCACCAGGTAGTTGATGCACTCATGCCCGTGTAGGTCCTCTGGTGTCAAAGGCATGTCTCGGTTCTTGAGGTAATGGGGTGAAGCGACGGTCAGCAGCGCCGAATAGCCGAGTGGCCGGGCGATCATTCCTGAGTCACGCAGTGGACCGAGGCGAATCATCACGTCGTATTGGTTCTCCACCGATTCGCTGATTTGCTCCGAGTCGGAAAAATGCAGCCGGATGTCCGGATAACGCCGCCGAAACTTTGGCAGCAACGGCATGATCAGGTATTGGGCAATGGTGCTGGGAACGTCCAGATGCAAGCGCCCACATGGCAGGCCTCCATCACCGTTGAGCAGCGACTCCATGGCCGCAATATCGTCACGAATCTGCCGGCAATGCGCGTGATACAGCAAGCCTTCGTCCGTCAAGTTGAGCCGGCGGGTGGTGCGGTTCAACAGGCGCACGCCCAGTTCGCCTTCCAGGTTGCTCAGGTGCGTGGACACCATCGAGGGAGACAGGCTCAAGGCGGCCGCGGCGGCGCTCAGACTTCTCCGTTCCACGACGGCCAGAAACACCTCCATGCTGCGCAGCTTATCCATCGCGTCATCCGCCATTGATCAATGTCATTGAAAGATTAATTCAATTTAGCCGGGTTTATCCAGCAACAAACCTCACTTAAATTTATGTATGTGCACGTCGTTCTGTTTTCTTGAGGGCTGACTGAACGAAGATCCACTGCCAAGCTGCGTGTCGCGGTCTTGATAGAACAACAATAATGACTGGTAAGGGCTCCTTCGATGGGTACATATCTGAACATGTTTCGTCTGGATGACAAGGTTGCGGTAGTGACGGGTGCTGCTTCCGGCATTGGTCAGGGTATCGCTGAGCTGTTCGCCAGCATCGGTGCGCAAGTCATTGTGGCGGATATCGATCTTCAGGCGGCCCTGGCTGTTGCCAAAGGCATCGAGGAGCAGGGTGGCAAGGCCTGTGCGATGCAAGTCGATGTGTCGGACGAGTCCAAGGTGATTCAGGCGTTCGAGCAGATCGTTGCCCAATTCGGTGGACTCGACATATTGGTCAACAATGCGGCGATTTTCCCCAAGCGGCCGTTCCTGGAAGTGGAGACCGAGTTCTGGGACAAGCTGCAATCGGTCAATCTGCGCGGTACTTTCCTGTGCCTGCGCGAAGCGATCAAGCATATGAAAGTCTTCGGTGGAGGATCGATCGTCAACATATCTTCCGTGTCCTCGATGCAGGCGGTGGTCTATCACAATGCGGCCTACAACGCCTCCAAGGCCGGCGTTAACGCGTTGACGCGCACCACGGCGCTGGAGTTCGCGACCGACGGCATACGGGTCAATGCGGTGTTGCCTGGTGGCGTCCCGACGGCAGGCGCCAAGGCTGCTTCATCAGCGATCGAAATCAAGGGACCGATGCTCGGGCAGGGAAGGATCCCATTAGGCGGGATGGGTGAGCCACTAGACATTGCCAACGCTGTGCTGTTCTTCGCAAGCCCCGCATCGCGCTACATCACCGGTCAACTGTTGGCCGTGGACGGAGGATTCCTGGTCAGTTAGAAGGTGAACGCTTTGTCAGCGTGCAGTGATTCACTGCGTTCGCATGTGCCTGGGTTTTTATAGGCAGCCCCCCTTGCTCCCTTGTCGGCTCGAGATTATATTGAACGCCATTCCATTATGTGAATGGTATTTCAAGATGATCGGGGGTGGAGGAGTCGGGGCTGTTGGTGGGTCCTGGTCCGGTTGTTCAGGCGCCCCATTCGTACATGACGAATAGGCGGAGAAAATAACAATGAATGCCAACTTCAGTATCGAAGACTTTGAAGATCCAGCCTTCGACCCCTTCATGGAGGATGGCTTGGTCTTCGGCGATCATCTTGATCCCTATGAAAAAATCGCCCGGATGCGCCAGCAGGGGGCCGTTCACAAGATCGAGTACCGGCAGTTGATGGGGCTCTATCCCGACATCACCATGCCCGCCGATGCCCAGCATTATTGTGTTTTCGGTTACGACGAAGTCGCACAGGTATTGGGTGACCCGGCAACCTTCGGTAATCACGCCTACAAATACAACATCGGCATCAGTTTTGGTAACAGCATCTCGACGATGGATGCCCCGGAGCACCCACGGTTTCGTCGGATCTTCCAGAAAGCGTTCCTGCCTCAGACCGTTGCGGCCTGGGGCGAGAGTCTGGTCGATCCGGTGGTGCACGAGTTGATGGATAAGTTCGTGGCCCGGGGCGAAGCCGACCTGGTGCAGGAGTTCACGCTGCACTATCCCTTTCATATCATCTATCGTCAGTTGGCGCTGCCGCCTGAAGACGTTGAGGTCTTCCACAAGCTGGCCATTGCGCAAACAGTGGTTTCCGTCGATATCGAGCATGGCACCGAGGCCTCTCGCAAGCTCGGCGCCTATTTCACCCGGTTGGTGGCCCAACGTCGCGAGAATCCGGGTGACGACCTTATCAGCTCCCTGGCCCTGGCCGAGGTGGATGGGGAGCGGCTGCCTGAGAACATCCTGATTTCCTTTCTACGGCAGTTGGTCAATGCTGCTGGCGACACGACCTATCGGGCGACCAGCGTGCTGCTGACAGGACTGTTGAACAACCCTGAGCAACTTGAAGCGATTCGCCTGGATCGCTCGTTGATTCCCCAGGCCATCGAAGAGGCGCTGCGCTGGGATGGCCCGGTGTTGATGCAGAGTCGGTTTGCCCGTCAAGACGTGACGCTGGGCGGGGTGGATATCGCCGCGGGTTCATTCATCGACGTGGTGGCCGGCTCGGCGAACCGTGATGAACGCAAGTTCCCCGATCCAGACACTTTCAATATCTTCCGCAAGCCGCAGCACCGGCATTTCGCGTTCGCGTTCGGCCCCCATGTGTGCATCGGTCAACACTTGGCCAGGGTCGAGATGACCCGGGCACTTACGGCGATTCTCGATGGGATGCCAAACCTGCGCCTTGACCCCGACAAACCGGCCCCACAGGTGCGCGGCACGATGATGCGGGTTCCGCATTCGATCCACGTGAAATTCGGCTGATCCGCCTGGCCATTGGTTTCCAGCTTCTACGGTGCGATTGCGCCGAAAGTTCTAGAAGAGTGACGTGAATGAAGTCTTTCGATTACATCGTCGTGGGCGCCGGCTCAGCTGGCTGTGTGCTTGCCAATCGCCTTTCCGAAAGCCCCGACACCAGCGTGTTGCTGATCGAGGCAGGGCCTGCCGACAGTAACCCGCTCATCCACATGCCCAAGGGGTTCGGCAAGCTGCTCAGCGATCCCAGGCACGCCTGGTTCGTGCCGGTCACTCCCGAAGAGGGCTCCGGAAGAACCCGCGAAATCTGGACGCGAGGCAAGATGCTGGGTGGCTCGAGCTCCATCAACGGTATGGTCTACATGCGCGGCCATCCACAGGACTATGACGATTGGGAGGCCAATGGGGCCAGTGGCTGGGGTTGGTCGACGATGGCCAAGGCCTTTCGCAGTATCGAAAACCATGCCTTGGGTGAAAGTGAACTTCGCGGCGGCCACGGCCCCTTGAAAATAACGACTTACCGCGACAGAAGTGCTTTGGGGGAGAGCGTCATTGCTGCATGCGAATCGCTCGGAATGCCACGTAAGGAAGACATCAACGAACTTGAGCATGAGGGCGTTGCGTACCTCAGCTATACCCTGGCCGGCGGTGTCCGGCAAAGTGCCGCCAAGGCCTTTCTTGGCCCGGTGCTCACCCGCGGCAACCTGACCGTAGTGACAGATACGCAAGTCGAGCGCGTGCTGTTCGAGGGCACGCGCGCAGTGGGCGTGCAGTGTACGAAAGCCGGGCAAGCCGTGCGCTATGAGGCCCGGCACGAAGTGATCCTGAGCGCTGGCGCGCTGGAGTCGCCTCGGCTGTTGCAGTTGTCTGGCATCGGTGATCGAGCGCATCTCGAGGGACTCGGCATCGACGTCATCGCCCATAGCCCGAATGTGGGCCGCAATATGCGCGAGCATTTACTGAGTTTTCTTCAGGTGCGATTGCGTCATCGGCGCGATAGCCAGAACCGTGCCTTCTCTGGCTGGCGCCTGATCAAGAACACCTTGCAGTATTTCCTGACCAAGACGGGCGTCATGGCCTCGGGCTCCTATCCGGTGGGAGGTTTTTTCAGGAGCCGGCGAGGGCTTGAGCGGCCTGACGCGCAGTTGATGATGGCGCCGTTTTCGCTGGATTTTTCTTCCGCCAACTACGGCTTCGAGTCTTTTCCGGGTATGCAGCTGTTCGCCTATCCGTTGCGTCCGCGAAGCCTGGGCAGTGTGCAGATCACCTCGGCAGACCCTGCGGCGCCGGCGCAGGTCATTACCAACTACCTGGCCGATCCTTATGACCAGGAGGTCTCGGTCGCGGCGTTCAGGTTCATGCGCAAGGTAGTGCAAAGTGCGGCCATGAGTCATCTGGTGCTCGAAGAGACGCACCCGGGGCCAAGGGTGCAGACCGATCAGGAAATCATTTCGCAGTTTCGTCGTCACGGACAGTCCGGGTTTCATGCGTGCTCCACCTGCGCCATGGGCGCAGACGAAAATGCTGTGCTCGACCCGCAGTTGCGGGTCCGGGGTGTTCGAGGTCTTCGAGTGATGGACCTCTCGGTGATTCCAGGCATGGTTTCAGGTAACACCAATGGGCCGATGATGGCCATGGCCTGGCACGCTGCCGAGCTTATTCTGGAAAACCGGCCATGAGCCGTTCTGCGTTTTCGGATGAGGCGTTGCGCTCCACTGCAGGCCTCGCCCGATGCCACCGCCGTACAAGAGGAGGGGAAGATGAATAAGGCGATTGACCTGCAGGCTCAAGCGATCGTGCAAAAGGCGCTGGACCATGCGACTGGTGAGGGTGGGGAAATCGGTCTGCAAGTGGCGGCGTACCTCGACGGCAAGCTGGTGATCGACGCCTGGAGCGGGGTTGTCGATCCGGCGGATCCGCGCCCGGTGGATGGCGATACGTTATTCAACGTGTATTCGGTCACCAAGGCGGTTGCCGCCACCGCGTTGCATATTCTCGCGGATCGCGGGCAGATCGATTATGAGGCGCCGGTCAGTCGTTACTGGCCTGAATATGCGGCAAACGGTAAAGAGCGCACCACCGTGCGCGATGTCCTGACTCATCGCGCCTGTATTCCGCAGATGCCGGCCGACATGACCCCTGAGCGTCTGTGTGATTGGGCCTGGATGACCCAGGCCATTGCCGAGTTGGAGCCGCTCGCCGAGCCCGGCACCCGGACGCTGTACCTGTCTATGACGTTTGGCTGGATTGTCGGTGAGCTGGTACGTCGTGTGGACCTCAAGCACCGCTCATTGGGCCGGTTCGTTCGTGAGGAAATCGCTGAGCCCCTAGGTATCAGTGACCTTTGGATCGGTCTTCCCGACGCAGCCGTGTCGCGAGTGGCCAAACAGGTCAATGCAATGGTCCCGGTGCCTGCCGAGTATCTGCCGCCGCTGTTTCTGGCGTCGATGCCGGAGGCGGTAGCACTGGTACCTCCGGTGTTTGAGCGAGCGGATGTCCGGCGTGCGGAGGTGGCTGGGGTCGGGGGCATTTTCAATGCGCGATCCGAAGCGCGATTCTGGGCATTCCTGGCCAACGGCGGTGAGTTGGACGGTGTACGCCTGTTGTCCAGGGAGTTAGTCGCGACCTTCAATACACCTCGGGCCAACAGCCAGGAGCCGGATCCGGTGATGTTTGGATTCCCGATACCAATTACTGTCGGCGGTTTCTGGTTTGGCGGCGATTACCCGCCCGTGACCTGCGTCCAGAACCCCCACGCCATCTGCCACCCAGGGCAAGGTAATTCCATTGGTTGGGCTGACCCTGACTTGAACCTGGCGGTTGCTATCTGCCACAACAAACTGTTCAACCCGTCGACGCCTGAAGAAGATCCACTGTTACCCGTGGCCCAGGCAGTGCGTGAGGCGTTGGGGATAAGGAAACCATGAGTATCGACATCGAATATCTGAGAAGCTGGATCGGGCGCCAGGAATCGCTGCAGGACCAACTGACGCTCACGGCTATGACCGCCCTGGCCGCAACCCTGGATCACCAGGAGTGCGTCGCTCGTACCGGTGATCGGTTGCCTGAACTCTGGCACTGGCTGTATTTCCTGCCGGTGGCCCGGCAGTCGAAGATCGGCGCGGACGGTCATCCCCAGCGAGGCGGCTTCCTGCCGCCGATCGAGCTACCCAGCCGCATGTGGGCCGGTGGCCGACTGGACTTCATTCGCAGCCCTTGGGCAGGGGACAGGGTCGAGCGGAAGTCGACCATTCTCGATGTCAGCCACAAGAGCGGACGTAGCGGGGAGTTGGTCTTTGTCACGCTGCAACATGAAATACTGGATGACAATGGCCTGTTGATCCGCGAACAGCAGGACCTGGTGTATCGCAATAACTCGTCACCAGAGGCCGCTACGCCTGTGCCTGTTCCCCGATTTGCCGAACACACCCCCTTGTGGAAACGTGAAATCACTCCGGACCCGGTGCTGTTGTTCCGCTATTCGGCGCTGACCCTCAACGGGCATCGTATCCACTACGACCGCCAATATGCACAGAACGTCGAGGGCTATCCCGGCCTGGTCGTCCATGGCCCATTGATCGCGACGCTGCTGGTCGATCTGCTGCGCGAGCAGATGCCCGGTGCGGTGATCAGCCATTTCAGCTTCCGGGCGGTGCGTGCGCTGTACGACACCGCGCCTTTCCAAGTGTGTGGCGCGCCTGGCAAAGACGCTCGCGAGGTGTTTCTCTGGGCCGAGGGGCCCGATGGCGGCGTGTGCATGGAAGCCACCGCCACGCTGGCCTGACCCCGGGCCTTATCATTCATGATGTTTTCAAGGAGGGTTTCATGCGTTCTTATCTGTTTGTTCCCGGTAACCGGCCAGAACGCTTTGCCAAGGCGCTGGGGGCCGGTGCCGATGTGGTCATCATTGATCTGGAAGACGCCGTGGCTGAAGCCGACAAGGCCTCGGCTCGCCAGAATGTTGTCGCCGCCATCGCTTCGGGCGCCAGCGTATGCGTGCGGATCAACGCCTACGGTACGCCGTGGTTTGCGGCAGATCTGCAGATGCTCTCGACGGTCGAGGTACAGAGCGTGATGTTGCCAAAAGCCGAATCAGCCGAAGCGCTGCAGGCGCTGCGCGGAGCGACCCAGGCGCCGGTGATCGCGTTGATCGAAACGGCACTGGGGGTCTATCAGGCACTGGAGGTTGCGCGGCAACCCGGGGTGCAGCGCATTGCGTTCGGTTCGGTGGATTACCAACTCGACATCAACAGCGATGGCAGCGATGAGGCCTTGCTGTATGCACGCTCGCAAATCGTCGTGGCATCCCGTGTCGCGGGCATTGAGGCACCGATTGATGGCGTCAGCGTCGCGCTTGATGACGAGCAGGCGCTGCGCAATGAATCCACCAAGGGCAAGTCCTTGGGCTTCGCTGGAAAACTGTGCATCCATCCTCGGCAGGTGTCGTTGGTCAACCAACTGTTCGCTCCGTCCGAGCGCGAGATCGCCTGGGCCAGGGAGGTGGTGCAGGCGTTCGCGCAATCGAGCAACGGCGCCGTTTCGGTCGGGGGGGAGATGGTGGACCTGCCGGTATTGCTTAAGGCCAGGAAAGTTCTCTTGCAGGTTGCGTCGGTCTAAAGAAGCAAAAAATGCCCCAGACAACCGGTATCGCGGACAACTCTCCTTTTGTGGGAGCCTGCTCGCGATAGCGATGGGTCAACGTGCATCAAGGCTGCTGTACTGATGCTTCGCGACCAGACTCCCACAGGGGATCGGCGTTCACTCTCGATCAACGCCGGTCCCGACGCGTCGAGTCAGCTTTTGTCAAAGGATGCCCGACGCTTCGGACGCCACGCTGACGAGCAGCTCACGCAGTTCATTGAGCTTGTGCTGCATCCGTTCGGCGGGAGCAGCGATCACCAAGGCGGCGGCCACTGAGCCATCGGTGTGATAGACCGGTACCGCAATGCCGGCGGCACCCTCTGACAGTTCACTGATGCTGATGGACACGCCACTCTCACGGATGTCCTTGAGTTGTTTCTTCAGCGTGGCTTTGTCCGTCACGGTACGCCAGGTCATGGCCTTGAGCTTGGCGGTCTTGAGGTAGGTTTCCTGTGTACGTTCATCCTGGAACGCCAGGAGCAGGCGTCCTGGTGCAGTGCAATGCAACGGCCTTGGCGCGCCAAGCGGAGAGACATAGCGAACCGGATTCTGCGAGTCGATGCCATCGATGTGAGTGACCATCTGCGTGTCCATGTCGATGACCGACAGGTATACGCTTTCACCGGACTTTACCGCCAGATCCTCCAGGAATGGACGCATGAGCTTGGGGAAGTTGCGCGTCGCGAGAATATCGCCCGCCAGACGGTAGATGTACGGACCGAGACGATAGCGATTGCCGCCATGGCTCAGGTATCCCTCGGCGACCAGCGGTCGGAGCAAGGTCAGCAGGCTGCTTTTAGGCGACTCAAGCGTACTGCTCAGCTCGGCAAGTGACAGGCCATCAACCGACTTGGACAAGGTTTCAAACAGGCCCAGGATGCGCGTGACAGAGCGCGGGCCCATCGAAGGTTGGGATTCAGCTATTTCATCCACATCGTTTTCCCTATTCATAATTATCAAACTCGACCGCTTTGGGATGATCGTGGTATCCAGGGCGGTGCTCTTCGTTCGCCCGTGCATCATACCAAATGCCGTTTATAAACCCCACTGGTCTGCGACCTCTGCGTAATATAGGCGCTTTAGGCGTTTCACGGACCGGACTGTCTATTTATAGACGGACTTCGATCACTCTATAAAAGTTTCCTGTGTTTCAATGTGCTTGCGCGTTTGCATATTTGAATGCTGTTCAGTAATCTCTCCTGACGTTCTCTTGGAGCCTGATGGCCCGAGCCTTTGGCAGGGTCGGGCAGGGGCGTTAGCGATGGACACCGACAATAGAGGAGGCGGGCATGGCAGGTATGGTTGAAGGTAAGGTGGTAGTAGTCACCGGGGCCGGTGGGGGTATTGGTCGAGAGGTCGCGCTGTTGATGGCGCAGCACGGTGCAAAGGTCGTGGTCAATGACGTCGGCGCTTCAGTGAGCGGCGAAGGTCAGGATGTCGGGCCTGCTCAGAAAGTCGTGGACGAGATCAAGGCCAGCGGTGGCCAGGCCGTGGCGAACACCGACAGTGTTTCCGATCCGGGCTCTGCCGCTCGTCTTATTGAGCAGGCTGTCCAGACCTTCGGCCAGATCGACGTGGTGGTCAACAACGCCGGCATCCTGCGGGACCGGTTCTTTCACAAGATGACCGCCGAGGAGTTCGATGCCGTGCTCAAGGTGCACCTGTACGGCAGTTTCTACGTCAGCCGTGCCGCCGCAAATCATTTCAAGGAGCAGGAGTCTGGGTGCTTCGTGCACATGACCTCCACCTCCGGTCTGATCGGCAACCTGGGCCAGGCCAACTACAACGCCGCCAAGCTCGGAATCATGGCACTCTCCAAATCCATCGCGCTGGACATGGAGAGATTCAACGTGCGTTCCAACTGCGTGGCGCCATTCGCCTATAGCCGCATGATCGGCGCCATTCCCACCGATACCCCGGAACAACAGGCTCGCGTCGAAAAAATCAAGCAGATGACCCCGGCGAAAATCGCGCCGATCTGCGTTTATCTGGCCAGCGACCAGGCCGATGAGGTCAACGCTCAGGTCTTCGCCGTGCGCAACAACGAAATTTTCCTGATGAGCCAGCCTCGGCCGATCCGCTCGGTGCAACGTTCCGAAGGTTGGACTCCGCAGAGCCTGGCCGAACATGGCATGCCTGCACTCAAGGGCTCTTTCGTTCCGGTCGAACGCTCAGGCGATGTGTTTACCTGGGATCCGGTGTAAGCCCGTGAAAACGTCATAGGACGGCCTGGACAGTAGAGCGCCGCACACTCGAACCCGCAGTAAAACAATAACAATTGCCCCGGCCTCTTTGGGCCGGCGGTGGAGGGAAGCACCGTGACCTACCCTGAAACCTGGATCGTTCCCGATCACGTACCGCCAGAACGGGTTGTCGATTTTGATTTTATGCATCCTCCGGGCGGCGAAAGCGATGTGCATGCGGCCTGGAAAACCCTGCACGAGGGACCGGATATCGTCTGGTCGCCTTATAACGGCGGGCATTGGATCGCTACGCGGGCCGACGACATCGAGGTCATCCAGAAGGACGGTGCACGATTTTCCCATCGGCACGTCAATGTTCCGCCATCGCCCATGGTGACGCTGGTGCCTTTGGAACTGGACGCGCCGGAGCACACCGCTTACCGCAGTCTGATCACGCCCGCATTCTTGCCCCAGGCCATTGCTTCGATGGAAGCTGACGTCAGGACGCTGACCATTGAGTTGATCGAAGGCTTCGTGGCCCGCGGCGAGTGCGAGTTCGTCAATGACTTCGCCAAGTTGCTGCCGATCCTGATCTTCCTGCGCCTGGTGGATTTACCCAGCGAAGATCGACTCGAACTCCTGGACATGGCTGAAATGGCGGTGCGGGGCGATGCGGACGAACGGACGCAATCGCAGCACCTGCTTCAGGCTTACCTGGGCAAATGGATTCAGGCGCGCACGGCAAATCCCGGCTCAGACTTGATCAGCCTGATTGTCAACGCCCAGATCGATGGCCAGCCGATCAGGCCAGAACGCATGTTCGGAATGCTGATCGTGGTGTTGTTCGGTGGACTGGACACGGTGGCGGCCATGATGAGTTTCATTTGCCGGTTTCTGGCCGAGAACCCGGAGAAGCGACAGCAACTGATCGACGATCCCCAACTGATTCTCAGCGCAGTGGACGAGTTGATCCGGCGTCACGGCGTCACAAATACGGCCCGGATTGTCACCAGTGATTTTGAATTCAACGGCGTTGCGCTCAAGCAGGGCGACCAGGTCCAGGTGCCCAGTGCGCTGTTCGGTCTGGATGAGCGACGGTTTGCCGACCCGATGACCGTCGACTTGACCCGCAAGCCGGTGGTCCATGCCAACTTTGGCAATGGTCCGCACCGCTGCCCGGGTTCATTCCTGGCCCGGACCGAGATCAAGGTGTTCCTTCAGGAATGGCTCAAGCGCATCCCCGACTTCCGAATCAAGCCGGGGGAAACACCCCGGACCGCTTCCGGAATGGTCAATGGCATGTTGCACCTTCCTCTGGTGTGGAACCTCAAATAGGGCGTTGAGATGAAACAGTGGCAATGTTTTTTCTGTGGTTTTTTTTATGACGAGGCGCTGGGGTTGCCTGATGAAGGCGTCGCGCCGGGAACGCGTTGGGAAGATATTCCAGAGGATTGGATGTGCCCGGAATGTGGCGCCGCCAAAACTGACTTTATGATGATCGAAGTCTGATCGATCCGTTGAAGCGAAAAAAAACAACAAGCGACCGCCGGCCAATGAATCCGGCAGAGGACTCTCCGATGGATTTTGCAAGCTACGAGGCGCTCAAGCTGGAGTGCGATGACAAGGGCATTCTGACCATTACTTTCAACCGCCCCGATACCCTCAACGCGATCGATGAGCACATCGATACCGAGCTGGCCAGAGTTTTCACCGAGGCCAGCCACGACCCGCGCGTAAGGGTGATGATCTTGACCGGTGCCGGTCGCGCCTTCAGTGCTGGCGGTGACATTGAGGAAATGCAACTCGTCATCGACGAGCCACAGCGTTTTATCGATGGCGCGCGACGCGGAAAACAGGTGCTTTTTTCCATGCTCGATTGCCCGAAGCCGATCATCGCCAAGATCAATGGTCATGCGATTGGCCTGGGTGCGACGCTGGCTCTGTTCTGTGATCTGAGCTATGCAACCCTGGAGGCCAAGATCGGTGACCCGCATGTTGCAGTGGGTTTCGTCGCCGGCGACGGTGGGGCTGCAATCTGGCCACAACTGGTCGGGTACGCCAAGGCCAAAGAATATCTGCTCACTGGAGATCTGCTGACCGGCGAGCAGGCGGAAAAGATCGGGTTGATCAATTACGCCGTTCCGGCCGGCGAGCTGGATGAGAGAGTGCAAGCGATGGCGCTGCGCCTGGCCACAGGGGCTTCCAAGGCGATCGAATGGACCAAGCTTTCGATCAACATCAGTCTCAAGCATATCGTGCATTCGGTAATCGATGCTTCATTGGCCTACGAGGCACTGTCCAATCAAACCGAAGACCATCAGGAAGCCGTCAACGCCTTTCGCGAAAAGCGCAAGCCGGTTTTCAAGGGGCGTTGACAGGCTATCAATTGAAGGGGCAAAGCATGAGCAAAACAGCAGTTATCACCGGTGGTTTTGGCAGTCTGGGCGTCGCGGTAGGCCAGGCTTTCGTCCAGGCAGGTTGGCAGGTCGCACTGGTCGACCGGGCGCCGAGTGCCTCGCCGGCATTGGTCAAGGCGTTCGATGGTCAATTGTTGCTGGGCGACGTCGACCTGGCGGATCTTACGGCGGCGGGCAACGCCTTGAATGACGTAGGCAGGCGTTTCGGCACCGTTGACGCACTGATCAACGTTGCGGGCGGGTTCCGCTGGGAAACCCTGGAAGAGGGTGATCTGGCGACCTGGGACTTGCTGTACCAGATGAACCTGCGTACGGCAGCGACCGCCTGCAAAGCAGCCCTCGGGCACCTCAAAGCCAGCCCGGCTGGGCGTATCATCAATATTTCCGCCGGTGCCGCCCATAAGGCTGCCATGGGCATGGGGGCGTATGCGGCCTCCAAGGCTGGCGTCATGCGTCTGACCGAAGCCTTGGCGGATGAGCTCAAGGATCACGGCGTCACGGTCAATGCGGTACTGCCGTCGATTATCGACACCGCGCAAAACCGTGCGGACATGGCCGACGCCGACTTCACGCGTTGGGTCCGGCCATTGCAAATCGCCGAGGTGATTCTGTTCCTGGCGTCCGACGCCGCCGCGGCCGTGACGGGCGCCTCGATTGCGGTCAACGGACGCGTCTGATCGGCGTCTTGCGCCGGCGTTGTGGATGCGCCGGCGACGGCGCGTTCTTGCTCATGACATGCTTCAAACCCTCTCGCAGCTTTATTGAACCTGAAGCTGCGAAAGGGGGGCTGAATCAACCCTGTTGTGCATTGGCAATCATTCGCGACCAGTCGTGAGTACGTTGCCAAAGCACCTGTCGAGTCGAAGCAAAGTTATGCATGTGGGCCATGCGGGGTACAACGAACACGCTGACATCCTCAGACGTTGGAAACGCGGTAGGCTCTGCGTGGGGATTGGGTACCGTATCTCGCTCGCCGGATACCACCAATACCGGGACACGAACCGCGTGAGCCTCTGCTGAAACGACACCGGGCCCCATCATCAACGTCGCGCAAGGAGGAATCGTTGCGCTCCCCCAAGGCGGCGGATTCGTTCGAATTGGATAACCGCCTGCCATATCCGCATCGAGAATGTCCCTGGGGACATCTTCCCAGTGAAAGGGATAGACATAATCGGCTATGGACCGACTGGATTCTTCTACGGAAAGGGTCTCCAGCCTGGTGTCTCTTGGGGCAAAGCGAGCTTCAATTGCCCGCTGGCGATCCTCAGCCGTGCGCTGCGGCATCACGGTATGAATGGCGCTGTATCCCATAGGCACAATGGCATCGAAAACGGCGTGCTGCCCCTGGGTGAGGATAGTGACGCAGCCACCCATGGATTGCCCGATACCGATGACGGTGGGATTTTCCACGGCGGGGAACAGGGGAGCGATTGTTCCGTTTTTTATACGCCCGACCAGCTCGGTTACCGTGGCCGCATAGGCGGCGGCCAGCACTTCGAAGGTGATCAGTGTTGGATCCGGGACACTGCTTTCGCCCACGCCCAGATGGTCGCAAGAGATGAAAACCGTACCCCTTTGACGATGGTATTGCGCCTCGCTGTAATGTTCATGCCCTGGCAGTTGCAGATCGTAGTAGTGCCTTGTATAGCCACCTCCAGGTACCGCAAATATCACTGTCGGGCAATCGGGCAGGTTTGCGGGGTCAGGTAGGTAGACCGAGCAGGCCAGATGCAGCGCCCCGGGAATTGAAACCTTATCGGTTATGTCGACGTTGATATTGATGGGCAGTGACATAGGGGTTATTTCCTTTTTGTTGGGCAGGATCATTGCTGCTGGAGGCGCTGGTAGCCGAAAGGTGAAGTGAGTAAAAATGAACGATGTTCAGAATAGTGTACTGGTGGCTCTGATTCAAGGATCGTTAGTCGACAAGCCAAAACAGCCCGGTAGGTGGATATTCAATGCGTGCGTGGGGACCACTCTTTCTACCGAGCAGAACGAAGGCCCCTCCGGCATGGCTGTACTTTTGCCGGTTGGTCCGTGCCGAGGTGGGTGTTGATCGAACAGGCCGTGCCACGTTCGCCTTCTAGGGGGGGATCGTGACTGTCGGTGGGTGGTGACGCTAATCGAGCTCGGCGCTCCCTGGGCTGAGCCAGAATGAGGTCATGGATCCGCTGGAAATCGCCGGTATAGATGGCAAGTAATCGCCGGTGAGACCGATCTTTGGTTGAACGCCTGATGCAACGGGTAGCGAGCTCAGCCGGTTAGGGCTGAGCTCGCGCGCGGCTAGCTGTTGCTACCGCGGATACTCATGCCGACGCCCTTGATGCGAATGAATTCCTCCAACCCAGCCTTGCCGCCCTCACGACCGAAGCCCGACAGACCGACCCCGCCAAATGGTGAGGCCGCGAGAAAGGCCGGAGTCGCTTGGTTGATGAACACAGTACCGGCATTCAAGCGGCGCACCATGCGCTGGGCGATGTTCAAATCGTTAGTCTGCACATAGGCGGCAAGCCCATATTCAGTGGCATTGGCCAGAGCCACAGCCTCTTCCTCGTCCCGAAAGCTAGACATGCACAGTACCGGACCAAACACCTCGGTCTGGGCAATGGTGCTGTAGGTGTCGACGTCGGTGATCAGAGTCGGCGCCACGAAATTGCCCATGCCGAACTCACTGCCCAAGGCTGAGCCGCCGACAGCAAAGTTGCCGGCCTTCTGCTCGCGGGCCTGATCGATGAGGCCTTGCACACGCTCGCAGGCCGCAGCGTTGACCATCGGCCCGACGATCACGTTGGGGTCCAATGGATCGCCGAATGGCAGTTGCCCGAGGGTGGCTTTGACCACCTCGAGGAAATTTGCATAGATCGATTCGTGCACGATCAGCCGCGTCGGCAGTGCGCAACCCTGGCCACTATTGCTCAGGGCGAAACCTGCGCAATAGGCAGCGGTGGAGGGAATATCGATGCCTGGAAACACCAGGTTGGCCGACTTGCCGCCCAGCTCGAACACCAGGGGCTTCAGGGTTTCTGCTGCCGAACGCATGATCGCGCGCGCGCCGATCGGGCCGCCAGTGAAGGAGATTTTATCCACTCCACGATGGCGCACCAGCGCCTCGCCCGCTGCCACGGCGCCTGGTATCACATTGATCACACCTTCAGGAATACCGGCTTCAAGGGCTAACTCAACGAACAACTGAGAAGTGAAGGGGGTGAACTCGGCCGGTTTGACAACCACGCAGTTACCAGAGGCCAACGCTGGTGGAACCTTCATCGCCAGCGACAGCAGCGGCGCGTTCCAAGTGATGATGTGGCCGATTACCCCATAGGGTTCGGGCACGGTGTACTCGAAGTTATCCGACGGATTCAGGCCTGTGACGATACCTTCAATCTTGTCGGCCCAACCGGCGTAGTAGCGTATCCAGCTCACCGCCCGCGGTGCCATGCCGTGAACCATGGTGCTCATCGGAATGCCATTTTCCACGACAGCCATGAGCATGAAACGCTCGATGTTCTGCTCGATCAGATCGGCGAAGCGATCCATCAACTGACGGCGCTTATAGGGTTTCATATCGCGCCAGGTCGGGAATGCCTTGCGCGCAGCGGCCACGGCAGCGTCGACTTCGGCGGCACCAGCCAGGGGAATCTCGCCCTGTTCCTGACCGGTGGAGGTGTTGATGTGGGTAATGCTGCCTGCGCTGCCCTGGCTACGCGCCTCGGCACCGATCATCAGCTTGACCCGGGGCAGCGTGCGGGCGATTTCGGCATGTTGCTCTGGATTAGGTGCGATGAAATTCATTGGTTTTTCCTCTTTTTATAGGCTGGACAGCGTTGTTGTTAAGAGATGGAAGCGGTAGAAGAGCGTGCATCGGCCGCGTGATCCTCAAGAATCAAATCCGCAGCGCGCCAGCCCATGGCCATCATTGGCGCGTTGGTATTGCCAGCGATCATGATCGGCAGGGCCGAACAGTCCATCACCCGCAATCCATTGACGCCGCGTACGCGCAGGCATGGATCGAGCACGCTGTCCGCGTCTGCGCCCATGGCGCATGTGCCGACCGCATGCAGACCGGTGACACCGTTGCGCTGAAAGGCTTCGATGATCGCCTCGTCGCTATGCAGTAAGCCCGGCTCGGTTTCTTCGACGATTACCCGGCGCAGTGCAGGCTGTTCGCAGAGCCCGCGCATGAAGTGATAGATACCGATGGCCACCTGGCGGTCGTAGTCGGCGCTGAGAAAGTTCGGACGGATGGTCAGTGGCGCATCGGCGTCGGCACCACTAATCATCACGCTGCCCCGTGACTCAGGGCGCAGGATGTAGCTGATCATGTGCATGCCGGGATAGCGGTCAATGGTCGGCACCGCTTCTTTCACCGTATAGCTGAAGGGCGACATCAGACACTCGGCGTCTGGGCGTCCTGGCGCGGAATCAGTGCTGTAGAACAGTCCTACTTCGTGGGAGCCATAGCTAAGAACGCCGGAGCGGGTCAACAGGTAACGTATGCTGCTACCTAGTAAACGCAGGCCGTGAAATGTCTGGTTCTCCGTTTGCGCCAGGTTTAATCGATGGCTGAACTTGAGGGCACGATGCTCGCGCATATTGGCGCCGACATTGGGGCTGTCGACGATGACCGAGATTCCCATTTTTTCCAGATGCTGTGCGGGCCCGATACCGGATAACTGCAGCAGCTTCGGTGACTCCAGGGCGCCAGCCGATATGACGATTTCCCGCTTCGCGCGCAGCTCAAAGGCCTTCCCGTTTCTGCGGCAGAGCAAACCAATGGCCTGTGTACCCTCGAAGATCACACGCTCCACCCGGGTATCCGTCATGATCGTCAGATTCTTGCGCTGACGAATTGGCCACAAGAATGCCCGCGCTGCACTGATGCGCCTACCCTTGCGAATGGTGTGGGAAAAGTAACCGACTCCTTGTCGATGCAGGCCGTTGAAGTCGTCAAGGCGGGGCAGCCCCTTTTCCACGCCAGCCTGAATCACCGCTTCACACGCCGGGCTGGCCCCTACGTGTGGCCCTAGGCCGAGGGGACCGCCGATACCGCGTATACCATCATCGCCCAGAGCGTGGTCCTCCATCAGACGGAAGCACTCGCGCATAGTCGACCATCCCCAGCCAGCGCAACCCAATGCCTCCAGGGCTTCGTAGTCTTCCGGTTGACCACGCACATAAACCATCCCATTGACCGCACTAGAGCCACCCAACGTCTTACCGCGCAGCCAGGTTTCGGGTTTATTGCCGGTCCCTTCCTCGGCCTCGGTGTTGTAGTACCACATATAGCGCGCATCGCTGTGCAGCTTGCCAAAGCCTCGCGGCATATGAATCATGGGACTACTGTCGAGTGGGCCCGCCTCGATGAGGAGAACTCGATGCTGTAGATTTTCGGACAGTCGATTGGCTAGGACACATCCTGCCGAGCCAGCTCCAACGACGATAAAATCAAATGTTTCCATTTCCACCTCTTTTTGTTTTTATCCGAGGCTGACCCTGATGGCACCATTGGCGCCCATCACTTAACCTGAATGCCGTCAGCCGGCCTTTCTCACGTCCAACAGGAACCTCACCTTGGTGCAGCCAGACCGCCCGTCCGCCCCTGAGCCGACTCAACACGTTGTTTCACCGTCTACCTGTAGTCGCTCGCGGCCTGGGCGTATCAGTAAAGCTGAAGCGCAACTGCGCCATCTGCGGATCATCGAAGCCGCCCGTGATCTGTTTGTTGATCACGGTCTTGCCGGTGTATCGTTCGATGCTATCGCCCGCAGTGCCAACGTGGCCAAACGCACCATCTATCTGCTGTACGGCAGCAAAGAAGGTCTGTTCATCCAAGTCCTCCAGAACAACGTGGATGCCATTGCCGAGCAGGTGCGCAGCACTCGCATGGCATCGCGCACCCTGAAAGGGGCATTGATTTCGATTGCTCTCAACTACTTCGCTGCCATCGACAATCCCGCTACTCTGGCGTTGTACCGAATGGCTATCGGTGAGTGTGCACGGATTCCCGACAAAGCCCGCCACGCCATCAACATTTACGGTCAAGAAAGTGCCCAGGGCATCATTAGCGGCTTACTGCGTGGCATCGAGGAGAAGGGCATGGTGACGTTTCATGCTCGGGAGGACTTCGTCCAACTGTTCATGGAACTGATACTCGCACCGAATTTCTATCACCTTCTTGTCGGCGAGCCCGGCCCCCTGTTTAACCGCACCGATACCGAAAAACGCGTCCAACTGCTGTTAAAAGCAGCGGTCGACGACCTCTACTCGATCCCAACGCCTGACGCCTGACTGATGCTACTGCGCTAGCAATAGCATCAGTCGGCCTGGAGTCTTTATGAAACTATATGGTTTTATATAGGTTGTCAATTTCAGGACTACAGCCACTTTCAGTAGACAAAAGGACTCCCTGACGCGGTCGCGCGTGTTTGCGGCAGGCCAAGAAGGTCGGGTTGACCAAGCTCTCGGATGATGAAGCGGCGTCCGTTAGGGATTTCATCGCTGCAGTGCGCAAAGAAGCAGAGGAGCTTCTTGAGATTGCTGCCGAGCCAAACAAGGCCGCGCGTGTACGGCTCTACGCGCGGGTTGCAACTTGGATACGGGAACACCCCGGACTGCACGACGAGAACAGTTGTGCGATCTGTGGCCACATTTTAATCGACGGCGTGAATGAGCTCACGGGGCTGAAGATTAAAGACCACATAAATGGAGCGGCCAAGGAGGGGGACTATGCAGGGCAAACCTTCGCTGCTTGGGCGAATCACGTCATCGGTCAAATCACAACGCGACTCTCGGTTGCTATCGCAGCAGAGGTAAGACGCGACCTTTCAGAAAGCCCGGCTTCACTACTACGTCAAGCGATGCAGGTTTTCGTTAACCAAAAAATGATCCCGGAGGAGTTCTCAGGCACTTTTCGCAGGATGTCGCCCGCTGCATTTGATACCTTAATGAAGATGATCTGCTTGTCGGCAGGATAATGCGTTTGATGTGTTCCAGGGGCTGTTCAGTCCATTCTGTACGACCAACCTCGTGACACCATGCAATGCGATGTGCTGCGTCTAGATCAGGCCGCTTGGGATGCCGTGCAGGACTTTCCGGAGCACAAGATGTCTGCCTTGGATTCGCGCATTGGGCAAGAAACGGTGAAAGAAGTGCATTATGGATGCCGCAACCTGAACTGAGGGGCCTTCACGTCCCGCCGAAAAGCCACCATGATCGCCCAGGGGGGCAAATTTGCTTCGGCGTTAGGGGGGCAGTTAATGAGATGGTCACCTCCACACCCTGCGAGGGCTACGCTTTCGCAGAGTGTTTTATTTCGGAGACCATCACCATGAGCGAATTAGCAATGGTCGGTATCGACCTTGGCAAACATACGTTCCATCTGCACGCCACTCGACAGGCTCTTTTCGCGTTTGTAGGTATTCACCTATCCAATGAGAGGTCTAATACCTCCAAAAAACCGGTGTGATGAGTACCAGCACGATGAGTATCTCCAGCCGGCCCAGCGGCATGCCGATGGTAGGGAAGCTTGGCGAGTGTGAGGCGACCGATCTAGCGGCTTACATCGACAATCAATCGGCCACGGATCTTCCCGTCCAACAAGTCGACAGCGGCTGGAAGAGCAGCCTCAATGCCAATGTCACCTATCGGGAGCTAAGGGTTATTTGATGTCACACCTGGACGATCCACGAGTCTTCTTTGCCGCTGAGCGAACCTTGCTGGCCTGGAACCGAACCAGCCTTTTGCTGATGGCGTTTGGCTTTGTCATTGAACGATCCGGGCTACTTCTTAAGTCGCGTAAACTCCGAGATGTTGAATGAATTCGAAGATCTTTAGCCGGTGACAATGCAGCAGAGCCTGCTTGCGCAACCGATATGTCTTCCTCAGGCTTAACCCCTGAGACACCTATCGCCGCAATGACTTGACCATCTACGATAATGGGAATGCCGCCGGCCAGCGAAGTCAGTTGAGGCGCACTCAAAAACGCGGTGCGACCGTTATTAACCATATCTTCATATGCTTTGGACTCGCGCCTCCCGAGAGCAGCCGTACGTGCTTTTTCCAATGCGATATACGCGCTTATTGGAGCGGACTGATCTAGGCAGACTAGGCCCAATGGATGGCCTCCGTCGTCGCAAACGGCGATCGCAACTGGCCACGCTTTTTCTTTCGCAAAGCTGGAGGCATCTTTCAAAATTCTGTCAACTTCATCATTTGTCAGTTAGCTTTTTTGGCGCATGAAAATTTCTCCATGTTTTTTATGCTGTAAGATCAAATAGAAACTTTTGGACTGCCCCCGGCATCGTAGACATCTCCAGCCCCTCAATGTTGATGTCCAACATTTCGGGGTCAGATCAAAATACACGGATACCATCGCCCTTAATGCTGGAGTTCGGAAGGTGAGTTCGCCGGACGCTTACGAACAGGGTCGTTCTGGCTCCCGTCATGCACAACTGGGCGGCAGCTTCTGCACCGCCGGGGTGAAATGGTACGGCTCCAATATCGCCAACCGCGAAAAAGGCCTGCCGCGTTCGATCCTGATGTTCACCGTGAACGACCCCGACACCGGCGCGCCGTTGGCCCATATGTCGGCCAACCTGCTGTCGGCGTACCGCACCGGTGCGATCCCCGGCGTGGGCGCACGCCACCTGGCGCGCAAGGACTCGAAAGTCGTCGGCCTGCTTGGTCCTGGCGTGATGGGCAAGACCACCCTGGCGGCCTTCATCGCCGTGTGCCCGCATATCGGTACCCTGAAGATCAAGGGCCGTGGCCGGCAGAGCCTCGACAACTTTATCGCGTGGGTCGAACAGACGTATCCGCAGATCATCACGATAGAAGTGGTCGACACCCTCGAAGCGGTGGTCCGCGACTCGGACCTTGTTACTTATTGTAGCTCTGGTGCCACGGGCGACCCCTCGATCTACCCAATTGTGCGGCGTGAGTGGGTCAAGCCAGGTGCCTTCCTCGCGATGCCGGCATCTTGCTCCCTAGACGCGGGAATGGAGCAACCCGACGTACGCAAGGTGCTCGACAACACCGGTCTGTACCAGGCCTGGTTCGAGGAATTGCCCAAGCCTGCGCATCACAACGTGCCGGTCATTGGCGTGCGCTTCATGGACATGATTGCCGAAGGCAAGATGCAGCTCGATGACGTCGAAGACATCGGCAAGATCATCGCCGGGGCCGCGCCTGGCCGCAGGAACGATGAGGAAATCATCATTATGTCGGTGGGCGGCATGCCCGTTGAAGACGTGGCCTAGGGCACGGTGGTGTACCGCAACGCTGTCAAGCACGGTATCGGCGTGACTTTGAACCTGTGGGAAACCCTGAGCTGCGCTGAGCCGTACCTTCATTCACTCTGACGAGGCATTCGACATGACAAAAATCACCAAGCTCAAGACCGGTTCACCGTTCGAAGACCAGGCCAGCTATTCGCGCCTGGTGTGCGTGGACAACTGGATCTACGTGTCCAACATGGCTGGGCGCAACCCCCAGACCTAGCTGATCCCGGAGGATGTCCTGGAACAGGCGCACCAGGTGTTCGCCAACATCGAATCGGCCCTCAAGGCTGTCGATTCGAGCCTGGCCGACGTGGTGTGTTCGCGGGTGTTCATTCAGGACCCCAAGGACGTACCGGTCGTGATGGGCCTGATCGGCGAGAAGTTTCGCGGCGTCGACCCGGCCAGTACCGTGACCTGCCCGCCACTGGGCTCGACGGTCTATAAGGTGGAGTTGGAAGTGACGGCGTATCGCAACGCGTCGAAGGCGCAGGTCGACGTCATTCGCATGTCGCAATAATCGTCACGCGGCCATGCACAGGCCTGGCCGCCCTTATTCGTCTACCTAGTCCTGACCATGGCACCGACAATAGCGCCCGTGACAACCTCCACCGTGTTTCCCAGCGCGACCGCCGTCGTCATTATTGGCGGCGGAATCATAGGCCTCACGGCTGCGCTGACCTTGGCTAATCGCAACATCGCCGTGGTGGTCCTGGAAAAAGGCCGGATCGCAGCCGAACAGTCATCCCGCAACCTGGGTTGGGTGCGCAAGACCAGCCGCCACGCGGCCGACATCCCGCTGGCCCTGGCCGCTGACCGCTTGTGGGCGCAGATGCCCGAGCGGGTAGGGGCGGATGTGGGGTATCGCCAGGAAGGCATCATGTTTGTCGGGCGCACCCCCGTGCAAATGGCAATGCACGAGGGCTGGTTCAAGTCGGTGGAGCATTTGTCGCTGGATTCACGCCTGCTCAGCAAGCGTGAGATTGACGCGCTGGCGCCAGGCGGCACGGGTTACTGGGCTGGCGGCATCTTTACCCCTTCCGATGCGTGTGCCGAACCCACGCTGGCCAGCAGCGCGATTGCCAGGGCCGCCATGGACAGGGGCGTGGTGATCATCGAGCAGTGCGCGGTGCGTACGCTGCAGATGTCGGGCGGCGCGGTCAGCGGTGTGGTCACGGAAAAGGGTGAAATCCGTTGTGATCATGTACTGCTGGCGGGGGGCATGTGGTCGAGGCGCTTTCTCGGCAACCTCGGTGTGGCGTTGCCGACCTTGCCCCTGACCTGCTCGGTGCTGCGTACCCACCCGATGGAGGGGCCGACGCAGATCGCGGTCGGCGCGCCGGACTTTTCGTTTCGCAAGCACAAGGACGGCGGTTTCATCATTACCCAACGCGGTAGGTTGGATGCGTTCCTGACCCTCGACCATCTGCTGCTCGCCAAGCAATACATGCCGCAGTTCCGTGCGCAACGCAGTGTGCTGAACGTGTCGCTGGGCAAGCCGTTCATCAATGACCTGGCCCTGGCGCGGCGTTGGCGCGCCGACAGCGTCAGCCCGTTCGAGCGCGTCAGGGTGCAGGATCCGGCGGCCAACCCGCAGCTCAATAACGACGCGATGAACAACCTGATGGCCGCCTGGCCGGTGTTTGAACAGGCACGGATCGCCCAGGCCTGGGCCGGCACTATCGACGTGACACCCGATTCCAACCCAGTCACCGGCCCGGTCGCGCAGATTCCGGGGCTGACCGTGGCCACCGGTTTCTCGGGGCACGGCTTCGGTACATCGCCGGCGGCGGGTCATCTCGCCGCGGATCTGGTCAGTGGGCATGCGCCGATCATTGACCCAAGCCCTTATCGCTTTGACCGTTTCTAAAGGAGCAAGCCCATGCCTGCAGACAGCTGTTTCTTCACCAACCGTTCGGGCCTGCGCCTGCACTATTTGCGCTGAGGCGCATCGAGCGGCGTGCCCCTGGTGCTGTTGCATGGCCTGCGCGCCTATGCCCAGACCTGGGAGTCGCTAGTGCAATCCCTGGGGGAGGGCTACTGCATCTATGCCCTCGACCAGCGTGGTCGTGGGTTGAGCGACTGGGCCGAGCCCTCCACGTATCACACCCAATCCTATGTCGAGGACCTTGAGGATCTGACCGCCCATGTCGGCCTGCAGCGTTTTGTCCCGCTCGGGCATTCATTGGGCGGCGCCAACGCCCTCGAGTATGCGCGGCAACACCCTGGCCGCTTGCTTGGATTGATCATTGAGGACATCGGTCCAGGCTCCTCCAGCCAGGGCGATGGCGCCGCGCGTATTCGGCGCGAGATGGGCGAGACGCCTTTGACGTTCGAGAGCTGGGAAGCGGCCCGCGCATTCTGGCAGGCATCACGTCCGGGGTTGTCGGAACAGGGGCTGGCGTCGAGGCTCGCGCATTTGATGCAAGAACGCGAAGGTGCAATTACCTGGCGCCATGATCAACAGGGAATTGCCGAGGCACGGCTGAGTATCGAACCTACGGATCTGTGGCCGGCAGTGCACGCATTGGATTGTCCGAGCCTGTTCATTCGCGGCGCTGGCTCGGACTTCCTGCCGCCAGCGACGCTGCAGGCAATGAGTGTCAGCAACACGCAGCTGCGGACGGTGGAGGTCGCCGACGCCAGCCACTATGTTCATGATGACCAGGGCGCCGTCTTCAACGAGCTGGTTGCAGACTATCTTGACAGCCTTGCGCTGGCGGAATGAAACCGACTTTGCGTTTGGTCGCGCTGCTGGCCTCGCTGTCGGATCGCTTTGGACGGGCGCCCATTGCTGCTGGGAAGCCTGGTGCTATACGGCCTGGCGACGCTGGGCAGCCTGTTTGCCGTAAACATTGAGCAATTGATCGCTTGGCGTTTTATCCAGGCACTTGGTGTAAGCGCCTTTGTCATCGCCGGTAGCATCGTATAGGCACTCAATTAGATCATCTCGTTTCTAAGGCTATATCTCCGACGGTTTGGCCCGGAAACTACGATTCATTTCGCACGGCAGGAGTCGTCCGTCGGATTCGAACCAACAAGCAATACCACCGGCATTCAAACGTGTGACGACTCCCACAAAACTCTTTGAAACCAGTCAGCGACTATGTCGATTACTGAAGGTTGAAACCAGAAAATATCCCCATGACCTGCGCCTTCGAGAAGGTAATAATCGGCGTAATTTCCACGTGTGACCAACTCGGTATAAAGTCGCCCCGACTGCATAGGGGATAAGAGTTTGTCTGCCGTGCCATGCATGATAAGAAAAGGGGGTTTTTTCCCTTCGAGGTAGCCGACAGGGCTGCATGAAACAACCAGCTCCGGATCATCCTGAATGCTTTTCCCATCACGATCTCCAACCGTCAGACCGTGTACGAGTAGCGCTTCAGGCGAAGCTGGAGAAGCGTGGGTGGCATGAGAGGCCTTTGAGAGACTACTGCTTACATCAAGCAAAGAGGAGATTCCATATAAACTGGCTACTGCCTGCACGGCAGACGATTGTTCTAGGTATGGTCCTTTTTCGAATTTAGACTCGTCATTCGTTAGGCCAAGCATTTGGGCAAGGTATCCACCTGCAGAGTTTCCAATAACGCCTATTCGAGTGGGATCGATTCCAAAATCTTGCGCGTGAGCGCGTAGATACCTGACGGCGGTCTTGCAATCCTCCACCGGCGCCGGGTAGCGTTCTGGAAGAACGCGGTATTGCGCGGCGGCAACTACAAATCCCTTTTGTGCTAAAGCGTATCGCAACTCAATAAATCTATCGTGATGGCTGGAAATAAAGCCGCCGCCAGGGAGGAAGACTATTGCGGGTTTGGGCGTGTCGTTTCGCGGAATCAGCAAGGACATCTCGAGCTTTCGTACTGAGCGGACATCCGTGATTTGGGAATACACAACTCCTGACAAATGATCGATTTGATCGCGAAGTGGCAGAGGGGGAAGCCCTAAGATGCGTGCCCCAGATGTCGATACCCGATGAGTAGTTGTCGTATTATTACTAGGCATTTTTCCTCCTACCCATATTAATAAGTCGCTATTACTGCGCGACGCGATCGCTGTGACTGACACATCACCAGGCGTTGTTCCGCACGTATTTTACTCAGCGCTTTCAACCGGGGCGGCCAACACACAGCGGAAGCTTCCAGCGAATACACTATGAGTTTTCCCAAATGAAGGATGAAAGCTTGATCAAAGCGCAGCGGCTTCGGTCCACTCAGTAACGCTTCATGAAGGTGAACTCCTGAGCGCCTCAGACCTCTGCCGATAGTGCAGATGATGAAGATCCGGTCATCAGGATTATCAAATCCGTAATCTGCGTTTTGCTTCGGTCGTCAGCCCCCATATAAGACTGATGCGCTTTTAGCAGGTCAATCCCCGGCGGGGCAACGATTTGTTGATCTACTGCCGCTGCGCTGAGGAGGCTGGCAGATTGGCCCGGGCCCACTGCTCAGCGGTCGTGAGTTGAATCGACTGCTGTGCGTTGAAAGTGCCTGCTTTAGGCCAGGCCACGCCTCTGCCCTGGGCGAACACAGCGCGGTACTTCTTGATGTGATGCGTTGGGTCGTTCTCCAACTCTTGGAGCAAGTACGGAGCAGTCCAGACATTACGCTTGAACGGGCGACCCAGTACACGTTCGAGGAGGCTCGCAACCTCTGCGTACGTCACAGTGTCTCCCGAGAGGTACACAATCTGATTGCGGAAGCGAGGTTCGAAGAAAACGATTTCCGCGGTCAACGCACCGATGTCGCTTGGAGTCGTGAGTGTCACGCTGGTCTCAAGACTGCCTAGCGCGTTGACGGTATCGTTTTCGAAGTCGACGACCTCGAATACAGGCTCGAACAGGAAACTAGTGAACATACCCGTCGAGATGATTACCCATTCAGTTTTGTTCTGGGCACGAAGCAGCTCGCGAACATCAAGCTGAGCATCGAACAGATCCTGAGGGCTGCCTCGACCGATTGCCTCGAAGTCGACACCAAACTGCCACGGGAAGTAGCGCTTCACTCCGGACTTGAGGGCAGCGGTAGCCAGCTTCATCGGCGTTTCCCGGCCTGCAACCATGCCTGCGCAGCCGATGACGGTATCGAAACGGGCGAATACCTCAGCCAACTGATCGATTGAGTCATTCACGAGATCTGCGGCGACTATGTAGATGCCGAGGCCACGAAGCTCATCGATCTTGGCCTTTTTCTCGGGCACTTGAGAGTTGATGGTTGAATCCCTGAGCAGCACGCTGATTGCGGAACCGGGCGCGCGCTTTGCGACTCGCGCAAGATTGCGTAAAACTGGTAGCCCAAGCTCACCGGCGCCTAGGACAAGAATGGATTGGGGGGATAGCTGGGACGTTTCGGTCATGATTTCTCCTGAGACCTGTTGCTTGTAAGATAAGCGAATGCTTGCACGATTAAGCAACACACGTAAGAAGGCACACCTGTGATACCAGAGAAAGAAATGATCTACCGGGAGGCTCTCAGTCAGGCAGAAACAATTTGCCGAACGCTTAGAGAAGAAGATGATGGCGTCAGGCGGGAAGTACTCGCTCATGCAGGCAGTCGCTGGTCATTGGGTATTCTGCATGCGCTGGGGGTATACGGCGCAATGCGCCATGCCGAGATAAAAAGGCAGATGAGTGGCGTGACTCAGCGAATGCTGACGAAGACGCTACGCTCCATGGAGCGTGATGGTTTGGTAGTTCGGCGGGAGTTTGGTGAAATTCCGCCACGTGTCGAGTATGAGCTGACGCCGCTGGGCATGGGACTGTTGACCCGAATGTCTCCTATCTGGACTTGGGTTGTCGAGAATGTTGAGGATTTCCGCAAGGCGCGGCGTATTTTCGACAGCCAGGATGACAAGAAACCCTCCTGGCAAATACCCGCATCGACACCATTCGATTCACAAACGTCTGAGTGAATCTCACTCACTGCTTGGCAACCCACGTGATTCAGTTCCAGCGAGCCGCGACCATCAGCGCCTTATCAGTTAACTCAATGTCACGGCGACACTGGCGTCTATTTCTCATGAGTGCCTGCTAAACAACACATCAAGAGCGGTGTTTATAGTGAGTCATTAGCTGGTCATCCATCCGCGTAGCACCTCTGCGGTTGTCGACAGCGTCGGTTTCGCTATCGCCCCTGGTTTGGCATACCCGAGAACGATAGGCTCAAGTGCCTCTCCATCTTAGACCAATTCAGGCGTTCCCCATCCTTCCCAGCACGGTTTCTAGATGATCCCCTTCGGCTTCTAGCATCTGGTGAAACCAACACCGGGGCTCCGACATTGAGCGCGACGATGACTGGCGCTTTATCTAACATCGAGTTCTGGATGTTGCCAGATATTTCCGCACTCGTCGGAGGTGGCAGCGATATGCAGATCTGCCTTGCTCAGTCAGATCCGCTAAGCCAGCGCGTGTTGCGCAGGCTGGCAATCCGAGACAGTCAGGAGAAGGCCTGAGAACTGCACAGCAATGCGTTTCTGGTGGACAGCATGAAGATCAGTGACGGGTTGGTCTGTCATTGAGTGTTCAGCGCGTGTGAGGCACTGTTGCCCAGGCAACAGTGCCTGCACAGAGGGACGTGAAAACAAACAGTTACCTACGCTATAGACAACCCCCAGGCCTTGAAAATCGCTGTTTTGACACATGGCATAGACCCTGCAATAACCCCTGACATTCCCATGCACCTGCGCTGGTCACACCGCCCGGCGCAGCCACCGTCAGGAGCTTACGTGTCCACTGCTCATTCCCTTCCGTCCTCACCCGCGTCAGCTCAGGCGATCGTACGCGCCGATACAGAGCTGGTGTCATCGAGCGACGTCAGCGTGATCCTGCACTTCCACAACCTGAGCAAACGCTACCCGGCCCGTCGCGGTGCCACGCCGCTGGATGCCGTGAGCGGGATCAATCTGCAGGTGCATCGCGGCGAAGTGCTGTGCCTGATGGGCACCTCGGGCAGTGGCAAGTCGACCCTGTTGCGCCACATCAACCGCCTGATCGAACCCAGCGGAGGCACCGTGTTGCTGGACGGCGGGGACATCAGCCAGCTAAAGGCAGATGCCTTGCGCCAGGTGCGGTTAAGGCGCATTGGCATGGTTTTCCAGCATTTCGGCTTGTTGCCCCATCGAAGTGTGCGCGACAACGTCGCTTTGCCGCTGGAACTGCGTGGCGTGGCCGAGTCGCCGCGCCATGCCGCCGCCGACGTGCAACTACGGGAAGTAGGACTGGAAGGCTGGGGCGATCACCTTCCCGGCGAGCTTTCAGGGGGCATGCAGCAGCGGGTCGGGCTGGCGAGGGCGCTGATCAGCGAGCCGGACATCCTGCTGATGGACGAGCCATTCAGTGCGCTCGATCCGACCATCCGCCGAGAGTTGCAGACGCATTTTCTGCAACTGGTCAAAGCCCGTGGCATCACCACCTTGCTGGTCACCCATGACCCGGCCGAGGCCCTGCGCCTGGGCGATCGCATTGCCGTGCTGCGAGGCGGGCGGCTGATTCAAGTGGCTAGCCCGGATGAGATTCTCGCCGCGCCTGCTGATGCCGAAGTGGCGGATTTTTTTCGTGATGAAAGCCAGAGTCAAGCCGCGATGACGATTAAGCTCACTGCGATTCTCAACCCGGTCAGTGAAACCCGGTCCCAGCCACAACTGGTCAGACGATACCGTGCCTGGCAGGCGCTGCTGCTGGGGCCAGCGGCGTTCGATTCAACGGCGAGGGCAGGGCGATTCTGGCCATTGCTGGTGGCCGAACTCGCCGCGTTGGCAGCCTTAGGTTTCGGCGTGCGGCAGGGCAGTTGGCTGTTGCTGTCGGTCGCTGTAGTGCTGTTCGCCGCGAGCCGGATTACCAGTGCCGTTTTGGCCCCGACCCTCAAACGTTCTGGCTCGTGGGGCCTGGCTCTGGCTGTGCAACTGGTCATTCAGGCACTGGTGTTGTGGCGCGCGTGGGTGCCTGACGCCGCGGGGCCATGGCTGCAATTTCCCGCCGAGCGCAGCTGGATACTCGCCACCGCTGATGTCATCGATCAATTGATCAGTTGGTCCCAGGTCACCTTCGAAAGCAGCTTTGTCGGTGTGATCGTCACGGTCCGCAGCGTCATCGACGGTATCGAAGGCGTGCTGGACTGGCTGCCATGGCCGGTGGCGGCATTGAGCCTGGTATTTCTCGCCTGGCGATCGGCGGGGACTGCCCTAGCACTCACAAGCGCGGGGGCGCTGGCCTATATCGGCTTTTTCGGCTTCTGGGATCGCACCGTCGCCACTCTGGCGCTGGTGGGGTCGTCGGTGCTGATCGTTCTGATCATCGGTGTGCCAGCGGGGATTGTGGTGGCCAAAAGGCCTCTGGCCCGGCGGGTGATTACCCCGGTGCTTGACGTCATGCAGACGCTGCCGACCTTCGTTTACCTGATCCCAGCGGTGGCGTTCTTCTCGGTGGGCAAGACGCCGGCGGTGATCGCCACGGTGATCTTCGCCCTTGCGCCGATGATTCACCTCACCGCCCTGGGTATTCAGGAAGTGCCGAAAAATACCGTCGAAGCTGCAGTCGCCCATGGCGCAACGTCCTGGCAGACCCTGACTAAGGTCGAGCTGCCGCTGGCCTCGGGGTCGCTCCTGCTGGGCATCAACCAGACCATCGTCATGAGCCTGTCGATGGTGGTGGTCGCCGCGCTGATCGGCGCAGGCGGCCTGGGTTACGACGTGATGACCGCACTGCGTAACATCAAGGGTGGCGAAGGCATGCTCGCCGGTGCGGCCATTGTGTTCTGCGCGCTGATCCCCGACCGAATCATTCAATCGGCCTTGCGCAAGCGAGATCGCTCTTTACTTCACTCATGAGGCTAATCATGAACACACTGTCCCGCGTTTCCCTGCTCGCTGCGTTCGTGGCTACATTGCTGCCCGCTTCATCCGCTTTCGCCAAGGACAAGGTGGTCATCGGCGAACAGAACTGGACTGGCGCTATCGCCATCCAGCACATCCTCGGCGAGATCATCAGCACGCGCCTGGACGGCGACGTGTCGTACCTGGCGGGCGATGTGCCGATCCTGTTTGCTGCCGCCGCCAAGGGCGACGGTTCGGTGGATGTGCTCACCGACATCTGGCTGCCGAACCAGTCGGCGGCCTGGGCCAAGTACGTGACCGGCGGCACTCGTTCGCTGGTGCCGAACAAGCAGCCGTACCTCGGTGTGCAGGGCTTCTACATCCCCGGTTACATCCAGGACAAGTACAACGTGCACTCGGTGTACGACCTGAAAAAGCCTGAGGTGGCCAAGCTGTTCGAGCCGTTGGGCGGAGGTCAGGCGCAGTTGCTGGTGGGCCCGGCGGGCTGGGAGTCGACCTACATCGGCGAGGTCAAGGCCAAGGATTACGGCTTTGCCGACAAGTTCGAGGCGGTCTCCACCGAAGCGTCGGTGACCTACGCCAGGCTGTCGGCCGCCTACAAGGCCAACAAAGGCGTGGTGTTCTACGCCTACACGCCGGACTGGATCTTCTCGGCCTTCGACCTGCGCCGCCTGGATGAGCCCAAGTTCGACGGCTACGCCCAGGACAACAAGAAGGACGATCCGCTGTACAAGGCCGACGGTTGCTGGAAATTCATCAGCCCGACGGTCGATGCCGACTGGAAAAGCAAAAGCCGCATCACCTGCGCCTACCCGGACGCAAAGGTGTATGTGTTGACCTCCACTGCCTTGGAAAAACGCGCGCCGCGCATCGCCAGCTTCCTGGAAAACGTCGCCATTGAACCTCAGGCGCTCAACGACCTGATCCTGAAAATCGAAAAAGAGAAGCAACCTGCTGATGCCGCGGCCAAGGCCTGGGTCGCGTCCAACCCGGCACAGGTTAACAAGTGGCTGGGCGTACAGAGCGTCGGGAGCTCGCAATGAGTCGGCTAGCACTGCGTCTGCTCGATGGCGGCATGGGGCGTGAGCTGCAGCGTATCGGCGCACCGTTTCGCCAGCCAGAATGGTCGGCACTGGCGCTGATCGAAGCGCCGGTGTTCGTGCTTGAAGCGCATCTGTCCTACGTCGATGCCGGGGTGCGGATTCTCACCAGCAACAGCTACGCGCTGGTGCCGTTTCATCTGGGAGAGGAGCGCTTTGCGGCGCAAGGGTTGGAGCTGGCTGAACTGGCCGGGCGTCTGGCCCGGAGGGCGGCGCAGCGTGGCGAGAAGCAGGTATGGGTGGCCGGGTCGTTGCCGCCGGCGCTAGGCTCGTATCGCCCGGACCTGTTCGATCACCAGCGTTCGGTGGCCATCCACCGGGTGTTGATTGAGGGGCTGCGTTCCCATGTCGATGTTTGGCTGGCAGAGACCCAAAGCTCCATTGCCGAAGTGCGCGCGGTGCATGAAGCGTTGTATGGCAAATGGGCCGGACAGGAAAAGCCGTTGTGGCTGTCCTTCACTCTGAGCGACGACCCGGCGGACGAGCCGCGGTTGCGTTCTGGCGAGCCGGTGGCGCAGGCCGTCAGCGTGGCGCTGGAGCTGGGCGCGAAGGTGGTGCTGTTCAATTGCAGCCAGCCCGAGGTAATGGGGCAGGCAGTAATTGTCGCGCGGCAGGTTATCGAGGCTGCAGTAGAGGATGTCGAGATTGGCGTGTACGCCAATGCGTTTCCGGTGGTCAGCGCCGAGGCCGAGGCCAATGCAACGCTTCTGGAAATTCGTCAAGACCTGGGGCCTGCGTCTTATCTACGCTGGGCTCGGCAATGGGCAGAGCAGGGCGCGAGCATCATCGGCGGTTGTTGCGGCATTGGCCCGGAGCACATCGCAGAATTGCGTGAGCACCTTGTGGCGCCGTAGGCGAGCCGTGCTGCTAGCAAGGGACAGGGCGTACGACACATTTGCCTTCTACATTCGCCTTTAGACGTCCAGCTTGTTAGCGGCAGCGCCATGATGAAGCGCTCGATAATTGCGCTACGAGGATCATGGGCTGAGGGGGTAATCCCTGGTGGACTCAAGAATCTGAGATTCATGAGTCGTAAGATTGCACCAACGTATGACGGCGTCGATGGGGCGATTCAATATCAAAATATGCCTTGAAGACTTCGGGCTGGTGCAACTCGCCGAGAAGGTGGTTTCTGAGCCTCTGCGAGAAGGGCGGCTGGTCGAAGTGCTTGCTGACTAGCGGCCTGCTGCTGTTCTTGTGCACCTGCAGTACCCGCATCAGCACTTTCTTTCGCCAGCCGGGAGGCATTCGCTGACTGGATCGCCGGGCTCGTTCGCGACGGCGATTCAGCACTTGTTGATCAGGAAAGGGCTGCCTTTCTAATGACTCCGAATACACCGGCGATCAGAAAGAACGATGCCAAAACGATGCGCGCGACGGTCTATGTCATAAAGGGAGTCAGTAGTGTGGCTGCTAGATTCTTCGTGCGTTACTCCGGCTCCGGTTTTTGATCGTTCTAATCAATTTACTTCGTCAACCGCTTCTTATTTCAGTTCGAGGTCAGTGCCTACCGGCCCGAACGAGCGGGGTCGAATACTTCGCTGGTGCGTTGATAGCTGTGACGAAGGTTCAACGAAAGCATTGATCGAGGTGCTGGCGATACTTGGCGATGTCCTGCTCAATCTGCGGGTTCTTCACGACATCGTTGGCGATGAAGGTGGGCAGCGCTTCCAGCCCGAGGAACTGGTTGGCCTTGTGGAAGTGCAGGTAGACGCCCTCAACCCCTACGCCGTGGAAGAACTGCTCGGGGTCGTCGAAGGCTTCCAGGGGCGCGTTCCAGGTCAGCGACAACATGTATTTCTTGCCCTGTAACAGACCGCCACTGCCGTATTTTTTTGAGGCGTCAGTATGTGAGCGGCCATCGCTGGCATACAGGACGTCATGGCCGGCGGTGAAGACTTCATCGATGTAGCGCTTGACGATCCAGGGCTCGCCCATCCACCAACCGGGCATCTGATAGATGATGACGTCGCTGTTGGCGATTTTCTGAATTTCCTCGTCAACCGAGTAGGGTGCGTCAACCACTGTGTTTGAGACGCGATGGCCAAGTGCGGTGAGGTGCTCGGCGGCCAGTGCGGCGAACATGTTGTTAAGTTCACCCTTGGAGATGAGAAATGGCTTAGCGCCGTTGATGATCAATACGTTGCTCATGGGGTTTGCTCAGTCGTTACGGTGGAGTTCGTGATAGAGCGGTGCGGTCGTGCTTCTCTACGATGAGCGGGTTCGAGTTGAACGTTTCGCCCGGCCAGCATGCCGATGAATGCGCCTGCAACGGAGATTGCTGCCGTGATCAACAGCGGTGCTGTCCAGCCACCGGTCCAGTCGTGCAGTTGGCCTGCCAGTAAGGGGCCCGCGGCTGCCATCAGGTAGCCCAAGCACTGTGCCATTCCTGACAGTGCCGCCGTATCGCCGGCACTCTTAGTACGTAAACCGATGAACGTCAGGCCGAGCATCATGCTGGCGCCAGAACCAAAGCCCAGAAATGCGGCCCACAACATGGCGCAGTTGGGCACATAAATAAGCCCGATCAAGGATAAGGCGCTTAATAGGCTGACGGTCGCGGCTGCCAGTCTCTGGTCTTTGAGGCGGCGAAGCGTGGCAGCCAGAATCAAGCCGGGTATTGCCGTGGTCAGTTGAAGCGTGCCGTGTACCGTTCCTGCTTGCTCGGGAGATATGCCATGGTCCATCAGAATGGTAGGCAGCCAGCCTACGGCGACATAAAAAGGCATCGCGTTCAGCCCCATGAACAATGTGACCTGCCATGCCAGTGGCGATCGCCATACGGCCACGGTCGCGTAGTGTCTTGAGGCGGACAGGTTTACGTGATCGTGTTTTTTCAACTGCGGCAACCACACAACTAGAGCCAACAGCGGGGCCGCGACCAACAAATTAAGGGCGATCGGCCATCCCCATGATTGGGTAAGAGGGATTATGGCGGCTGACCCTACAGCGCCTGCTGCGCCCATCGTGATGGAGTAAGCGCCGGTCATGGACGCCATTTTCATTGAGAAGTCGCGTTTGATCAGGCCGGGCAGCAGCACATTTCCCAAGGCGATCCCAGTGCCGATCAGTATCGTGCCGGCGTACATTGCCCATGCGCTGCCCGCGGAACGGAGCAAGATGCCCAATGAAATGACCACCAATGCACCGAAAAGGGTGCGCTCCATTCCGAACCTGAAGGCTACCAAAGCGCTGAGCGGGGAGAAGGCGGCAAAGGCAAGTAATGGCAATGAAGTGAGCAGACCCACAGCTGAGGCGCTCAAGCTAAAATCATGCTGGATGAGCGGCAGAACTGGCGCGACGCTGGTAAAGGGAACCCGCAAGTTTACGGCAATAAGTAGAATGCCTGTCACAAGCGCAATGGCCTGCCACTTGTTTTTTGCGTCTGACATGCTCTGTACCTGTCCTCTGAAAAGAGAACAACTGTAGAGACCTTCAGAATCATCTAATATAGATATCAAGACAACTGATACCTAAATTATGCCAAGCTCAAAAAATGTCGTTTCCTCGCCGGAAGATTTCGATTCAGATCTTTTTGCTCAGGCAGCGATTGCCCTCAAGGTTGCGCCCAAACCTAATCATTTGAGTGCCCGACCGCATGATCATCGTAAAGGTCAACTTATCCTTTCTTTACATGGTGCAGTGAGCTGCGAGGTAAAAAATGCGATCTGGCTTGTCCCTCCCCAGCACGCGGTATGGATCCCCGGCGGTACGCCTCACAGCTGCCGAGTGACCGAAAACGCCCGAACCTGCTTTCTGTTCGTGGAGCCCCGTGCAGCAGCCATGCCTGATGAATGTTGTACGGTTGCCATCACGCCTTTTGTCCGGGAGCTGATCCTGCATCTCGCTGAACAGGAACCTTCTTATCTGTGCGAGGGCAAGACAGCGCGGCTGGTTGCAGTACTGCTTGAGCAGCTTTCCGATGCCCCTCTGAAAGATCTGCACTTGCCGATATCAGACGACCCCAAAATCAAAAAAATCGCAGATACGCTTTTTGCAGACCCCGGCGACCGAACCACTTTGCACGAGTGGGCTACTCGGCTTGCAACCAGCGAACGAACACTGGCCAGACTGGTAGAAAGGACGACGGGGCTGAGCTTCGGACGTTGGCGCCAACAGTTGCATTTGATGATTGCACTGAGTCATTTGGCGGAGGGGGTCTCCGTGCAACGTGTGGCGGGCATCCTGGGATATGACTCTGTTAATGCATTCATCACGATGTTCAAGAAAGCACTGGGTAAAACGCCTACTCAGTATTTTTCCTCTCTGCGCTAGGGCTCTGCTGGCTGATAAAAAGCGCCGAGCCTGTAAAACGATCACGATCTGTCTGTTATTGGACGAATGCCGTCCAATTTGAAATCGTGGTCCCCACCAGCGAATCCCTTCGGGTCTTTCTCACCGTCATCGACGAGGCTTCGTTCTCGGCACCGCCCGTGTCCTGGGTCGAGTGCCCTCGGCGGTGAACATGGCGGTCTCGCCACTGGAAGCGGGGCTGGACCTGAAGCTTTTCGACCGTTCGACCCGCAAGGCCCTGCCCACCCCGCCGATCGAGCGCTGGAGCCGCAGGCCGGTAGGTGGTCAGCCAGTTGAACCTGCTCCACGCTCACGCCTTGCAGTTGCACAAGGGCCTGGAGCGCCGCCTAGTGCTGGCCATGGCGCCGGAGCTGCCGACCAGTATCTGGAACCGCTCACTGACCACCCTGCCCCGGGAATTCCCGACCCTGGAAATCGAGATTCGCTCGACCGCACAGACCGATGCGGTGCGCATGATTCATGATGGCAACGTGCACGTGGCGCTGATGTTCGAGCGCCCCGGCATCGACGAGCGTGGGGCCTTCGCCGAGGCCGGCAGCCAGCTGCTCACCGCGGTGGCGCCGCCGGCTACCCTTACACCAGCGACGGCCAGCCGCCGGACGAGGGCACATGGCCGACACCCGGCAGATCGTGGTGGCCAGTGGCGATACCAAGGCCTTGGACCCGCAGATCGGTCTGTCACACCGGGTGTGACAGACCGACAGCTACATGTCCACCTTCGACTTGGTGCAGGCCGGCATGGGTTGGGCCAACTTGCCCATCCGATGATCGACTCGGGTGTGCTGGCGGCCGTGAAGTTCGACAACATGGCCAGCCAGACTGAGAACTCCTCCGGGATCATTTTTTGGTTAAAGATCAGTTCCCGCCCATTTCCTACTCAGTTATGCCCGACCGCATCAGAATCGCGTCGGCCCGGCCTCGACCTGCTCGCACAGCAGTTTCAGGTAGCGGCGCGCGCCAAGGCCCAAGGGGCGACTTTTGTACCAGATCACATCGACCCACAGGCGGCACTTTTCGCAGGATGTCGCCCGCTGCATTTGATACCTTAATGAAAATGATCTGCTTGTCGGCAGGATAATGCGTTTGATGTGTTCCGGGGGCTGTTCAGTCCATTCTGTACGACCAACCTCGTGACACAATGCAATGCGATGTGCTTCGTTTAGATCAGGCCGCTTGGTATGCCGTGCAGGACTTTCCGGAGCACAAGATGTCTGCCTTGGATTCGCACATTGGGCAAGAAACGGTGAAAGAAGTGCATAATGGATGCCGCAACCTGAACTGAGGGGCCTTCACGTCCCGCCGAAAAGGCGCTTGTCAACGCCAGAGTTCCAAGGCTTATCTTGGCGAAAGCAATGCGCAATGAAACCAGTCTGTTAATGGGCTTACCTTGACGTGCAAGTCGTGTTGCTGCGATTACCTTAGGAATTCCGCTACCTTGGGCGCCCACGAAAAAACGTGTTGTCAGCCAGACAGCGAGCATTCCGATCAGTGGGGTGTAAATAAGAGGAAGCCACGCTCGTTCCGCGGTCTGTTGAGCAAGCTACGCCAAGGCTATGTCCGCCAGCCTTGCAAAAGCCGCCACTAACAGGCCAGCAATGGTTGCCGCAATCCACAACGTAACTCTAGTACGCCAGCGCATGGAAGCGAAAACTCGGCGTAACAGCGTTATCGGTTTGATCACCCGAGGGCTTCCCCTGAAGTCGCCATATTGACCCCAAGACTAATCAAATAAGCAGCCCGTTCCAAACATCTTTGGGCACGCCACTCGACAGGCCCTTTTCGCGTTTGTAGGTATTCACTACCCAGTGAGAGGTCTAAATACCTCCAAAAAACCGGTGTGATGAGTACCAGCATGGTTAGTATCTCTAGCCGGCCCAGCAGCATGCCGATGGTAAGGAAGCTTGGCGAGTGTGAGGCGACCGATCTAGCGGCTTACATCGACAATTAATCGGCCACGGATCTTCCCGTCCAACAAGTCGACAGCGGCTGGAAGAGCAGCCTCAATGCCAATGTCTCTGGTCATCAAAAATAAGGCATCGAGGTTGAGTTGATTAGCCAGTCGTTCCCAAGCTTCGACTCGTCGCTCAAACGGCTGAGTAACACTGTTGATGCCAAACAGGCTTATCCCTCGCAGAATGAAGGGGGCAACGGTTGCCGGGAAATCCATTCCCTGAGCCAATCCACACGCAGCCACCAAGCCGTCGGACATCGTGCTTGCGCACGCATTGGCCAAAGTGTGGCTACCGACCGAGTCGATTACTGCAGCCCACTTTTCTTTGGCCAAGGGACGCCCTGGGGTCGAAAGCTCGGCACGATCAATGATCGTCGTAGCCCCCAGGCTCTTCAGATAGGCTTCTTCGCTGACTTTTCCTGTTACGGCGGTGACCGAGTAACCGGCACCCGCCAGAAGGCTGATTGCGAAGCTTCCGACGCCACCTGTGGCGCCTGTCACCAGCACGGTGCCGTTGGACGGCTTCAGTCCATGACGCTCCAATGCCATCACGCAAAGCATAGCGGTGTATCCGGCAGTGCCAACGGCCATGGATTCCCGTTCGGTCAGGCGATCGGGGTGGGGGATAAGCCAGTCGCCGTTCAATCTCGCCTTTTGTGCAAGCCCGCCCCAATGGCTTTCACCCACGCCCCAGCCATTCAGAAGAACGCGATCACCCGGCTTGTAGCGCGGATCATCACTCGACTCGACGGTGCCTGCAAGGTCGATGCCCGGCACCATCGGGAAGCTACGAACAACCGGCCCTTTGCCGGTGATAGCCAGAGCATCCTTGTAGTTCAAGGTGCTGTAGGCTACCTTCACCGTCACGTTCCCGCTTGGCAGTTGGTCATCCTTCAACTCGGTGAGCCGGGCCGAATGCTTTTCTCCCAGCTTCTCAATCAAAATGCCTTTGAACATTGCGTACCCTAATTTAGACCGATTGTCTTTAAATTATCGTAAGGAATCACCTAGTGATTCCCGCCAGAAAGCCTTGGAAAAAAATGTCGAGGGGACGGACATGTTGCGCCAAGCGTGCACGAAGGACGGCGCCCTCCCAACCAACCCAGAAGTAGACCGCGAGGGTTTGACAGTCATGCTGAGGAGATACCTCGCCCAGTTTGACCGCTTCCTCCAGGCAGGCAGCCAAGCGCTGCTCCCAGTCCTGCAGGGTCAGTTCCAGTTGTTCGCGGAAGATGTCTGGCAGTACCAGTACCTCTTGGCCAAGGTTGCCCACAAGACAGCCCCTTCGGAATTGATACTTGGCCATCCCAACTTTTGCTTCCTCAACAAAGTTCGACAGTCTTCGTAGAGGTGGCACGCTCAGGTCGCTGAAGCAACGATCCAGCTTCCGGGCAAAGTAGTCTGCATAGCGCTCTAACACGGCTTGGCCGAAAGCCTCTTTGCTTTCAAAATAGTGGTAAAACGAGCCTTTGGGTACTTGGATGCGCTTGAGAACGGTGTCGATACCGGTGGCAGCAAAGCCCTGCTCGGTGAGGATTTCCATGCCGCAGTGAAGGAGCAATTCCAGCGTTTCGCCATGCTCACGTGGGACTTTGGGGGGGCGGCCTCTTCGAGAGATTGGTTTAGCGCTATTCATGCGTTGTAATTTAGACTAACCGTCTCTAATGTCAACCGCTGAGAGATTTGATCCCCAGAACATAGTGTTGGATGCCTTATGTAAAAGCGTTTATCTGAGGAGGCGAAGTTATTTAGAGCTTCGCCCTGCGAAGGTGTGGAGGGGAACGAGCAACGATAACCAAACAACTCAAGCAATTAAAAAATGGCCTCCTCGGGGCCATTTTTTGATTATTTTACGAAAGCCTTAAATCTCTGCAATGATTTTTAGCTGGTATCATTGCGCTCGAAGGTGATCACTCTTTGATGCCGCGTAAACGCAGCGAACGTCGACGCATAATTTCAACCGCGACCAGCAATGCCACCGAGCCGAGAATCAATAACGTGGCCGCCGCCAGGATAGTTGGGCTGATCTGCTCGCGCATGCCTGACCACATTTGTCGCGGTATTGTGCGTTGCTCAACCCCGCCAAGAAATTGCACCAGCACAGCTTCATCGAATGAGGTCACCATCGCAAAGAGCGCACCGGACATGATCCCTGGACGAATAATTGGGAAGGTCACACGGAAAAATGTATAGGTCGAAGACGCTCCAAGACTTGCCGCTGCTCTGGTCAAGGAATGGTCGAAACCAACCAATGTCGCCGTCACTGTGATGATGACGAATGGGGTGCCGAGTACTGCATGGCCCAGGATGATGCCGAGGTGATTCTGTCCAATGCCCAGCGCGCTGTAGAAAAAGTACATGCCAGCGGATGAGATGATCACCGGTACGATCATCGGTGAAATCAAGGTGCCCATCAGCAGTCCCTTGCACGGCAAATTAGCGCGGCACAGCCCGAGCGCTGCCAGCGTTCCCAATGCCGTTGCGATGACCGTGGCACAGGACGCGATTATCAGGCTGTTCTTGAACGACAACACCCACAGTGGGTCTTCAAGAAGCATGTGGTACCAACGCATGGAAAATGCTGCCGGATCGAGGTTGAGCATCCCGCTGGTGAAGCTGAAGTAGGGCTCTACATTGAACGACAAAGGCACCACGACCAGTATTGGCAGGATCAAAAACAGCAGTACCAATACACCAAAACCACGAACACTGAAGAACCAGACTCTGCCCATCGGGCTGGTATAGCTTGGAAGACTCATCTTGATTACCCCAGTTTCATGTTGTTGACGCCTACGACCCGGTCATATATCCAATACAGCACCAGGACAATCAGCAGCAGGATGGAGGCGATGGCAGCGGCCAGTCCCCAGTTCAGGGAGGTCTGCATGTGGTAGGCAATGAAGTTGCTGATGACTTGCCCCGTTCGACCGCCCACAAGCGCCGGCGTGATGTAGTAACCGGTGGCCAGGATGAACACCAAAATGCCGCCGGCACTCAACCCGGGCAGTGATAGGGGAAAGTAGATTTGGACAAAGGTGCGGAACGAACTGGCCCCCATTGAGTGCGCTGCTCGGGTGTAGGTGGAGTCGATACTTTTCATGACGCTGTACATCGGCAACACCATGAACGGCAACAGGATGTGCGTCATGGCAATCACCGTTCCGAACAGGTTATACATCAGTTCAAGTGGCTGGTTGATCACACCCAGGCTGCTCAATGTACTGTTCAGTACGCCGTTGTTCTGCAGGATCACCATCCAGGCACTGGTGCGTACCAGCAGTGATGTCCAGAAGGGCAGCAGCACCATGACCATTAACAGATTGCTGGTTTTTGCGGGAAGGGTCGCCAGCATGTACGCCAGCGGGTAACCGAGGAACATGCACAGTGCCGTGATACCCAACGCGACCATCAACGTCTTGATCAGGATGCTGACGTAGATGCGCCGACTTTCAGGTTGCTGCACGACCTTGCCCTGGTCGTCATAGCGTAAGTCCAGTGCGGCCAGGTAGTTGGAGGCGGAATAGGTCGGCGCCATTTTCTTCAGTTGCATCCAGGTACCGATCTGCCCCCAGCGTTTGTCGGCAGCGGTCATTCGGCTGTTGAACGAGCCCGGTTCGACGGCCTCGCTGGCCAGCCCGCGCGCGGTGCGAGCCATCAGAGTCTTGGCATCGCTCATGACCCGGTTGAGATCGGAGCCGACACTGTCGAGTTGTCGTGCCTGTTGCAGGCTGAGAATTTCATGCCCGACGACGTCGAAAAGTTGCTCGTCCGGAAGTGCCATGCCCTTCCAGTTGAGCAGCGCGGCTGCAGTCTGTGGCATTGCTACGGAAAGGGCAGGGGTTTGCACGCTGCGCAGCAACATGGTGCCAATCGGCAACAGAAAAAACACCGTGATGAACGCCAGCAATGGTACGACCAACAGCAATGACTTTGTCTTGTTGAGGCGTTCAGCCCGGTCAAGTTTGTCCTTCAGGTTGCTTTGCGGCTGTGCCTCATCGACATTGTCGAGCGCGGGGCTGACGCTATATGAGTTGTTCATCTTGGGGACTCCGGCAAAACGGTAAAGTCGTTGAAAGGCTTCAGGCGTCCAGTGCTCGACAGTCGTCGGCCGACCAACTCACATCAATGCATGTACCGGCTTGGGGCGCCGGGCGTCCCGCGGTATTGACCATCTTGACGATGAACTCGTCATTGCCTGCCAGCCTCAAGCGCGCGCGCAAATGATCACCGTGGTAGATGATCTCTTCAATGCGTGCGGGCATATGGTTGTCGTACTCGCCTGGGCGTGCACCAATCTGAACGCGCTCGGGGCGAATCGATAAAGTGGTATTCGCGCTGGCGGTGGGGATGTTGACGGAAAGCGCCTTGACCAGATGATTGCCAACGCGTACTTGGCAGTAACTTTGGTGACGCTCGACAATCTGTCCAGTCAGTCGATTATTTTCGCCGATAAAGCTCGCTACGAACGCGGTCTGAGGTTTCTCGTAAAGATCGGACGGGTTGGCTAGTTGCTGAACAATCCCGTCATTGAATACGGCAATGCGATCCGACATTGTCAGTGCTTCGGTTTGATCGTGAGTGACGTAAACAACTGTAATGCCGAGCTGCTTCGATAGACGCTTGATCTCGTACTGCATTTGCTCACGCAGCTGTTTATCCAAGGCGCCCAGTGGCTCATCCATCAGAACCAAGCGCGGTTCGAAAATCAATGCCCGGGCCAGCGCAACGCGTTGTTTCTGACCACCCGATAACTGAGCGGGCATTCGTTTGGCAAATGGTCCCAGGGCCACTAACTCCAAGGATTTCCTCACGCGGGCTTCAATGTCTTGCCGGGACAATTTGCGCACCTTCAGTGGGAAGGCGAGGTTTTCTTCAATGGTCATGTGAGGGAAAAGGGCATAGTTCTGAAACACCATGCCAATGCCGCGCTTTTGCGGAGCTATATCATTTACCGGTTTTTTATCAATGCAGATTTGCCCATGAGTCACGGTCTCGAATCCCGCCAACATCATCAAACATGTCGTCTTGCCGGAACCTGATGGGCCAAGCATGGTGACGAACTCACCCTGTTCGATTTCGAGGTTGAAGTTTTTGACGACCAGATGTTCGCCGTCGTAACTCTTCTGCACATTTCGAAAGCTAACGAATGATTCAGTACGCATGGGAGATATCTCTTGTTATTGGTGCTGTAGAAGAGCCGGGCACGAAAAGTCGCCCGGGCCCATCAAAGAGGTGTGTCAGGTGTGTTGCAGCAAGGTGGTGGTTGAGTTTTTGGTTACTTTGACAGCCAAGCGTTGAAGCGCTCGTTGAGTTCGTCTGCATGGTCTCCCCACCACTGGGAGTCCACCTGTAGCGCGCTGGCAAAGTTTTCTGGGCTGGTTGGCAAGTTGGGTTTGACCTTCGGGTCTACCAGGGCTTGCGCCGAGAGTCGTGTCGGGCCATAAGCGATATAGTTGCTTTGGTCAGCCAGTACCGAGCTCTGAGTGGCAAACTTCAAAAAATCCATCGCCAGATCTTTTTTCGGGTTGCCGGCAGGCACTACCCAAGCCTCCATGTCATACATCTGACCGTCCCACACGATTTTGAACGGCTGCTGCTCTTTCTGCTGAGCAATCACGATACGCCCGCTATAGGCTGAGATCATGCTGACCTCGCCATCGGCCAGCAGTTGCGGCGCTTGTGCCCCGGCTTCCCACCAGATGGTGTCCTTTTTGATTGTGTCGAGCTTGGCAAAAGCTCGATCCAGGCCATCTTCAGTCCCCAGCATTTCGTACACCTCTTCACGGGGTACGCCGTCGGCCATCAGCGCCCATTCAAGATTGACCTGAGGTGCTTTACGCAGTGCTCGCTTGCCTGGGAAGCGTTTGGTATCGAAAAAATCTTTCAGGGTATGGGGCTGTTCGCCCTTGAAGGCTTTGGTGTTGTAGGCCATGACTGTCGACCAGACGTAACTCGCCACGCCGCATTCTGTTAGAGCCCCTGGCAGAAAATCCTTTGCAGCAGGTGTTCCATCCGGTGCAGGAGCCAGAGTGGCGGGGTCAATTCGTTCAAGCAGACCGTTGTTACAGGCACGAATGACGTTCGGTATTTCAGCGTCGACTACGTCCCAAGTGACCTTTTTGTTGTCGACCTGAGTCTTGATTTGCGCGATGCCCCCGGAATAGTCTTCCGAAATCACCCGGGTACCCGTGGCAGCAGTGAAGGGTTTGTGTGCGGCTTGGATCTGGGCATTAGTCAGGTTGCCGCCATAGGACACAACCGTGAGAGTGTTTTCTGCGTAAGCGCTGCAGGACACGATGCCGGATAGCAAAATAAACGTTGCGCTTTTCATGCGTGAGACCCCTCGTTTTTATTTTTGTGGGAAACCGTCACGAGCTCTTTGCACGGGGGTGCGTGAGCAACCGAAGAGACGATCAGGGCTTTACTCTCGGCAAAAAAATCCGAAGGTAAAAGCAATAAAAAAAAGCCCAATGGGGCGATTTTTTTTATGGGCGCACAAAAATTATCTATTGATGGGCAGGGTGAAGGGCTTTCAGGCATTCAGGGATTCAAAATCACTTCCTCATTCTTCGCTGCGCGCGTCGGACGCTTCTTCCATCAGCCAATTTGCGAAAGCTGCTGCTTGGGGATTGACGATTTTGTGCGGGGAATACACCAAGTAAAACGCTTCCGAGGTTTTGAATTTTGCAGTCAAAGGGGCGATGAGTTGTCCTGATTCAAGATACTGCTCGACGAGCGATGATCGCGCCAAGGCAACGCCTTGACCCAGCTCTGCCATTTTCAGTGCGGAAATAAGCGTGTCGAACTGCAGTCCTTGAGATGAGTCAATGTCCTCGGCCTTGGCCTTTTTTAACCAATAGCCCCATCCCTCTTCATAACCCAAGACATGCAGAAGTTCGTGATGACGAAGGTCTTTTGGGGTTTTCAAGGGTTTTTGCAGTGTGGGCAAATCAGGGGCACACACAGGGAAAAGCAAATCCCAGGTCAGCCGTTCACTCTTCAGGCCAGTCCATTTTCCACTGCCATAGCGAATTTCCAGATCGGATTCGAGATCGGTTTCGCCCATCCAGATGTTGCTGGTGATGCGCAAATTGACATCTGGATGTTGTACACGAAATCGCGGCAGACGACCCGCCAGCCAGTGAGTAAAGAAAACCAGACTACTGCGCACCGTGAGTACCTTCCGGTGCCCTTGACCGAATATTTCATCGGTCGCTGCTGCCAGACGCTCCACCGATTCATGGACAACGGGTAGAAAGGCTAAGCCAGGCTCCGTCAGTTCCAAACCTCTAGGTAGACGCTTGAACAACGCTGCGCCGAGCTGCGATTCCAGCGCTTTGATCTGCTGACTGACGGCTGCCTGAGTGAGACTTAGTTCTACAGCCGCCTCCGTGAAGCTGAGGTGACGAGCGGCTGACTCGAACGCGCGCAACCAGTTGAGCGGAGGTAGTCGCTTCTTCATGGCTCAAAACTCTCTGGTGGGAAAATGCCTGGCTATGGAGCGAGCCAGCGTACGTCATCTAGCGGTCATCCATAAATCCTACTCCTGTCGCATAAAAAAAATAAACCCATAGGGTTTTTTTTTATTGCTTTCGCAGTCCCCGACTTTTCTCGAAAGTAACTCCCAGATCGCCACTCAATGGGCAAAGCCTGAAACGCTTTGAGCCTCTGCAGACGGCTTCTGAAAACCTAAACCCTGCGTGAAAGCTTGAAGAAGCAGGACAATAAAAATAACGGGTGAAACATGACAAACCTCAGTCAGCTACCCCTTTGCGGTGTGAACGTTATCGATTTTGGCCAACACATTGCCGGCCCCGCTGTCGCGATGATACTGGGGGATCTCGGGGCCACTGTCATCCATATTGATCCACCCGCTGGCCCGCTCTGGGATAGCCCGGCGAATGCCGTCCTCAACCGAAACAAGCAGTGCTTACGCTTGGACTTGAAGTCCCCTGAGGGTTTGCGCCTCGCGAGGCAGATGATCGCTAAAGCCGATATTGTGATTGAGAATTTCCGTCCTGGCGTGATGAAAAAACTGGGGCTGGATTTTTCCGAGTTGCGTCGTGAACACCCGCAACTGATCACCTTGTCCATTCCAGGTTTTGCAACGAATGATGAACTCCGAAGCCAATGGCGTGCCACTGAGGCAATTATCGCTTCAGCCTCAGGGGTTTTCACTGATATGGGGCAAAATCGGGTGTTGATGGGCATTAATCCAAGCTTTTCTCCACTGCCACTCGCATCCGCTTACGGCACTATGCTCGCCGTCTCGGCTGTGGTGCTGGCATTGCAATCCAGACAACGCACTGGCATGGGTGATGAGATCGAAGTGCCGCTCGCTTCGGCGGTCATGGAGGGACTTTCTTACAACTCAATCAAGATCGACGGCTATCCAGCGCGCTACAAAACCTTGCGTGAAAAGGAGATTGAGCGTCGACGAGCCGAGAACCTGCCGATGAACCTCAGTTATGAGGATTTGCAGGAGTACCTCGACCCCTTCTACCGTACCTATGAATGTGCTGACGGACGCAAATTCTACGCAGTTTGCCCCTCCCATCGCTCGCATGCCAAACGCTGCCTACAGGCAATGGGTTTGTACGAGGAAATGCTCGCTGCAGGCCTTCCCAAAGTTGAAGATCCTTACCTGCCATTTGCACAATGGGAAGGTGATGCCTCACTCGGTGTTTATCCACTACCAGCTCATTGGGCCAAGGTTATCTCGGCGCGCATGAAGGAAGTCTTCCTGACCAAGACGGCTGCGCAATGGGAAAAAATCTTCGGTGAAGGGCAGTTTCCTGGCGCTCCTCATCGTTCAACTCAAGAGTGGTTGCACGATGAGCATGCAAACACTGCAGGCCTAGTGGTTGACGTCACTGATCATCAATATGGGCTGATGAAACAGCCTGGTGCTATAGCCTGGCTGGAAGACAGTGCAGAGTTGATGCTGTCTCCGCTCTCACGACGAGAAGTCAGTATCGAGGAGGCATTGGCCACCTTGAGTGAAGGCACTCGCGAGGAATTGCCAGTCGCAAATCAGCCGTGCTCAAAAGGATGGCTGGACGGTGTTCGTATTCTCGACCTGACCAACGTGATTGCCGGCCCGCACTCGACCTCATTCCTCGGGCGATTCGGTGCGGATGTCGTCAAGCTCGACCCCACCAAACCAAATTACGATCCATGGAACACCGTGGTGTTCGGTATGTCTTCGGCGCGCGGTAAGCAAAGCGTGTTGGTCGACCTCAATCAAGAGGAGGGGCGTGAGGTATTCGACAGGTTGGTGAAGTCAGTGGATGTCATTGTCATGAATGCGCCTGATCGCCAACTGGCGCCTTTAGGGTTAGATGAAGCCAGCCTGAAGGCAGTGAATCCTGAGGTGATTTTCTGCCAGTTGGACTGCTTCGGCGGCCCGCGCCGTGGCCCTAGAACTGACTACTTGGGTTACGACGATCTCATTCAGGCCACGACCGGCATTATGCTGCGGTTTGGTGGCGGTATGCAGACCCCGGAAGAACATGCTCATGTTGGCACCATTGATGTGATGTGCGGTTTCGCTGCTGCGCTTGGCGTGGCCACAGCGCTGTATCAAAAGTCCAGAACAGGCAAGGTCAGCCGAGCTCGGACGTCACTGGCTGCCTTGGGCAACCTGGTACAAGTTCCTTTCTGTTACGACTACTCGGGGCGCGCACCTTTTGATGAGCCGGCGGGTCGTGAGGTGTTGGGTTATAGCGATCTGTCGCGTTTCTATCGAACGGCTGACGGTTGGCTATACCTCGATGCAGATTCAGCGGATCTGGGCAGACTGGATGCAGTTCAAGGCTTGAACGGCCTGGCTGCGGCAGGTGACCACGCGGCTTTCCTCAGTGCAGCTCTGGCCAAGGTGGCGGGAGAAACCTGGCAACGCCGTTTGCAGGAAGCCGGAGTCGCCGCTGCTGTCCCGGATAACATCGACAATCTCCGCAATCGCTACAGCCGACCTGCTGACAACTACCCGGGCACGGACAACGGGAGCTACTCGTTTAGTGTCTATGCCGATCATCCGAGTGGGCGCTGCGTAACTCAGCTCGATCCCTTTGCCATACGCCCGCGCCATGCGGCGATCCGCAGCCTTTCACCCGCAGAAAAATTTGGCGCTTCAACCAGATCTGTCTTGGGTGAACTCGGTTACAGCGAAAGTGAAGTTGACGCTCTCATGACCCGCAGCGTTATCGGAGACAGTTGGAGCCAAGAGTATTTGCCCAGCTGACATTCCCGTAAGAGGTTAAGGGTAAGAAGTTTCACAAATGCCCATCTACCTCGGCGACTTCCATTACAAGAAAAATAGGGGGCGGCACTCTCCTGGAGTCGACGCCCCCATAGGGAAACTTTCGGAGGCAACATGTCGAATCAAATAGTTCTGCCGCGCATCCTACAGGTGGGCGCCAAGGCCAGCGAGGCCATTCCAGATGTGCTTGCTAGCCTGGGTTGCCATCGACCATTGATTATCACTGACAAAATGATGGTGCAACTCGGTTACGCCGGTCGTATCCAAGATGTACTTGCAAGCAAAGGTTTGAGCGCCGACGTTTTCGCCGACACTGTTCCTGAGCCCACGGTCGATTCGATTCGTGCCGGTGTTGAACATGCTAGATCGGGCGACTATGACAGCATCATTGCATTGGGTGGTGGTAGTCCAATCGACAGTGCCAAAGCCATTGGCATTCTCGCCAAGTTCGGTGGCGAGATGCGTGACTATAAATTTCCACGGCAGGTGAGCGAGCAAGGCTTGCCGATCATTGCAGTACCGACCACAGCGGGTACCGGTTCGGAAGTTACCCGTTTCACCATCATTACTGATGAACAGAACGACGAAAAAATGCTCTGCGTAGGCATCGGGTTTATGCCTGTGGCGGCATTGGTCGACTACACCCTGACGCTCTCCCTGCCAGCTCGTGTCACGGCGGATACCGGTATCGATGCACTAACCCACGCCATTGAGGCCTATGTCAGCCTCAAAGCCAACCTCTACAGTGACAGTCAGGCGCTGGCCGCGATGCGCCTGATTGGCCCGAACTTGCGCCGGGCCTATCACGCAGGCCAGGACATCGCAGCGCGCGAGGCGCTGATGCTGGGATCTACTTTGGCCGGCGTTGCGTTTTCGGCAGCCTCGGTTGCCCTGGTGCATGGTATGAGCCGCCCGATTGGAGCTTTTTTCCATGTGCCACACGGACTTTCCAACGCGATGCTGCTGCCAGGCGTAACAGCTTTCTCCATCCCAGGCGCCCCAAAACGTTACGCCGATTGTGCACGGGCCATTGGCGTTGCGACCGTTGAGGACAGCGACGATAGCGCCAACGCTAAGTTGCTCGTCGAACTGCAAGCCCTCAATGACGAGCTGCAAGTTCCTACACCTGAAGGCTTTGGCATCAGTCGCGCACGCTTCTTCGAACTGATGCCAATTATGGCTGAGCAAGCCCTCGCATCCGGTTCACCGGGCAACAATCCTCGGGTGCCTTCGGTCGACGAGATGATCGAGCTCTACCGAAACCTCTGGTAGCCAAAACGATAACCACGCCTCTTCATCACTTCAGCGGTAACTGCCGCGTACATAAAATAAGGAACACTCACATGATTACTGTAGGTCATCTGATCAACGGCCAGATTGTCACTGACACTGAGCGCACTCAGGACGTGTTCAATCCTGCGACGGGCGAAGTCACCAAACAGGTTGCGCTGGCCTCGAAACTAACGGTCGAAAAAGCCATTGCTGCCGCTGAAGCGGCTTTTCCTGAGTGGCGCAACACACCACCTATCAAGCGCGCGCGGGTGATGTTTCGCTTCAAAGAACTGCTTGAGCAGAATGCCGAACGTATCTGCCAAATGATTGGTGAAGAGCACGGGAAAATTGTCCACGATGCAATGGGCGAGCTTCAGCGGGGCATCGAAAATGTTGAATATGCGTGTGGTGTGCCCGAGTTGCTCAAAGGGGAACACAGCAAAAATGTTGGCCCCAATATCGATTCTTGGAGTGAGTTTCAACCGCTGGGTGTAGTTGCTGGAATCACGCCATTCAACTTCCCAGCGATGGTGCCACTGTGGATGTTTCCTATGGCGATTGCCTGCGGTAACTGTTTCATCCTGAAGCCTTCCGAGCGCGATCCAAGTTCAACCCTGTTCATCGCCCAACTGCTGCAGGAAGCTGGTTTACCGAATGGCGTCATGAGCGTGGTCAATGGTGACAAGGAAGCCGTTGATACCTTACTCCACGACCATCGTGTCCAGGCGGTAAGTTTTGTAGGCTCGACACCAATCGCTGAGTACATCTACCGGACAGCTGCGGCAAATGGCAAACGTTGCCAAGCATTGGGTGGAGCAAAAAACCACGCCATCGTCATGCCAGATGCGGACATCGATAATGCGGTCAACCAGTTGGTAGGGGCTGCATTTGGATCATCAGGGGAACGATGCATGGCTCTGTCGGTAGCGGTCACAGTAGGTGATGCAACAGCCGATGCCTTGATCAGCAAAATGCGCGAAGCAATGACCAGTCTCAAGGTCGGCGCCTATCAAGACAAGAGCAACGACTTTGGCCCTTTGATCACTCGTCAACATCAGCAAAAAGTGATCGGGTACATCGACAGTGCAGAAGAGGAGGGCGCAGAGGTCGTAGTGGATGGTCGAAGCATTCAGGTTTCAGCTTGCGAGAGCGGTTTTTTTGTTGGGGGGACATTGATTGATCAAGTCAAACCCGGCATGCGCTGCTACAAGGAAGAGATCTTCGGGCCGGTGCTGTTGATCGTACGTGCGCAGAGCATGCAAGAGGCGATGCAACTGATCGATGCTCATGAATACGGTAATGGCACCTGTATCTTCACTCGCGATGGTGAAGCTGCCCGATACTTCTCTGACAACATCAAGGTCGGCATGGTCGGTGTCAACGTACCGCTACCTGTACCTGTCGCCTATCATAGCTTTGGTGGCTGGAAACGTTCGTTATTTGGCGATTTGCATGCCTACGGGCCGGATGCCGTTCGTTTCTATAGCAGGCGTAAAACGGTCACTCAGCGCTGGCCATCTTCGGGAGTTCGGGAGGGAGTCGAGTTCTCTATGCCGACGATGAAATGAGTATCTTTATCTGAGGCGACTTGGGTGCAAGCTTCGAATTTGCTGATATCAATCTAAGTACAAAGGGGCCTTTTAAGGGCCCTTTTTGTTAGATATGTCCCGTCCTGAATAAGGTTCACGCCTTCTGACCCATTCTCAGGAGGGAGTAATGAATTCGGGAGAAAGGCGCAGTCAGCGTGATTACACGCTGACCTTTAAGTTGTCGTTCGTCGATCAGGTCGAAAAAGGCGAGTTGAGTTATAAAGAGGCTTAAGAGCGCTAGGGCATTCAGGGTAAAACGACCGTACTGAACTGGTTACGCGGGCATGGTCGGCAGGACTGGAGTCAAGGCGCGTCCATTCGCTCCAAGAGACCCCGTTCCATGGATGAGCCTGATAACCTGACACCCGAACAGCGAATCAAAGAGCTTGAAGAAAAGCTTGCCCAAGCCAACCAGAAAGCTCAGTTTTTTTCGAAACCGGCGTTGACGTTTTGAAGAACGACTTCGGTGTTTCTGTCGTAAAAGAGCGATCCGGCAAGTCCTCTCCCAAGGGCAGATCCAAGGCGTGAGTATCAGTAGGGCTTGCCAGTTCATGAGGATTTTCCGTCCGGCTTATTACAAGCGCAACCGGGCATGTGATGCCCGGGCCCGTTATGCACAGGAAGTGATGGGATTCGTGAGGGAAAAGCGACTTAGGCAACCCCGCCTTGGCACCCGAAAACTCCACAATCTAATGCGCGCTGAGCCAGAAGTGTCCGTCAAGGTTGGTCGAGGCCGTTTATTCGACAGCTTGCGAGATCGGCGCGAACTGGTTCCCCGCAGACGGGCCTGTCACAAAACGACAGACAGCCCTCATCGCTTTCGCCGGCGTCCAAACCTGCTCAAAGATGGACCGTTTCAGGTAGTCGCCAAGGCGCCAGAGCAAGTATGGGGTGCGGACATCACCTACTTATCGACGCAAACGGGTGTGGCTTATCTGAGTTTGATCACCGATGTGTACTCCCGAAAAATCGTGGAGCACCATGTCCATGAAAGCTTGCACATCGAATCGGTGAACCAGGCGTTCAACAAAGCCCTCAGGCAGCGGACAACGGAGCAACGCCTAGTGCATCACTCGGATAGAAGCGTCCAATACTGCTCCGAGCTTTATCAGCGGCTGCATGCCAAGCACGGCATCACCTGCTCAATGACCGATTGCTACGACTGCTACCAAAATGCGTTGGTTGGCTGAGCGTGTGAACGGGATTTTGAAAAACGAGTTATTGCTGCATCGCCCCAAAGATTTTGTAGCGGCCATCCGGATGGTGGAGGAGTCGGTGCAGTTTGCCATACTTTTTCGAACAGTACCTTGACGGTAAAGCTCACGAATGTGTACATGCAATCTGCAACCTTTGCTCATCGCCAATTGTGGATCACAGCGTGGGGACGTTAAATTCCGGTGAACGCAGGGTGAAATAGCCCTATGAGGACGCCCGGGTCTCTTTCGTCGTGTACACTGGAAAAGACAATATCGACTCGTTTGGCGTGTGCTCGTAGGTCGAGGACAGCACCGCACTGAGTCGATCGCCCAGCAGGTTCCAGGCGTTTTTCTTCTCGTCGGCATAGTCGTGATGCAAGTAGTGGCGTCTCACCCGAGAGCCGGCCAGTACATGATTTTGGCAGCGATCAATGACGTCCAGGCTAACGCCTAAGGCTTGCATCATGGTCGCCCCCGTACGGCGCAAGTCATGCGGCGTCCAGTCGCCGTTTTGGCCGTCGGCAAGGACCAGGGTATCGTCATGGCACCGTCTGGAGAGGGCCTTGCGGTTTTTGAACCGGGCTTGACGGTCACCCACCTGCTTGCTCACCACTTTCACGTCCACATGCCCATCATCCTGCTTGTTCGGAAAGCACCACAGGGAGTCTCCCGTCAGGGTCTTGAGTTCCTGAAAGAAATGCAAGGCGAAGGAGGAGAGGAAGACATGGTGGTCCTGTTTCTTGCCGCGGGTGCCTTTGACGTTTTCGCTGGGGAGGAACCAGGTTTGCTGGTCCAGATCGACATTTTTCCATTCGGCCTGCAGCAATTCACCAATTCGGCACAGCGTGCCCAGGCTAATCCAGAGCGCGAGCTGCGTTTCCTTCTTTAGCGGACGAATGCCGTCGTATTTTTGGCCCGCGGGGAGGGCGTCGTAATCGGCGGTCATTTGCTGGAAACGGTTGTGCAGTTCCAACAGCTCCGCCGGGGAAAGGATACGGCTTCTTTCCGCCTCGTAGTCGGCGGGGATCAGAGGGGAAATGTCGACCAACTCAGTCGGATCGCCCTCGATCAATAAGGTCCGCCAGGGCTGACGCTTTCTAGCCCAGCTAAACATCTGGGTGAGGTCGGCGAAGAAACTGATGGCTTGCCGGTGAGCGCCGCGGTTGACCACGGCCCGGATTAGCGCCCGAACATCGTGTTCGGAAACATTGTTCACCGCTGTCCTACCGAGTGCTGGCAAAAGGTCCTTGTTAAAGCGCCGTTGCAACTCGGCATTGCCGTCTTTACGCGCGACGCCATCCAGCAGCCAGGCCTTGGCCAGATCCTGGACGGTCAGAGTTTGGACCTTCGTCGATTTTTCCTGATCGGCTTTTGCGTTCGTCGCGGCATGAGCCTGTGCCTTGGCGGTTTTCTTGTGCTCGTTGGGATTGATCTGCTCATCGATGAGCGCACGGGCCTGGTTGCGCGCCTTGCGGATGTCCGTCAGGGATTTGCGCGGCCAGGACCCGCAGGAGTACTCTTTATTCTGCTCGCCCCAGCGATAGCGATAGAAAAAGCTGACCGACACACCGTCCTTACGGACTGAGATTCGACCGGCCAGATTGCCATCCTCCCTAAGGATTCGGCCGGCATCGTTGGCGGTCAGCGACTCGAGTTCTTTGATGGTGATTTTGGCCATGAAACGGACTCCCCCTACTTTTACCCCCACAAAAACGTCGGCTCTTGATGGACGTTGCTGGACTCTCGTAGAGCAGAACACCGCTGGAGCTCAAGTAAATACTAGCTTATAAAAATCCAGAGTAAAATTTTGGAAGCTTTCAAGAAGTATGAAAAAGGAGATGGGGTGCTAGGGGTCGAGTGTTCGAATCACTCCGTCCCGACCATATTATTCAATGACTTAGCCGAACTCTTACCAGTTCGGCTTTTTCGTGCGTAGGGACTTTTGCGGGGATCATCCCAATTTTCTCCTCAAGATGGTCAGCGCTGGCCCGCGAGAGTCTGTGAGTTCACGCCGCTTTTGGCCCTTTTGCGCGCTGCCTTTGGCACCAATCCTGTCTGATATTTTTCTTCCTTTCTCCGCTTTCGCGCATGTCAGATAGCGCTTGCCAAGCGTCCTGTTTCCGGACGATTAGTGCTTTTTCCCTCACCTGCTCCGCGGCGCTAAACCCTGGAAGCTCAGTTCCGATTCTTCGTTCTTAAAGGTCACCATCCCAAATCAGCGAAACCGGCTGTACGTCACGCTGGCCGTGCCTTTGAAGACAAACGGAAGCAGCGAAAGCACCTTTAGGCCGGACTTCCGATTGTGCGCTAGGGAAACGGAACAGAGCGCGGGGAGGCGGGGAGGGTGGTTGGGCAACCGCCAGGTCTGCGGAAGGTCTCTAGTCGCCGGCCGAGCCCTTTGATCACAAGGACCAGGGGCCGATTTGGAATCAAACCATCGAGTCCGAGAGCCTGCTTCATACCTCCAAATTCGATGTTTTTGGGCCCAAGCCGCAGTGCCAAACAGACCGCAAATTCACCCGACTTCTTGCGGTTTTGATGACAAACCATTTTTCAGGTAGTTGGCACCGATTGAGTGCCGCTGAACCCTCGAAAGATCCGTCGGCCGCGGCTTCTAGCGGTCAGCTCGGAATCTCTTGCAAGGTCCTAGTCGGTGCCAAATCCGCTGCTAACTCACAGTGATACCACTATCGAAGTTTGCCCAGTGGACTTCGATCCTTTTTCGATATTGAGCTGTGTAGGTCGTAGTATGTGACGTTCGATGATGGGCTGAGAAATCAGTGACGACCAAAGGCACATTACGGCTGTCGCTATAAGAGATATCATCTCGCCATCAGCTCAAGAGGGGCTCCCTGGCCGGTCAGTTTCGGCACTCCCTTGAGCATAACGACAAGGATTGTTGCGCATGGACGATACCGTTCAGCCCCTCACACCCCAAGAAGAAGCCCCGCCTAAAGAAGTGAAGGTCCTTGCCACCTTGGTGGCAAAGCTGAATCTTGCAGATTTCCAGAACGCTATCCCTGTGATTCGCGAGCTTCGTATCTCGAACGAAACGAGCAATCGTTTCGTCAATGCCACTCTTACGCTTAGCTCGGCCCCCGAGGTATTTAAGTCCAAGATCTGGCGGATCGACGAGATCGCTGCAGATAGCTTCCGGGTCATACCTGGGCTTGATCTTGTCTTGGATGGCCCGTTGTTGAGTCGCCTGACAGAGTCAGAGATGTCGACCTTTACGTTTGTCCTCGAAGCCGATGACAAAGAGGCGGAGAGCGGTCGCAAGGAAGTTGCTCGGCTTGAACAGGTCGTAGACCTTTTGCCCAGAAACCAGTGGGGCGGATTGTGGCATATACCAGATATGACTGCGGCTTTTGTTCAGCCGAATGATGCAGCGGTTGAGCGGTTGCTCAAACAGGCGGCCGAGTTGCTTCGTCTTAGCGATAAGCCGTCCGCGCTTGATGGATATGAAGGTGGCCCCAAAAGAGCTTGGCAGTTGGCGTCGGCAGTGTGGGGCGCGGTGGCGCGCATGAAGCTCGACTATGCGTTGCCGCCGGCTAGCTTTGAACAATCAGGGCAGAAGATTCGTAGCCCCAGCCAAATTGCTGACTCCGGGTTGGCTACTTGTCTCGACCTGACTCTGCTTTTCTGCGCAGCATTGGAGCAGATCGGTCTTAACCCCGTGATCGTATTCACCCATGGTCATGCTTTTGCTGGTTTGTGGCTTAAGCCAGAAGAGTTTACGGCTGCCGTGGTGGATGATGTCACTGCAGTACGTAAGCGGGTGAAGCTTCAGGAACTCGTGCTATTTGAGACCACTCTTATTACCCACACCTCGATACCGCCATTTTCTTATGCGGTAGAGATGGGCACGAAACAGGTAGCCGAAGACGCTGAAAGTGTTTTCGAGATGCTGCTAGATATCCGTCGCGCCCGTTTGCAGCGTATCAAACCGCTCGCCAGCTCAGAGGCTCAGATCGCACGTGTCGCCGTTGCTGAGACTGATGAAGCTCCATCGTTTCTTGTGGAGGAAGGGATCGGCATCGCTGATGAGAATATTAAGGTACAGGTTGAGGATCTGTCTAAGCTAGACCCAGCAGATCGCTTGGGCCGGTGGCAGCGGAAGCTTCTGGATCTGTCGCTTCGAAATAACTTGCTCAATTTCAAAATGGGTAAGCGAGCGCTGAAGCTTGAATCTCCTGACCCCGGTGCTCTCGAGGACATTCTTGCAAGTGGGCAGTCTCTGAAGCTGCTTACCAGGCCTGACCTGATGGATGGCGCAGATCCGCGTGAGCGCGCACTCTATGAGCAGCGTGAGCGAGAAGATGTTCGCCGCCGTCATGCTGAAGATGCTCTCAAACGTAGGGAAGTATTCGTTGCGCTGACGTCCGCTGAAATGGATGTCCGGTTAACTGAGTTATATCGAAGCGCTCGTACTGCTTTGCAGGAAGGTGGCTCCAACACGCTTTTCCTGGCCATCGGTTTTCTTAGCTGGACGCGTGAGGATAGGGCCGGGCAGAAGTACAAAGCGCCACTGGTCTTGGTTCCTGTCACTTTGGAGCGTAAGAGTGCGCGTTCTGGATTCACCATGGTGCTGCACGATGATGAGCCTCGTTTTAACCCAACTCTGATTGAGATGCTGCGTCAGGACTTTGAACTGGGTTTGGGTTCACTGGAGCAGGAGCTGCCTCGGGACGACTCCGGTCTGGATATCGCAGCCATTTGGAACAAAGTTGGTCATGCTATCAAGGATATCCCTGGCTGGGAGTTGAACGAGGACGTTGTGCTCTCGATGTTCTCGTTTGCCAAGTATCTTATGTGGAAGGATCTTGCCGAGAATGCAGAGCACCTTCGACAGAGCCCTGTAGTCCAGCACCTTCTGGATACGCCACGTGATTCGTTCATCTCCGATACCCCGTTTCCGGAGGCGGAGTCACTGGACCGTGATTACGGTCCGACTGATGTGTTCTGCCCATTGCCATCTGATTCATCTCAGCTTGCTGCTGTGATGGCAGCAGCGAAGGGAAAAGATTTCGTTCTCATAGGTCCACCGGGCACAGGTAAAAGCCAAACGATTTCCAACATGATCGCCCAGTCCATCGCTCAAGGGCGCCGGGTGTTGTTCGTATCTGAGAAAATTGCTGCCCTGGATGTCGTGTACCGGCGCTTGCGTGAAATCGGTCTGGGTGAGTTTTGCCTTGAACTTCACTCCAGCAAGGCTCGAAAAACGGATGTCCTTGCTCAGTTGCAGTCGGCTTGGGAAGCAAAAGGGGAGGTAGATGCTTCCGCTTGGGAGGTGGAAGCGCAGCGGCTGGCTTCCCTGCGTGACAGCCTCAATATTTATGTCGAGCGTCTGCATCGCCGGCACCGCAACGGCTACACCATCTACGATGCCATCGGGACGGTGACATCGGGTGTTGATGAGGCAGTAGCTCCACTTGGTTGGCCATCTCCGGACACGCATGATCAGAAGGCTATGCTTGGGCTTCGAGAACTGGCCGACCGCCTTGAAGTGAACGCTCAAGCTGTGGGTTACAGTCAGCTGGCAGGCAACGCTTTGTCTGGGGTAGGCCAAGCAGAGTGGTCGCCTCATTGGCAGCAACAATTCGTGCAGGCGGCTCGTGATGTGCTTCCCGCTGTGGTTGAAGTCCAGCGAGCTGCCGATCGCTTCGTTGAGCTGTCCGGGCTTCCTGTTACGGAGTACACCCCAACAGCGCTTGAGGGGCTGTCGATTCTTTCTCGAGTACTTCCCGCTGCCGCTGGGCATGATTGGCGGTTCGCACTGCGCCCCGATGCTCGCTCGATTTCTAAACGCCTGAGTGACGGCTGCACTTGGGTAGACGAACACCGGAACATTAACTCCAGACTCTCATCCTTCTGGTCCTCTCGTATTACTGCTGAAGCTAAACTAGGCATTGATCTGCTGCAGCAACGCCGCGCTACGTTCGTTGATCTAGGCCCGGCCTGGCCAGAAAATGTCACAGACGTTCTCGGGCAAGCTGTCACATTGTTGCGTCAGATAGACGACCTCAAGCACCAGCTAACGGCGTCCTACGGGGATGCGATTGAAGTACTTGACACCGAACTCCTGCTGCGCGAATGGAAAGAGTCGGAGGAGTCTTTCTGGCCTAAGTCCTGGTTCGGAAAACGCCGCATCGCTGGGCTATTGGCGCCGACGCAGACATCAACAGGTGAAGTCGACAATGGCAAGGATCTCGCTACTTGGGTAGAGATCCGGTCGGTGCGTCGAGCAATCGATAAGCTGGAGCCAGGTCATGAGTGTGTTGCTGTTTGGCAAGGTGCCAAATCCGAAGCAACGCATCTCGCGACAGCGATCAAACTGCAAGAGGCTATGCGGCTTCAGAAAAGTAATTCTGCTTGGATCGATGACGGCTTGCAGTTGGTTGAGCAGGGCCAGCTAGGTGATGAGCTGAAGGAGGAACTCCGCCGGCTGCGTACGTTGACTCGTCTCGATGCTGGGTTAGATGAGCTGGTTGATCTCAGCTTGGCAACTAGCTCTCTCTGGAGCGGTTTGACCACTGATATTGATGTGCTGACTGCAGCGCTGCGTTTTCAGGCTGAACGACGTGACATTGAAGAACGTGGTCGGCTTGTCGACGATCATCCTCATGTAGAGGAAGGGCGTTGTGGCTCGTCGTTCAAAGCTGATTTTGAGCTGCTCAAGAAAAGAGCAGCAGTTGAACGAGAGTTGGTGGATCTGGCTGATCTGCGAGAAATCGTTCCTGTCTGGAATGACTTGAAAACGAAGGTTGACGTCGCACTTACGGCGGTAGCCTTCCAAGGGGAAATGGCTACCGCGGTGGCTAAGCTAGCACTCAATCCTGAGCAGGTCGCGGCCTACAAAGCACCGCTTCAAACTTTGCTGGGTGATGGTAACGCATTACTTGAGCCGGAGGCTGCTATAGCCATTGCCGGCGTTACCCTTCGTGAAAAGCTCGAGCTGCTCCAGGAGCGAGCAGCGCACCTGACTGCCGTCGGTCATTTCACCGAAATGGGCGTCATCGAAACTGCCAACCTGGCACTAAGTGATATCAAGAAAAACTGCGAAACTGTCGTTTCGTCTGAGTCGCGCCTTAAGGCATGGTGCGCTTGGCGAAAGGTTCGCGATGAAGCCTACGCTGTCGGCTTGGCGCCAATTGTTCAAGCGATGGAAGCCGGAGCTATCACCTTTGGAAAAGTCCGGCGTGTATTGGAAGTAAACTATGCCCGCTGGTGGCTGAATACGACGGTCGACAACGAAGAGGTGATCCGGACGTTCGTCAGCGTGGAGCATGAGCAACGAATTCGCGATTTCCGAGCTTTGGACGACAAGTTCACGGAGTTGACCAAAGACTGGCTCCGAGCTCGGCTGTGTTCCGACCTACCAAGCCAAGACAGTGTAAGTCGCTCTTCAGAGTGGGGCGTCCTACGACATGAGATGGGCAAGAAGACCAAGCACATTCCATTGCGGGAGCTGATGAGTCGTGCGCCAGAAGCGCTAACCAAGCTGACTCCATGCTTGCTCATGAGCCCTCTCTCCATTGCCCAGTATCTGCCGCCTGCCTCAACACCGTTCGATCTCGTTATCTTCGATGAGGCATCTCAAATACCTGTATGGGATGCCATCGGCGCCATGGCCCGAGGGAAGCAGGTGGTGATGGTGGGCGACCCCAAACAGCTCCCTCCAACTTCGTTCTTTAACCGAGCTGAGTCGACCGCTGAAGATGAGGATGTAGAGGCTGATCTCGAGAGTATTCTGGACGAGTGCATCAGTGCCAACTTGCCGATGCGTAACCTGAACTGGCACTACCGTAGCCGCCACGAGAGTCTGATCGCTTTCTCGAACCAGCGTTACTACCAGTCGAAGCTGGTGACCTTCCCATCACCGTTTACGGCCGACAAAGCAGTACGGTTATGCCCAGTCCCGGGTGTATATGACAAGGGTGGGTCGCGAACCAACTTGATCGAAGCAAGATCTTTAGTTGCTGATCTGGTTGCTCGTCTTCAGTCGCCGGCCTTCCGCGAAAGCAGGCGAACCGTGGGGGTTGTAACCTTCAACGGAGAGCAACAGAAACTCATCATGGACATGTTGGATGAAGCATGCCGGAAAGATCCAACACTCGATTCGTACTTCGCAGAGTCCGAGTTGGAGCCGGTGTTCGTCAAGAACCTGGAGAGCGTTCAAGGTGATGAGCGAGACATCATCTATTTCTCGACCACCTATGGGAAAGACGCTGCTGGTGTGCTGTCGATGAACTTCGGCCCGATGAACCGCCCTGGTGGTGAGCGTCGGCTGAATGTGGCTATCACTCGCGCTCGACAGGAGCTTGTGGTGTTCTCGACTCTACGACCAGAGCACATTGATTTGGCCCGTACGCAAGCGATTGGGGTGCGTGATCTGAAGCACTTCCTAGAGTTTGCAGAGCGTGGCCCGCGGGCCCTGGCAGAAGCTGACTTTGGTAGCGTAGGTGGTTTCGACAGCCCATTCGAAGAGGCGGTTGCAGCAGCCTTGGCCAAAAAGGGGTGGCAGATTCATACCCAGATTGGCGTTTCCTCCTTCCGAGTAGACCTTGGGGTTGTTCATCCTGATGCTCCTGGTCGATTTCTTGCCGGCGTTGAATGCGACGGTGCTACCTATCATCGCAGCGCGACTGCTCGCGATCGTGACAAGCTCCGTGAATCTGTACTGCGTGGACTTGGCTGGGAGATCGTTAGGATATGGTCGACGGACTGGTGGATAGATGCAGTTGGAACTGCCGAGAAGGTACATCAACGTCTGAACGAGATCCTTGCTGAGTCCCGAGCAAAGCAGGCTGTCATCGATGCAGCTCAAGAGGCAGAGCGACTGAAAATCGACGCGGCTATGGCTGAGGTCATTGAGGTAGTGGATCAGGTTGCTGTGGTCGCCGCAGCGGATGGAGTGGCTGAAGCCAATGATCCCTCAGGCGCTTTGGATGAGTTGAAGTACGCCAAGGCGGCATCCATCACGCCAGTTGAAGATGTCCTGGCCTTTACTCGTCCCCTTGTAAATTTGGTTTATAAGGAAGCCGATCCTCGTCAAGCGGTAGGGTTGGTCGATCCAGATCAGTTCTTTGAGCCGAGTTACACAGAAACGTTGGAGCAGATGATTGCTCATGTGGTTGCGGAGGAGGGGCCGGTTCTGGACACCGCGCTCGCAAGGCGCATTGCCCGGGCGCATGGCTGGGTACGAACCGGCTCGCGGATTCGTGATCGGGTTGACCAAATTGCCCGGGCACGATTCCGGTCGCATGAAGAGGAACAAACTGGGGTCTTCTTCTGGCCCGCTCATATCGAGTCGGACACCAGTGTCGTCTTCCGTAGGCCCGGCGACGAAGACTCCATGAGAGCGCTAGCTGAAATCTGCCTACCAGAACTGCGTGCTTTGGTTGATGAGATGGTGCGGCGGGGGCACGAGGGGGAGGCCTTGATATACGCGGTCGCTAAGGAAGCTGGTGTAAGCAAGCTTGCTCATGCGGGACGTCAGCGAATTGAAAAGGCCATACGTCGAACAGTGTAGTAGCGAGAAGGAGGGGTACTGTAGAGGTACCCCTTTTTTTGTGGGTTTTGATCCTGCCCTTACTCTGTGATGCATGAAGTAAAAATGTGCTCCTTCTGGATTTCCTAGTATTTTCAATTTCCAGGAGCTCAGGTGATTCAGGCAGAGCTATGCTTGTGCCATCACATCAATGGTATGGAGAGTCGTGATGGGCTGGAAAGGGACTGTACGCTCGCTGCAAGCGTCTGCGCGGAGGTCAGAGCGCAACGCTCATCGCCGGCAACGTGAGCTCGAAAAGCAACAGAAAGAGTACGCAAAGATGGAAGCGCTGGAGCAAGCAGCGTATGAAGTCGATGTGTACGAAAATCACATAGATATCCTCCTTTCGATGCACAAGGAGTGTGCCGAGCCTGTGAAATGGAAGCGGCTTCTCTCCAATCCCGAACCTAGACAGCCACTGAAGAGCGGTACGCTTGAGCAAGAAGCCACGCATGCGGCCGCTACATATCACCCCAATTTCTGGGCTCGGCTCTTCAAGCTAGAGGCTCGTCAACGCGCAGTCCTATTCGACAAGATTGGCGCCGCACAGGCGGAAGATGAAAGGCAGTATCAGGCTCAGCTTGATGAATGGAAGACTGCCCATACCGAGTGGGCAGAGGAGCGGGATATTGCGATCCGCATCCTTGATGGTGACCGTCAAGCCAAGCTCGATGCCATCGTAGCTTTCGAGTCGTTTGCAGAAATCTCGCACCTCGGCTCAGCCATTCAGATGATTGTTCATGAAGGTGGCATCCTAGAAGCCAAGCTCGCTATCCATGGCTCCGACGTGATTCCGACTGAAATCAAATCTCTACTCAAAAGTGGCAAGCTGTCGACCAAAGCTATGCCTGTTGGGCGGTTCAACGAGCTTCACCAGGACTACGTGTGCAGCTGCGCTCTGCGAGTAGGTCGAGAGTTGTTGGCAATTCTGCCGGATGACCTAGTCATCGTCACCGCTCTGGACAATGTGCTCAACAGCTCGACAGGTCATATGGAAGAGCAGCCAATTCTGAGTGTTGCTTTCTCTAGGTCAACTGTTGACGGACTTAACCTCGAAACCATCGACCCGTCTGATGCGATGAAGAATTTCGTCCATAACATGAGCTTCAAGAAGGGCGCAGGATTCTCGGCCGTTGCCGCCCTTGATACTCAGCGTTTCGCCGTAACCGTGTAACTGAATCGCATGCGCAGTCGGTGGCCGACTATGAAGAGTTGTTGCCGTGGAACTGCGCACCAGAGATGTCACGGTAAACACGAAACGCTCCTGGCGGTAGGTGTACTTCGTGGATCGCATACCCACGGTCGGTGACCGCACAGCAGTGTCCCGCCTGCTACCAGCAAAGTAGCGAGCGGGGAGTGCTGAGTTATTTTGGTCAAGAGCGCGGTGCCATCTTTGATCCGGTTGGCACAAGCGTTTAAGAAAGGCAGCGACTTTTCTCATGTGTTTCCGCGATGTATGAGCACGCTTGCTGAGTGAAAAGATCAGTGCAGTGAATCATCGAATACTCGTCCAGTTCATGCACGAAAAGTCGGGCGTTATCCTCAGGGCTGCGATTGGCTATAAACATATCGATTTCCCCATCGGAAATAAACGCCAAATCGGTGCGCTCGACGATCTCGTCCCGGCTAGTGGTGTGGCGAAATCTTACAGACTCTAGGTAAACGATATTATCGCGGTGGACGATTTTGATCGAGTGAAAAGCAGGATCCAGATAAGTCGGGTACTTGCGCTTCAAGTCCGGAAGAATTTCCACGCCGCTGTTAGAGCCCACCTGAGGCACGCGGAAGTTCAGTGCCTCCTCCATCAGTCCTCGAATGGCCTCGCGAATGGGGAGTTGGAAGAACTCTCGGTTGGGTTTGTATTGGTAGTCCAGGTAACGTTGTTTCATCAGGATTTCTACCTGCCGGCAGTCGGTGACAAGTTCATCGTAGACGACCTCAAAATTATCAGGTACCCAAGTTCCTTTTCCCTCCCTCGCCCGTTGTTTGGATGAGCGTGTTGACTGGCCAATTTTAACCAGTCCGGGCATGCTGGGATTGATAATCAAGTAAACAAAACCTGCGCTCATTGTTGGGGTTCCTTGAGCTACGTAATGAATCAATCGTTGTATGGGGCGCGCTCTGCGTGTGCTTTTTGAACGGCAGAGTGCTCAACCCACCTCAACGCCTACGTGAAATAAAAATGACCCGGAGCAAAACTCAAGGGGCATTTCTCGTTATGTTGGCGCTAGTGATTTCGTCGGGTGTAGTGGGCCAGCGTTAGGTTTGAGAATAAATCGTGGAGAGAAAAGTCTTTTTCCTGGAACGGTTGCTCAAGCGTTTCAATCAGTGATTGTGGTGCGACCTGTAAGCCTTTACTGCGCTTTGACGGTACATCGAGATCATCGAGAAACCCCGGATCGCAGTACACCACGATCCCATGATGAATAGCATCCTTGAGCACCCGCTTGTCAATCAGGTCGCAAAGTGACAGCAGGGCGGCCTGGATATTCACGACCACCGTGGAGTTTTCAGCCCTTCTGGTTAGCAGGGATTGAGTGATCAAGTTATAGCTTTTTTTGTTACCCGCCCGATACGCGATCAAGGCTAAGCTAGCCTTTTCAAGGAGCGACTCTTTAGCCTCAATTTTCATAAGGAAATTGGAGGTCCCAAGTTTCGATTGATACCCCATGAGTCGTCGCGTTGATGCGTAATCCACGATTTTCGATGCAAGGAAGGGATTGTCGGTTTGAAGCACAAAGAACTCTTCGTCACCAGACGGTTCGAGTTCGACCTTCAAATAACTGTCGATCGCAAAATTCGAGGCAGGCGTGATGTAGAACAGCTTGTGGTAACGGCCTTCGGATTGAAATTGATCAAGTTCGCAATCCGAGTGAGAAAAGACGCCATCCATTAGACTTTTGAAATGCTCATGGTGTTCACCATCATGCTGCCGTGTCTGGTTGTTGATGGTGATCCATTCAATACACACAGGCTGCTTGCCGAGCGTCACCAGAGTGGTGTCGTTGTCCCACTCTGAGTCAAACGCGACTGAAGTACTGTTGAGCACAGGGAGATTGGCAGGAGCGGTACAGGGTACGCCGAGCACTAGGTAACACCCTAGTGGAAGAGCATAGGGCACAAAATATTGGTCACTCTCACCATAACGGCTTTCGTCACGCCATGCGTTCAAGGCATTGTCGAACCATCGTTGGTGAATGCGCATGGCCTCATCCAAATGTTCCTCAGGCAATATCAGCTCGACGTCATATTCATCGTCATCCGCTGTACGGTCAAAGGCCTCCAGATAGTCGCAGGTTGCCTTGTACCAACCCATCGGGTCGGACCAAATGATTTTGATCTTCTCGTTGTAAGGCTCGGCTATTTTTGCGAGAGGTTGGTAGTGCTCTCCGAGATCGTAATATTCTGGAAGGTAGACGCGAGTCGCAATGAGTTTGATATAAGTGTCATTGATTCTCGTATAAGCATGAATAACAGCGGCAGGATCGGGGCCGATGTGACTTGGCTGCCAGGCACTGGCCTCTATCTTCGTAGCAATATCACTGAGCGATACTGGTACTTGGGATATAACAAAGACGTACCTGAGTATTTCGTACAAACCGGCCAAATTGGTGTTTGTCAAAATGCGGCGGCTGAGCGCCTTCGCCAGCTCACGTATGTTGTTGGCAAAATAAGCTTGTGCCGCGTCCACGTGCGGTAAAGCCGCAAGGATCAATGATTCGTCGTGTGGGGAAGGTGACTCCAGTCGGGCGTTTAAATCCGCCCAGCTCGCGCAACCGTAAGGCCCTGAAGCGAGTATCTCTTTGGCGGTAGTTAGCGGGACGGCAAGTTTCTCGCTAAGACGTTTGGATTGACGAACGATGTTTTCACGAAGATAGGAGGTTTTCAGCAATGCCATGGTGATTTCCGTTGCTCTCGAAGAGCTACACCGGAGACGCCCACCCACATTCCCCGGTGCCCGAAACAGGAGCGGCCAGAGGCTTCTATAGATACATGGTTGAATATCCACTTAGCTGCGGCCTCTAGGGCCCCTGGGGGTGGGCAGCGCGCCGACCATGAGCGGCGCTGGTGACTGAGCTTATCGCGAAACGTAAATGAATCGCAAGGCAGACCCTGCCACAAGTGCATTTCCTTCGATCAGAAGCATTCCAGTTGTATGAAATTCAGTATTGGCGGTTCGATTTTGGACAGGGTGTTCTGAAAAAATAACCGATCGGTAACCCTATTCACTTCACCGGTTCTTCTCGGTTGGATCATAGTTTGAGCTGGTGCTCCCCCTACTTTTCCCCCCACAAAAACGTCGGCTCTTGATGGACGTTGCTGGACTCTCGTAGAGCAGAACACCGCTGGAGCTCAAGTAAATACTCACTTGGAAAAATCCAGAGTGATATTTTCAAAGCTTTCAAGAAGTATGAAAAAGGAGATGGGGTGCTAGGGGTCGAGTGTTCGAATCACTCCGTCCCGACCATTATTCCTGAGTAAAATCAGACAATTGAGCCGATCTAACAGATCGGCTTTTTTGTGCCTGCGCAAAATCAGCGCAAAACTACCCGGTGATTTCACTGATATTCAGGTCCGGGATTGCTTCTGCCCAGATGATTTCATCGTGGTCCCGCTGGTGGTTTTTGGTCATGCCCTCGCTCGCATGACCAGTGATCTTTTGCTCATCCTTTCCGGCTTTCTCTTACAGGTGCAGCGACAGAGCTCGCACTTCGTGGAAGCCTGGCATCTCCTCTTCCTTCCATCCCGCGTAGCCGCTCGCCGCCTCGCTGACCGCCTTGATCGCTCGCGTCAAATATGAGCCGGCCTAATGAATTTGGACATATCAATAGGGCGCTCTGATGGCGTCCAAACCTGATGTGTGCAGTTGCTGTTATCGACTCAGCCCGGGCATCTCTTGCGCACGACGCAACGCGACGTTGCGTCCTGTCCATATTCTCTCGAGGTGCACTGCCGCCTATGTTGTTGGCCTGGCAAACATGAATGCGAGTGACCTTCGTTGGAAGGTCACCGCTGTCGAACCTCAGGAGTCTATGGCATGGGCCTTTCTACACGTGATACAGCAGCGACGATACAAAAAGCATCAATGACAAAGGGGCTGGTGCTTCTATTTGCTTTTTGTTGCGGTGCCATCGTGGCCAACATCTATTACGCACAACCGATTATTAGCTTGATCGCCCCGGATATCGGCATGTCGAGTGGGAGCGCGAGTTTCATCGTTTCGCTGACTCAGATTGGTTATGCGCTCGGATTGTTTTTCCTGGTGCCCTTGGCGGACCTGGTAGAAAACCGTCGGCTGATGATCGCGACGATCGTGATTACGATCTTCAGCCTGGTCGCCGCCGGTTTATCCAAGCAGCCGAGTGTATTTCTAGTGGTGTCGGCACTCATCGGTTTCAGCTCAGTCTCCGTGCAGATGCTTATTCCGTTGGCGGCACATCTGGCATCGGAAGAGTCTCGTGGTCGGGTGGTTGGCGGGATTATGGGGGGCTTGCTGCTAGGGATTCTGCTGGCGCGGCCGCTGTCGAGCCTGGTTGCCGATCATTTGGGCTGGCGGGTGGTGTTTGTCGGGGCCGCCGCCTTGATGCTCGTTATCGCCATCGTGATTGGCATGACCCTGCCTAAATGGCAACCGACCCATCGTGCGTCTTACGGCCAATTGCTGATGTCCCTGGGCCAACTGTTTTGCCGCGAGCCCGTGCTGCGTCAGCGCGCGCTCTATCAAGGGCTGATGTTTGCGGCGTTCAGTTTGTTCTGGACCGCTGTGCCATTGATATTGAGTCGTGAGTTCGGCCTCACGCAAAGTCAGATTGCGATTTTCTCTCTGGTTGGCGCCATCGGTGCCATTGCCGCACCTATCAGTGGCCGTCTTGCCGATGCAGGCCATACTCGACGAGCGTCGCAGGTGGCCATGGTGCTGGGTGTATTGAGTTTCCTTCCGGCCTTCATCAATCCCTTTTACGGTGTGATTGGGTTGGCCGTCACCGGGATAGCACTGGATTTTGCAGTGCAAATGAACATGGTGCTTGGCCAGCGAGCTGTCTATGCATTGGGCACTGCCAACAGAGGCCGTCTGAATGCGTTGTACATGATCAGTATCTTTATTGGGGGTGCAATCGGTTCTTCGGTAGCCAGTTTGCTTTATGAACATGCCGGCTGGCTGGCAATTGCTGCGGTGGGAAGCGCATTGTCGCTGGTAGCTCTAGTCGTCTTCTCGGTGGTTTCTCGTCGGACCCGAACTGGCACAATGCTCAATATGAACAACGGTTGAGTCAAGGAGTGTCATGGACAAGCTGCTCGCATTGAAGATGTTCGTCCAGGCTGTGGATTCGAAGGGCTTTTCTTCTGCCGCTCGACAGTTAGGCCTGGCGACGTCTTCTGTGACTCGGATGATCGATGGGCTTGAGGCGGAACTGGGCGCTGTCTTGCTTAATCGATCCACGCGTCAAGTCTCATTGTCAGATGCCGGGGCCGCCTACTACTTGAAAGCGCGGGAAGTGCTGAATGCTGTCGCCGAGGCGGATGCCTCGGTCAGTGACCGCGGGGAACTCCCTGCGGGCCATCTTCGTATTTCCGTGCCCGTAGCGCTGGGGCGTCGTCTGATTGCACCTCATATTGCCTCGCTGTTGAAGCGATACCCTCAACTTGTGTTGGACATGACGCTCTCCGATGACATCGTTGAATTACTGGGGGAGCGCGTCGATCTGGCGATTCGATTGGGATCGGCAGCCGCCATGGATGGTGTCGTCAGTCGTCCCGTCGGTCATTTCAAGCGCCGGGTGGTGGCCAGTGCCGAGTACCTGAATGCACATGGCTTTCCTGAACATCCCATGGACCTCATGCAGCACGAGTGCCTGCGTTTCAGTTACGGCCCAAAGCAACAGGTGTGGACTTTCTTAAAGGAAGGTGAGGAGACTCGAGTACCGATTGAGGGCCGCTTCAAAAGCAACAATGCCGAGGTTTTGCGTGAGGTTGCGTTGGCGGGCGGTGGAGTGGCTCTGTTACCTGACTGGCTCGTCAACGACGATATTGGCAGCGGTGATTTGACTTCATTGTTCGAGTCTTTCGTTATCAATCCGAACGATGCCAGTTCGGCCATTTCCGCGCTGTATCTTCCCAATCATCGTGGCTCCAAGCGCGTCAATGCGTTTATCGATTTCATCAGCGAATTGCTAGGGCCTGAAGGCTCGTTTTCGAACGATGCTGTCAGGAGATAGCATTGAAATGCTCAAGCGCCTGCAAAACTCTATCGATATTTCCCCAGCAAAGAGGCACGGATAGACCGCGTGTACGACGAGGTGTATCAGTGGGATTCCTCGTGTTCGCGTTAACGGGTTGCTGCATGAGCGCCAGGCGCTCACGAGCGTGCGCCTGGCTACCGATTCAGACGTTTCGCCGGCATCGGCAGGCTGACTTGTGGCCGAAGGGCATAAAGTCGACACCGCCCGGATCGATCATGACCCCAGCGCCTCCTGCCAGCCACGTCGCGCCAGCGGCAGATCGAGCAAGCGCTTGCCGGTGGCATCGTTGATGGCATTGCCCAGTGCTGCGGCCATGGGGCCCTGGACGATTTCCGCCGCACCAAGAAATGGCTGATCCGGCTGATCAATCAGGTGGACCTCGACCTGTTGCGGCAAATCCGGAAAACGCATGATCGGATAGCCGCTCCAGTCGAAACTGTGCATGCCGCTGGCGTCATAGAGGATTCGCTCATAGAGCGTCCAACTGGCGGACTGCACGATGCCACCCTGGATCTGATTGAGCAGCCCGTCGGGGCTGACAATTTGCCCCACGTCGACGGCGGCGACAACGCGATCAATCGTCACCTGTCCAGTCTGGCGCTGCACATGCAACTGCACGGCGATTGCGCAGTAACCCATGATGTTTTTGTAGCGGGCAAAGGCAAAGCCGACTCCGCTGCCGGGGCCCGTTGCTTTTTGCGGCCAGCGGAACTCAGCGGCCACGCGCTCCACCACCGCCCGTGCTCGCGGATCGCTCAAGTGATTCAGGCGAAATTGTACCGGGTCGACGGTGGCCCTGGCCGCCAGTTCATCGACGGTGCTCTCGATGGCGAAGATGTTGATATGGGCACCGAGCGAACGCATGGCCGAGGTCCTGAATGGCATGGTCAGTACAAAGTTAAGATCGACCTTCAGGTTGGGGATCTCATACAACGGAACGGCATTGCGGTCGCCGTCGCCTTCGGGCTGAGCGATCGGTACCGACGGTGCCGGGGTGAAGGGATTGGCCAACAGCCACGCCGGCAACAGGCGCCCGGCGTTGACGATACGTTCGTTGTGCGGCGTACTCCAGAGTTCGTATGTCCAGTCGCGAAGTCGCCCGCTGTCGTCCAGTCCCGCTTCCACTTCGGCAAGCATGGCCGAGCTGTAGGGCTCCCAGAGATTTTCCTGTTCGCGCATCCATTGCACCCGTATCGGCTTGCCGGGAATGGCCATGGCGATCAGCGCGGCGTCGGCGGCGGCGTCATCGGCGCCGTTGTGGCCATAGCAACCGGAGCCTTCAGCGTGGATGCACCGCACCTGAGCCACCGACAGGCCGACCATCTCGGCGATACCCGCGCGCAATGGATAGACACCTTGAGAGTGGGTCCACACGGTCAGTGTGCCGTCCTTGAACCAGGCCACTGCGCAGGAGGGGCCGATGGAGCCGTGCATCAGGTATTGCTTGGTCACCCGGGCCTTGTAGGCGTGTGGCATCGGTTGCGGGAGGTCACCCTTGGCACTCACCGGGTAGCGTCGCGCCGGCAATTCGGTGAGGAGTTGATGGATGTGTGTCGAGTCGGGCAGCGGGTTACCTGTTGTCCAGCGGGCCGTGGCATAGCCCTCGCGCATTGCTTTGACGGCCAGCCATTCATCGGTGGCGACCACGGCAAGGTAGCTGCCGTTGCGGATCAGTTTCACCTCGCCGGGCAGTTTCCCGAGGGCGGCCTCGTCAATCTCCAGAAGCTGACTGCCGCGCCGGGGTGGCCGTATCACGCGGGCATGCAGCATATCGGGCAGGCGCATGTCCTGCACATAGGCTGCACCGCCGCTGACTTTGGCCGGGATGTCCAGTCGAGGCAGTGATTGGCCGATCAGGGTGAAACGGCTGGCTGGCTTGAAGGGCGAGTTGGCCGATGCAAAACGATGCAGTTGGACCCCTGCCACGGCTTGTGCGTAGGTCATGCTGCGGCCTTGCGCATCGTAGATCACCGCGTCCCGCGTGGTCAGGCTGTCGACGTTGAGGTGCCATTGCCGTGCCGCGGACTCGAGCAACAATTGACGCACCTGGGCCGCGGCGTTGAACAGCGCGGTGCCGCTGTCGACGATCGTATGGCTGCCGGCGGTATACCCTTCATTGGGGGTCAGTGCGGTGTCGGCGGTGAGAAAACGGATGAGCGTGGGCGGCACTTCCAGCCGCTCGGCGGCGATCTGCAGGAGCGCAGTTTTGACGCCAGTGCCCAGTTCCACTTTGCCGGTGTAGACGGTGATGCCATCTTTCGCATCAATGCGGATCCAGGCGTCCAGGTGAGGAGTGGCGCGCAGGCTGCCCGGCAGGTCGGGGGCGAGGATCTCTGTCCCCAAGGTGTCTACTTCAGTGTCGGCGAAGGCGCGAGGAATAGCCGGGAGCAGTGCGAACCCCATCACCAATGCGCCATTTATCATGAATGCGCGGCGGCTCAGATCGACTTTTTGCGTTGAGGTTTTCATACCTTGCCCCCTTGCGCGATGACCGACTTGATAGCGGCGAGGATTCGCACATGGGTGCCGCAGCGGCACAAGTTGGGTGCCATGTGGCGACGGATCGTTTCATCGTCCGGATGGGGGTTGGCTTCCAATAGCGCCTGTGCGCGGACGATCATTCCCGCGATGCAATAGCCGCACTGGGCCGCCTGTTCCTCGATAAAGGCTTTCTGCAAGGCACCCGGTTGGTCAGCGCTGCCGAGGCTCTCGACCGTGCGCACCGATTTGCCCGCCAGCGCGCCGCAGGGCGTCAGGCAGGAAAACACCGGTTTGTCGTTCACTAGCACCGTGCAGGCGCCACATTGACCCAGACCGCAGCCGTATTTGGCGCCGTTGAGCCCCACTTGATTGCGCAAGGCATACAGCAAGGGCATGTCGTCCGCGATGTCCAGTTCGTGAGTCTTGCCGTTGATATCGAGTGTGATCACGGTTGCTGCTCCTGAGCCCGAATGCTTTTGATGGTCTTGTCGAGATCCGTCCAGGGACGGTTCGCGCAACTTTGGTTGCGCAAGTACTCGGCAAGTGCGGCCACATGGGTGTCGTCCAGGCTAGGGGCGAAGGCAGGCATGTAGTGGCTGGAAGCGGCGCTGGACATGGGGATGCCCTGCAGGATGGTCTGGATCAAATTGCGTGGCGAGTCCTCCATCACCGCCGAGGTGTTCGCCAGCGCCGGCCGCGATTCAATGACGCGCATCGGCGCCGCGCCGCCGTGGCAACTCGCGCAGGCGCCGTCGAACAATGAGGCGCCCATAAGTGCTCTGGCGCTGGGCTTGACCCCAGAAGTGCAGGGCGGCGATGGGGCATCCGATGAGGTTTTCTTGAGGTCGAGAATGTACTGCGCGATGGCATGGGCATCTTCCGTCGGCAATTGCGCGATGCTCAGACTGACCGGCAACATCGGGCCCGCTGCTGCGCCGTGTCCTTCGGCGACCTCGCCCGTCAGATAGGCGACCAACTGGGCTTCGTTCCAGGGGTGTTGCGCCTCGGTCATTCCGCGCAGGGCAGGGGCTGTCCAGCCGTCGACGACACCACCGTTGAACCGTTCGCTGCTTTTTTCCCCGCCAATCAGATTCAGGGGCGAATGGCAGGATGAACAATGTCCCGCTCCCTCGACCAGGTAGCGTCCGCGGTTCCATTGTGCTGACTGGTTGGGAAGTGGCTCCAGCGGATCTCCATGCAGGAACAACAAGTTCCAGAAGGACACCAGCGGACGGAAGTTCATGGGGAAGACCATATGGTTCTGCGGCGCGGTGTATGTGATCGGGTCCACGCTCATCAGGTAGGCATAGGCGTCGGCGATATCGGCGTCGCTCATCTTTCGATAATGCACGTAGGGGAACGCCGGATAGAGGAAATGGCCGTCACGCGCGATGCCTTCACGCATGGCCCGTTCAAAGGCGTCCAGCGACCACTTTCCGATACCGGACTCCGGGTCCGGGGTAATGTTGGTGGTGAAGAGGGTTCCGAAAGGCGTTACCAGCGGCAAACCGCCGGCCATGTAGGCGCCTCCTGGCCGTGTGTGACAGACCGCACAGTCTCCGGCTTCGACGACGCGGCGGCCTCTGTCCAGGGTTTCGCGATCGGCATTCAGGGGCTGGCTGACCGTGGCAATTTCCGGCCTCCACATCATCCAGAACGCAAACCCTAACCCCACGACGCCGATCGCCAGAACGACACCGATGATCGTTTTGCGCTTCATCGCCTTACCTCTCGAGCTGAATTAACGACAGATTTTTCAATCCGCCGCGTGCGATGGGCGTACGGCGATTTTCCATGACGTGAGCTTAGAGAGGGCGCTTGTGATGGAGTACCCCATCAAGGCGCAACGCTACATTGCGCCAGGCGCAACGGTGACCGAATCAACAACCGTTAACTCGCGCAGCGTGCGCCTGTGTCCAAAGACAGGCGCTCAAGGACCGTGGCGCGCCGAAGGCGTGATCGGCGCATCGTTGCGTTTTGCGAAAAGCTACGTTGTGCAACCGACGGATTCTCTGGCGGCGCTCCGGCCCCTACCTTGGGGGGGTGAAACACTCAACCACGGAGACCGTCATGAGTTTGCACTCATCCACAATTCAAGTGACTTACGACTTCATCTGCCCATGGTGCTGGATCGGTGAGGAACATCTCGAACGCGCTCTGGCTGCTTCGGGTTTATCAACGGACCGCCCCATCGGCTTCCTGCCTTATCAGTTGAACCCTGACATGCCCGTTCAAGGCATGGATCGCAAAGTCTATCGCTCTGGCAAATTCGGCAGTTGGGCACGTAGCCAGGCGATGGACGCACAGGTCACCCACGCCGGTAAGGCGGTCGGGCTTGAGTTCGATTACGAGCGAGTCAAAAAAACGCCCAACACCCTGGCCGCGCATCGGTTGGTATGGCGCGAGCAACAGGCGGGTCGAGACGCGTCGACGCTGGTCAAGGCCATTTTCAAGGCGTACTTCGGCGAGGGGCGGGATATCGGCGACCTCACGATACTGGCCGACATCGCCGCCGAAACCGGGCAGGACCGAGCGGTCATTGTCGACTTTCTCAAGTCCGATGAAGGCACGGCTGAAGTCTTGAAGCTCGAAGCCCAAACCAAGGCATCCGGTGTGCGCTCGGTGCCCAGCATTCAGATCGCAGATGACGTGATCAGTGGCGCCCAGCCCGTCGAAATAATGACCCGGATACTGAAACGAAGCGAAGCCGCTTAAGGCGTTTTTTTTTCCAATCCCTATTCATTCAGGAAATCATCATGACTCATCACTTGTTCAGCCCGATCAAACTTGGCCAACTCACCCTCAAGCACCGCGTCGCCATGGCGCCTCTGACTCGTTCGCGGGCGGGGCAACCGGGCAACGTACCGACATCGATGAACGTCGAGTACTACCGTCAGCGTGCCAGTGCCGCATTGATCATTACCGAGGCTACGCAGATTTCGCAGCAGGGCCAGGGTTACGCCTGGACCCCCGGCATCCATAGCGACGAGCAGATCCAGGGCTGGAAGGCGGTCAGCGAGGCCGTGCACGCAGAAGGCGGGCGCATTTTCCTGCAGCTCTGGCATGTGGGGCGAGTGTCGCACCCGGTGTTCCAGCCTGGCGGCGGCTTGCCGGTGGCGCCCACCGCGCAACCGGTACCCGGCAAGACCTTCATCCTCAATGAAGAGGGCGAGGGCGTATGGGGTGATGTACCTGTCCCTCAAGCGCTGGACATTCCAGGAATCGAAGCGATCGTTGCCGACTTCCGCAAGGCCGCTCGCAACGCGATCCTGGCGGGTATGGACGGTGTGGAAATTCACGCCGGCAATGGTTACCTGCTCGACCAATTCATCAACAGCGCCAGCAATCAGCGGAGTGATCGCTACGGTGGAAGTATCGAAAACCGTGCCCGGTTGCTGCTTGAAGTCGTGGACGCCGTGACCGCGCAAGTAGGCGCCGAACGCGTAGCTGTCCGCCTGACACCGATGGGACGTTTCATGGGGATGGGCGATGACACCCCGGAACAAACCTTTGGCTACATCGCATCCCGGCTCAATCACTGGAATCTCGCGTACCTGCACCTGGTAGAACCGATGATGGTTGGCACAGTGCTCGATGAAAGTAACGACCCACGCTGGGACGCGATCATCAAGCAACTGCGTAATGACTTCCACGGCGTTCTGATGTTGGCGGGAGGCTACTCCGGCGAAACGGCCGAACAGGCCATTGCGCAGGGGCGTGCGGACCTCATTGCGTTTGGTCGCCCGTTCATTGCCAACCCCGACTTACCGGCTCGCTTGCGCGGTCGCAACGAACTCAACGTGGCTGACGGCAACAGCTTTTTTGGTGGCGACGCCAAGGGGTACATCGACTATCCGGTGTTGGCATAACGCAACGCTAAACCGCAGCCGGGGAAATCACCCGGCAACGAGGAGAAAGGTAATGAAGCGTTCAGGTATTCCGAAGGCCTTGGTCATTGGTGGTTCCCTGGGAGGGCTGTTCGCCGCCACGGCGTTACGCGCGATTGGTTGGCAGGTCGATATTTACGAGCGATCCCCTGCGGCGATGGACAGTCGTGGCGGGGGCATCGTTTTGCAGGCGGATGTCCTGCACCATTTTCGCTATGCGGGCATTCATCCGGCAGGTGCGCTCGGCGTCCGGTCCCATGATCGTCTCTATCTGGATCGAGTCGGTAGCATCGTGCATAAAGAGCCGATGCCGCAAACCCAGACGTCCTGGAATACGCTATACAGCGCGTTATTTTCTGCGTTTCCTGCCGAGCATTATCACCGTGGCAAGACGTTGGTGGATCTGACCCAGAATGAGCACAGGGTGACTGCGACTTTTGCAGATGGCGGCAGTGCAGAGGGTGACCTGCTGATTGGTGCCGATGGCGCGGGTTCAACCGTGCGAAGCATGGTGCTGCCTGGAGCGGTACCTACTTATTCGGGGTATGTGGTGTGGCGTGGGCTGGTCGATGAAGAGCAACTTCCAGACTTCGCCAAAACGCAGCTTTACGAGGACTTTGTTTTTCAACAGGACCCTGAATCGCTGATGCTGGAATACATGGTCCCGGGCGTGAATGGCTCCGTTAATCCTGGCGAGCGTCGGTTCAATTGGCTGTGGTATTTGAAAGCTGCACAAGGGCCGGAACTGGACGCTGTGCTCACTGACCGCAATGGCCATCGGCGTAGTCACTCCATTCCACCCGGGGCCTTGGCCACGGGGCAGGATGCTTACATTCGGGAAATGGGTGAGCGGCAGGCGAACCCGGCTTTTCGGGAACTGATTCGCCAGACCAAGGATATTTTTGTGCAGGCGATCCTTGATCTCAACGTCCCGCAAATGGTGTTTGGCCGTGTGCTGTTGACGGGGGATGCCGCTTTTGTGCCGCGTCCTCATACCGCCGGAAGCACGGCCAAGGCCGCCCGCAATGCACTGTCCCTGGCGCAAACAATCGATGACAGCGGCGACCTCGATCATGCACTGCTGGCCTGGCAGCGACAGCAACTTGCAGAAGGCAAGCGCATGGCGGATTGGGGAGTGAATATGGGCAATCGGATCATGGGCATCGCGCAAGCCTGATGGTGCGGTTCACACCGGCCAACCTGTACCTGCCCCGGGATGCCACTCTATTGATCAATCGGTTATTTGTCGTTTTTTGATTGTCATTCGATCAATTGTAGTGTCGCAGGCCTCTTTAATCAGGCCATTGAGCACAGCCATGCAAGATTCCCATTGCCTGGTCATGCACAGTCGCCACCTTTACCTTTCGATTTCGGAGTCCGTTCATGGACAAGTTGCTTGCGCTGAAAATGTTTGTCGAAACGGTACGCTGTGGGGGGTACTCATCTGCAGCGCGTAAGCTCGGCATCTCCACGTCGTCGGTGACGCGGCAGGTCGCGGGGCTGGAAAGTGAGTTGGGCGCCAGCCTGCTCAACCGCACCACGCGCAATACGAGCGTCACAGTGGCGGGGCAGCACTATTTCGATAAGGCCGTGGCGATCCTGGAGGCCATCGATGAAGCGGATGCCGTCGTTGCCGATCGTGGCAGCGAAGCTCAGGGGCGTCTGCGGGTCAGTGTCCCGGTGGAGTTCGGCCGGCGAATCATCGCCCCGCACTTGGGGCGGCTGCTTGAACGCCATCCCGGTCTGGAAATCAGTCTCTTGCTGAGCGACGAGATCAGTGACCTGCTCAGCGAACAAATTGATGTGTCAGTACGTCTCGGTTCATCGGTTGTCAGTGACGACATCATCAGCAGGCAGTTGGGCGAGTTCCAGCGCTGGGTTGTGGCGAGTCCCGAATACCTGGCACGAACCGGACTGCCCCGACACCCTTGCGACTTGCTGGAGCACCAGTGCTTACGTTTCGATTACCGCATGGGCCACCACCAATGGACATTCCAGGGGGATGAGGACGTCATCCGCTTGAATGTGCAGGGGCGGCTGCAAAGCAACAATGCCGACATTCTGCGCGAGGCTGCCTTGGCCGGTGGCGGGGTGACGCTGTTGGCCGATTGGCTGGTACGTGAGGATGTCAGTGCAGGTCGGCTGACGCGGGTGTTGGAGCAATATGAGGTCAACCCAGGCAGTGCAAGCACCTGCATCAATGCGCTGTATCTGCCCAACCATCGTGGCTCCAGTCGCATCAATGTATTCATAGCGTTTCTTCAGGAAATAATCACGCCCTAAGCGCGTCTCGTGCATCAGGCAAGACGCAATGCTGGGTGACTTGGGAACGCTTCAAACGCCGTCGCAACGTTCTGAGTTCATTATTGATAGTGTGACGCTTGATCGGGTCAAGGTTGCCGTGGGTGATACAACGCTTGTGATCCCGAAAGGCACTTTTGAAGCAGTACTGGACTATTTGCACCTCAACCACCACCACGCGGGCAATCCGTGTGCGATCAAGTCTGATAACAGCCTCGCGGACGATGTCCAGGTGAGGCGGGTCTTGGCCTCGACAAAACCTCAGCCCCCGGAAAGCTGAAACCGATAGCCCACCCCATACAACGACTCGATGGGCGTTTCTCCAGGGCATGCCTGCTCCAGCTTACGCCGCAGGTTACGGATATGGCTGTCCACCGTGCGGTCGGTGACCACACGGTGGTCGGAGTAGATGTTGTCGAGCAGTTGGTCACGGGAAAACACCCGCCCGGCGGAACGTGCAAAGGTGCTGAGCAAGCGCAGTTCCAGCGGCGTGAGGTCCAGTTCGATACCGTCGAGTGACGCACGGTATTGCGCTTCGTCGATCAGCAGGCGCGGCGGTGTGCTGGTCAGCAGTTGCGGGCCGCGACGCAGGATGGCCTTGACTCGGGCTACCACCTCGCGCGGGCTGAACGGCTTGCAGATGTAGTCGTCGGCGCCCAGGTCCAGGCCCTGCAGGCGGTCCACCTCTTCGACTCGGGCGGTGATCATGATGATCGGTACGGCGCTGAACCCGCGCAGGTCCTGGCACACTTGCATACCGTCGCGCCCGGGTAGCATCAGGTCGAGCAAGATCAGGCGCGGTGCCTGGGCGCGCACGCTCGGCACCACCTGCAAGCCGTTGTCCAGGCAGCGCGTCGGGTAGCCCGCGGCGACCAGGTAATCGCGCATCAGTGCGGCCAGCTTCGGTTCGTCTTCGACGATCAGGATCGGGCTTTCGTCGCTCATGGGTCAGGTATTCCGTGGCAGGCGCAGGGTCAGCCAAAGACCGCCGAGGGGGGAGTGAGCGGCGCTGAGGCTGCCGCCGTGGGCGAGGGCGATGCTGTGACAAATCGCCAGCCCCAGGCCGGCCCCGCCACTGGCGCGGTTGCGCGACGATTCACCGCGATAGAAACGCTCGAACAGGCGCGGCAGTTGTTCGGCTGAAACGCCTGGGCCGGAGTCTAGAACGTCAATGCACACGTGGGTGCGATCCAGGCCGGCGCGGATGCGTATGAGCCCCTGCGGGTCGGTGTAGCGCACGGCGTTTTCCAGCAGGTTGGAAAACAATTGCTGCAAGCGATTGGCGTCGGCCAGCAGTTCCAGGGGTTGGGATGGCAAGTCCAGTTCGATGCGCAGGTGCTGGGCGTGCAAGCGCTCCTGGAACATCGCCACACTGTTGCGCAGCAGCGGCTCCAGTGCGCAAGCGCTCTTGCGATAGGTCAGTGCGCCCACATCCGCCAGGGACAGTTCATACAGATCATCCACCAGCTTGCTGAGCATGCCGACCTCACCTTGCAAGGATTTCATCGAGCCTTGGTCCAGGGTGCGCACGCCATCCTCGATGGCCTCCAGCTCGCCGCGCAACACCGACAGCGGGGTACGCAATTCGTGGGACACATCGGCCATGAACTCACGACGCATCTGTTCATTGCGCTCCAGGGTATAGGCGAGCTGATTGAAGTCCCGGGCCAATTGGCCCACTTCGTCATTGGAGGCCACCGCCACGCGGCCGCTGTAGTCGCCGCTGGCCAGGCGATGGGTCGCTGCGGCCACCCGTTTGACCGGCTCTAACAACGTGCGGGCGATCCACCAGGCAATCAGCATCGCCAGTAGCAGCGAAAAGGCGCCCATCACCAGGCTGGTGCGTAACTGGTATTGCTGGAACCGTTCGCCGCCGGCCTCGGTCACGCTCTGGAACGGGGTCACGGCCAGCCAGCCGACGGTTTCATCGGCCACCACGATCGGGCGCAACAAGGCGTCGTTGCCGATATCCGGGTAGCCGTTCACGCGTTTTTTGTGTTTATCCAGCAATGCAATGCGAAACAGCGCGCCCGTCAGGTCCGAGGCCATGGGGGTACGCAAGTCGTTCTTCGCCGGATCTTCGCCGAGTTCGGGCCGCATAATGTCAAACCAGCGGTCCGGCTGGTTGCGCAGGAACTCCCAATTCCCCTCACGCGCATAGGCACTGGCCAGGCGTGGCAGCACGGGTGCCATGCGGTCCAGCGCCTGCTCATTGAGATACCCGAGAAAGCCGCGCCCAAAACTCCAGCTCGTCGCCAAGCCCATGCTCAGGATGACCAGCAGCACACCGGCCAGTACCGCGATAAACAGCTTGGTGGAGATACTCAACTTCATGCAGGTGGGCCGTTAAGAATGGATGGACCATTTAGGCCCTGGCGACGGAAAGATTCAACCCGGTCGGGCAATCTTCAATTTTCCTGCACATTTGCCTCGCAGGATGGCGCTGACTCAAGCCATTCCGTCTTGCAGAGGCAGCTATGTCCACGAAAATAATCGCCAAATTCCTGGTAACCGCCGCAGTTTTCCTGTCGTTGATCATTCTGGTCATGTTGGGTGGCTGCTCCGGTGGCGAGCCGGCGCCTGAAGCGGTCACCCCCAAAGTTTCGGTGATCAGCATAAAGCCCCAGAGCCAGGTGCTGACCACTGAGTTGGCCGGGCGCACCCAGGCGTTCATGGTGGCGCAGATTCGTCCGCAGGTGGGCGGCATCGTCCAGCGGCGACTGTTTGTCGAGGGCGCGGATGTCAAGGTCGGGCAGGCCCTGTACCAATTGGATGCGGCGTCCTATACCGCCGCGCTGGCGCAGTCCCAGGCGAGCCTGGCCAAGGCTCGCGCCACGCTTAAATCGGCGCAGAGCACCGCCAGGCGCGACGCGGAACTGGTGAAGATCAATGCCATCAGCCAGCAGGATAACGAGGACGCCCAGGCGACCTTGCTGACGGCTGCCGCCGATGTGCAAGTCGCCGAGGCGGAAGTCGAAACTGCCCGGATCAACCTGGCGTACACACGTATCACCTCGCCGGTCAGCGGGCGCATCGAAACGTCCACCGTGACCCCTGGCGCGCTGGTGGTGGCCAATCAGGACAGTGCATTGACCACGGTGCAGCAACTCGATCCGATCTATGTGGACGTTACCCAATCGACCACGCAATTGCTGCGGCTCAAGCGGGACCTGGCCAGCGGCGTGTTGCAGTCCAACGGTGACGGCCAGGCGCGGGTCAGCCTGAAGCTGGACGATGGCAGCACTTACAACCAGCAAGGGCGGCTCAAGGTCAGCGGCGTCAGTGTCAACGAGGGGACGGGCACCGTCACCCTGCGCGCGGAGTTCGCCAATCCAGACCACCTGCTGCTACCGGGCATGTATGTCCGCGCGGTGCTGGAGCAGGCCCGCAATGACCAGGCCATTCTGGTTCCGCAAAAAGCAGTGACCCGCAGCGCCAGCGGTGTGACCACGGCGCTACTGGTGGTCGACGGCAAGGTGGAACAACGTCAGTTGAGCATTGATCGCGCGGTGGGCAATCAATGGTGGGTCACGGCAGGCCTCAAGGCGGGTGACCAGTTGATTGTCGAAGGCGGACAAAAAGTCCGTGCCGGTGCCGCAGTCCAGGCGCAGGACGCCAGCGCGCAAGCGGCCACGCCACCCACCCCTGTGAAGGAGGGTTAAGCGTGGCGCACTTTTTTATTGATCGACCGATTTTCGCCTGGGTCATCGCCATCGTGATCATGCTCGGTGGCAGCCTCTCCATCAGCCAGTTGCCGTTGGAGCAATACCCGGACATCGCGCCACCCACGGTGAAGATTTCCGCGACCTACACCGGGGCCTCGGCCAAGACCGTGGAAGACTCGGTGACCCAGGTCATCGAACAGCAGATGAAAGGCCTGGATAACCTGACCTACATGTCGGCCACCAGCAGTTCGGCGGGCAGTGCCAGCATCAGTTTGACGTTCACCGCCGGCACCGACCCGGATGTCGCCCAAATGCAGGTACAGAACAAGCTGCAACAAGCCGAGTCGAGACTGCCGCAATCGGTACAAAGCGAAGGCCTGACCGTGACCAAGGGCGGCTCGGACTTCCTGATGATTGTCGCCCTGGCATCGGATGACCCCAGCGTGACCGGCACCCAGATCGGCGACTACATTTCCACCACCTTGCTGGACTCCATCAGCCGCATAGACGGGGTCGGCGATGTGCAGACATTGGGGGCAGGCTATGCCATGCGTATCTGGCTGGACCCGGCCCTGTTGGAAAAGTACGCGCTGATGCCTTCGGACGTCAGCAGTGCCCTGGAGGCGCAGAACACCGAAGTCTCCGCCGGGCAACTGGGGGCATTGCCGGCGATCAAGGGGCAGCAGTTGAACGCCACGATCAGTGCCCGCAGCAAACTGCAGACCGTCGAAGCGTTTCGTGATGTGGTGGTCAAGTCCAGCAGCGACGGTGCCGTGGTGTTGCTGGGCGATATCGCGACCCTGGAACTGGGCAGCGAAAGCTACGACATCAGCACCGCCCTCAACGGCAAGCCCGCGGCGGCCATGGGGGTGCAACTGGCGGCAGGCGCGAATGCGCTGAACGTCGGCAAGGCGGTCAAGGCCAAGCTCAAGGAGATGGAGCCGTTCTACCCGACTGAAATGCAGCTTAAAAACGTGATTGCCTACGACACCACGCCGTTTGTCAGCCTGTCCATCGAGGAAGTGGTCAAGGCCTTGGGCGAGGCCATCGTGCTGGTGGTGTTGATCATGTTCCTGTTCCTGCAAAACCTGCGCGCGACGCTGATCCCGGCGATTACCGTGCCGGTGGTGTTGCTGGGCACGTTCGGCGTGTTGGCGATGTTTGGCTATTCGATCAACACCTTGACGATGTTTGCCATGGTCCTGGCGATTGGCTTGCTGGTGGACGACGCCATTGTGGTAGTGGAAAACGTAGAGCGGCTGATGGGGGAGGGGCTATCGCCTGTGGCGGCCACGCGTCAATCGATGCGCGAAATCAGCGGCGCACTGGTCGGCATCACGCTGGTGCTGAGCGCGGTGTTTATCCCCATGGCGTTTTTCGGCGGTTCCACCGGGATTATCTATCGGCAGTTTTCGGTGACCATTGTCTCGGCCATGGTCCTCTCGGTGTTGGTGGCGATGACGCTGACCCCCGCGCTGTGCGCTTCGTTGCTCAAGACCCACGATGGCCAGGGGCATGCGGCCCAGCGCGGGTTCTTCGGCGGGTTCAACCGCACCTTTGAACGTGCCAGCGCCGCTTACGAGCGTTGGGTGGGTGTGGTGTTGCGGCGTTGGGTGCGCAGCCTGCTGCTCTATGGCGGGGTGCTGGTGGTCATGGCGGTGGGCTACATGAGCCTGGCCACGTCGTTTCTGCCGGACGAAGACCAAGGGATCCTCCTGGCACAGATCCAGTTGCCGGTCGGCGCGACGGACAGCCGCACCCAGGCGGTGATCAAGCAGTTCGAGGACTACATCCTCAAACAGCCCGAAGTCGAAGCGATGATCAGCATCAGCGGGCTGGGCATGGGGGGGAACAGCCAGAACACCGCGCGCGCGTTTATCCGCCTCAAGGACTGGGACGAACGCGGTGGGCCCGGCCAGGGTGCGGCGGCCATTGCCCAACGGGCGACCCTGGCACTGGCCAGCATCGGGGATGCCGACGCGTTCGTCATGCAACCGCCGACCGTACGCGGCCTGGGCCAAAGCTCGGGGTTCGACCTGCAACTCAAGGACCTCGCTGGCCTGGGCCACGATGCACTGGTGGCGGCCCGCGAGCAGTTTCTTGAGCTGGCCAGAAAGGATCCACGTTTGCTCGGGGTTCGCAGCAACGGCCTGGACGATGCGCCGCAGCTCAAGGTCAGCATCGACGACCGCAAGGCCGGGGCCCTGAGCCTGAGTACCAGCGACATCAACACCACCTTGTCGACGGCGTTGGGCGGTACTTATGTGAATGACTTTCTCAACCAGGGCCGGGTGAAAAAAGTCTACGTGCAGGGCCAGGCATCCGCGCGCATGCAGGCCGCGGACCTTGATCATTGGTTCGTGCGCAACAGCAACAATGAAATGGTGCCGTTCTCATCGTTTGCCAGCAGCACCTGGAGTTACGGCTCACCCTTGCTGGAACGCTACAACGGTAACGCCTCCCTGGAAATCGTCGGTGACCCCGCGCCAGGGGTGAGCTCCGGCGACGCGATGGACGCGGTGGAAGCCATTGTCCGGCAATTGCCCCAGGGCATCGGCTACGAATGGACCGGGCAGTCCTATCAGTTGCGGCTATCCGGCTCCCAGGCCCCGCTGCTCTATGCCCTCTCCGTATTGTTTGTGTTCCTGTGCCTGGCCGCACTCTACGAGAGTTGGTCGGTGCCGTTCTCGGTGATTCTGGTGGTGCCCCTGGGGGTGATTGGCGCCGTGTTGGCGACCCGCGTCGCGGGGTTGAGCAACGACGTGTATTTCCAGGTGGGGCTGTTGACCACCGTGGGCCTGGCGGCGAAAAACGCGATCCTGATCGTTGAGTTCGCCAAGCACCTGCAAGAGCAGGGCAACAGCCTGATCGACGCGACGCTGATCGCGGTGCGCCAGCGCCTGCGGCCGATCCTGATGACGTCCCTGGCCTTCATGTTCGGCGTGTTGCCGCTGGCCTTGAGTACCGGCGCAGGTTCCGCCGGACGTCAGGCCATCGGTACCGGCGTACTGGGCGGGATGTTCAGCGCCACGGTGCTGGGGATCTTCTTTGTACCGCTGTTTTTTGTGCTGATCCGCCGCCGTTTCGGCCGCGAGCGCAGTGCTCGTCAATCTGCCCCGACAGGTGATGCATGATCAAGTCACATTGGCCTTTACTGGCCGCCATGGTCCTGGGCGGCTGCGTCAACCTGGCGCCCCAGTATGAGCGGCCTGAAGCGCCCGTCTCCGGGCAATGGCTGCCGGCGGCCAGCCTGCCGAAAGGGCAAGTGGGCGCCGACGTCAAATGGCAGCAGTTCTTCACCGACAGCCGCCTGGCGCAGTTGCAGGCGTTGGCGCTGGCCAATAACCGCGACTTGCGCCTGGCCAACCTGAACGTGGAGAAGGCCCAGGCGCAGTACCGCATCAAGCGCGCGGACCTGTTTCCCACCCTTGATGCGAGCGTCAGCGGCACCCATAGCCGTACGCCGGGGTCGTTGTCCAATACCGGCACGGCGGCCACCACCCACGATTACAGCGCGCAATTGGGGCTGAGCAGCTATGAACTGGACGTGTTTGGCCGGGTACGCAACCTTCGGGACGAGGCCCTGGAAGACTACCTGGCGCTGACGGAAACCCGGCGCAGCACGCAAATCAGCCTGGTGGCCGAAGTGGCCACCGCCTGGCTGACCCTGGCGGCCGACAACGAACGGCTGCTGCTGGCCCAGGAAACCCTGACCAGCCAGTTGGCCACCTACGACCTGACCCAGCGCAGCTACAACCTGGGCGGCTCCTCCGCGCTGTCCGTGGCCCAAGCCCAGACCACGGTCGAGTCGGCGCGGGGCGATGTGGCGTCCTACGAGAGCCAGATTCTGCAGGACCGCAATGCCTTGCGCCTGTTGGTCGGCAGTGACGTGCCCGAGGCCCTGTTGCCGGGCACGCACCTGGAGTCAGCGGCCGTGCTGGTGCAGATACCCGCGGGCCTGCCTTCCAGCCTGCTGCAACAACGCCCGGATGTGCTGTCGGCCGAACACACCCTCAAGTCCGCCAATATCGATATCGGCGCGGCGCGCGCGGCGTTTTACCCCAGCATCAGCCTGACCGCCAATGCCGGCTCCTCCAGCGCGGCGTTGGCCGGCCTGTTCAAATCCGGCAGCGGTGCCTGGACCTTTGCCCCGAGCATCAGCGTGCCGATTTTTGACGCGGGCAGTAACCGCGCGACCCTGGACTCGGCCAAGGTCGAACGTGATATCCAGGTGCAGACCTACCAGCAAACCCTGCAGACCGCGTTCCGTGAAGTGGCCGACGCGCTGGCGGTGCGCAGCACCCTGGATCGCCGGATCGCCGCGCAACAGGCGCTGACCGACGCCAGCCGCAAAAGCTTCGAACTCTCCGATGCCCTCTATCGTGGCGGGTCGAAAAGCTACCTCGAAGCCCTGGATGCGCAACGCTCCCTCTACAGTGCACAGCAAGACCTGATCACCCTGCGCCTGACCGAGCAGAGCAACCGCATCACGCTCTACAAAGTGTTAGGCGGCGGCTGGAACTGAAGGCCCAGGCGAAAAGACTCTGCCGCATACACACATAACCGCAGCGATGGAACGGCTTGCGTAGATCAAATCGGGTGACTTCATTCATTGGGGAACAAACATGCGTGCCTTTCGTTTCACCTTAAGCCGTCGGGCCCAGGCACTGGCCTGCGCCTGTTTCATCACGCTGTCACCGCTGTGCCGTGCGGATTCCGACGAGGACCCATGGGAGGGGTTCAACCGATCGATCTTTGCATTCAATGACACGTTGGATACGTATGCACTCAAACCGCTCGCCCAAGGCTATCAATTCATCACCCCCCGTAGGGTCCAGGACGGTATTCATAACGTCTTCAACAATCTGGGGGAGGTGAAAAACCTGGCTAACAATGTACTTCAAGCCAAATTTCACAGTGCCGGCGTGGATACCAGTCGCTTTTTGCTCAACAGCACGCTGGGCCTGGTGGGGATGATCGACGTCGCGACGCCGATGGGGCTGCAACGCAGTGACCAAGACTTTGGCCAAACCCTGGGGCACTGGGGCGTCAACAGCGGCCCTTACCTGGTACTGCCATTCCTGGGGCCAAGCACGCTTCGCGATGCACCCGCGATCCTGCCCGATGCCTACGCCAACCCGGTCCGTTACATCGGCGACGTTCCGACGCGCAATAGCCTGTACGGCGTGAGCATGATCGACGGGCGTGCCCAATACCTGAAATCTGAAAAACTCATCACTGGCGATAAATACAACTTTATCCGCAGTGTTTATCTGCAAAACCGAGCGTTCAAGATCCAGGGCGCAAACGTCAAGGATGACTTTTGAGCCGTGTGACGACCTACACGAGGTGACCTGCATGCGTTGCCAGGCCCGTCCACCCTGACCTCGGTGTGGATGGGCGGTGCCTGGGGTTACGCCGCGGTGGAGTTGGCGCGGGCGTCGCTGGCGGTCTCACGAAACAGCCGGGGCGACATGCCGAATGTCGACTTGAAGTGCCGGCTGAAATGGGAGCTGCTGCCATAACCCCAGGCGTAGGCTATTTCGGTGAGGGGGCGATGGGCCTGCTCGTGGTTGCGCAGGTCTTCGGCGCAGCGGGACAACCGACGCTGCCAGATGTACTCGCTGACGCTGCACCCCAGTTCGTCCTGGAATGCCCGATGCAAACTGCGCACCGAACACTGCTCGGCGTTGGCGATGCGTTCGATGCTCAGGTCGCGGTCGGCCAGGTGGCGCTCAATGTAGGCCTTGAGGCGGTTCTGCTTGAAGAAGCGGAAGTCATGGTCGAGCTGCTTTTCATCTTGCTTGTTCTTCAGCGCATTGTTCAGCAGCCCGGCGATACTGTCGCCGATCAGCCCCGCCGACTGGCTGTTGAGCAAGGGGTATTGGTGGTAGGCGTCGCTGATCAAGTGCATCAGCATGCGCCCCAGCCCGTTGCGGCCGCTCAAGTGCATGTCGCCGGTCTGGGTCAGTTGCCCGGCAGCCCCCTGGAACAGCAGGATAAAGTGCTCGCAGCCCTGGGTACTGGTGACGCTGAAGGGTTTGCCGCAGTCGACCAGGAGCATCTCGTCCGGCGCGACGGCGCTGCTTTTCTGGCCTTGCTCGAAGTGACTGACACCGGCGATTTGCAATATCAGCATACGCGGGGTGTCGAGCACATCGAGCGCCTGGCTCAGGTGACGTGAATAGCGATGGGCACTGGCGGTCATGCGGCAGAAACGCAACTGGCCCAGGTCGCCGTATTCCAGTCGCCCCTGGAAATTACCGTTGTGCAGCGGGTCGATGTGGGTGGATTCCAGGCGCTTTATATACTCCGGCGTGCGGCCCAGATGATCGCTCATGAATTCTTTCCACTTCATCAGCCGATCGGAGCGCATGACCTGTTCGGTGGACACACAGGCTAGATTACTCATTGGTTTCGCCTTTTGTTTTTTGTTTTGGGCAGACGGGGCAGGGCTGGACCCTGCCCGATCCTCGCAGACGATCAGAACGGGTAGTGATGGCTCCCGGCTTGCCAGGTCACCCAATGGGCCCGGGTGAATTCATCCAAGGCATAATGACCATTGAAGCGGCCAAGGCCGGAGTTCTTTTCGCCGCCGAACGGCGCATTGGGCTGATCATCGACCGTGATGTCGTTGATATGGGTCATGCCCGCCACGATGCCACGGGCAAAGCTCAGGCCGCGCGCCATGTCGCGGGTAAACACCGCACTGGACAGACCGTACTCGCTGGCGTTGGCCAACTCCAGGGCATGGGCCTGGTTTTGCGCGATCATCAACGGCAGCAACGGCCCGAAGGTTTCATCGCGAGCCAGGGCCTGGTCGGGGCCCACTTCGCCAAAGACATGGGCCGGCAGCACCAGCCCGCGCGCCTGGCCGCCACACAACTGCTTGAGACCGGCGCGCTCGGCGGCGGCGATCTTCCCCAGCAGACCGTCGAGCTGACTTTGGTTGACCACCGGCCCGATCACCGTATCGGCCTGGGCCGGGTCACCGGTCTTGAGATTGCGCACGCGCTCGACCACCAGCGCTGCGAAATCGGCATACAGCGAGCGATCCACAATGACCCGGTTGACGCTCATGCAAATCTGGCCCTGATGCAGGAAGCGCCCGACCACGGCGGCATGCGCCGCTATCTCGATGTCCGCATCCTCCAGCACCACCAGCGGCGCGTTGCCGCCCAGATCCAGCGCCACCCGCTTGATGTGCTTGCCACCGGTAGCGATGCGTCCGACATTGCGTCCCACATCGGTGGAACCGGTGAAAGAGATCAGGCTCGGTATCGGGTGTTCGACGAAGGCATCGCCAATCTCCGAACCCGCGCCGACCACCACGTTCAGCGAACCGGCCGGGAACCCGGCTTCTTCGAACAGGTGGGCAATCAGCAGGCCGCCGGTCACTGCCGTGTCGCTGGCCGGCTTGAGTACCACGGTATTACCCAGCGCAAGTGCCGGCACCACGGAACGCATGCTCAGGTACAGCGGGAAGTTCCACGGGCTGATCACACCGACCACCCCCAGTGGTTCGCGAAACACGAAGCTCTGCTCACCAGGCTTGTAGCTGGTCAGGATCCGCCCCTCAACCTGCATCGGCAGGGTGGTGCACTCGCGAACCAGGTTGAGGGTGAACTGCCACTCCATGCCCGCCTTGATGCGGGTACTGCCGGACTCACAGATCAGCCAGTCGATGATTTCTTCGCGGCGGTTCTGGATGACCTGGGCGAGCTTTTCCAGCTGTGCGCCGCGCTCGGTCGGGTGCAGCGCGGCCCAGTCGGTCTGTGCGCGCTGGGCGGCCTGGTAGGCGTCATCCAGGTCGGCCACCGAGGCCAGGGGCATTTCCAGCAAGGGTTCGCCGTTGAAGGGGTTGCGGTCGTCCAGGCGTCGTGTCGAACCACCGGCGCGCCAGGTGCCGTTGATGTATTGGTCGCCGTTGATGGCGTAGGCCGCGAGTATTGGAGTTGTCATTGTCTTACCTTTGAGGCAGGTAGCCGCGTCGATTGAGGGTGGGTGAGGGCAGACCCTTTAGGTTGTGCGTATTCAGCTTCGGATCCAGGCGCGTCCCCAGGAGTTGAGGGTGTATTCCTCCTGCGGCCAGACGCCAGGCGGGCGCGTGGCCTCGGTGATCTCCAGCTCGGCCGAGAACTCCAGGCGGTTGCGATCGGCATCGACCACCATGAAGAACAGGTTGTTGCCTGGGCCATGTCGTCCCGGGCCGAAGAACAAGGTGATGCGTTCCTTGGCGAAGCGGTCGCCCCAGTCGCGAATGTCGTTCCATTCGTTGGTTTCGTAACAGTGGTGATCCCACTCGTTTTTCGATCCGCGGAAGAACGCCAGCGAATGGTGCTCATCGTCCGAACGCAGGAAGCAGGTGGTGAGCTGGCCGCTCTGCTCGTCGACGACATTGTCCGAGACGGTGAAGCCCACCGTGTTGACGTAGAAGTCGATCATCGCTTCCAGCTCCGTGGTCTGGAACACCACGTGCTGCAGGCGGCCCGGCATGCCCTTGCGGTCGACCGTGGACGCGCCGCGAGACACCCCAAATACGGTTTGTCGACCCTGGGGGTCACGGATTTGAAAGGCGCCCGCCTCCAGCAACGGCGAGTCGAGCGCCTCGACGTTACAACCGTTGCCGACCAGGCGCGTGCGCAGCTCGCTCAAGTGTGCTTGGCTGCCCAGGTCGTACGCCGCCGCGAGCAGGCCGCTATGGTCGGCGGGCGAGATCAGCATGGCCCGTTGAGGCCCCTGGAGCAGCCAGCTGCCGTCGGCTTGCGCCAGGCTGTCCATGTCCAGCAGGCGCCGATAGAAATCGACTTGCTGCTGGGGCGCTTTGCTCGCCAGGTGCAGGTAACACAGGCGTGCGGGAGTGGAAGTCTGCAAGGTTTGCATAAACACCTCTGGGGCTGAAGGTTCAGGGGTAGACGGGCGCCATCGCCGGCTGATCCACGCGATGGTTCGTCAGGGTGATGCCGAACAACGACTGCAATGCGCCAGCGGCCTGGTCTTGTGTGGCCAGGTCGAAGATGGCGGCCACATAGCGATCCGGGCGCAGCAGCACAAACGTGTGGCTGTCGCCGAGCAGGTCCTTGAGCGCATCCTCGCGGTCGTGCAGCACGGTGCAGCCGGGCAGTGATGGCAGGGCCTGCACGTGCGCCGGCAGGATCAAGATGCGCTTGGCTTCCAGGTGGTCCCAAAGGCCGTGGCGCAGTTCATCCAGGCGCTGGCGAGCGGGGTCGCCATATTGGATCAGGGCAAAACCGGCACCGATGGTCGTGTCCAGCAGTTGTGTGTGGCCTTGGGCATCGGTCAGCAATGGTTGAGGAAACATTTGCCCGCAGGCCAGCTTCCCGGCCTTGCCTTCGGGCAATACCAGGCCTTTGGTAAAACGTGGTTTGGGCTTGAAGCGCATTTGCAGGAAATAATCGCGCAGCGGCGGCACCAGGCCGATTAACGCGAAGGCCGCGCTGATCAGGCGAGCACGCAGCACGGTGGCTGGCGCCATGACCACGCCAAGGTTCAGGGCCAGCTTGATCAAGGCCCAGGCATGGTCGCGCCGCTCGCTTTCGTAGGACAGCAGGGCGGTTGCGGCCATTTGGCCCTTGAGCACACCGATCAATTTCCAGCCCAGATTGTGCGCGTCGCGAACGCCGCTGTTCATCCCTTGCCCGGCGTAGGGCGGGGTCAAGTGGGCGGCATCGCCGGCAAGAAATACGCGGCCGACCTGCCAACGCTCGGCGACGCGGGCATGAAAGGTGTAGACCGTCTTGCGCACGATGGACACCGGGGCATCGCCCTTGAACGGACGAAGCAGCGTGTGCAGGCATTCGGGGCTGAGCACCTGCGCATCGGTTTCGCCCGACTTGAGCTGGAACTCAAAGCGCCGAGTATGGTGCGGGCCGGGCACTTCCACCACCGGGCGCCGGGCATCGCAATACACGCGGGTCTGCCAGAAGGGGTCGTCGTCCTGGTCGGTGTCGACCACCAGCCAGCGTGAGGAAAAACTCGACCCTACCATCTCGATCCCCAGTTGCTTGCGCACCGGGCTGCGACCGCCGTCGCAGGCGATCAGGTAGCTGGCCTTGACGTCGAGCAGTTGGCCATCGGCATCCTTGATCAACGCGCGCACGCCGTGCTGGTCTTGAGTGAACTCGAGCAGTTCGTGATTGAAGCGCGCTGTCAGGTTGGCAAAACGTTCAAGGCCGACCTTCAGCGTGCTTTCGAACAGCGGCTGGCGAAACGCATTACGCTTGGGGAACCCATATAACCTGCCGGTGGGCTCGACCTTGCCAAAGCAACGGCCGCCTGCGCGGGTGAAGTAATGCACACCGTAGCCGGGCACGACGTCGCGTAACACGGCGTCATCCAGCCCGATCGCCTGCATGGTGCGCAAGGATTCATCATCGATCGAAACGGCGCGGGGTTCGGTCACGGTGCCGGGTTTGCGGTCGATGATCAGGGTGTCCACATTGGCCTGGCCGAGCAGGTTGGCCAGGGTCAGCCCGGTGGGGCCGGCGCCGACGATCAGGACTTGAGTGCTGAAGCTGTTGAGGGTTGTCATTGTTATTCCCTTCTAAAGATTTCAGTCCGGCTGCGGCGGGCGATGGGTCAGCGCCGCCATGCGTTGCGACAGCGTCTGCGCGAGGGCCAGCATCTGTGCCCCTTGTTGCGCTTCCTGGGCGTTGTCGCGCTGCTGGATCGGGCGCACGCAACTGATGCTGCCGACCACCTTGCCGTCGCTGTCGAAGATCGGCGCCGCCAGGCCGTAGACGCCGGGATCGATTTCCGCCGCGCTGGCGACATAGCCCTGGCGGCGCAGTTGCTGCAGCGAGCGGCGGAACTGTTCCCAGGTCTGGCCCAGGTGGCTGGCGCGCACTTCATCAGGGTTTTCCAGGAACAGTTGGTTGTGCTGGCGCGAGGTCATGTTGGCGAGGATCGCCTTCGACGTTGCGCCGAGGAACAGCGGCCTGGGTGAGCCCCGGGAGTAGCTGACCTCACTGAACAACTCGCCATGCTGGTGGATACACACCACCTGGTCCTTGAACAGCCGGCAGATCAGCCAGACCTGTTGTTCGCTCCAGCGTGGCAGGTCGTGTTCCAGCGACTGTGCGGCGCGCACCAGGGGGTCGCTCAGGCGCAGTTGGCGGTCCCAGGTGATAATCCGCGCGCCGAGTGCGTAGCGTCCGGCTTCGACCTGAAACAACAGGCTCGCCTCGGCCAGTTCGCGCACATAGCGATAGATGGTCGAGCGCGTATAGCCCAGTGCGGCGCCCATTTCGTCGACCGCCCAGATCGGGCTGGCTTCGGTGAATAAATCCAGTACCCGCAGCATGCGTTCAAGGCTCGAACCTTTGCTATCGGCGTCCTGTTCGGACAGCTGTTCTGCTTCAGACAATGGCTGCATGGCTTACTGCTCGTCGGCGATGTTGTTGCGCAGAATGCCGATGCCGGCTATCTCGACTTCGACGGTATCGCCGGGCTTCATCCAGACCGCTGGTTCGCGGAAGGCGCCGACGCCGCCGGTGGTGCCGCTGACAATCACATCGCCGGGCGCCAGTTCGGTGAAGGTGGAGCAGTACTCGATCAACTGGCGCACACTGAAAATCATGTCGCTGGTGCAGGTGTGTTGCATCACTTCGCCGTTCAGGCGCGTGGTCAATTCCAGGTCCTGCGGGTCGCCGATCTCATCGCGCGTTACCAGCCAGGGACCGAAGCCGCCGGTGTTGGGGAAATTCTTACCCGGCACGAACTGAATGGTGTGCTTCTGCCAGTCGCGGACGCTGCCATCGTTGTAGCAGGCATAACCGGCCACATAGTCCAATGCATCCGCTGCCTTGACGTGCCGCGCGGTTTTGCCGATGACCACCGCGAGCTCGCCTTCGAAGTCCAGTTTGTGCGAAGCCTTCGGACGAATGATCGGTTGCAGGTGCGCCACCTGGCTGTCGGCGAAGCGCGTGAAAATCATCGGGTAGGTTGGCATGTCACGCCCGGTTTCACGCACGTGGGTGGCGTAGTTGATGCCGATGCACAGCACTTTGCCGGGGTTTGCGATCACTGGCAGGAACGTCACGTCCGCGATTGCGACGCGGGGCAATGACGCCAGCACGGTTGGGGTCAGTTCCCCGAGGCGATGGGCGGTGATGGCTTGCTTGAGGTCCGTGCCAACGGTGGGCTTGACCGATTCCAGGTCAATCAACTGGTCACCGTCGACCACACCGTAGGTCGTACGGCCGTGAACAATGAAGCTTGCGAGTTTCATGAAGTGTCCTCTCGTAAAGGGCAGCGGGAGATGGCGGCAATGGGGTTAATCTAGTCCTGCACATTTATCCTGTAAAGTGGGATTTATGCATAAATCCTGCAATATGAAATAAATGCGATTTTTCTGTTCGATCATCGGATCGAGGCCGGCAATGCCAGGCAGCCCGTGCCATTCCAGCAAGTGGATGGCCACGGGCGTGACGCGCGGAAGGGGGAACGCTGGGACGATTTAGCGCGGTGCCCAGCAGCCATGCAGTGACATGCGCAGGCGGAACGGGATTTTGATGCGTGCGATGGGGCCGGCGGCCATGGCGGAGGCGTCCAGCACCACCAGTTCGCTGCGGCCTTCGGCAATCAGGTTGAGCAGGCACACCACGTAGCCATCGCCTTCCGCGGCGTCAGCGGAGCGTGGAATGAAAATGGGTTCCTGGAAGCAGCCGCTGTCACCGGGAAACCAGGCATCGGTGACACCGGTGGTGAGGTTGAGGTGAGCCAGCAGGTTAAAGAACTGGAACGGCATCGGCCCGTTCGACGGGTTGTAGGGGCGCTCTGGATCGAAGGCGAGCAGGAATCCATGTTCATATTTGCGCCCGATGTAGCGGTCATCACAGCGGGGAAACTCGCAGGGGTAGTCGGTCAGCGCCTGGGGTTGCAGTTCATCTTGCGCACTGTTGAGGTCGAACACCCAGCGCATCAGGCTGGCGGCCAGGGTTTCCGGTGGCGGTACAAAACCGTCCGCCTGGGGGAAGAAGTAAAAGATGTTGCCGCCGGTGACGGGCATGTCCAGATAGACTTTGCCGCCTTCGTCGAACGCATTCAGGGTGTGGCCCTGGAAGCCGTCCTTGGGCCCTTTGAACCAGTGCACGTCGCGGGCGTGGCCGTGGCGGGGGACCACGGCAAACAGCTGGGGCAGCTCGGGCTGCCACTGGAAATGCTGGCCGCCGTTTTTCATGCGCTCGACGTCTACCGTCAGCGGGATCAGCGGGAACACCACATAATGTTCGGTGACCGCGAAGTCGTGGACCATCGCTGCATAGGGGGCCTGGAACCAGATTTCATGCAGCAGTTTTCCCTGCGGCGAAATCTCGAAATAGGCCATGTCGGGTGTGCCGTCGCCTTTGGCTTCGTAGCTGAAGGCCAGCAGGTTGCCGGTGACGGGGTCGAGCTTGGGGTGGGCAGTGAACGTTGCAGAGTTGATCTGCCCGTCGAAATTCCACTCGCCGAGGGTTTCCAGCGTCTGTGGGTCCAGGGCCCAGGGCATGGCATCTTCCTTGAGCGCCAGCAGGACGTTGTTGTGCGGGATCACCGAGGTGTTGGCGGTGGTGTTGTTTTTGGCCGCGAGCGGGTCGTTGGTGTAGACGTTGCGGTACACGCCGTTGAGCGAACGCCCTTCACGGCGTTGAGCGACCAGGCGATCGGTCAGCACATAGCGTCGACGCAGCGAGACCTTGCCGGCGTCAAAGTAAAAACCGCTGACCAGGGCGTCGCCGTTGAAGAAAATATCGCTGCCGAGCATCGGCGGGTACTGCGGGTCCGGCGACACCTGATAAAAAGTGCCACGGATCGACTCGGGAAGGGTGCCTTCGACTTCAAGGTCGTACACCTCGCCCTCGACGCGGCTGGGTGCATACAGCGCCCCGGAAAATTCGGGGGTATTGGGGAATGGCGTATTCATTGCGTGATCTCATTGAGCGGTTTGGTTGACGTCGTTCAGGCGGATTGGGTTGCCAGGGCTTGCCCACAAGGCTTCACGCCTCGACGGAAACGGGCCACCACCAGGCACGAGATGATCAAGGCCAGCATATAAGCGCAGGCGGCGAGCCAACCCACCGCGCGAAAGTGCCCTTCGCCGACTACCAGCGCGGCGCCAAAGGGGCCAAGGCCCTGACCAACGAAAATCGCTGCGTTGCCAAGGCCGGCCAATCGACCGGAGGGGTCGAGTTCGGCGGCCATGGACAGCAGGTACGGCAAGCTGAAAAACCACACCATATGAATCAGGCAAGCCGTGGTGGCGAATGCCACGGTGCTGTCGCCGTAGACCATGATCAGGGTGGCCAGTAACGCAGTGCCGAAGCTCAACAGTTGCGGGAACAATAGCCCCAGACGCCGCCCGATCAGCCCGGAAAGGCCGGCACCCAGGGCGCCCGCCAGGATGCTGCCACCGAGGATGGCGCCGATCTGCTGGGGCTCCAGGCCCAGGCTTTTGCCGATGCGTTCCTGATACACCCACAGGGCGGAGTGCCCGAAGAACAGTAGCGCAAACAGCGCGATCAGCAGCATCGACGTCAGCCCGAACGGCCGGGCTGCGCCATGGGCGATGCGTTGGGCGTCCGGGTAGTGCCTGGGTATTCTCCAGCAACCCAGTGCGGCGAGCAGGCTGGTGATGGCCAGCAGGCAAAAGGCACCCTGTACGCCAAACCCCCGCAACAGCAGGGGCATGGAGGTGACCAGCAGCATGCCCCATAACAGGTTGCCGATATTGATCACCGCAAAGGTCGCATCTTTGGACCTGCGCAGTGCCGCGGTCGCATACACCACCGCCATGACCGCGCCACCGCTGGCGCCGCAGATGATTCTGAAGACCACCAGCCATGCCTGGCTGTGAAGCTGGGTGCTGACCAGGTTGCCAGCGGCCAGGATCAACAACGCTACCAGGGCAAAGCGGCGGCGGTCGACACGCGCCATCAACAGCGCACAGGCGCCGCAGGCGATGGCCATCGCGATCAGCTCGGCGGCGAAAATCGTGCCGATGGCATTGAGCGGCACACCCAGTTGATCAATCAACGCGCCGCCCAGAATCGGCTGGATCTGCAGCGTTCCCAGGGAAATGACCATCATCAGGCAGATAGCGCCCAGTGATTGCTTGCTATCGATGGAGTCGAGCGCATTCATCACACATCACCTCAGTCAGAACTTATGGACGTAGCGAACTTGCACGGCGTAATCGGTTTTGCTGCGGTTCTCTACGCCGGTTTCTTTATAGGTATTGAGCCAGAACGCCTTGTCCTCAGTGATCTTCCAGAACAGGCCAGGGCCAATGCCGAGGACTTTCTCGCGGGAATTACTCAAGCGATCGCCGTTGACCTGGTCATCCGAAATCTGCCGGAAGTAATAGCCGTTGATCCCGACCGAGACCTTCGGGAACACCTCGTACGAGGCCGTAAAGTTGGCCCAGGCCGATTGCCCTGCTTGGGTGTCACGCACCGGTCGCCCTTCAAAGAACTGCGCCGAGCTGCTGGCTGGATCATCGTTCTTGAAGTTGTACAGGTAATTCAGGCGCCAGCTCACTTCCCAGCGCGGTGCCGGCATCAAGGTCGCGGCCCAGTAGGGGTTGAAGGAGAAGTAGTTGGAGCCGGTATTCAAGTCCTTGTGTTTGTCGTACTTGCCGGTGGGCAGGATCGTATCGAAGGCCACGCGCTGCACAAACACCGGCCGGCCTTCGGCATTGACGATCGGATCGAACTGGATCTGCGGGCCGACCGTGACGTCGCCCAGGCCAACGCCGTTGTCCTTGAGTTTGGCGCCGTTGTCGCCAAAGTCGCCGTCCAGTGAGATCACGGGTACCAACAGGCTCCAACCCAGGTGCGCGCCGCCGCCGATGGTGTCGGGTGAGTAATAGCTGAATTGGTTGATCAAGCTGATGACATTGATCTTCGGGTTATCGAAGTTGCGGTTGTCCTTGCCGCCATTGTCACGAATGCTGCTGGCCGTACTGAATTTCAGATAGGTCTGATGCGTCAGCCCGGGTGGCCCGGCGAACCCGTCGTAGAAGCTGGTGCCGCCCAGGTTGATACCGCTGGGTTGGCTGACGGAGGGCGGAGGAGGGCCCTCGGCAGCATAGGTGGCAAGTGATACGAAGCTCAGAGCCAGGCACGCTGGCAAGGATGGTGTCAGTCTCATTGACGTCGCTCTATTATTGGAGTTGTGAGCTGGGGTAGCTTCCCCTGGCGCTTCAACTCTAATTCCTGAGCTTTTGCGTTACTTGTACACAGCGGTCAGAGTTGACTGAGAGCGTCATGTTGCCGGCGTTAGGCGCTTGAGCGGCAAGTTTGTGCAATCAGCCCACCCCTCGCGCCCCTAGACCTTGAAGCGCTCCACCAACCTTTCCAGTTCATGCCCCAGCCGCGCCAGCTCGTTACTCGACGCTGCGGTTTCTTCGCAGGTGTTGGCCGTCTGCTCGGAAATGTCGCGGACGTTGATCACGCTGCGATTGATCTCCTCGGTGACAGCGCTCTGCTGTTCGGCTGCCGTGGCAATCTGCTGGTTCATTGACTGAATGATCGAGACCTTGCCCGTGATGTTCTCCAGCGCATTGACCGCTCGATGGGTGCATTCCACGCTGCTTTCACTCAGCAGCAGGCTGCTTTCCATGCCGGAGGCCACGGCGTGGGTGCCGCTTTGGACGCCGGCGACCAGGGTTTCAATTTCTTCGGTGGAGCGCTGGGTGCGCAGGGCGAGGTTGCGGACCTCGTCCGCGACCACCGCAAACCCGCGACCAGCCTCTCCGGCGCGGGCCGCTTCGATGGCCGCGTTCAGCGCCAGCAGGTTGGTTTGCTGGGCCACGGCCTTGATCACATCCAGTACGCCGCCGATTTTGTCGCTTTGTTCCTGGAGATGGCGCACCGCGTCTGCCGACTGGTTGAGTTCTGCCGCCAATCGCTGGATTTGCGCGATGGCTTCGCCCACGATCCGTTCCCCTTCGCTGGCCTGCTGATCGGCGATGGATGCGGCCGCAGAAGCTTCTTCGGCATTGCGTGCGACGTTGTGCACGGTGGCGGTCATCTCGTTCATTGCCGTGGCCACATGATCCGTTTCGGCTTTCTGGTTGCTGATGCCGGAATTGGTGTGCTCGGTGACCGCCGACAGCTGCTCGGCCGCGCTGGCCACCTGGATAACACCGGAGCGAATGCCGTCGATCAGTTCGTGGAGGTTGAGCATCATCTGCTGAAGGCCTGATTGCAGCTGGCCCAGTTCGTCACGCCGGTTGACCTGCAGATGCTCGGTCAAATCACCCTGGGCAATGCGGTTCACCGCCCGGAGCGTGTGTTGCAGTGGGTTCACGATTTGACGGGTGATGACCCACGCAGCGAGGGCGCCCAGCAACAGTGCCAAGGCCGCGACGAGCCCCAGCAGGGTCTTGGTGGAAGCGGCGTCGGCATCGCGTTTGGCATTTTGCGATTGAATGAGTTTTTGCGTGGTATCGAGCAGCAGGTCACCCAACAGGCCCATCCGTTTAAACAACGACGCCTGGTCAATGCCGGGGGTGGACAGGTCGTGCAGCAGCCCTCCGTACGCGGTGACCGCATTTTCCTGCTGTTGGATCAGGTCGGCATCCAGTGGGTCAATGAACAGTGCCCGAATACTGTGCAGGTGGGCTGCGAGCTGATCCAGGGTTTGCTGCAACGGTTGATAGGCATTCGGTTGGGAGTTCGTACCGATGCGTAGACGAATGATTCGCAAGTCTTTGGTGTAATCGCTGACCTGCGCAATTTTTTCAACTTTCAGCCCACGGTCCGTCAACGTCACCACGGCGTACCAGCCGGTCGCGGCCAGTAACAACGCAAGCCCCAGTACCAGACCGAACCCCCAACTTAATTTAGCACTGACTCGGATATTGCTGATCCAGCCGAACATATGGACTCCCGGTAGTAACGCAGGTTGATAAGTGAGTTCTGAGTGTCGACCTTGAATCGCAATGCTTTAGCGTGAGTGTGACGGCGACACTATTACTCCGGCTGGTTTTGAGCACTGCATGAAAAAATATCGAGAGGTGGAATGAAGGGCGGTAGTGCCACTGAAAGGTTAAAGCACCTTGTTTTTCGGGGGGGTGGAAAGATTGGCCAATTAACCAAGTGCGTTTTCAGAAGGCTCATAGTGTGATCTTGTGCTTTAGTCGAATATTCAGGAAGGCCAGGTTCTGGTGAGCCCGAATAGAGAGCGACAACTTCCCGAAAGGGCCACGATCGTCATCATGAATTTAATGGTTGATGGCTTTTTTCAGGTAGGAAAACAGCTGGTCCTGGCAAGCCCTGTAGTGATTTTCAAGGTTCTCGACCTCCCACATGCGGGCGAGCCAGACCTCATCGCAGGCCTCTTCTAAATGGTTCACGGTTGTCATCCAACTGGTTTGGGCGTTCAGCGTCGCCTGCATTAATTGCAAGAACTCCTCATTAATGGGAAGGGTATTGGGTGTGGATTGTTTGAGGGGCATTAAAAGTACCAGGCAACAATTTTAATCAGGGTGGGGGTTTGTGCTGCCCACTATAAAACGCTGCTCGCAAAGGGCCATATTCGACGAATGGCTAACAAGTCGGGCACTCATAGTTGAATTTTTTAGGTGCGGGTATTCATCCGCTGGATAATATCGTTGTGGTGATAATCATTATTTGTTGCATTAAACCGAAGATTCGATTCAGCCGATAAGTTGAGCGCTTAAATAAACGCTCTTGAATGATCGGCTGCAACGCTATTGCTGTTGAGAGTGCAAACTCAATCAACGACCGCGGCGGTTTTCCAGGGCCGTAAATAACAACATGCCACCCAGCATGGCCACCATGAACACCAACGCTTGCCAATGCCCGGTCAGCAGGATGGCCACGGCCGGCCCAGGACAAATTCCGGCGATCCCCCAACCGATGCCAAATAACAGGCTGCCGCCGATCAGGCGCCGGTCCAACTCACGCTTGGCAGGGAATTGCATGGGCGCGCCCAGGAGCGAACGGGCGTGTCGGCGTGCCCAGGTCAGCGGGCCAATCGCGACGGCAATGGCGCCGCCCATGACCAGCGCCAGGGACGGGTCCCAGGCCCCAGCCAAATCCAGGAACGCGAGCACTTTGCTCGGGTTGGCCATGCCGGCCAGCAGCAGGCCCAGGCCGAACAGCAGGCCGGCGATGAATGCCGTGACTTTGAGCATGTTCAAACCCCCAGTAGATGACGCAGCACAAACACCGTCAGGAATCCGCTGGCCATGAAACAAACCGTGGCGACCATTGAGCGCGGCGAAAGGCGTGATAAGCCACACACCCCATGGCCACTGGTGCAACCTGAGCCATACCGCGTACCAACCCCCACCAGCACACCGGCGACGATCAGCCCGAGCCCGCCGCTCTGGAACTCAATCGCCGGCAGCGCGGCAAACAAGCCCCATAGCAGCGGCGCGACCAGCAGGCCCAGCAGAAACAGCGCTTTTTCACTTACGCCTTCGCCACCGCGCTGCAGCAGGCTGCCGATCAGGCCGCTGATGCCGGCGATGCGGCCGTTGCCGACGGCGAACAGGCTGGCCGCCAGGCCAATCAATGCGCCGCCTGCCAGGGACGACCAGGGGGTGAAGTTGAGCCAGTCGACAGTCATGGGGTTTCTCCTGTGCACATCTTGGGGGACTGGCGCGGTTCAGGCGCGCCTGAAAGTCGCTCGTTCAGGTTCATGTATTAATCGCCTTGACCAGCAGGGCCACCGCCACCAGCATCGACACGGCGGCAAACCCTCGTTGCAGGTGGGGCCCCGCCAACCGAGCCGCGATCAGGCGTCCGCCGGCCATGCCAGACAATGCGCCCAGAGAGAACGGCAGCGCAATTGCCCACTGCAAATGCCCGGCCGCCGAACTGGCCGCAACGCCGGAAATGGACACCAGCGCTATCACCGCCAGAGACGTTGCCAGCACCGACTGCGTAGTCAAATTCGTGTATCGCTGCAGCGCCGGTACCATCACAAAGCCGCCCCCCACGCCGAGCAGGCCCGACAGTCCGCCCGCGACTATGCCAGACACGGTGAGCGCCCAGGCGCACGGCGCCGTCCAGTTCAGCTTTCCGCGCTGGGGGTTCAATACGCAAGGCGGCTTGGGCGCGACGGCGGTCTTCGAGGCCGGGGAGGGCGGCAACGAGCGTTTGAATACCCGGAACGCCACGTACATCAGCACGCAGGCAAACAGGACCGTTAACGGACGATTCGGTGTGCGTTGTGCCAACCAAAGGCCCAGGGGCGAACAGACGATCCCCGCGGCCGCGATCAACAACGCGGCCTTGTAGCGGACGGTGCCGTTCTTGAGGCCCATCACCGCGCCCAGGGTCGCGGCCAGCCCGACCGCCAGCAGGCCAATAGGCCCGGCCTCGGCCATGCTCAAGCCCGCCCCGAATACCAGTAACGGCACCGCGAGTATGCCGCCGCCGGCACCGGTCAGGGCCAGAATCACGCCCACCGTGAGCCCCAGCAGTAAGACGATGATCATCTGAGTGTCCTTGCCTTCTGCGCGGCATTCATTGGTCGGTCAACTCGGGTTTCGCCAGCCACTCCCGTCCCTTGAGCATGCCCTTCCAGTACAGCGGTGGAAGAATCCGCTCTTTGAGCAGCCAGGCCAGCCTGGAAGGTCGAGTGCCGTCGATCAGCCATGACGGGAAGCTGGGGGCCACCTTGCCGCCGTAGGTGAACTCCGCCAATACAATCTTGCCGCGCTCCACTGTCAGCGGGCAGGAGCCGTAACCATCGTACTGGGCGATGCCGGTTGCCTTACCGAGTGCCGCCAACACGTTATGGGCCACCACCGGTGCCTGCTTGCGCGCGGCGGCGGCTGTCTTGGCGTTACTGGTGTTGGCTACGTCGCCCAGGGCGTGAATGTTGGCCCAGGTTTTATGGCGCAGCGTGGCGGGCTCGACATCTACCCAACCCGCCGCGTCTGCCAGGGGGCTGACCCGAATGAAATCCGGCGCGATCTGCGGCGGCACCACATGCAGCAAATCAAACTCGCGCGTCACCCGGCGAGCGCTGCCATCGGCGTGTACGCTGCTGAACGTGGCGGTGCGTGCCGGGCCATCGACGTGGGTGAGGGTATTGCCGAAATTCAGGTCGATCCCATACGCCGTGACATATTCCATCAACGCCGGCACATAGTCGGCCACCCCGAACAGCACCGCGCCGGCGCTGTGGAACTGGATGTCGACGGCATCCAGCACACCGCTGCGTTTCCAATGATCGGCCGACAAGTACATGGCTTTTTGCGGTGCCCCGGCACATTTGATCGGCATGGGCGGCTGCGTGAAAATCGCCCGGCCACCGCGCAAGTGTTGCACCTGTTCCCAGGTATAAGGCGCCAGGTGATACAGGTAATTGGAGGTCACGCCGTTGCGCCCCAGGGTCTCTGACAAGCCCTCGATGGCATGCCAATCGAGCTTCAGGCCGGGGCAGACGATCAGTTGCTCGTATTTGACCACCCGGCAGCCATCCAGAATGACCGCGTTTCTCTCGGGTTCGAAGGCCGCCACCGCGGCCTTGATCCAATGCACGCCGCGGGGCAGGGTGGCGCCCATGGTGTGGGCCGTTTGACGCGCATCGAACACACCGCCGCCGACCAGCGTCCAGCCAGGTTGGTAGTAATGCACATCGGCCGGGTCGACGATCGCGATGTCGAGCCCCGGCGCGCGTGCCAGCAGGCTGGAGGCGGTGGCGATACCCGCCGCGCCAGCGCCGATGATGACCACGGTGTGCTGCGCCTCAGCCACTTCGACCGGCGTGCGACCCAGGTTCGCAATCCGCCGAATCACGCCTTTCATGTCGAAGCCGGCTTTTTTGGCGCTTTCGACGATGTGCGGCAGGTCGTGCTGACCTGCTTGTGACAGCGCCCACATCGTGGTCGAGCGCATACCGGAGCGGCAATAGGCCAACACCGGCTTGGGCAGCGTTTCCAACAGTTGGCCGAAGGCAATCCCTTGCTCGTCGGTGACTTTGCCCGATTCGGCGGGTAGATAGTGCGCCTCGATGCCGACCGCGTCGGCGGCGCGTTTGATTTCGGCAAACAACGGTTGGTCAGCGCCCTCACCATCGGGGCGGTTGCACACGATGGCTCGAAAGCCGGCGGCTTTCAGTTCGGCCAGTTGGCTGGGGAAAATCTGTTCTGATACTGATAGAGCAGGTGCAAGGCTGCGGATATCCATACGTGTCTCCGTGATGGGGATTTTTCTTATGTGTTTTTTTGGGTAGGAAATGTCAGACGACGTTGAGGGGGATTTTCAGGTAGCGGGTACCGTTGGCTTCAGGCGCAGGTAAATGCCCGGCGCGGATGTTGACCTGGACCGAGGGCAGGATCAGGGTCGGCATGTCCAGCGCTGCATCGCGCTTGGTGCGCATCGCTACGAACGCCTCCTCGCTGATGCCATTACGCACATGCACGTTGAGTTCGCGCTGTTCGGCAACGGTGCTGACGAATTGCACCTCGCGCCCGCCCGGCTGGTAGTCGTGGCACATGTACAGCAACGTCTGCGCGGGCAGGCTCAGGACTTTGTTGATGGACTGGAACAGCGTGCGCGCGTTACCGCCGGGGAAGTCACAGCGGGCGGTGCCGTAGTCGGGCATGAACAGGGTATCGCCGACAAACGCCGCCGTTTCACTGCCATTGCTGATCAGGTAGGTCATGCAGGCCGGCGTATGACCGGGGGTATGCAGCGTAGAGCAGTGCAGCGTGCCGATACGGAACGTTTCCTCGTTGGCGAACAGGTGATCGAACTGGCTGCCGTCGCGGGGCATATCGCTGCCGGCATTGAACAGCGTGCCGAACACCTTTTGCACCGTCGAAATCTGGCTGCCGATGCCTATTTTTCCACCGAGCTCTTCCTTCAGGTAGGGCGCGGCGGTCAGGTGGTCGGCGTGGACGTGGGTCTCCAGAATCCACTCGACCTGCGCATTCAGCGCGTTCACCCGGGCTATCAGGCGGTCGGCAGAGGTGGTGGCGGTGTGGCCTGATTTGGGCTCGTAATCCAAAACGCTGTCGATGATCGCGCAGTGGCGGGTGGCTTCATCCAGCACCAGATAGCTGACGGTATGGGTAGCAGGATCGAAGAAGCCTTCGACGTGAAGTTTGGCGCGCATGAACGGTCTCCTTGAGGGGGCTTTTTTACCGAGCCACTTAGACTAAGGACTGACAGTGCAATAAGTTTGCCAGGCGATGGCGCTCACCAAATCGTCTGATATCTAATTGATTTTATTGGGCTTTGTATTTGTGTATGGGCGTGTTCGGGCGTCTGTCGGATGGGGTTTTCTGCCATTGGCAGTGCCTGTTGACAGAGGTGGCAGTGCCACAACAGGATAGAAGAATGGATTCCAGGAGCCATGATGAAGACTTTCCAGCCGACCCCCACCAACGCCGTGCCCCCTCCGGATCAAGTGCAGTCGCTTGTTTCGTTTTTGGAGCACGAACCCAACCCCATGATCGTGCTTGATCCGGACTACAACATCCTGGCGGCCAACACGGCCTATCAGCGTCAGTTCGGCAGCGCCGACAAGCCCTTCATCGGGCATAAGTGCTATCAGATCTCCCACCATTACGACGTCCCGTGTGATCAGGCAGGTGAGAATTGCCCGATGAAAAAAGCCCAGGAGATGCGTGGGCCGGATCGTGTCTTGCACATCCACCACACGCCTCGGGGGCCTGAGCATGTCGACGTGGAATTGCGCCCGATCCTCGACGAGCATGGGGTGATTACCGCCTATGTGGAGCGCCTGACACTGGTACGCAGCGCCTCGGCGCGCCCCAGCGACGAAGGGTTGGTCGGCTGTTCACCGGCTTTCAACCTCGCCCTGTCGGAGTTGCAACGGGTGGCGCCCTCCATGCTGCCGGTGCTGCTGCTGGGGGAATCGGGCACCGGTAAAGAGCTGTTCGCGCGCGCCGTCCATGAAACCAGCGAGCGGGCCGCCGGGCCGTTTGTGGTGGTGGATTGCTCGGGCTTGACCGAAACGCTGTTCGAGAGCGAGCTGTTCGGCCATGAAAAAGGCGCCTTTACCGGCGCCGTCACGCGCAAGCCCGGCTTGGTCGAAACCGCCCAGGGCGGCACATTATTCCTGGATGAAATTGGCGATGTGCCGCTGGCCATGCAGGTGAAACTGTTGCGCCTGATCGAATCCTCGACTTATCGCCGGGTTGGCAGTGTCGAGACCTGTCACGCCAATTTCAGATTGATTGCCGCCACCCACAAACCGCTGGAAAAGATGATGGAAAAAGGCGAGTTCAGGCAGGACCTGTACTATCGCATCAGCGCCTTCCCGATTCACTTGCCACCCTTGCGTAACCGGGTCGAAGACATCGGCTTGCTGGCCAATTCCTTTCTGCAGCGTGGCGGTGCCGGCAAGCGCCGCCTGACCCTCGACCCTGAAGCCTTGGCAAGGCTCCAGCAGTACCCCTGGCCTGGCAATATCCGTGAGTTACGCAATGCGCTGGAAAGAGCCAGCCTGTTCGCTGACGACGGTGTCATCCGTGCCGTCCATTTACCCCAGGCATGCGTGGCGCTGCCGCCTCAGACTGTGGCTTCGACACCGTTGGACAGCAACACGCTGGCGCAGGCCCTGGCGACATTCAAAGGCACCCGCAGCGAGTTGGCCAGGCACCTGGGCATCAGTGACAGGACCTTGTACCGACGCCTGAAAGAACAGGGCCTGGCCTAGGCAGTCTCCGACTGCCAGCGCGCTGCCAACCTGGCAGATTGGCAGCGCGCTGGTCTGCCAATTCCCGCTTAATTCAACCCGATCACATCGTAACTGTCTGTTTTATAAGCATATAAATACAGAATCAGGCCTTGGCATGCCCTGTGCTAATTGCCTGGCATGACCATTTCCGACAAACGCCTGCTACGCCATCTGCTCACCGCGGTGCTGATCAAGCTCGTGCTGCTGAGCGTGCTGTGGTGGCTGTTCGTCCGGGATTCGCACGTCACTGTCGACCCGAACACGGTCGGCAACCGATTCGGTGTACCCACCTCGACTCAAGGGGCAAGCAAGTGATCTCAGAACAACTGGTGGATTTGTCACGGCTGCAGTTCGCGGCGACTGCGCTATACCACTTTCTTTTCGTGCCGCTGACGGTGGGCATGGTGTGGCTGCTGGTCATCATGGAGAGCGTCTATGTGATGACCGGGAATGTCATCTGGAAAGATATGACGCGCTTTTGGGGCAAGTTATTCGGCATCAACTTCGCCTTGGGGGTGACCACCGGCATCACCTTGGAATTTCAGTTCGGCACCAACTGGGCGTACTACTCCCACTACGTGGGCGACATCTTCGGCGCCCCGCTGGCCATTGAGGGGTTGATGGCGTTTTTCCTCGAATCGACCATGATCGGGCTGTTCTTTTTTGGCTGGGATCGCCTGAAGAAAGAGCATCACTTGCTGGTCACGCTGCTGATGGCCATCGGTACCAACCTGTCGGCGTTGTGGATATTGATCGCCAATGGCTGGATGCAGAACCCGGTGGGCTCGGAGTTCAGCTACATCACCATGCGCATGGAGATGGTGGATTTCTGGGCGGTGGTGTTCAACCCGGTGGCCCAGGCCAAGTTTGTCCACACGGTATCTGCCGGTTATGTCACCGGCTCGATGTTTGTGTTGTCGATTTCCAGTTGGTACTTGCTCAAGGGGCGTGACATCGAGTTCGCCAAGCGCAGTTTTCGGGTGGCGGCTGCCTTCGGCCTGGCCTCGGTGCTGAGCGTCATCGTGCTGGGGGATGAATCGGGTTACACGGTGGGCGAGGCGCAGCAAACCAAGCTCGCGGCCATGGAGGCCATGTGGGAAACCAAGCCGGCGCCGGCGGGGCTAACCTTGCTGGCCAGCATCAATGAAGCCGAATCCCGGAACAACTGGGAAGTCGACGTGCCGTGGGTGATGGGCTTGATCGGCACGCGCTCGGTGAGCAAACAGATTCCCGGCATTCATGACATCAAAGAGAAAAACCGTGCGCGCATCCTGCGTGGCATTACCGCGGTCAATGCGCTGGAAGCCCTGCGCGCCGATCGCACCGATAAGGCGGCGTTCGAGACCTTCGAAGCGTACAAGGCCGACCTCGGCTTTGGCCTGCTGCTTAAAAAGTACGTCGCGGATGTCAACCAGGCCACCCCGGCCATTATCGACAAGGCGGTGAACGATACCGTACCGCGCGTAACCCCGATGTTCTGGGCGTTCCGGGCCATGGTCGCGCTGGGTTTCGCCATGCTCCTGCTGTTCGGGCTGGCCTTCTGGAGCACCTTGAAGTCGGCCTGCACACGCCGCCGCTGGCTGCTGCGTTGGGCGCTCTGCATGCTCCCCGCGCCCTGGCTGGCCTGCGAGCTGGGCTGGTTCGTCGCTGAATACGGTCGTCAACCCTGGACCATCTACGGCGTGCTGCCCACCCACATGAGCGTCTCCACGCTGAGCATCAACAACCTCTATGGCTCGCTGGCAGGATTCGTCGCTTTCTACACCGTGCTGCTGGTGGTTGAAATGTTCCTGATGGTCAAGTTCGCCCGCCAAGGGCCCGGCAGCCTCGGAACCGGCCGTTATGCCCACGATGCCAACCTGAAGGAACTCCACCATGCTTGATTACGTCACCCTGAAAATTATCTGGTGGGCACTGGTCGGCGTACTGCTGATCGGCTTCGCCATCATGGACGGCCACGACATGGGGGTCGGCACCCTGCTGCCCTTTGTGGGCCGCACGGACCTGGAGCGCCGCGTCGCGATCAACACGGTGGGGCCGCACTGGGACGGCAACCAAGTGTGGTTCATCACGGCGGGCGGCGCGTTGTTCGCGGCGTGGCCGGTGGTGTATGCCACTGCGTTCAGCGGGTTTTACTGGGCGATGATCCTGGTCCTGTGGGCGTTGTTTTTCCGCCCCGTGGGGTTCGACTATCGCAGCAAGATCCACAACGCCAGATGGCGCAGCACCTGGGACTGGGGGCTGTTTGTCGGCGGGGCCGTGCCGCCGCTGGTGTTCGGCATCGCGTTCGGCAACCTGTTGCAAGGTGTACCGTTCCACTTCAGCGACCTGCTCGTATCGACGTACACCGGGAGTTTCTGGCAACTGCTGAACCCCTTCGCGCTGCTGACCGGGGTGGTGAGCAGTGCAATGATCACGCTGCAAGGCGGTACGTACCTGGCGCACCGCACTGAAGGGGCGATCCAGGCCCGGGCGATCAAAGGCGGGGTGGGCGCGGCGTTGGTGCTGCTCTGCACATTTGTGATCGCTGGCATCTGGTTGCAATGGATCGACGGCTATCGCATTACCTCGGTGGTGGATACCGCCGGGCTGCCGGACATTCTCAACAAGACGGTAGTGCGCGAAGCCGGTGCCTGGATGGCCAATTACGGCCATTACCCTTGGCTGTGGCTGCTGCCCGTGCTGGGCTTGGTCGGCGCAGCCGCTGCCGCGTTGTTGCTGATGATGCGGCGGACCCTGGCCGCGTTCGTCGCGTCGTCGCTCGCGGTGATCGGCGTGATCAGCACGGCCGGTGTCTCGATGTTTCCCTTCGTCATGCCGTCGTCATCGGTACCGGCGGCCAGCCTGACCGTGTGGGACAGCGTTGCCAGTCATCTGAGCCTGGCGATTATGTTCTGGGCCACGCTGATTTTCATGCCGCTGATCGTGATCTACACCTCATGGGCTTATCGCGTCATGCGCGGCAAGGTCACCGTGGCGCAGATCAAAGCCAACGAACATTCAGCCTACTAGCGTCATCGGAGGAGCAACGACTATGTGGTATTTCGCCTGGATGCTGGGAGTCGGCTTTGCACTGCTGCTGGCCATATTAAATGCGATGTGGGGCGAGAACGAAGCCGGCCGCGCCCTGAACGATCGTGACGAGACGCGGCCATGACGCCGCGTGCCGCCGACGCACCGGCGCCCTCACAGCTACACCTGCTGAGCTTGCTGCTTGCCATCGCAATGATGCTGGCGTGTACGCTCTATCCGCCGATGATGACCGCGCCAGATGGCCGCGCTGATCATGGGCTGGCAACGGCGTTGTTCACCGCGATGAGCGTGGCCTTTGTCAGGGGCGTGGGGTTTGTGCCACGCAGGCGTGTGTGGCGCGGGTTGTTCTCGGGCTGGACCTGCCTGGCCGCTCTGGCCCTGGCGGGCGCGCTGAAGTTCCTGCGCTGAAGGAGCGACGATCCCGACGCTACGGTGGCATCTCTTTGCCGTAGCGGGATCGTCAAGCCTTGCGCACAGTGCGGCGCCGGAATGCTGGAAGCGTCAGAACGTCTGGCCCATGGAAAACTGGAAGATCTGCTTGTCCGCGTTCTCCGGCGTGCGGATCGGATACGCCAGGTTGACACTCAAGGGCCCCAGCGGGCTGTACCACGTCACGCCCACCCCCACTGAGCTGGCCATCTGGCTCAGGTCCACACTGCCGCAGCCTTGGGTGGTGCTCAGGTAGCATTTGTCCGAATACACCGAGCCCATGTCCCAGAACAGCGAGGTGCGCACGGATTTGTTGTCCTTGATGAACGGCACCGGGAACAAGTACTCCGCGCCCCCGGTAATCAGGATATTGCCGCCCAACGCATCGGTATCGCGGTCTGAATAGTACGCCTGACCGGCGCTGGCATAGGTGCCGGTCGCCGGGGTGCTGCGCGGGCCGAGGGTGCCACTTTTAAAACCGCGCACCGTGCCTTCGCCGCCCGCGGTATAGCTTTCATAGAAGGGCAGCCCGTCCGTGGCGCCATAACCGTTGCCGTAACCGAGCTTGGTATGCAAGCGCAGGGCCGTGGTGTTGCTGACGGGCAGGAAGGTTTGCCCCGTGTAGTCGACTTTGTAGAAGCTCAGGTCACTGCCGGGCACCGTCACGGTCAGGTTGAGGTTTTGCGAGTGCCCGCGCGTGGCCAATACGCCCTTGTTCAAGGTCGACTCCGACCAGCCCAGGTTGGCCTTGAAGTTGGTGAACTGCTTGCCTTCGCGTTCGATGAAATCGTAGATCTCGTCGGCGCTGTAAGTGCCTGGCTCGATGCTGTCGTGTTGGGCTGTCAGGCCGAAACTCAGGCGTGAAGTCTCATTGATCGGGTAACCGAGGGTGGCGCCCAGGCCAAAACTGTTGATGGCGTAATAAGACACCCCATCATCGTAGTATTTGTTGTAGTCGGTCTTGTTGTAGAACGCGTTGTAACCCAGGCTCACCCCGTCGGCCGTGAAGTAAGGGTCGGTGAAACCGATGTTGTACTTGCTCTGGTAGGACGAACGGGTCAGCCCCAGGCTGGCGTAATTACCCGTGCCGAGAAAGTTGTTCTGGGTAATCGAGCCGCCGAGGATCAGCCCCGAACTCTGGGCGAAGCCGATGCTGGCGGTGATCGAGCCGGAGGCTTGTTCTTCCACGGCGTAGTTCACATCCAGCTGGTCATCCACCCCGGCGACTGCCGGCGTCTCGACATTCACCTCCTTGAAGAACCCCAGGCGCTCCAGGCGGACCTTGGATTGGTCGATCAGGTAGGTCGACGCCCAGCCGCCCTCCATCTGGCGCATTTCGCGGCGCAACACCTGGTCGTCGGTCTTGGTATTGCCCCTGAAGTTGATGCGATTGACGTAAGCCCGCTTGCCGGGGTCGACGCTGAAGAGGATGTCGACCGTATGATCGGCGTCATGGACCTGGGGCGTACCGTTGACGTTGGCGAACGTATAGCCTTCGTTGCCCAGGCGGCGGGTAATCAACTCCGAGGTGGTGGTCATCAATTTTCGCGAGAACACCTGGCCCTTTTGCACCAGCAGCAATGATTGGAGCTGGTCTTGCGGGACTTTCAGCTCGCCGCTCAACTTGACGTCGCGCACCGTGTATTTCTGGCCTTCCTGGATGTTCACGGTGATGTAGACGTGCTTTTTGTCCGGGGTCATGGACACCTGGGTCGAGCTGATGTCCATGTTGATGTAGCCACGGTCCAGGTAATAGGAGCGCAGCCGTTCGAGGTCGCCGGAGAGTTTCTCCCGCGCGTATTTATCGTCGTTCTTGAAAAATGACAGCCAGTTGCTGGTCTTGAGCGTGAAGGTATCGGTCAAGGCGTCGTCGGGGAATACCGTATTGCCCACCACGTTGATGTGCTGGATCGACGCCACTTCACCTTCATCGATCTTGATCTTCACGCCGACCCGGTTGCGCGGCTGGGCGATGACCTCGGTGTCGACCGACGCCGAATAGCGGCCCTGGGCAACGTACTGACGCTGCAACTCATTGCGCACACCCTCCAGGGTGGCACGCTGGAATATCTCACCTTCGGCAAGCCCGCTCTGCTTCATGCCCTTCATCAAGTCGTCGGTGGAGATCGCCTTGTTGCCTTCGAATTCGATACTGGCAACCGAAGGACGCTCGACTATATTGATAATCAGCACGTCGCCTTCGCGGCTCAACTGGATGTCCTGGAAGAACCCGGTCTTGAACAACGCACGCGTGGAGTCCACCAGGCGCCGGTCATCCGCTTCGTCGCCGACATTCAGCGGCAGTGCGCCGAACACGCTGCCCGCCGAGACCCGTTGCAGGCCATTGATTCGAATATCCGAGATTTTGAAGCCTTGGGCGAGTGCCAGTGAGGCATTGAGCAGCAGCGCAACCGAGCAGAGCAGGCGCGAAAAATTCATCAAGATCTTTTCCAGAACACATCGACAAGCAGCGCCGGCGCGCTTGGATCACTCGCCGACCGGTGAAGGGCGAGCATACGAGCGCGGGGCGTTTGGTGCGGTTAACCGAATGTCAAGTTAGGTAAAGGTTGGCCCGAATCGCTGCTGCAAGGCTGATAATGCGCACCCACCCCACAGACGAGCCGGCAATGATCTCCGTACTGTTAGTCGACGACGACCAGGAATTGACTGAAATGCTGAGCCAGTACCTGGCGTGTGAAGGCTTCGAAGCCACGGCCGTGCACACGGGCGAGGAGGGCGAGGCCGAAGCGCTGTCGGGCCGCTACAGCATTGTGGTGCTGGATGTCATGCTGCCCCAGCGCTCGGGCATCGAGGTGCTGCGGCGTATCCGCACGGTCAGCCAGGTGCCCGTGGTGCTGCTGACCGCCCGTGGCGACAACATCGATCGCATCACCGGCCTGGAGCTGGGCGCCGACGATTATGTGCCCAAGCCCAGTTCCCCAGGCGAGCTGGTGGCACGCCTGCGCGCCATCATGCGCAGGGTGCAGGCGGCAGGCCAGCCGACCACCGAGGTGATCAAGACCGGCTCGCTGGTGTTGTGGCCAGGCAAGCGTGAGGCCCTGTGGAACGGCGCCGAGCTGGGTGTGACCAGCACCGAGTTCAGCCTGCTCGAAGAGCTGGCCCGCAGCGCCGGCCAGGTGGTAAGCAAAAAAGACCTGTCGCTCAACGCCCTGGGCTGCCCGCTGACCCGCTACGATCGGCGCATTGACGTGCACATCAGCAGCATCCGGCAAAAGCTGGGGCCGCGCCCGGATGCCAAGGCCTGGATCCAGAGCGTGCGCGGGCTTGGCTACCTGTTGATTGCCGAATGAGCAAGCCCGGCCTGCTGTTCTGGAAGCTGTTCCTGGCTTTCTGGCTGGCGACCACCTTGACGTTCCTGGTGGGCGTCGGTGTGCTTGAGGTGGGCCGCTTCCGCCCGGGCGACCCGCATGTGGAGGCGATCCTCGCCAGCGAAAAGAGGCTGCTGCAACAGTTTGGTGTCCAAGCCGCCGGCCAGCTTCTGACGGTATGGGAGCGGCCGCCGGATGAGGCCATCGGGGTCTATGACAGCACCGGCCAGTTGCTGGTTGGCGCTCCCGTTGCACAGCCGGCCTATGAGCAAGCGGTCACCAGCCGGGAGGGCCTGGCGCTGTCTCTGCGGTCGACCCATGCGCCGGGTAATGACGCAGGCAGGCCGTGGCCCCAGATCCCGCTGATCATCGGTACGCTGATGAGTGCGCTGTTCAGCGGTTACATGGCGTACTACCTGGCCTGGCCCTTGGCGCACTTGCGTCGGGCAATGAGCGATGTGGCCCAGGGGCGTTTCGAAACCCGGGTCAAGCCGTCCATGGGCAAGCGCCGCGATGAAATCGTCGACCTGGCCGAAGACTGCGACCGCATGGCCAACCAGTTGAAGGTATTGGTGCAAGCCCAGCAGCACCTGCTGCACGACATCTCCCATGAGCTGCGCTCGCCGCTGACGCGCATGCAAGCGGCCATCGGCCTGTTGCGCCAGGACGCCGCGCGCCTGGAAATGCTCGAACGCATCGAGCGCGAATCCGAACGCATGGACACCCTGATCGAAGCGTTGCTGACCCTGGCTCGCCTGCAAGGCCGGCCCGAAAGCATCGAGCGCGAGCCGGTGGATATCGTCGAATTGCTGGCGATGATTGTCGAAGATGCGCAGTTCGAAGCCGGTATCAAGGGCTGCCGCGTTCATCTGCAGGCTTGCCCGCCGTTTATCGCCTGTGTCAGCGGCGAGTTGCTGTACCGCTGCTTTGAGAATGTGATCCGCAACGCTGTGCGCTATACCCGGCCGGGTACTACCGTGCGGGTCTCGGCGCACGTCAATGCCGAGGCGAATCGCTTGAGCGTGCGCATCAGCGACCAAGGCCCGGGGGTGCAGCATGACCGGCTGCACAGCATCTTCCAGCCGTTCGAGCGCGGCGTGGGCGATGCCACTGTCGGCTTTGGGCTGGGCCTGGCCATCGCCGCGCGGGCGGTGCAGATGCATGGCGGCACTATCGAGGCGTGCAATGAGATGGGGGGAGGGCTGACCGTGGAGGTCAACCTGCACAGCGCGCGATCTTTACACGACATTACATTGGCTTGACCGCCCTGTACGTCGCCGCTCATTAGACTGGTCGCCAGTGATCGAGCGGAGATGGCAATGTTTCAGGTGCATAAAAAGGGCTTTGTGCCCGGCAGGAAAATGGTCGACGGCCTGGTCCCGTATGATTTCTTTTGCGAAGACAGCCCAGCGATCAATCTCTTCGTGTTTACCGGCGCGACCACCCCTGGCGCGAGCGTCGAAGAGCAGACGCTGTGGGGCTTCACCCGGCTGGAGCGGTTCGAGGCGATGACCAGCGTGCTGGTGGGCAACAAGCAACAGGCCGGCTGGTTTCAAAGCGTCAATGTGCTGACCGGGCCTGACCTGAACGGTACGCAAAGCGTGAAATTCCAGCGCGTGCTGAAAATCATCAAGCACGCGAGCGCCACGCGCAAAGTCGACTACGAGATCCTGACCGACGAAGGCGACACCTACTTCACCCGGCCGACCGTCGCGCCGAACTGTGCGCAAACCGTCATCTATTCGGCCGACACCTCCGCTCAGCGTTGGTAAACACGCCATCAAGGCGGCGTAAGGAGTACTCGAACTTTTTTTGTGAATGATTTTCGTCGAAGCCTGTCCCTTTTTTTCACCTCACCGGTCATTCCAGGTAAGTGAACAAAATCGAGAGCTTCTTCCAATGCCCGCAGTCCTCCCCTTGCGCTTGCGCCCGTTGCTCAAGCTGAGCCTGGTGCTGAGCCTCAGCGCCAGCCCGCTGTTTGTCCCGCTCAGCTATGCCGAAGACACCGCCGCCCGCCGCAGCTACCAGGTGCCCGCCGGGAGCCTGAGTGCCGCGCTGACCCGTTTTGCCGGGTTGTCAGGCGTCAACCTGTCGGTGGACCCGGCGCTGGTCAGCGGGCGCAGCAGTGCTGGGTTGTCCGGTGAGTACGGCGTGGAGGAGGGCTTTGCGCGTTTGCTGCAAGGCTCGGGCCTGCAACTGCAATCGATGGGCGAGCAGGCCTACATGCTGGTGCCGGTACCGGATGGCAGCAGCCTGGAGCTGGCGCCGACGTCCATCCTGGGCACCACGGGCCTGTATGACGGCGATACCTACGCCGGCGGCCAGGTGGCGCGCCGTGGCTCGCAGGGCTTGCTGGGCACGCGGGACTTCATGGAAACGCCGTTCAGCATGACCACCTACACCCAGGACACGGTCAAGAACCAGCAGGCGCGCACCCTCGGCGACCTGATTGCCAGCGACCCCTCGGTACGCGCCACTAACCCGGCCGGTGGGCGGTATGAACAGTTCACCATTCGCGGCTTCAGCCTGTTCAACAGTGATGTGGCCTACAACGGCCTGTACGGCGTGCTGCCCACTTACACCATCGACATGGAAATGGCCGACCGCGTCGATATCTTCAAAGGCCCCACCCAGTTGATCAACGGCATCTCGCCGCGCGGCAGCGTCGGCGGCGGCATCAACGTGGTGCCCAAGCGCGCCACCGACAAGGACATCACCTCGTTTACCGGTACCTGGGCCTCCGACAGCCAGGCGGGCGGGGCGGTGGATGTGGGGCGGCGCTTTGGCGAGGACAACAAGTTCGGCCTGCGTTTCAATGGCGTGAAGCAATCTGGCGATACCACCTGGGACCACCAGAGCGTCGACCGCGAAATGGCGGTGCTGGGCCTGGATTTCCGTGGCGAACGCCTGCGCCTTTCCACCGATATCGGCCACACCGAACGCGATACCGATGCGCCACAGGAACGCGTGCAAGTGGCCGCCGCCGCGCCAGTGCCGAGCGCCAACGATGTGCGCCACAACTACGCGCAATCCTGGAGCAAGGCCAGCACCAACGACACCTTCGGTACCGTGAATGCCGAATATGACCTCAGCGATTCGGTGATGCTCTACGGCGGTGTGGGCGCGCGTAAAAGCAACCACGACTTCCTGCGCCATGCGGTGTCCGTGACCAATGCGGCCGGCGATTTCACGGTGCAGCCCCGTGATTTCACCCGTGATGAAAATGTGCGCACCTACAACGCGGGTGTGCGCAACTGGTTTCACACCGGGCCGGTGAGCCATGAGGTCAACCTGGCCGCCAGCTACTTCTATATGGACTTCACCAACGGCGGCGCGCGTTATGCGAACGCGTCGAGCAATCTCTACAACCCCGTGCAAACTGCGACGCCGTCCGTGGCCACGCGCCAGGATGCGAAGGTCTACACCGAGAACAAGTTCAGTGGCGTGGCCTTGTCCGACACCCTCGGCTTCTTCGATGATCGCCTGCTGTTGACCCTTGGCGCGCGCTGGCAGCGGGTCAAGGTGGATGACTGGAACAATGGGGTCAAAGGCCTCACCGGCTACGACGAAGAAAAGATCTCGCCATCCGGCGGCTTGCTGTTCAAAGCCACCGACAAACTGTCGCTGTACGCCAACTACATGGAGGGCTTGAGCCAGGGCAAGATCGCGCCGTCCACGTCGAGGAATGAAGACGAGATCTTCCCGCCGTTTATCAGCCGCCAGGTCGAAGTCGGCGCCAAATACGACGCCGGAGCCTTCGCCGTGACCGCCGCCGTGTTCCGCATCAAGCAACCGGCCTATGAAACCAACGCCACCTCGCGGTTATTCGGCCCCAACGGCAAGCGCCAGAACCAAGGGGCGGAAGTCAGCGTGTTCGGTGAACCGCTCAAGGGCGTCCGCCTGCTCGGTGGGGTGATGTACATCGACAGCGAACTGACGCACACCACCAACGGTACCTACGACGGCAACCGCGCGCCGGCCACGCCCAAGTACAACGTCAACCTCGGCGCCGAGTGGGACGTACCGACCCTCGAAGGCTTGACCCTGACCAGCCGCGGCATCTACTCCAGCTCGCAGTACCTGGACCCGTCCAACGTCAAGGAAATCGACGCCTGGAACCGCATCGACGTCGGCGCACGCTATGCCTTCAAGGTGGATGACAAGCACATCACCCTGCGGGCCAATGTCGAGAACGTCGCCGATAAGCGCTATTGGAGCTCGGCGGGTGCGTCGGATGACAGCGAGCCGGGGCTGACCCTGTCGACCCCACGCACCTACCTGCTGTCTGCCACCGTCGACTTCTAATACCCGCGCCCCTGTATGGATTGATGGCTTGTTGTGGCGAGCGGGCTTGCCCCGCGTTGGGCTGCGAAGCAGCCCCAAGACACCGTCCCGGAGCTGCCTGACACACTGCAGCGCTCTTATTGGGGCCGCTTCGCGACCCAACGCGGGGCAAGCCCGCTCGCCACAGTTACTGTGGTCCTCCTTTACTGACAGGCATCAGGGCTTGCCCCGGGCGGTCGGAAGCCTTGGAGGATGAGGTACAGCATTTGAACCGGTTGGACTGCCGCCTGATCGAACGGGAAAGCGCCTGAGCTTTATTTGCGGCCCAGGGGCAATTTGGATACGGTGCAAGCCTGCCCACAAGGACCTCCCCATGACCGAGCCTGCCCCCAAGACCCGCCGCGCGCCCAAAGGTGAAAAACGCCGCGAAGAGCTGTTGGACGCGGCCTTGCAGGTGTTTTCCCTGGAGGGTTACAGCGGCGCTTCGGTGGCCAAGGTGGCGGCCATCGTCGGTATTTCCGTGGCCGGTGTGCTGCATCACTTCCCCAGCAAAATTTCATTATTGATGGGCGTGTTGCAACGTCGCGACGAGGTCAATCAACGGATTGCCGATGAAGTGCGCGCGGAAAAGTCGCTGACCGGGTTGCTCGGCAGCCTGCGCGCGATCAACCGTTCGAACGCCACCGCGCCGGGCGTGGTGCGCGCGTTTACCATCTTGAATGCCGAAAGCCTGCTCGACACCCAACCGGCCTGGGCCTGGTTCCAGGCGCGCTATGCGGCGATTCAGCAACGTATGCAGGGGCAGTTTGCCGACCTGGTCGCAGCGGGGGAGGTGCGCAGCGATGTGGACATCGCCGGGCTGGTGGAAGAAATCCTGGCCATGATGGACGGCTTGCAGATCCAGTGGCTGCGCTTTCCGGAGCAGGTGGACCTGGTGGCGCGGTTTGACAGCTACATCGCGCGGGTCGAGGCAGCCATCAGAACCTGAGTGAGCCCACTCAAAAATGTGGGAGGGGCTTGCCCCCTCCCACAGCGGTCAGTTACCCGCAGCACTGCCCTGGCTGCTGTCATCGCTCATGTCATAGCCATCACCGTCGCTGGTGCCGCTATCACCTTCATTTTGATGCAGCACACCGCCGGTCTTCACCGTCGATTCACGCAGCGTCGAGTTGAGCGCCGAGCGCGGCAGTGGGTTGCTGGTGGTGGTCGACAGGTCCTGGCGGAACGGGTTGACCAGCTTGGCGTTCAGGCGAATGTCCTGGGACGACGCGCCCACCGACAGGTTGAAGCTGTCGGCATCCACGACCCATTGCTTGCTCGCCACGTCGTAGTAGGCCAGCGAGCGATCGTTGAGCTCGATGGTCACGCGCTTGCTCTCGCCCGGCTTCAAGAACACTTTCTTGTAGCCCTTGAGTTCCTTGATCGCGCGTTCGACTTTCGGGTTGTTCTGGCCCACGTACAACTCGGCCACTTCGGCGCCCGCGACCTTGCCGGTGTTGGCCAGGTCGAACGACACCTTGATCGGCGCACCGGCCACCGCCACCCCAGGGGTCACGCTGATGTTGCTGTAGCCGAAGGTGGTGTACGACAAGCCGTAGCCGAACGGGTAGAGCGGCTTGATGCCCTTTTTCTCGTAGCCGCGATAGCCCAGGAACAGGTCGTCCTTGTAGCTCATCTCGGCCAGGGTTTCCTGGTTGTCGAACTTGGGGAAGGTCGCGTAGATCGGGTTGTCTTCGATGTTGCGCTCGATGCTGATCGGCAGCTTGGCCGACGGGTTGACCTTGCCCAGCAGGATCTCCGCCAACGCCTGGCCGCCGTTCTGCCCAGGGTAGAACGCATGCAGCGCGGCCGGTACCTGGTCGATCCAGTCGCTCATCTTCAAGCCGGTACCGCCGTGCAGGGTGACCACGGTATTCGGGTTGACCTTGGCGATGCTCTGGATCAGCAGGTTCTGGTACTCGGGCAGGTCGAAACTGTGGTCGAAGCCTTCGCCTTCGTATTCATTGCTGTTACCGGCCGCGACCAATACCGCGTCGTACTGGGCCAGGTCCTGCGGTGCCACCAGCGAGGCCCAGCTCATCTGCACGCCCACCAGGCCGCCCATGGTCGACAGGTAGCCGTTGCGGCGTGAGTATTCCAGCTTGACGTCGACCGGTTTGCCGGCTTCCAGGTTGACCTTGGCAAACACCGGAATGGTCGGCGGAATACTGTTGTTCGGCAGCGGTTTGCCGTCGCCGTTGTCGAGGACTTTCTGGCCGTTGACGTAGAGGCGCACGGCGCCGTCGGCACGCACCTTGAACACCTGCTCGCCGCTGACCGTCGGGGTGATCTGGCCGCTGTAGCGAATCGAGGTGGCGGCGGTATCGCCGTTCACTGGGAGGCTGTCGGTGGACCAGTCCAGGTCGACATGGGCGTCGGTGCGGCTGGCGGCCGGGTCGCCGGACCAGTTGGTGTTGCTGAAGAACTCGGTCTTCAAGCCTTTGACGCGGTTGCCATGGCTGTCGGTATGGGTCCAGGTCGAGGTGGCGGGGTCCAGGGACAGCCCGTCGATGAACTCGACCTTGGCGCCCGGCGCCAGTTGCTGCAAGCCGCTCAGCTCACTGATGTAGTTGGCGGCCATGACGTTGGCGCTGCCAAAACCGGTAGGTGGCGCGTACTTGGCCAGGGTGCCGACCACGGCGATGCGCTTGACCTTTTTGGCGTCCAGCGGCAGCAGGCTGTGCTGGTTTTTCAGCAGCACGATGCCTTCGCGGGCAGCGTTCAGGGCCACGCGGTTGCTGGTGGCGCTGTTCATGTTGTGGCTGGTCAGCGGCGCCTTGCTGTCGAACTTGTACAGGTAGATCTGCTTGAGGATGCGGCGCACCTTGTCATCGATGGTCGCGCTGCTCAGCTCGCCGCTGTCCAGGTACGGCTTGAGGATGGTGCTGTTCATCTGGTAGCCCATCATGTCCAGGTCGGTACCCGCCTGTGCCGCCGGCAAGCCGTTGACCACTGCGTTGTAGTCGCTCTGCACGAACCCCGGGTAGCCCCATTCGGTCTTGAGGATGTCACGCATCAGGTGCTTGTTCTGGCAGGCGAACTCGCCGTTCACCTGCTGGAAGGCGCACATCATCATCGCGACCTTGCTGTTCTTCGAGGCGGACTCGAACGGCGGCAGGGTCATCTCGCGCAGCACGCGCTCGCTGATGATTTCATTGAGGTGGAAGCGGTTGCTTTCCTGGTCGTTGGCGGCGAAATGCTTGGCGTTGGCCCACACACCACGCGACTGAATGCCGTTGATCACCGCCGGCCCCAGGCTGGCGCCCAGGAACGGATCTTCACCGGACAAGTACTCGAACGCCCGGCCGCTGTACGGCATGCGGTAGAGGTTCACGCCTGGGCCGGTGACGAACTGATAGCCGCCACTGGCGGTGTCATAGCCCAGGGCACGGCCCAGGTCGATGGCGCGACGTGGGTTCCAGCTGGCGGCCAGGTTCGGCCCCGACGGGTAGACCACGCCCTGCGCGTTGCCTTCGCTGGTGTAGCGCACGCCCACGCCGCCATCGGCGCCGTGAATCTGCGGGATGCCGTACTGGGTCAGTGGCTTGACGTCCCAGCCTCCGGTGCCGCCGATGTAGGCGAGTTTTTCTTCCATCGTCATCTTCGCCAGGGTCTTGTCCGCGGCTTTTTCCGCGCGGCTTACCCGGCCTTCATCCAGGGCGGGGCTGGTGGCTGCATGCACCTGGGACACGGCCAGTGCCAGCAGGGCGAATGCCGACTGTGCACCGATCATTTTGCGTTTATTCATGGGACTCTCCGACAACAGTTCAGTAAACATGGCGCGCCGAGAAGTGCGTATTGCACTGCACCTCGTCACTTTTTTCTGGGCAAAAGTTGCCCGTGATCGCAATTTTTAACCGATGGCTAATTGCAACTATTTGGCGAAATTCGCAGTTTTATAAGTTTAATAATTGTATTGGTTATTGTTGTGGGTAGTGTCTAAGCGATATCACGGGATGGCATTTTGAACCGCGAAAACGGCATAATTAAGGCAATTCTTGCGCTTGTAAGTCAAACGAAAGCTAATTTTTGCGTGAAATAAGAAATAATTTCTTACGTTCTGGAACTAAGACTAAACCTACCAGTCGATTGGTTTAACAAAAAACATCCTGGCATGGCTAACTAATGGCATTGCTCGATGGTTCTAAAGTGCCATGTTTACACAAGCTGTCATACACAACGCTTTGGTGTAGGGTCTTGATCGAGTTCAAGGCGCCACTTGGGCTATTTGCTGTTTTTGATCTGGAGAAAGTTGATGAAGATTTCCCTGTTGGGTGCCGGTGTTGTATTGGGCGTTGCGCTAAGTGGTGCGGTGATGGCGGCTGATGCCACCGACGCGGATGCCAAGTCAGGCGCCGCCGATTCCACCGTGCTGACCCAGAGCCACGATGCCAAGGCGGCCAAGAAGCAGAAGACCGAAACCACCAAAGGCGGGCGGCCGCTGAACAGCAGCCAGGCCGCGCCGAAGACCTCGAACTAACGGGGAAACGCGGTCCCCTGTGGGAGGGGGCTTGCCCCCGATAACGGTGTATCAGCCGGCGCATACGGCAGCTGGCCCACCGCTATCGGGGGCAAGCCCCCTCCCACAAGGGTTTCCCAACGCCCTTTAGAACATCGCCCTTCAGATAGTCACCCATGCCCAGTTCCTCAACGCCCATCGATGCCTGCCAACTGCACATCCCGCACACCGAACAGGTCTGCGCGTGGCTGATGCAACACGCTGGGTTGAAAACCGTTGACCTGGAGCGCGCCCGGCGCCTGTCCCAGGAGGGCGGCGATGCCGAGTTGCTCGGCCTGCTCACACGTTTAGGGCTGGTCTCGGAAGTGGAACTGGCCCGTGCCTGGGCGGACCTGCTCGGCGCACCGCTGCTGCTGGCCGATGCGGCGCCGCCGCTGCTTGATCCGTTGCCGGTATTGACCGAACGCTTCATGCACCACTACCAGGTGGTGCCTGTGGGCTGGAGCCAGGGCGGCCTGCGGGTACTGGCGGCCAACCCGTCGCTGGTCTACCCGTTCCAGGCCATCGCCTATGCCTGCGGCGTACCCGTGTGGCTGGCCGTGGGCCCGCGCAACGAAGTCGAAACCCTGATCGAGCGCTACTACGGCCAGGGCCGTTCGGCCATGGGCACCCTGATCGAAAACCTCGACGAGCAGGGCAGTGCCCTGGAAGACATCGAACACCTCAAGGACATGGCCTCCGAAGCGCCGGTGATTCGCCTGGTCAACCTGATCCTGCAGCGCGCGGTGGAACATCGTGCCTCGGATATTCATATCGAACCCTTCGAAAACCAGCTCAAGGTGCGCTACCGCATCGACGGCGTGCTGCACGAAGCCGAAGCCCCGCCGTCCAGTTCTTCGGCGGCGGTGATTTCGCGGGTGAAGATCATGGCGCGCCTGGACATCGCCGAGCGGCGCCTGCCCCAGGACGGGCGCATCATGCTGCGCATCCAGGGCAAGGAGCTGGACTTGCGGGTGTCCACGGTGCCCACCAGTTTTGGCGAATCGGTGGTCATGCGTTTGCTCGACCGCCAGACCGTGCAATTCGATTTCCAGAGCCTGGGCTTTGATGGCCAGCGCCTGGAAACCTTCCTCGAAGTGCTCGAGCGGCCCCACGGCATCCTGCTGGTCACCGGGCCCACCGGCTCGGGCAAGACCACCACCCTGTACACCGCGTTGTCACGGCTCAATACCGCCGAGCGCAAGATCATCACCGTCGAAGACCCGGTGGAATACCAGCTTGAAGGCATCAACCAGATTCAGGTCAAGCCGGCCATCGGCCTGGACTTCGCCGGTGCGCTGCGCTCCATCGTGCGCCAGGACCCGGACGTGATCATGATCGGTGAAATCCGCGACCTGGAAACCTGCCGCATCGCCATCCAGTCGTCCCTCACCGGCCACCTGGTGCTCTCGACCCTGCACACCAACAGCGCGGCCGCGAGTATCACGCGCTTGCTCGACATGGGCGTCGAAAGCTACCTGATTGCCTCGACCGTCAACGGCATCCTCGCCCAGCGCCTGGTGCGACGCCTGGACCCGGCCACCCGCGAAGCCTTCGAAGCCCCTGCGGAATTGATCGCCGAGCACGGCCTGGATCGGTTTACCGAGCAGCGCCCGATCCTGCTCTATCGCCCCCGCGCCGATGCGCCGGGCGGTGGCTACCACGGCCGCAGTGCGATCACCGAACTGCTGGTGATGAACGACGAACTGCGCAGCCTGCTGATGCGCCAGGCCGACGCCGCCACCCTCGAACAGGCCGCCCGCCGTGGCGGCCTGCGCACCTTGCATGAAGAAGGCCTGCGCCAGGCCGTGGCGGGTGTCACCTCCCTTGAAGAAGTGCTGCGCGTCACCCGTGGAGAGGGCGCATGAGCCTGTTCAAATACCGTGCCCTCGACGGCCAGGGCCAGGCGCAAAACGGCACCCTCGAAGCCAAGGACCAGGACGCCGCCGTCGCCGCGCTGCACAAGCGCGGCTTGTTGCTGTTGCAGATCGAGGTGGCGGGCGCCCAGGGCCTGCGCAAGGCCTTCGGCCGGGGCCAGTTGAACGGCGCGGCGCTGGTCAGTTTCACGCAACAGTTGGCCACCCTATTGGGCGCCGGTCAGCCGCTGGAGCGTTCCCTGGGCATCCTGCTCAAGCAGCCTGGCCAGCCGCAGACCCGCGCGTTGATCGAGCGCATCCGCGAACAGGTCAAGGCCGGCCAGCCGTTATCCAAGGCGCTGGAGGCGGAGGGCAGTCAATTCTCGCCGCTGTACTTGAGTATGGTCCGCGCCGGTGAGGCGGGCGGCGCCCTCGAAGACACCCTGCGCCAGCTCAGCGATTACCTGGAACGCAGCCAGTTACTCAGGGGCGAAGTGATCAACGCGTTGATCTACCCGGCCTTTCTGGTGGTCGGCGTGCTCGGTTCGCTGGCCTTGCTGCTGGCCTACGTGGTGCCGCAGTTCGTGCCGATCTTCAAGGACCTGGGCGTGCCGATTCCGCTGATCACCGAGGTGATCCTGGGCCTCGGCCAATTCCTCGGGGCCTACGGCCTGGTGGTGCTGGCCGGGTTGATTGTCGGCGCATGGGCCCTGGCCGCACGTCTACGCGACCCCCAGCGCCGCGAACGCTATGACCGCCGCGTGCTGGGCATCCGCATCATCGGCCCGCTGCTGCAACGGGTCGAAGCCGCCCGCTTGGCCCGCACCCTCGGCACGCTGCTCAGCAACGGTGTGGCGCTGCTGCAAGCGCTGGTGATTGCCCGCCAGGTCTGCACCAACCGCGCCCTGCAAGCCCAGGTCGCCCAGGCCGCCGAGTCGGTCAAAGGCGGCGGCACCCTGGCCAGCGCTTTCGGCAGCGAGCCGCTGTTGCCCGATCTGGCGTTGCAAATGATTGAAGTCGGCGAACAGGCCGGCGAACTCGACAGCATGCTGCTCAAGGTCGCCGAGGTGTTCGACGTCGAAGCCAAACGCGGCATCGACCGCCTGCTCGCCGCGCTGGTGCCGTCCCTGACCGTGGTCATGGCGGTGCTGGTGGCGGTGATCATGCTGGCGATCATGCTGCCGCTGATGAGCCTGACCAGCAATATATGAACCCTTAAGGAAACACGCTGATGCGCCATACCCGATTCAAGCCCGCCCGCCGCCAGGGCGGTTTTACCTTGCTGGAAATGCTCGCGGTGATCGTGCTGCTGGGCATCGTCGCGACCATCGTGGTCCGCCAGGTCGGCGGCAACGTGGACAAGGGCAAGTACGGCGCGGGCAAGGCCCAACTGGCCAGCTTGAGCATGAAGATCGAAAGCTACGGCCTGGACGTTGGCTCGCCGCCCAAGACCCTGCAGCAACTGGTCGACAAGCCGGGCAACAGCGCCGGTTGGGCCGGGCCGTACGCCAAGCCGTCAGACCTCAAGGACCCGTTCGGTCATGCCTTCGGCTACCGCTTCCCGGGTGAGCACGGTGCGTTCGACCTGATTTTCTACGGCCAGGACGGCCAGCCCGGCGGCGAAGGCTACAGCGCCGACCTGGGCAACTGGGAATAACCCACGACCATGGTCAACGCCCAACGCGGCTTTACCCTGCTGGAAATGCTGGTGGTGATCGTCTTGATCAGCATCGCGGCCGGTTTGGTCGGGTTTGGCCTGCAACAAGGCCTGCGCGCCGCCAAAGAACGCCAGGCCGTCGGGCAGGTGGTCGAGGCATTGCGCAGCACGCGGGCGCGGGCGATTGTCAGCGGCACCACCGAAAGCACCGTGTTCGATTTGCGCAACCTCAGCGTGCAGGCGCCGGGCCGTCCGAAAAAGTATTGGCCGGCCGGGCTGCAAGTGACCCTGCACACCGCCGAGCAAGCCGGCGCGGCAGTGGATTTCTATCCCGATGGCAGTTCCACGGGGGGCCATGTGTTGCTGGCCAACGGCAGTCGGCGTTGGCGCATCGACATCGGCTGGCTGACCGGCAGCGTGCAGTCCAAGGCGCTGCCATGAAGCGCCAGGCGGGTTTTACCTTGCTGGAAATGCTCGCCGCGCTGACGCTGATGGCGATCTGTAGCACGGTGCTGCTGGTCGCCTTCGGCCAGAGCGCGCGCTCGTTGTTGCAGGTGTCCCACAGCGACCGCCTGACTCATGCGGCCTTGAGTGTGATGGATCAGGAAGGCACCGGGCCTTTGGCCAGCGGCATACGCCAGGGCGAGTTGGACGGTATCGCCTGGCAACTGCGCATCGCCCAACAGCCCAGCCGCGTTGGCCAGGCGCATCTGTTTCGCCTGGATCTCACCGTCAGCGAAGGCCCGCGCCGTGCCAGTTTCAGCACCTTGAAACTGCGCGCTGCCGGCCTCGGGGCTGGCTTGTGAAGGCGCGTCAGCAGGGCTTCACCTTGCTTGAGATCATGATCGTTCTCAGCCTGCTCGGGGTGTTGCTGACCCTGGTCGGCGGCGCCTTGCTGGGCGCCAATCGCGCCGTGCTCAAGGCCCAGCGCTACACGGTCAGCCTGGATGAAATGCGCGCCGCGCAACAGTTTTTACGCACCGCCATCAGCGAGGCGTTGCCGTTGGATGTGACCGAGGACGACAGCCAGACCGATGGTTTTTTTGCCGGTGGCCCCCAGCGCATGCAATTTGTCGCGACCTTGCCGGGTGTGCTCGGTGGCGGGATTCAGCGCTTCACCTTGCAGTTGGTGGGGCCTGAATCGCAGCGCGACTTGCAGGTGGCGTTCGCACGGTTTGAGTCCGCGGCGCAAGTCAGCGTCCCGGCCTCGCGCAGTGAGCCGCAAGTGTTGTTGAAGGATGTCGAGGATCTGCAATTCAGCTATCGCGGCGTGTCGCCCAAGGGCCAGGCCACCGGCTGGATCAGTACGTGGCCGTGGACCAAGCGCCTGCCATACGCGGTGCGGATTGACGCGCGGGTGAATGGGCCGGTGCCATGGGTGACCCAGGTGGTTGCCTTGCGCCTGAACCTGTCCGGCGGGGCGCCCGAATGATCAAGCATCAACGCGGTGTGGCCCTGCTGCTGGTGCTGTGGGTGCTGGCCTTGCTCAGCCTGTTGTTGGGCGGCCTGGCCGGCTGGGTGCAATTGGAAACGCGCCAGGCCGCCTGGCACCGTCAACACACCCAGGCGGTGCTGGCCGCCGAGGCCGGGGTGGCGCTGGCGATGCAGGCCGTCGCGGACCCGTTGCAGCGCAAGCAGTGGATTGCCGACGGGCGTGAAATCGCGCTGGTGTTCGACGATGCGCAGCTGCGCGTCAGCCTGCACAGCGAGCGCGGCAAGTTGTATTTGAACAGCGCCGAAGTGGGCGATTTCGCCCGCCTGGCCCTGGCCTGCGGTGCGACCCAGGCCCAGGCCAAGCAGCTTGCCAGGGCCTTGGAAGTACGCCGCAACCAGGGCCTGGCGCCGTTTCGGGTGGTGGAAGAAGTGCGCCAGCTGCCGGGCATGACCCAGGCGCTGTACAGCGAACTGGTGCCCGAGATCAGCCTGTGGAGTGGCCTGGACCGGCCTGATCCGGCATTCGCCAGTGCCGTGATGCGCCGCGCGCTGAACCTGCCGCACCCGAGTGCGGTGGGTGCCGATCCCGGCGACGTGCTGGTGGTCAGCAGTCGCGCACAACGCCCCGGCGGTTACCACGCCCAGGTGCAAGCCACCGTGTTATTGAGCCCCGCGCAAGGCAGCGCACAACCTTATCGAGTCCTACGTTGGCAAGAATGAACGAACAGCTAACCGCGCGGCTTCAGGCGCTGGCACAGCCCATCACCCAGCGCTGGCGCGGCAGCCTGCTGCAACTGGGCTGGCGCCTGTGGCTCAAGGAGCTGCGTGGCTGCCTGCCGGCGTGGTTGTCGTTCGCCGATATCCCCGAGCGTGTCTACGCCTGGCCGTTGACCGCGGCGGTCGAAAAGCGCCCTGGCGAAGCGCGTCAGGTGCTGGTGCTGCCGCCGGAAACAGTGCTGGTGCAAACCCTGCAATTGCCTCCGGCGGCGGCGCGCAACCTGTCGACGGTGGTCGGCTATGAACTGGACCGCTTCACGCCGTTCGACGCCGCCCAGTTGTACTTTGTCGCGCGCCAGGAACGCCGCACCCCCAGCCACCTGCATGTCACGCTGGTAGCGATCCTGCGTGAGCGCCTCGACCAGATCCTTATCGACTGCAGCGCCCTCGGCTTGCAGCCCCATGCCGTGGATGTCGCCGATAGCGCAGGCAACCCCATGGGCATCGACTTGCTGCCGGCGCCATTGCGCCCGCGCCAGCGCCCCCAGGGCAAGGGCCTGCAACGCAGCCTGCCGTGGTTGTGCGGCGCCTTGTTGATTGCGGCGATGCTGCTGTGGCTCAACGACCGCCAGCGCGTGCTCGATGCCATGCAGCACAGTGTGCGCGAGCAGAGAGCCCAGGTCGCCGAGATCCAGGCCCTGCGCCAGCAACTGCTCAATACCCGTGGCGCCGCCCAGTACCTGATTCGCCGCAAGGCCGCTCAACCGCCGTTGGCGGCGCTGCTCAACGAGCTGACCGCGTGCCTGCCGTCGGACACCTGGCTCGACCAGTTGGAAGTCAACGACGGCGCCGATGTGTCCTTCTCCGGGCAAAGCGCCAAGGCCAGTGCGCTGATCACCCGGATCAAGGCCTGCCACAGCCTGGAAAACGCCCAGTTCGAAGGGGTGATTCAACCCGATGCGCAAACCGGCAAGGATCAGTTTTCCTTGCGCGCCCACCTGCACCAGGAGGCCGCCGATGCGCCGACCACTGACACCCCGTGAACGCCGTGGCGCGGCCCTGATCGCCCTGGCCCTGGTGCTCGGCGCCGGTTACTGGCTGTTGATCGACAGCTGGTTCGCCGGCCCCCTGCGCAGCATGGGCGAGCAGGCCGAGCAATTGCGTGAACAGCAGCAACGCTACGCCGGTGTGTTGCGCCAGGGCGACAGCCTGCGCCAACAGCTGGAGCAAGCGCGGCAGGACCCGGCCAGCAGCACCAGCCTGTTGCCCGGCGACGACCCCAGTGCGGTGGCGGCGGACCTGATGCAGCGCATCGCCGACCTGATCAACAGCCGCGCCGGCCTCGGTGGCGGTTGCAGCCTGACCCAGCGCATGCCCATCACCCCGGAGCAGGACGACGCCGAGCCCTATCGCCAGGTCAAGGTCAGCCTGACCCTCAACTGCGCCATCGAGCCGTTGACCGCGATCCTGCATGAACTGGAGTACCAGCGGCCATTTCTGTTTGTCGACGAGATGAGCATCCGCCGCCCGCCGAACGCGCCGGCCAGCGGCGGCGCCGGACAATTGGTGGTGCACCTGTTGGTGCGCGGTTACCTGCAACCGGCCGCCGCCCGGCAGGTGCAGCGATGATCAATGCATTGCGTCCCCTGGAATGGCTGTTGCTCGGTGTGGCCGCGCTGCTGGGCCTGCTGATGGTCGGCATCCTCAGCAGCATCGGCGATGCGCCGCAGTGGTTGCCGGCGCCGGCCCCCGATGCGCGCGCCAATACCGCCGCCAAGGTACTGGTGGCACCGAGCGCGACCCTCGAAAGCCTGGCCGGCACCTGGCAAGCACCGCTGTTCAGCCCCGACCGCAGCCCTGACCGTGCGGTGGGCCAGGCGGCCGTCTCCAGCCTGTCGAGCCTGGTGCTGACCGGTATCGTCCTCGACGGCGACCTGCGCGTGGCGCTGCTCAAACGTGCCGATGGCCCACCGCTCAAGGTCCACCAGGGCCAGACCCTGCCCAATGGCTGGCGCCTGGAACACCTCACGCCCCGCGATGCGCGCTTTGTACTCGACGGTCGCACGCAAACCCTGAGCCTGCGTGCCCTGCGTTTGCCGCCGCCGTCCACCACCGCCCCGATTACCCTTCCTCACGAGTCCACCCCTTGATCGATACCTTCCCTGGCGCCTTGCGCACCACCGTGTTCTGCCTGGCCACCGCCGTTTCCCTCGGTGGCTGCGGCACATTCCCTGAGCATCTCGACCCGGACGAGGCCCTGTTGCATGAGGCGATGCAGGGCACCGGTTCGCAGCGCCCGCCCGTGGACCCGGCCAGCGAACAGGCCCCGGTCGACAGCGGCCAACCCCAGGCGAAAACCCCGCCCCAGCGCCAGTTGATACGTGGCAACCAGCAGTTCGTGCGCCAACCGGCCGCGGTCTCGGCCACCAAGGAGGAGGGCAGCGGCGACATCGTCTTCAACTTCGCTGACCAGCCGATCGAAGCCGTGATCAACAGCGTGATGGGCGACCTGCTGCACGAGAACTACAGCATCGCCCAGGGTGTGAAGGGCAATGTCAGCTTTTCCACCTCCAAGCCGGTGAACAAGCAGCAGGCCTTGTCGATTCTGGAGACCCTGCTGTCGTGGACCGACAACGCGATGATCAAGCAGGGCAACCGCTATGTGATCCTGCCGGCCAACCAGGCGGTAGCGGGCAAGCTGGTGCCGGAGATGCGCGTGTCGCAACCCTCCAGTGGCCTGTCGGCGCGCCTGTTTCCGCTGCGCTATATCTCGGCCACCGAGATGCAGAAACTGCTCAAGCCGTTCGCTCGCGAGAACGCCTTCCTGCTGGTGGACCCGGCGCGCAATGTGCTGAGCCTGGCCGGCACTCCCGAGGAACTGGCCAACTACCAGGACACCATCGACACCTTCGACGTGGATTGGCTCAAGGGCATGTCGGTGGGCGTGTTCGGCCTGCAACGCGCGTCGGTGGCCGAGCTGATGCCCGAGCTGCAAAAAATGTTCGGCCCCGACAGCGGCATGCCCCTGGCGGGCATGGTGCGTTTTTTGCCCATCGAGCGGACCAACTCGGTGGTGGCGATCTCATCGCAGCCGCAGTACCTCAGCGAAGTCGGCGACTGGATTCACACCATCGACGAGGGCGGCGGCAACGAGCCGCAGATGTATGTCTACGACGTGCGCAACATGAAGGCCACTGACCTGGCCAAGTACCTGCGGCAGATCTACGGCACGGGCGCGATCAAGGACGACACGCCGGCCAAGGTCGCCCCCGGTTTGCGCACCGCGACCTTGTCCTCGGCGGGCACCAACAGCACCTCCGGCAGCACGCCGGGTGGCCTGAGCAACAACCTCAATAGCAACCAGCCGCCTGCGGAGGATGACGAGCAGGCACCCGAAGCCGAGCAGGACAACGCCGAGCAGGGCGCGAGCGAAGACGCCCCGGCCAAAAGCCTCGACGCCGGCACCCGCATCACCGCGCAAAAAAGCAGTAACCAACTGCTGGTGCGCACGCGCCCGGTGCAGTGGAAAGAGATCGAATCGGCGATCAAGCGCCTCGACAACCCTCCGCTGCAAGTGCAGATCGAAACGCGCATCCTCGAGGTCAAGCTCACGGGTGAACTGGACCTTGGTGTGCAGTGGTACCTCGGTCGCCTGGCGGGCAATTCCACCAGCACCACCGTGGGCAACGCCGCCGGCAGCCAAGGCGCCTTGGGCGGCGGCGGGGCAGGGTTGGGGGCGACGGATTCGTTGTTCTATTCCTTCGTCAGCTCCAACCTGCAAGTGGCCCTGCACGCCCTCGAAACCAACGGCCGCACCCAGGTGCTGTCGGCGCCGTCGCTGGTGGTGATGAACAACCAGCCGGCGCAGATCCAGGTGGGCGACAACATCCCGATCAGCCAGACCACGGTCAACACCGGCACCTCCGACACCACGTTGAGCAGTGTTGAATATGTGCAGACTGGGGTGATCCTCGACGTCGTGCCACGGATTAATCCGGGTGGTTTGGTGTACATGGATATTCAGCAGCAGGTCAGCGATGCCCAGGACCAGCAGGCGTCCAGCAACGACACCCAGGCCAACCCGCGTATCTCCACGCGCTCGGTATCGACCCAGGTCGCGGTGCAGAGTGGGCAAACGGTGTTGCTGGGCGGTTTGATCAAGCAGGACAACGCAGAGAGCGTCAGTGCGGTGCCTTACCTTGGGAAGATTCCGGGGTTGCGCTGGTTGTTTGGCAATACCAGCAAGTCCAAGGACCGCACGGAGTTGATTGTGCTGATTACGCCCAGGGTGATTACCAGCAGCAGCCAGGCGCGGCAGGTGACGGATGATTATCGCCAGCAGATGCAGTTGTTGAAGCCGGCTAACTGAAATGTGGGAGGGGGCTTGCCGTAATGCCAGTCAGTTAAGGCTTTTTGTAGGAGCGAGCTTGCTCGCGAAAAACTCACAGGCGCCACGTTCATTCAGGAGGCACGCGTTATCGTTGACGTTTTTCGCGAGCAAGAACTAGGCGTCCCCCTCGCTCCTACAGGAGGCGATGTACGCGAGCCCCCTCCCACAGTTTGATATCCCGATATCAGATAGATCTGGGCCTGAGATAAAGACCAACCTCAAAAAGACATTATTTATATGAATAAAAAAACTAAAAAATAATAAAATTAGAGAATATTAGCTTATACCAAAACAGCATTATATTTTCAAAACCCATTCCGTTATGTTTGATCGCAACAGCCTACCCCTGACCTCGGATGGTACCCAGCGTGATTCAGATTCTGCGCGCCATAACCGGGTGATAGCCCCGCGGCAGAATCGTTGGAAGGGAGCTCAACGTATGTTGCCGATTCAACCCCCTCGACTGCCCCACACCTAGTCACCAATCGCCGCAATACCCCTGAAAAAACGAGCACCGCGCCCGCCCGCGTGACTGCCCGACTTCGCGATTTGGAATGTCTGGAGTGGCTATGAAGCAAGTCTTACAACCGACCGTCTTACTGGCGCTGGCCGTGCTGGCCGCAGCGGCACAGGCCCAGGACGACAGCACCCTGTCCACCGTGGTGGTCACCGGTAACCGTGGCGCCGAGCAGCGCACGGTCACCAGCAGCCCGGTGCCGATCGATGTGGTCAGCGCCAAGCAATTGCAGAACACCGGCAAGCCCGGCTTGATGGAAGCGCTGAGCGCGGTGATCCCGTCGCTGACCCTGCCGGAAAAAACCGGCTGGGACGCCAGCGGCATGGCCCGTGCCCCGAACCTGCGTGGCCTGAGCGCCGCCGAGGTGCTGGTGCTGGTCAACGGCAAGCGCCGCCACACCAGCGCGACCCTGAACATCAACGGGATCAACACTGGCGCCGCGCCGGCAGACCTGGACCTGATCCCCATCAGCGCCATCGACCATGTGGAAGTGCTGCGCGATGGCGCCGCCGCCCAGTACGGCTCCGATGCAATCGCCGGGGTGATCAACGTGATCCTCAAGGCTGATACCAGCGGCACTTCGGTGACCCATGTCGGCCAGGGTTACGACGGCAAGAAACAGACCGTGCAGCAAAGCCTCAACAAGGGGTTTGAAATCGGCAACGGCGGCATCGTGCAACTGGCCCTGGACGCGCGCAGCCAGAATGATGACAACAAGGCCAGCGCCAACGGCTACACCTATGAGCAAGCCTATGGCCTGGCCGGCAAGTCGACCTACGGCGGCTACGGCACGCCCAAGACCAACCTGCTGACCCTGGGCTACAACGCCGAGCTGCCGATCGATGACCGCTTGAGCCTGTACTCCTTCACGACCTATTCGCGGCGCAAGGCCGAGCAGGGCCAGAACTTCCGCCTGCCGACCATCACCAACACCATCACCACCGGACCCAATGGCTACCCGTCCGGCTACACGCCGACCTGGTACATCGACGAGGACGACTTCCAGGCCGCATTCGGCGGCAAAGGTACCGTGGGCGCGTGGGACTGGGATTTGTCCACCACCTATGGGCGCAACGAGGCGGAGCAGGGCACCACCCATAACCAGAACCCCTCCTTAGGCGAGGCCACGCCGAACAGCTTCACCTCCGGCACGTGGATTTCCACCGAGCTGACCACCAACCTCGACTTCAAGCGCGGCTTCGATATCGGCCTGCAAAAGCCGCTGGACCTGTCCTATGGCTTTGAGCATCGACGTGACGCCTATGAGGTGCAGGCCGGAGACTACGCGTCCTACGCCAATGGCGGCTACTGTGTGGCGCCGGGCAACTGCGCCTCGTCCGGGGCCCAGGTCACCAACGGCATTTCACCAGACGAAGAAAGCAGCGCCTCGCGCAACAGCCTGGCCAGTTACGTTGACGTGGGCTTCAACCCGCTGCCCGACTGGTATATCGGCACCGCCTTTCGCTACGAGCATTACAACGAAGGCGTGGGCGCCACCCGCAGCGGCAAGTTGACCACGCGTTATGACTTCACCCCACAATTTGCCGTGCGCGCCACGGTCAGCAATGGCTTTCGCGCACCGTCCCTGGCCAACAGCTTGTTCAGTGCGCGCTCGACCACCTATGGCGTGGTCGACGGCGTGTACCAGTCGATCAACTACGGTGTCCTGCCAGTCGGTTCGGCCGCCGCCAAGGCCCTGGGCGCAGAGGACTTGAAGCCCGAGCGCTCCACCAACTTCAGCCTCGGCTTTACCCTGACCCCCACCGATCGCCTGAGCTTCACCGCCGACGCCTACGTGATCAACCTGCGCGATCGCATCACCCTCACCGGCACCTTGCTCGGCCCGGAAGTCACCCAGGTATTGCAGAACAACGGCATCAACTCCACCTCCGGCGGCCAGTACTTCATCAACGGCGCCGATACCCGCACCAAGGGCCTGGACCTGGTCAGCAGCTACAACCAGGACCTTGGCCCATACGGTTCGCTGAAGTGGACGGCGGCGTTCAACTGGAACCAGACCAAGATCCTCAACTACAAGGAGTCCACCAACATCCTGGGCACCTCCTATGACTTGATGGATCGCGAGGCGCGCAACCTGATCACCGGAGTGCAGCCCAACACCAAGTTGATCCTCGGCGGCGACTGGAGCATCGATCGCTTCAACCTCAACCTGGCCCTGACCCGCTACGGCACCTACAAGGAAGTCAACTCATCGGCCAACCGCGACCTGGACCGCGTCTACAGCGCCAAGTGGATCACTGACCTGGACCTTGGCTACCACCTCACCAAGGACCTGAACATCGCCGTCGGCGCCAAGAACCTGTTCGACCTCTATCCCAAGAAACAAGGCGTGCCCAGCAGCACCATGCTTGCCAGCTACGGCACCTATTCGCCCTACGGTTTTACCGGCGGGTATTACTACACCCGCTTGACCTATGCCTTCTAAGGCCGAGGAGTCACACATGCCCATCGTCGCCAAATCCTATGACCTGATTGACTCGCCCAGCACGGTGCGCCAGGCCCGTGTGTCCACACCGATCAAAGCCCTGCAGGTGGTGCCCGCGCGCCATCCCTGGCGCTGGGCCGGGTCGATCTTTGCCGCGCTGGTGCTGCTCGCCATCGTGCATTCCCTGGCCACCAACCCGCGCTGGGAGTGGGGCGTGTTCGGCCAGTGGTTCTTCTCGCCGTCGGTGCTGCGCGGCCTTGGCCAGACGCTGTTGCTGACGCTGCTGAGCACGCTGTTCAGCGTCATCCTCGGCACCGCGCTGGCGTTGGCGCGGCTGTCGGGCTCGCCACTGCTGGCGGCCCTGGCCTGGGGCTATATCTGGTTTTTTCGCTCGATGCCGGCGCTGCTGGTGTTGATCATCCTCTACAACTTCGCCTACCTGTACGACCACATCGTGCTCGGCGTACCGTTCACCGGCGTGGTGTTCGCCGAGTGGTCGACGGTCGACGTGCTCAGCCAATTCACCGTGGCCGTGCTGGGCTTGAGCCTGATGCAGGCGGCGTACGCGGCGGAGATCATCCGCGGTGGCCTGATCGGTGTAGATGCCGGCCAGCATGAAGCGGCAGCGGCCCTCGGTTTGCCTGCGTCGCGGCGTATCTTCCGGATCATCCTGCCCCAGGCGCTGCGTTCGATCCTGCCGTCGGGGTTCAACGAAATCATCGGCCTGGTCAAAGGCACCTCCATCGTCTACGTGCTGGCTTTGCCGGAGCTGTTCTACACCGTGCAGGTCATCTACAACCGCACCCAGGCGGTGATCCCGCTGCTGATCGTCGCCACCGTCTGGTACCTGATCATCACCACCGTGCTCACCAGCGCGCAGTACTACGTCGAGCGGTATTTCGCCCGTGGCACTGCGCGTGTACTGCCGCCGACCCCGCTGCAGCGCATCCGTCGCTGGCTCAAGGAGAAATCCCATGAGTGACGCCCGCGCCGGCCGTATCCAGATCCAGGGCGTGGGCAAGCGCTTTGGCAATCAACAGGTGTTGAAAGACATCGACCTGACCATCGATCCAGGCAAGGTCACGGTGATTCTCGGGCCGTCCGGCTCGGGTAAATCGACCTTGCTGCGCACCATCAACCACCTGGAAAAGATCGACAGCGGGCACATCACCATCGACGGTGAATACGTCGGCTATCGACGCAAGGGCGACCTGCTTTACGAACTCAAGGAACGCGAGATTCTCAAGCGCCGCATCGACGTGGGTTTCGTGTTCCAGAACTTCAACCTGTTCCCGCACTTGACCGCCTGGGAGAACGTCGCCGAGGCGCCGCTGGCGCACAAGCGCTGGAGCAAGGCCGACGCCCAGGCCAAGGCCACGGCGCTGCTGGCCAAGGTCGGCCTGGCGGACAAGGTCGATGCCTACCCCCGCCAGCTTTCCGGCGGCCAGCAACAGCGCGTGGCGATTGCCCGTGCGCTGGCGCTGGACCCCAAGGTGCTGCTGTTCGATGAGCCCACTTCAGCCCTCGACCCGGAACTGGTGGGCGAAGTACTCGACGTGATCAAGGGCCTCACCCGATTGGGCGTGACCCTGGTGATCGTCACCCACGAAATCGGCTTTGCCCGCGAAGTGGCCGACCACGTGGTGTTCCTCTGCGACGGCGAGTTGATCGAAGAGGGCCCGCCCGAACAGATTTTCCGCCAACCCCGACATCCCCGCACCGCGGCCTTTCTCGGCAAGGTGCTTTAGTTCAAGGAGTGACTGCCCATGTTTATCAATACTGCCCGCGTGGCCCTGCTGGCGCTGGCCGTCAGCACCGCGCAACACGCATTTGCCGTGCAACAGGTCGACCTCAGCCCCGACCGCCCGCGCATCCATGCGCCGCGCAATGAAGCGGCCATCGCGCAGATCCCGCCGGGCTTCAAGTTCGCCCAGCCGGGCAAGTTCACCGTGGCCGTGTCCGGTGTGGCCGGGCCGCCCCTGGCGCTGTTGGCCAGCGATGACAAGACCACCATCGGCAGCGAAGCCGACACCGCGCAACTGGTGGCCGACAGCCTCGGCCTGCAACTCAATGTGGTGCAGACCAGCTGGGAAGACTGGCCCCTGGGCGTCAGCTCGGGCAAGTACGACGCGGTGATCAGCAACGTCACCGTGACCGAGGCGCGCAAGAAGCGCTTTGACTTCGCCACGTATCGCCAGGATGTGCTCGGGTTTTATGTGAAGAGCACCAGCAAGATCAGCGAGATCAAACAGGCGGCCGATATCGCCGGGCTGAAGATCATCGTGGGTTCCGGCACCAACCAGGAAAAGGTCCTGCTGGCCTGGAACGAGGCCAATGAAAAGGCTGGCCTCAAGCCCGCGCTGTTGCAGTACTTCGACGACCAGGCCGCCGCGCAACTGGCGGTGCAATCCGGGCGCAGCGATGCGTTGTTCGGGCCTAACTCGGTGTACGCCTATTCGGCGGCGATCACCGGCGGCATCAAGCGCGTCGGCACGGTGAACGGTGGCTGGCCGTTGCAGGCGGACATTGCCGTGACCACCCGCAAGGACAACGGCCTGGTCAAGCCAATCCACACGGCCCTGGAAGGCGCGATTGCCGGCGGCCAATACGAACAGGTGCTGCAACGCTGGGGCCTGGACGTGGAGCGGGTCGACAAGTCGCTGATCAACCCACCGGGCTTGCCGGATTAAGGAGTATCGACCATGGGACTGACACGACGTGAAGCCTTATCCAGCATCGCTGCGGTAGGCGGCGAAAAGGCCGTGAAGGATGCACTGGCGGTATTGGGCCTGGGGCCGTCGTCGCACCGCCGGCCGCAACCGCTGAAACTCAAGGACGGCCTGGGGCAGGGCACCCGCGTGCTGGTGCTCGGTGCTGGGATTGCCGGGCTGGTCACCGCCTTGGAACTGACCCGCGCCGGCTTCGCCGTGCAGGTGCTGGAAGCCCGCGACCGCGTAGGCGGGCGCACTTGGACCCTGCGCCATGGCGACCGTGTGGATTACAAGGATGGCCGTACACAGACCGCAGCGTTTGACCCGGGGCATTACTTCAATGCCGGGCCTGCGCGTATTCCCAGCCAGCACCGCACGATCCTCGACTATTGCAGTGAACTGGGCGTGCCGCTGGAAGTGCTGGTCAACAGCAGCCATGGCGCCCAGGTACGGCCGGATGTGAACCAGCCGGCGTTTACGGTTGGCCAGGCGATCAACGATGCGCGCGGGCACTTGTCCGGGTTGCTGGCCAAAGCGGTGCAGCGCGATGCGCTTGACGATGTGCTGAGCGCCGAGGAACGCACGCGCTTGCTGGCATTCCTGCAGGTGTATGGCGACCTGTCCCAGGAGCTGGCCTTTGAGGGCACGATCCGTTCGGGGCACCTGGAATCCCCCGCCCACCCTGGCGCCTTGCCTGCCAGCCGCCGCCCGTTGGCGCTGGACCAACTGCTGCACCCCGAGCTGTGGGGCGCCTTGCTGCACACCGAGTTCCCGGAGTTCTCGGCGACCATGTTCCAGCCGGTGGGCGGCATGGACCGCATCACCGATGCCTTCTACCAGCGCGTCAGCGATCACGTGCAGTTGGGCGCCCAGGTCCGCCAGATCCGCCAGTTGGACGACGGTGTCGCGGTCACCTATCACGACCAGCGCAGCGGCCGCGAACAGGTGGTGCGCGCCGATTACCTGGTCTCGACGCTACCGCTGCCGCTGGTGGCCAGGCTCGACACCGACTTCAGCGACCCGATCAAAGCCGCGCTGCTCAGCACCCGCAGCGACCAGGCGACGAAAGTGGCGTGGCAATCGCCGCGCTTCTGGGAAACCGACTACCGCACCTACGGCGGCCTGTCCTGGATCGAACACCCGGCGCGCCTGCTCTGGTACCCCAGCAACGACCTCAACACCCGTGAGGGCTTGTTGGTGGCGGGCTATGTGACCGGGGAGGGCGCCGATGTGTTTGGCGCGCAACCGTTCGACCAGCAGTACGCCACCTCCAAGGAGGCTGTGGAGTTGTTGCATCCTGGGTATTCCAGGTACCTGCGCCACCCACTGGCGGTGTCCTGGGAACAGATCCCTTTCAGCGAAGGCCCGTGGCTGCAGCGTGAGCACTTCCCGGCCGCTGCCAGCGCCTTGCTCGAAGCAGGCCACGGCCGCGTGTACTTCGCCGGCGACGGCCTGGTGCAAAGCGGCGTGGGCATCTGGCAGGAATCGGCGGCCAACTCGGCGCGGCATGTGGTGGCGCAACTGGCTGAGCGCGTTACCCGACAAACCCACCTTGCGGCAGTGGCCGCCTCCTGAGGAACCCCACCATGAGCGACAGCATTCAACGCACCAGCGTCGGCGATTTCCCGATCTCGCAGACCGTCACCGTACCCGCGTCCGCCAGCCTGGTTTTCGTCAGCGGCACCTTGCCGGACCTGGCTGATCCGAACGCCCCGGCCGGCACGCCAGCGGCCTATGGCAGTACCGAAGTACAGACCGTGTCGGTGTTCAACAAGATACGCAAGATCCTGCGCCAGCAAGACCTGGACCTGGGCGATATCGTGCAACTGCGCGTGTTCCTGGTGGGCGCCGCAGAAACCGGCGGCAAGCTGGATTTCGCCGGGTTGCAGCGTGGGTACACGCAGTTCTTCGGTACCCCTGAACAGCCGAATAAACCTGCACGCACCGCGTTGCAAGTCGTCGCGCTGCCCTTGCCCGGAGCGCTGGTCGAAGTCGAAGCCATCGCTGCCAGAACAGCCTGATTCGAGCGGGAAAGACGGTGGGAGGGGGCTTGCTCCCACCTTTTATCCGGTTCAGCCAGATGATCCTTATGTCCACCTTGGAGAATCCCGATGTCTACAGCACCCCGGCAACTCAAATTCGGCGCCATCCTCACCGGCGTCGGCACCGCGCAAAACGAATGGCTGCACCCGCAAATCCCTGGCAATGCCAGTGTCGATATCGACTGGTACCGTGCCCAGGCACAGCAGGCGGAAGCGGCCAAGTTCGACCTGGTGTTCATCGTCGACAGCCCCTACATCACCCCCGATTCGGCACCGCACTTCCTCAACCGCCTGGAGCCGCTGACCCTGCTCTCGGCCATTGCCGGCGCGACGTCGAAGATCGGCCTGGTCGCCACCTTGACCACGTCCTATACCGAACCTTTCAACGTCGCCCGCCAGTTCGCCTCCCTGGACCTGATCAGTGGCGGCCGCGCCGGCTGGAATGTGGTCACCACCGGCCTGGAAGGCGCGGCCGGTAACTTCGGCCGTGAGCAGCATATCGACCATACCGAGCGCTATCGTCGGGCAGCCGAGCACCTGGAGGTAGTGCAAGGCCTTTGGGATTCCTACGAGGACGACGCCTTTGTGCGCGACAAGGCGAGCAAGGTGTTCCTCGACCCGCAGCGCCAGCACCGCCTCGACCATCACGGCGAGTTCTTCTCGGTGACCGGGCCGCTGAATATCGCGCGCTCAGTCCAAGGCCAACCGGTGATTTTCCAGGCGGGCATTTCCGAATCCGGACGCAGCTTGGCGGCCAACTATGCCGAGGGCATTTTTGCTGGGGTGGGTAATTTCGAGGACGCCCAGGCCTATTACAGCGATATCAAACAACGTACCGCCGCTGCCGGGCGCAACCCCGATCACGTGACCATCCTGCCGGGTATTTCGCCGATCATTGCCGACACCGATGAGCAGGCCCAGGCCATCGACCGCGAACGCAATGGCGAGCTGGATTTGAACAAGGCACTGGTGCAGTTGGGGCGGCCGTTCAACTACCACGACTTCAGCCAGTACCCGTTGGACGAACCCTTCCCCGACCTGGGCGACCTGGGCAGCAATGGCTATCGCGGGCATGCCGAAAACATCAAGCAAGTCGCCCGCGAACAGGGCCTGACTCTGCGTGAGGCGGCGTTGCGCTTTGCCAAGCCGTTCTCCAGCTTCGTCGGCTCGCCCAAGACCGTGGCAGATGAGATCGAGCGTTGGTTTGTGGACGGGGCGGTGGATGGCTTCAACATCCATGTAGGGGCGCCGGATGACTTTGCGCGGTTTACCGACCAGGTGCTGCCGCTGCTGCGTGAGCGTGGGTTGTTTCGTCGTGAGTACAGCCACAGCACGCTGCGTGGGCACCTGGGGTTGCCGGTGCCGGTGAATCGGCATACGGCGGCAAGGAGCTAGGCGGCCTGAGGGTCATCACCACTTCCAGCCGCCCTGTTGTTTCAGGGGCGCGATAACGCCGTTGCGTTTATGTCTGATTTCCAACATCTCTCGGCGCATTTGTCGTTGGCGTTTGCTGTTCAGGCATAGAAGCCCGATCAGCAGGCTTAGTAAGGCAAGGGTAAATAGGAGGTAATGGGCCTGGGGGGTGTCGCAGACAGGGTCGATGCACTCGGGCACTGGAGGTGGTGCGGGCAAGGTCAATATCGCCAACCTGAACCTGAAAAAACCGCTGGATAAATCCAGCCCCAACCTGATGATGGCCTGCGCCAGTGGCAAGCATTACCCCGAAGCCAAATTGGTGGTGCGCAAGGCGGGCGGAGCCAGCCCGGTGGAGTACCTGGTGATCACCTTGAAGGAAGTGATGGTGGTGTCCTACGGCACCGGTGCGCAAAGTCAGGATGATGTGCTCTACGACAACATCGCCTTGAACTTCGCCACCGTCGAGGTCAGTTACCAGCCGCAGAAAGCCGACGGTACCAAGGACGGTGGGGCGGTGAAGTTTGGCTGGAATATCCGGCAGAACGTGAAAGCCTGAGCCACGGCCAATCAATCACTATTACCGCAACAACAAGGCTCGTTGCTTGACTTGCCGCTTTTGTTCAAACGGCAACTCCCCATCATCCCCATACGGCGCGCTGTACCGGTTGCAGGCGCCGGCGCTGGGGGCTACTGGTATCCCATCAAGGCGGTCGGCAGCAGGCAGGTGACAATCAGGTCACTCTCAGGTGAGTCAAGGCCGCCATACGGGCGACAGATGTTTATCAAGGGTCCAATGGCATTGGCCGGGCTTCAGGCTCACACCGCCGACCCACCGTTCATGGCTGGCGTGGTCCAGCCAGTAAGCGTCGCCGTTCAGTACTTGATGCCCCAGTGTCGTCAGCGCCAGCACCCGCCGAGGCCATTCGAGGTGGGGCTCGGTTTCTGTCAGCAACGGCTGCTCACCATCGATCAACGGCCGCAACAGCGCGTGAAACATCATGTCTCCCAGGAACGGCAGCGGTTCGCGCTTGGCCATCAATTCGGCAAACACGCGCCCGAACGTCACCGGGCCGGCTTCGGCGAGGTACGCCAGGGACAGGCGTTCGGTCAGCGACAGCCCATCCCGCGCGCCTGGCAATTCCTGCAGTTGTCGCCGCAAGGCGGGTGCCAGCAAGGGCAGGGCGGGATGCGGGCGCTGGGCCAGGGCGGCCAACTTGAGTGGGGCGCTGTCGCAGTAGGCTGCCCAAGCCTCACGGGCCAGTTGCAGCGCAGCCTCATCGATCAACCGCCGTTGCGGCCAGAGCCAGGCGAGGACATCGGGGGCCAGTTGGCCTATGCCGATAAAGCGTTCGACGCCGGGGATGCGGTCGACCTCGATCAGCTCCAGCTTACGGGGTACACGTTCAAGGCTGGCCAAGGCGTGGATCAGGAACAACTGGTCATAGGCATCCGCCTCGCACCAGAGCACGCTGTGCTCGGCGTCGGCCAGGGTTTCAAGCTGGTTGTACTCATCATTGACGCGACGCGTGACATCGGCCAGGTCCAAGGTGAATGCCTGGCTGATGAACGCACTGCGCATCGCGCGGAATGCGTCGCGGGGCAGGTCGCGAACCGGGCCCATGCACAACGGGTCGGTGAGCATCTGGAACTGGCCCTTGAACCCGGCCAGCTGCAGGCTGTGGGCAATGTCACTACCGCAGCGCCAATGGGTGGTGCGGGCTTCATCGCTGGCGTCGAAATCGGGATGGCGGGCGGCGAAATCGAGGGCGTCGACGTGGGCCTTGAGCTTGGGCCAACTGCTGAAACCCAGTTGTCTGGCGACCTGCCATTGGGCCTGGGACAACGTGGCGCCGGGGTTTTCGGCTTTCAGGCGCGGTAGCAGTTCCTTGGCGCGCTTGCGCTGCTGCTCAAGGTTGATACGGCCATCGGTGGTGGAGGTCAGGGGGCGTTGTGACATACGAGCTCCTTGCACAAACCTTTTCCGCTTTAAGGTTGGGAGTCGTAGAAATGAGGGGGTGCTTCACTGTCTTGGGCGCAGCCCTTTCCGCGGAAGGTGGCGTAGAGAGCGCCAGGCGGCAAATATAGGCAGGGCAGGTGTCGATTGCAAGGCACCGCTATGGGACGGGGCGCCATCGTTTGATTTTTTGCTATGAAAAGCCTGCTCGTCTGCTTCACCATTGCGTCCGACCGACAGCCGAGGAACACCGCGTTCATGAGCGCACTGATCGAAACCCGCGCCCTGACGCGCATGGACGAGCGCCGCCAGGTGCCCTTGCTCCAACCGACGGATTTCTCCTTGAAACGCGCCGACCGCGTGTCGATCACCGGCACGTCCGGTTCCGGTAAAAGTGTGTTCCTGCGGGCCTTGGCGTTGCTCGATGCCCCCTCTTCGGGGCAGGTCCTGTGGAACGGCCAGCCGATCAGCAACGCCCAGATTCCCCACTACCGCAGCCATATCAGCTACCTGTCCCAACGCCCGGCGCTGATCGACGGTACGGTGGAAGACAACCTGCGGTTTCCCTTCAGCCTCAAGACCCTGCGTCAACGCCATTTCGAGCCGGCGGCTGTCATCGCGCTGCTGGGCCACGCCGGCAAGTCGCCCGACTTCCTGGCGAAGAATGCCGGTGACCTATCGGGCGGGGAGGCCCAGGTGATGTCGTTGATCCGCACGTTGCAGCTCAACCCCGAGGTGCTGTTGCTGGACGAACCCACCGCTGCCCTCGACCCCGCGTCATCCCGTGAGGTGGAAGCGTTGATCGATGCCTGGTTCGCCGCTGACAACGCGCGTGCCTATATCTGGGTGTCCCATGACCTCGACCAGGCCCGGCGCATGAGCGATATCCACCTGCACATGAGTGCCGGGGTATTGAGTGGCGCCGCCCAGCCATGAATTATCAAAACCTCACGGCCCTGGACATGGCCATTGCCGCTTCGCTGATCCTGATCAACGGCGCGTTGTCGCTGGCGTTGCGCCTGGGCCTGGAGCGCCAGTTGCTGTGGGCCGCCGTGCGCACCGTGGTGCAACTGCTGGCGATCGGTTACCTGCTGGGCTGGGTGTTCGAATTCGCCTACTGGTACGTGGTGCTGCCACTGATGTGCGCGATGACGCTGATCGCCGGGCTGTCGGCTGCCGGGCGCGGGCGGCGCACTTACCGTGGGCAACGGGTCGACAGCATCGTGTCGGTATGGGGCAGTTCGTGGCTGGTGACGGCGGTGGGTTTGTTTGCGGTGATTCGCATCCACCCCTGGTACGAGCCGCAGTACGCGATCCCGATCCTCGGCATGATCCTCGGCAATACCCTGACGGGTGTGTCCCTGGGCATCGAGCGCATGACCCAGGAACTCACATCGGGCCGCAACACCATCGAGATGATCCTGGCCCTCGGCGGTTCGCGCTGGGAGGCGGCGCAGGAAGCGATTCGCCAGGCAGTGCGCGCCGGGATGATTCCGACGCTGAACCAGATGACCGTGGTCGGTATCGTCAGCCTGCCCGGCATGATGACCGGCCAGGTGCTGGCGGGGGAGAGCCCGGTGGATGCGGTGCGCTACCAGATCGTGATCATGTTCTTGATCGCGGCGTCGTCGGCGTTGGGCACGGTCGGCGCGGTGCTGTTGACCTACCGGCGTTTGTTTTCCAAGAGCCATCGATTCTTGCGCGATCGCTTGGAAGAACGCTGAAGGACTCTCCCGCGCCGAGTTGGCGTACGTTGCAGCGACGGGAAAAAACTTCGGCGGGTGATTGTTTCACTGGATGAAATGCTGGATTGTCAATCCTGGTCATTCCATTGATCGAGGCCGCGGAGGACCCTGCGAGGCGTCGAACCCCTACCTTTGGAGCCTTTCATGTCCCAGCCTGCGATCAAACTTTATGGTTTCCCATTGTCCGGCCACTCCCATCGGGTCGAGTTGATGCTGTCCCTGTTGGGGCTGCCCAGCGAGTTCATCCTGGTCGACCTCAAGCAAGGCGCGCATAAAACCCCCGAATTCCTGGCCACCCTCAACAGCTTCGGCCAGGTGCCGGCGATTGACGATAACGGCACGATACTGGCCGATTCCAACGCCATACTGGTCTACCTGGCCAACCGATATGGCGACGGTCAATGGCTGCCCAGCGACCCCGTGGGCCAGGCGCGCGTACAGCGTTGGCTTTCGGCCGCTGCCGGTCAATTGCATGCGGGGCCTGCGAGCGCGCGGTTGGCGGTGGTGTTTGGCGCCGATGTCGATACCGTCACCGCCATCAGCCGCTCCCATGCCTTGCTGGCGTTGGTGGAGCAGCAACTGAGCCAAAGCCGCTTCCTGGCTGGCGAGCAGCCGAGCATCGCGGATATCGCTTTCTACACCTATGTGGCTCATGCACCGGAAGGCAATGTATCGTTGGCCGACTACCCTCAGGTACGTGCCTGGCTCGCCAGCATCGAGGCTTTGCCAGGCTTTGTGGGCATGCCGCGTACGGCGGTGGGTTTGCAATCACAGTAACCCTCACGAGGCGCGCGGATGGATCGATTTCATGAAATGCAGGTGTTCCTCGCGGTGGCCGAGGAGGCGGGCTTTGCCGCCGCCGCGCGCCGCCTGAAGACCTCGCCGCCCAGTGTGACGCGGGCCATCGCCGCCATGGAACAGCGCATCGGCACGCAACTGCTGGCGCGCACCACCCGCAGCCTGCACTTGACCGAAGCCGGCCAGCGTTACCTGGAAGATTGCCGGCGCATTCTCGCCGAACTCAATGAAGCCGAGGAGGCGGCGGCGGGCAGTTATTCCGTCCCCTGCGGCCATCTGGCGGTGACCGCGCCGGTGCTGTTTGGCGAGCTGTATGTGGCGCCGGTGCTGGGGGATTACCTGGATCGCTTCCCCCTGGTGAACATCAATGCCTTGCTGGTCGACCGCGTGGTGAACATGACCGACGAAGGCGTCGACGTGGCCGTGCGGATCGGCCATCTGCACGAGCCTGGCCAACAGGCGATCCAGGTCGGTGAAGTGCGCCGTGTGGTGTGCGCCGCGCCTGGTTATCTGGATCAGTGGGGGCGGCCGCAACGCCCCGAACACTTGCGTGAGGCCAAGGTGGTGACCTCGTCCGCCAGCCAGCGGGTGGGTGAATGGCAGTTTGTCGACGCTGGCCAGCCGTTGACGGTGCCTATTGAGCCGCGCCTGGTGGTCACGGCGAATAACGCGGCGATCAACCTGGCGCGGCTGGGCTGGGGCTTGACCCGGGTGCTGTCTTACCAGGTCGCGGCGGCGGTGGCGGCGGGTGAATTGGAGATTGTCCTGGAAGCGTTCGAGCCGGCACCACTGCCGATCCAGGTGGTGTTCCAGCAGAGCAACCGGGTGCCGGCCAAGGTGCAGACTTTCGTGGACTTCCTCGCCCATCGCCTCGGCCAGGATGCAGCCCTGAACCCGCCGATGCGGCGCGGCTGATGGAGCGCTATCACGATATGCAGCTGTTCGTGGCGTTGGCCGGGCAGCCGAGCCTGGCCGCGGCTGCGCGCAGCGCCCAGGTGTCCGGCCCGACGCTGATGCGTGCGATTGCCCGTTTGGAGGCGCGCCTGCGCGTGCCGTTGCTGCAACGCAGTACGCAGGGTGCCAGCCTCACCGACGTGGGCAGCGCCTACATGGCCGACTGTGTGCGCCTGCTGGCTGCCGTGGAGGCCGCGCAAGCCTCGGCCAAAGGCTTGCATGTGCAGGCCCAGGGCAATTTGCGGGTGTTCTTGCCGTTCCTGTTCAGTTGCCACGTGATGGCGCCGGTGTTGGCCAGCTACATGGACCGCTATCCCGATGTACACCTGTCGGCGCATTACCACGACTACTACCCGAACCTGCATGAAGAGGGGCTGGATGTGGCGATCCTGGTGGGTGAACTGCCCAGTTCGGCGCTGATCGCACGGCCAGTCGGGCACGTGCGGCATATCCTCTGCGCCAGCCCCGCTTACCTCCAAGCCCACGGTGCGCCAGCGCATCCCGCCGACCTCAAGCGCCATCATCTGATCGCCAGCGTCGATCAAGTGTCCTGGGCGTTTCGGGGCTATCAGCTCAAGGCCCGTGCGCGCCTGGGGTGTGCCACGGTACAAGGGGCGATCAGTGCCGCGGTGCAGGGCGCGGGCCTGGTGCGTTGCTTGAGCTATCCCGTGCATGAGCATCTGCTCAGTGGGCAGTTGCTTCGCGTCTTGCCAGGCTATGAGCCGCCAGCCATGCCCGTGCACGTGGTGTATCGCGAAGGCCGCAATGCGCCGATGCGCGTGCGCAGCTTTGTCGACCACTGCGTGGCAGCCCTGCGCGAACACCCGGCATTTCAGTTGGCGTAACAGTGGATTGCCGGCGGTGGGCATTCTCTCGGTGCTCGCCGGGGTGCAGCATGGGGCTGTCCAAACTTGAGGTGATTGCCATGAACCCGAACGAACAGTCCCCCTGGCATGCCGGTGAACGGCAGATACAGGCAAGTGCCGGCGCCGCCGAACGCATGGCCGTGATCGGGCCGAAGGTGATTCGCGATCATTTGCCGGAGCAGCATCGGGATTTCTATCCCTTGCTGCCGTACCTGATACTCGGTGTGGTGGATGAGCACGGCATTCCCTGGGCGACGATGCTCGAAGGCGCTCCGGGGTTTGCCCATTCACCCGACCCCCACACCTTGCAGATCGATAGCCTGCCCAGTGCAAGCGACCCCGCCAGGGCCGCTTTGCACAGCGATGCTGCTGTGGGCTTGCTGGGCATCGACCTCAATACCCGTCGACGCAATCGCATGAACGGGCGAATCGGTGCTCTGGATCACGACGGTTTCTCCGTCAACGTGGTGCACACCTTCGGCAACTGCCCCAAGTACATCCAGCTGCGGCCCGTCGATTCAATCGCGCGTAAACCCGGTTGCATGGCCGAGCACGCCAACCACCTGGATGATGCCGCCCGCGTGATGATCCGCAACGCCGACACCTTCTTCGTTGCCAGCTACGTGGATGCGGACGGCGAACGCTCGGTGGACGTTTCCCATCGTGGCGGCAACACCGGGTTCGTGCGGGTCGAAGGCAATGTGCTGACCATCCCCGACTTTGCCGGCAATCTGTTCTTCAATACCTTGGGCAACCTTGCGGCCAACCCTGTGGCGGGCCTGTTGTTCATCGATTTTGCATCAGGTGATGTGATGCAACTGGCCGGCCGCACTTCGCTGATACTCGGCGGCCCGGAAGTCGACGAGTTCGACGGTGCACAGCGGTTGTGGACGGTGACCGTGGAGCATGTCATTCGCCGCCCGGCGGCGTTGGCGTTGAGGTGGCGGTTTGCGGAGTTTTCACCGTTCAGCCTGGCGATGGGCCGTCGGTAGATGGGGGAGAGGGGGCGGCTGCGACCGCGACCGCGACCGCCACCCGAGGCCAGCGCGCAAGGCTTCAGGCCATGCCGCTTGTGGTAAGCATCGGCCTGCGCATCAGGCGCCGATCATCCATTTCGCCAACCCGTGCCGGCCACTGACGCCCAGCTTGGCGGCGGCGCGCTTGAGGTAGGTTTCGACCGAGCTGTTTTTCACGCTGAGCTGTTCTGCCATTTGCGGCACGGTGCCGCCGGTCAACAGGCCGAGACACACCTGCTGCTCACGGGCCGATAGGGTGATATCGCTGAGGGAAAGGCGCTTGTCGAACTCGCGCTGCAACTGCGAGTGTTCCAGCAGGGTGTGCGCCGGTTCGCGCTCGGGGGGCGCAGCCTGGCGCAGCAATTGTGCATGCCGCTCCATCAGCGGTAACAGGGTGTCTGACAGGCACTTGAGAAACGACAGCTCGGCCAGGGAAAATCCGCGCTGGGCCGGTGGACGGTACAACGAAATCACGTAGCGTCGATCACCCTGGCGCGACACCAGGCTGCACTGGTGCGAGCGGTCGGCGCGGGCCCTTATCTGGATCAGCAATGGGTCCTGCATGTCGAGCATGTCCCGCAGCAGCGGATGCTCGTTCAGTGGGGGCAGGGTGTGGGCGGGCGAAAGCTCACTTCTCTGCCCGGCGCGGCCCAATCGCTGGATGTCGAGCACGCGGCCGTGCTGTTCGTCGAGGGTCCATTCATTGAGCTCGGCACCGTGGATCGGTACCCACTGGTCCACCAGCTGCCACAGATGGGCGGCGAATGCGGCGTGGCCGCTGGTTGCGATCAACTCGCCCAATTCGGCGTAAAAAACCGGGTTCTCCATGGTGTTGATACTGCGCGGCAGACTCATAGCCATCTTTCATCCTTGATGTCGAAAACCTCAACGGGCGCCCTGGCGTGGGCGCCGGGGCCCAGGTGTGCGGCGGAAACAAGGGACACAATCTGCCATAAAAATAGCGTCATTAATCCGACGTATCTCACGGCCCTTTGCGCTGTAGCAGAAACCGCGGTGGCTCAACATTACGAATAACTATTTGATATTAAACATAATTTTCGTTTTTTAGCGGCGTGTTCGTCACTCGGCAGCGGACAGATATAGCTGATGTCCTACATCGATTTCATCGTTTCAACCCTCGGTCTCAGGGGGCACGAGCAAGCTCGCTCCCGGACGTGACAGGCGATACCGCCTCTAATCGCGCGTATCAACGGCAACACCTCTGCCGCCCAGGGCGAAGGCAGGGTGTTTTCTAACAGGGAAAAAGGCAGGGTGTTGGTTTTTGAGCAGGCGCCTGGTTGATGCAGGCACGACAACCCCGGGTATAGAAAGATTATGTCTACGCGGGCAAAGAAATAGATATAAAAAACTGTGAATTATCACAGTCGTGAAAACAGGTGGGGGGCTTCATGATTTTTCCAGGTAATGAGTTCAATCACCCTGGAAAGCGATATGGACGATTCAAAGGCAATTACAAAGTTTTTTAAACCTTATACCTTGGAACATCCAGGCTGGTTTTGGGGAACCGGTTTTTCCAAGGGCATTTACCATGATCGACAACCCCTTGGAGTGATACTTCCCGCCGGTGCACGTATATCCATTCGCCGGTCCAGTGCCATTGACCGTGTACTGCAGCTGGATCTGCTAAATGATAGCGGCGTGACGGAAACCTATATTCGGATCACCGGTGAGTGGGCAGGCTTGACTGTCACCCATCCCTCCGTTCCGTTCGTGCTTACACCCTATGAGCCGATAGATGTCGAGATCGAATATTCGACAAGCGGCGACGAAGTCCTGCCCATCTATGTTTCGAATGGCAATGCGGATTTGTTTTTTCAGCAGTGGGATGAGACTGATTCTGCGTTTGCGCTCATCCAGACAACTTATGCCAGCTTGCTCGTTCCGGCGGTCGATAAAGCCGTCGTCAAAGCACTGCATCAGGCGCAGGGGCTTGACAGCCTGGAGAAATATTATACGGGCGTGTTTGAGTACTTTAATTCCTTGGCGGGTATCTCATTCGATACACCGGTCCCGACCGATAAGAATATTCACAATCGGTATTTCATCAAGGCAGATAAAACGGGTGGAGGCTCTGCCTACTATGGGAATGGGTGGACAGCTCAGGTTGGCGATTCGATCGCGAGTTGCTGGTTGGACACGCGCGCAGATAACTGGTGCTCACTGCATGAGATAGCCCACGGCTACCAGACCTACGCGATGTATAACAGTGTCGTACCGACCGGCGAGGTCTGGAATAATATTTATGCGACTTATTATCAACATAAAATGATGGGGCAAAGTGTATATGAGCGCGGCTGGATGTATGCCGGCAATGCTCAGGCGACATTCGATGCGATGCGCAGCCGAATGGACAGTAGTGTGCCGCCGGGGAGATGGCATTTACATGAAGTGCTTTTTTTATTCATGATCATCATTGATAAAGCCGGCGAGTCGGCTTTCACCGAGTTTAACCAGTACTACCGAGCACTTGCCACGACCAACGGATTTGATCTTTGGGAACATCCCTTGATGGATCTGTTCAGTGCACGCTGGGCTGATAGGCTCCATATTGATATCGGACCCTTGATGGCATTGTTGGAGGTGGAAGTCTCCGCTGACCGCGCTCTGAAAAATGTCTATGGGAACTTTCGCCCGTGCTGTCCGCTTTACCGGGTCGTGCCTCCCGAACAACTGGCCTACCTCCAGCAGCAGTTGAATTTGAAGACGCCGTTTTCACTGGTCGACTGTCTATCGCTCAACGTGACTGATCTTAAAGGTGACTTGACACTGGAGATGACGAATCAAGCCTATCTCGAAAACAAAAATAAATCTTTCATCCTGCGCACGGGTAGTAATCAATCGCATATTGTTAAAGTCACTTCGCCTGTGCTTGAACTGAAGGGGCTGCCGATAGGTGTATATAATTTGCAGCATCCAGCGGTGCCCAGTGGCGTTCGAACGATCAATCACAATTATCTAGAAGTGAGTGCGAACATGAATAATAACGTGTCATTAGATTATGCTTATGCTCAAGGCACCTCGTTGGCGTCGCAAAAGATCGAGTTTTTCGGGTTGTATGGTTTATTTGCTGTACTGAATGTCGATATGGAATTTCATAGGGCAACGTTCAATGTTTTAAGGGCTGAGCCCCATTCCTACTATGGAACGTCTGTCTATGCAGGTATTTCCGTCGAGGACATTAATGGCTTTGTGCTGTTTGATTTATCCATTCCCGGCAAAGGTGCAGTGGTGTTCGTACACGAGTTTTTGATAGGACCTGGCTGTACCGTTACGATTCATCATAAAGAGCCTTCTCGTCTCTCAGAGACTCCGAACTTACAACCCTTTATCGATAAGGCCTCTGTCGATAATACGTTGACGGTCACGGTGCAGGGTTTAAGGAATTTGAAACTGGATAATAGGCCGGCAAATAATTTGAAAACGAGAATTGCACTGGCGGCTGATGAAATCAGAAAAACCCCGCATTTATTGTTGCATGCGGGCTCTTCGCCCGTCATGGATGTGTTGGCGGCGATCAATACATTTGAAAGCCCCGAGCGGGATCAGCTTCTTGAAAGCATCAGGGACTTGATTGTCTTCTATGGTGATACCGGAGACGCAGGCGTGGCGGGAAGTTATTTTACCTGGCGCCAATCTGGGGTTGGACAGGGAACGGTGGCAGATATAAAAATTGATACGGTCACTCAGCAGGTGGCTATCGAAGTGATTGCCGCTAGACCTCATGGCTATTTCCCTTCTATTTACATTGCCATGTGGGTCAGGACGGCAACAGGTGAGGTGCTTTACTCTCAAGAACTAAGAGGTGATGTTCAGGCCGAGCCCAGTTACGTGACGCTTCCTTTTGTCGAGGGTTCTACGGTTAGCGTTTTGCACTTGGAGCCCGTTCGTTCGGTCATCGTAAATACTGATACTCAAGCGCAATATCCAGTCAAGCAGATACATGTTGTTCGATCACTTGGAGGCGGCAAGTTGCAAATTTAATCGGGCTGGGTGATTCATTGTCCCCGGTTTGTACCGTCCTGTGTGCAGCGGCAAAGAGCGGCCGACCTATTCTTGCCGGATACTTGAAGTAAGACCGTATGTCGGATTTTCTTGTGAGGTTCGTTGGAACTGTTCGGTGTTCTACACATTTTCTTGGTTTGAACATTTTTATAGGTGCCGATTGAGATTTTGGTAAGTGATTAATTTTATGAGGGTTAAATATTTATATCGAGTATGGGTAGCACAGCTTTATTTCGTATGGGCTTGTTGGTGTTCTGATTGTCGTGAAAGAAAACTCCTAAAGTGTCCGGTTCATTTTCCTACAAGGCGAAATTGGAAAAATTGCGCTTTCTTTTAGCTGGATCTAGATTGCTATCGTCACTCGTTAATCAGTCATTGAAGATAATGATTGTGTGGTCTCAGGAGAATTGAGATGAGCGATGAAGAGTTTGACGTGATGTTTTTCTATTTTGATAATGAATGTGGGTTCAATCTGTATGTGGGTAGCGCCGGAGCATCAGGAAACCAAGGCGGATGCTGGAAAACCGCTATAGGGTATTCCGCGATGAATATAACCCTACCTAACTATGAAATCATGAATTTCGCAACGGAAAGTTTGCTCGTAGCTGACAGGGGCGTTTCAAAGGTACATTCGCAGCCACTGCGCGCGTGGAAAGAGTGGTGCCGTTTCCATGAGGTGAGTGATGAGATATTACCCCTTGCTTAAGCCATTATTGTTGGCGGGTCTATTTATTAAAGAACAGTTAAAAGAGCCCGTGGCTTTATTTTGGATCGTTATATCCCCGGCGGTTACGTTCTATTTGATCGCCTATGCCAGGGTGGGGGAGGGTACGCTGTCTCAGCGTTATCTGGATAATACCTCGTGGTTTTATGCGTTCGTATCGTCGAGTGTTGCTCTGTTTGGCTTGGCATTTTATATAGTGGGGAGAAGGGAGAGTGGGTTTCTACGATCCTTTGTCTATACGCGGCGCACAAAAACAATCTTTCTTTTGGGGCAGTTTTTTGCCTATTCTATAATGTCGGTTATCTATTGTTCTGTTTTTTATGTGTTCACGAGAAACTATTTTGGCGTAATGGACGTTACGGAGTTTTTTGTTGTGCTTGGGCGGTTTTATATCTGCTTTCTCTTGTTTTCCGTACCTTCGCTTCTGCTGACGTTGATTCCAATGGGGTTTCAAAATACAAATACGGTTTTTTCTATATTTTCATTCCTGATGCTGGTGCTGGGAGTTGTCAGCGCGAACGCCTCTCATCGCGTGTTTGAAGTGATCCGCTATTTTAATCCGATGTGGTGGGCAAACCAGATAATGTCACTGGGGGTCGCTGAATGCGCATTCCTCGTTAGGGTGGTTGTTTGCCTTTTTGTTATTTCGTTTTTGATGTTGATCCGTTTTTTACTTATTAACCCAGTGTGGAGTCGCTATTGATGAGACGGCTTATCGTAAAATCACTGGGTATCGGATATGCGCAGCATGTGGTGCTTGAAGACGCCTCGTTGACGGTCGGTCCCGGTTCAATTTCAGGCTTGTTGGGACCTAATGGTTCTGGAAAAACGACTTTTTTTGACGCGGTGTGTTGTCTGAAAAAAGCCAATTCCGGTGAGATATCCAATTCGTTCTCGAAGTTGCTTTATCTATCACAAATCATTACGACGCCGCCGGTGCTGCGAATGTTTGATGTTTTTAAAATGATGATGCTTTTTTGTTCTGATACACAGGTCACACAAAAGCACGCGCTGGAAAAAATTGAAAAATGGAGCCCGGGGATAGCTGAACGCTATTGTGAAATATGGGAAAAGAAATCGTCTCTTTGCAGTTACGGAGAAAAGCGATGGTTTTTTACCTTGTCCCTGCTCTCCGTTAACGCTGATCTGGTGATACTGGATGAGCCCACGGCAGGTGTGGATCCCGAGTTTCGTTATCACATCTGGAAATGCCTGGAAGGGGCTGCCGCGGAAGGTGTCGCGATTCTGGTTTCATCGCATAACGTCGATGAGATCGTTGCCCACTGCGATGACTTCTACATGCTGAGTCAGCGGCGTTTCAACCGCTTCACTGATGCTGAGGGCTTCATGAACGCCTATGACGCTGCAAGCCTGGATGAGGCGTTTATTCATGCTGCGAGCCTGCCAAAAGGTTAAAGGCAGGCGCGCACCAGGTTCGGTTATTGCCCCTGTGGGATAAACGCTACGCTGCCACCCGAACGCGTGTGAAACAAGCGCTCGCCATTGTCCGGCTGGGTGGTGATCACCTGGTGATCCGCGCCCAGGTAAGCCAGCGGTGTGGGATCTTCCTTGGAGAACTGCGCGATGATGATCGTATGCTGCGCGTCGAAGCCCTGGCCGCTGGTTTTTTCCAGCCAGGCCATGAACTCGGCGCTGGTGCCCTGGCGCGGGAAGTCCTGGGTCTCGGCTACGTAGTAGAACGGTTTGCCGTGGTTTTGCAGGTACATCGGCAGTTTGTTGTCGACCTCCACCAATACCATTTGCCATTGGTTCCAGGGGGCGCTCTTGATGGCCTGGGCCTGAACGTCCTTGACGAAACGGGTCACGCCGCCGTTGCCATTGGTCCAGGGATACGCCACGCCCAATACCAGCAGCATCAACAGGGCCGCAGCGGCAAACCCTTTCTGCCAACGCGGCCAGCTCGCCGGTTTTTTCGCCAGCCGCTCACTCACCCACCAGGCCGCCAGTAACTGCGCGAAGGGCACCAGGGGCAACACGTAGTAGCTGCGTCGGCTACCGCTGGCGGTGAAGAACACAAACAACAGGCCCAGGCCCCAGACCAGCCAGCGCACATTGGGGGGAGTCTGGCGCCAGTGCCGCACGGCCAGCCACAGGCCGAGCAGCCAGCATGGGGCCCAAGGCAGGGTGTAGGCGGGCAGGTAGATCAGGTAGGTGTAGATCGGCCCCATATGGTCGAACGGGTCGAAGAAGCGCACCACGTTTTCGCGGAACACCAACGCCAGGCCGCTTTCACCGTAAGTCGGCGCACCGTAGAGGTGGGACAGCACGAACGGGATGGCGTAGAACGCCGCAGCGATCAGCAGCGCCAGCACCAGGCGCAGGTTGAGGTGGCGTTTGTAGCGCTGTTCGCTGAGCAAGTGCGGCAGCAGTACCAGGCCCGGCAGTACAAAACCGATCAAGCCTTTGAACAGCGACGTCGCCGCCAGCAACAGGAAAAATACCGTGTAGCGCCCCAGGCGTGTGTCGTCCGGCCCGCGCCAGTAACACCACACTGCCGCCAGCACGCCACACACGGTGAGCACATCCGCCGTGGCCACGCGTGCCCAGAACAGGAAGTAGAAGGTGGTGGCGAGCATCCAGCCGGCAATCAGCCCGGTGCCCTTGCGGAACAGGCGTTCGCCGATCAGGTAGACCAGCCAGATGCTCAGCCATGCCGCGATCACCGAGGACAGGCGCAGCGACCACGGGCCCAGGCCACCCATCAGGTTGGCAAACGCGGTGATCAGCCAGTAGGAGGGCAGGGGCTTGTCGTAGTACGGCGCTCCCTTGAGGTAGGGGTCGAAGTAGTCGCCGCTTTGCAGCATTTGCAATGCGATATTGGCCCAACGGGTTTCCGGTCCCCACAGATCTCGACTGCCCAGGCCCAGCAGCAGGAGCAAGGCCGACACGCCCAGCAATAGCAACAGGGCGCCGCGCTCGGTTTTCCAGAAAGTCATGGTGGGTTCCTAGGGGGATTGCGGATAGAGGGTGAGTACCAGGTCGCCCTTGCGATAGCGTTTGCCACCGGGCGGCAGTTGCCCCTCTTCAATGTGTTCGCTGGTGCTCCGGACACGCATCAGGACCCCCACCGAACCCTGTTTACGGGCATCGGCCAGCCAGGCCTGGACATCGTCCAGCCCGACCTTGCGGTGCACCGAGTCGGGGTATTGCAGGCCATAGCGCAGCTCGCCTTCGGTGTTATAGAGCGTCACCTGTGTGCGGTTCAGGCGCCAGGCCAGGGCCGAGGCCGATTCCAGTTCATTGCTCAGCAATGCCTGGGTTTGCTGCAAGTCGTCCAGGTGTTCCAACACGAACTGGTCGGGCATTTCGTTATCCGCCACGAACTCGGGCATGCCCACCGGCAGCAGTACCACCAGCAAGCCGATACCCAGGGCCGGCATTGCCCATAGCGTGAGCGGGCGCACGGCTTGCAGCAGGTTGGAGAGAATCCAGCCCAGCAGCACGATAAAGGTCAGCGACAGGCTGAACATCTCCGCGTGGCTATTGCCGTACAGCGGCCTGGTGAGTTGCAGATAAATCAGTGCCACCATCGCGACCATGCCGATCACGAAGTTGAGCACGCCGTTGAGGCAGAGGGCGCGTGCTTTGCGTTGTTGAATCAGGTCGATCAGGGCATGCCCCATCAACAAGGCCAGCGGCAGCAGGCACGGCATGATGTAGGTCGGCAACTTGCCGTTGCTCAGGCTGAAAAAGCCCAGCGGCAGCAGCATCCACAGGGCGAGGAAGACCATCGCCGGTTGACGTTTTTCTTTCCAGGCCTTGAGCAGGGTATTGGGTAACAGCGCCGACCACGGCAGGCAGGCCACCACCATGATCGGCAGGAAGAACCACCACGGTCGCGCATGCTGGGCATTGTCGGAGGCAAAGCGGCGGATGTGTTCATGCCAGAAGAAGAAGCGCCAGTAGTCCGGTTCCTGCACGTGGATCGCCCACACCCAGGGCAGGCAGATCAGCAGCGCGACGCCAATCGCCAGCGGGCCATAACGCAGCAATTCACCCAGGCGGCGCTGCCAGAGCATGTACGGCACGGCAATCAGCACCGGCAGCAGCCACGCCAGGAAGCCCTTGGTCATGAAGCCCATGGCGCAGGCCACGCCCAGCACCGCCCAGGCTCCCAGCCGGGCCCGCACGGTGCGGCTGTCGAGGGCAAACCACAGCGCTACCAGGCTGAGGTTGACCCAGAACGTGAACTGCGGATCGAGGTTGGAGTAGCTGGCTTGCCCGGCTACGAGGCCAAAGCTCAGGTAGAGCAGGGCGCAGGCGAAGCTTTTGCGTGGGTCGTTCCACAGGCGGCGGGCGATCAGGTAGGCCAGCAGCACGCTCAACCCGCTGGTCAGCGCTGAGGCGATCCGCACCCCGAACAGGTTCTGCCCAAACACCGCTTGGCCGAGCGCGATCAGCCAATAGCCGGCGGCGGGTTTTTCAAAGTAGCGCAGGCCCATGAAATGCGGGGCCACCCAGTTGCCGCTGGTGAGCATTTCCTGGCTGATCTGGGCGTAGCGGGTTTCGTCGGGTACCCATAAACCGTGCAGGCCAAGAGGCAGGAGATAAAACGCGGCAATCGCCAGCAGCAGTAAGGGCAGAGGTTTTATTCGGGTCATGCGAACGTCGCTCCTTGACGTCTAAGGGAGGGAAATGGATGTAGGAAAGTTGTAGTACAAAGACTCACAGTGTTCACTAAGTCGCTGAAAATAGTCATGACGTCCTTAACTAACAGGCGCGACTAAACATGCCAGAAGTTGGCTGTCGTTTGGCTGAACACCTGCGCCTTGTATATGTAAAAAATTGTCTAGAGTTGCTTGATTGCCGCTGGCCAGTCCACGCTGTTCATGATGCCCAGGGTCTTGAAGTGACCGTTGCCCAGCACCTCCACGAACAGCGCGCTACCGTACTCGGCGGTCACCGCATGGGGGTACCCGAGTGCTTGTTCGAAGTCATTGATGCAGGCACTGTGGGTGATCAGCACCAGGTTGCGCCCGGGTTGTTTGTGGCTGAGGATTTCTTCGCCCATGGCGTCGCCGCAGATCGCCAGCGGGCCTGGGGAGAGCAGGGTCTTGCCGAACATGAACTGCGAGGTCTGGGCGGTGCGGGTGGTGGGGCTGCTGAGGATGTCAGCGCTCTCCATGCCCAGGGTTTTAAACGCTTTGCCGATTTCCTTGGCCTGCTGGGTGCCTTGGATGGTCAGGCCATCAGCGGGGCCGAAGCAGGGGTTTGACGAGCGGTCGCAGCGCTCTTCATGGCGCACAAGCACAACCACATTGCCGTCGCGCCAGCTGGCGAGCAAGCCTGAGGTGAGCAGGCGATTGCCTACGCCCAGGTCCGTCGGTGACAGCGGCCAGGCCAGGTAGCCGACCAGTAAGGTCCCGAAGAAGGCAGCCACTGCCATGCCCAGCCAGAGCTTCTTCAAGCGTTTGGCCCGGGCTTGGTATGAGCGCGATTTGGTCAGGGTCAGGTTAACCACGTTGTTCACCATCGACACGTTAGGCAGCGTTTTTTATCAAACAGGTGCAACTCTCTGAGTGCGCCCGTAGTGGTGCAGGAGCCTGTCATACAGTTGCTGTCTTTTTGCTGAAAATCGGTGTGTTAAAAGTTGCCAGTGCCGGCAACTAAAAAGTTGATCGTTATTGGCAGTTGGTCGGCACTTTATGCGCGGGTGGGTAGTTAACCGGTGAAATGCATGTGAAAAATTTGCGTGGCGAGGGCGGTCAGCCGTTATCCTCGATGGCAGTCCATTGAGGAGCGAGCATTCCCATGTTGCAGGTGCAAGGTGTCCATAAAAGCTACGTCACTGCGCAGGGCCCGCTGGCCGTCCTGGCCGGCGTTGATCTGCACCTGGCTGAGCGTAGCAGCCTGGCGTTGATGGGCGAGTCGGGTAGCGGGAAAAGTACGCTTTTGCACCTGGTGGCCGGTCTCGATCGTGTCGACAGCGGCAGCATCCGCATGGGGCAGCAGCGTCTCGACCAAATGAGCGAAACGCAACTGGCCCACTGGCGCCGCACGGAAATCGGTCTGGTATTCCAGCAGTTCAACCTCATCGGCAGTTTGCGCGTGGACGACAACCTGGCCTTCCAGGCGCGGCTGGCAGGACGCTTCGATCCGCAGTGGCAGGCGCAGTTGGTGGAGCGCCTGGGCCTTGGCGACTTGCTCAAGCGCTATCCCGAACAACTGTCGGGTGGCCAGCAGCAACGGGTGGCGGTGGGGCGGGCGTTGGCGTCGCGACCGGGCCTGCTGCTGGCCGATGAGCCCACCGGCAATCTGGATGAAGCCACCAGTGATGACGTGCTGCAATTGCTGCTGGACCTGTTGCGCGACACCCCCACCAGCCTGTTGATGGTCACCCACAGCGCGCGGATTGCCGCACGGCTTGATCGCCAGGTGGTACTGCAGCGCGGGCATGTGCAAGCCCCGGATGCGGGTTGATGGCGGTATTCCAGTGGACCTTGCGCGCGTTGCTCAGCCATTGGCGGCGCCATCCCGTACAGTTTTTCAGCGTGCTGACCGGACTATGGCTGGCGACCGCCCTGCTGACCGGCGTACAGGCCCTGAACAGCCAGGCGCGTGACAGCTACGCCAGGGCCAGCCAATTGATCGGCGGCGAACCCCAGGCCAGCCTGAGTGCGCCGGACGGCGCCAGTTTCCCCCAGGCGCTCTTTGCCCAATTGCGCCGCGCCGGGTGGCCGGTGTCGCCGGTGGTGCAGGGGCGGGTGGTGCTCAAGGGGCATGAAGACCAGCGCCTGCAATTGATGGGCATCGACCCGCTGTCGTTGCCCGGCAGTGGCGTGGTGGCGGGGCAGCGCTTGAGCCAGGCACAGATGCTCGTCTTCTTCGAGCCGCCCGGGCGCACCTGGATCGCTCCGCAGACCTTGCAGGTGCTGGGGCTGCACGCCGGTGAGCAGCCGCTGACGACGAGCGGGCGCACCTTGCCGCCGTTGCAGGTACAGCCGGACATGGCGCCCGGCATGCTGTTGACCGATATTGGCTTCGCCCAACCATTGCTGGACATGCCCGCGCGCCTGTCGCGCTTGCTGGTGGACAAGGCTTACGCCGCCAGCCAGCCCACGCCGCCGGCCGAGCTGCAACTCAAGCAGGGCGAAGACAACAACCTGTCGCGGCTCACCGAAAGCTTTCACCTGAACCTTGATGCGCTGGGCTTCCTGTCCTTTGTGGTGGGGCTGTTTATTGTGCACGCGGCCATCGGCCTGGCCCTGGAGCAGCGACGCGGGCTGTTGCGTACATTGCGCGCCTGCGGCGTGAGTGCGCGGATGTTGATCCTCGGCCTGGGGGTGGAGCTGGGTGCCTTGTCGATAGTGGGGGGCGTGCTCGGCGTCGCCAGCGGTTACCTGCTGGCCAGCCTGCTGCTGCCGGATGTGGCTGCCAGCCTGCGTGGCCTGTATGGCGCCGAGGTGCCGGGCCAATTGAGCTTGAGCCCAGGGTGGTGGGTGGCAGGGGTGGGCTTGAGCTTGCTCGGCGCCTTGCTTGCCGGCGCCAGCAGCCTATGGCGCGCGGCCCGCCTGCCATTGCTGGCGCTGGCCAATGCCCAGGCCTGGCACGAGGCTCATGGGCGCTGGTTGCGGCGCCAGGGCTGGGTGGCGGCGACGGCCTTACTGATCGCGCTGCTGGCGTTATGGCTGGGCGACAGCCTGGCTGCCGGTTTTGTGTTGATGGCAGCCTTGCTGCTCGGCGCCGCCCTGGGTTTGCCGGTGTTGCTCAACTGCGTGCTGGAGGCGCTGCTGGGGCGCAGCCGTTCGGTACTCGGCCAGTGGTTTCTGGCTGACTGCCGCCAACAATTGCCGGCTTTGAGCCTGGCATTGATGGCGCTGCTGTTGGCCCTGGCCGCGAATATCGGCGCGGGCTCCATGACCTCGGGCTTTCGCCACACCTTCAATAACTGGCTGGAGCAACGCCTCACCGCCGAGCTGTACCTCAACCCGCAAAACCCGGCCCAGGCCGAGCAACTCAGCACCTGGCTGGCGCAGCAACCGTTGGTGCAAACCGTGCTGCCTACCTGGCAGGTTGCGGTGCAATTACAGGGCTGGCCGGCGGATCTGTTTGGCGTGGTCGACGACCCTACCTATCGCCAGCACTGGCCGTTGCTGGAAGCGGCGAGCGCGCCGTGGGACCAGTTGCAGCAAGGCGAGACCCTGATGCTCAGCGAACAACTGGCGCGGCGGCTCGGCGTAAAGTTGGGTGACACGGTCAGTATTCCTACGCCGCACGGTGTGTGGTCGCCCACCGTGGTGGGGGTTTACGCCGATTACGGCAACCCCAAGGGCCACGTGCTGGTCAACGCCCGGCACCTGCTGGCCCACTGGCCGAGACTGACGCCGGCGCGTTTCAACCTGCGGGTGTTGCCGGAAAACGTGGCGCCGCTGGTGGGCGAAGTGCAGCGCGCCTTTGCCTTGGAAGACAGCCGTATCGTCGATCAACAGCAACTCAAGGGATGGTCGAGCCAGGTGTTCGAACGCACCTTCGCCGCCACCGCCGCGCTCAACAGCCTGACCTTGGGCGTGGCCGGCGTGGCGCTGTTCATCAGCCTGCTGACCCAGAGCCAAAGCCGCCTCGGCCAACTCGCCCCGCTGTGGGCGCTGGGGGTGACGCGGCGGCAATTGATGCTGCTGAACCTGGGGCAAACCTGGCTGCTGGCGGTGCTCACGCTGCTGCTGGCGTTGCCGCTGGGCCTGTTGCTGGCGTGGTGCCTGGATGCGGTGATCAACGTGCAGGCTTTTGGCTGGCGCCTGCCGTTGCAAGTGTTCCCGTGGCAGCTCGCACAATTGCTCGGGCTGGCGCTGCTGGCCACGCTGTTGGCGTCGGCCTGGCCGCTGTGGCAGCTGTATCGCAGCCGTCCGGCGGACTTGTTGAGGACGTTTGCCCATGAAGATTAGGTCGTTGATGTGCGCGTTATTACTGCTGGCGGCCTGTGACAAAGTCCCCGCGCCACAGGAAAGCTTTGCCGGCCTGGGCAGTGACGCGGCCGACTTTGCCCAGGTGCTGCCCGGCAAGGTCTTCAGCTTTCCCGAGGATCACGGCCCCCACGATGGCTTTCGTATCGAGTGGTGGTACGTCACCGCCAACCTCAAGGACGCCCAGGGCAATGTGTTCGGCGTGCAATGGACGCTGTTTCGCAACGCCCTCAAGGCCGGGCCGACGCAAGCCGGCTGGCACGATTCAAACGTATGGCTCGGCCACGCGGCGGTCACCTCCGCCACTCGCCATTACGCCGCCGAACGCTTCGCCCGCGGCGGCGTCGGCCAGGCCGGGGCGCAGGCAGTGCCGTTCAACGCCTGGATCGACGACTGGAATTTCGCCAGCGAGCCCGGCGCCGCGAGCGCATTGGCGGCGATGCAACTCAAGGCCAGCGGTGCGCAATTTGCCTACGACCTGCACCTGACCTCCAGCCGGCCATTGGTGTTGCAAGGCGACAACGGCTACAGCCGCAAATCCGACCAGGGCCAGGCGTCGTACTACTACAGCCAGCCGTTCTTTACTGCCGAAGGCAGCGTCAGCATCGACGGCAAGACGTATCAGGTCAGCGGCCCGGCCTGGCTCGACCGCGAATGGAGCAGCCAACCGTTGACCGCCAGCCAGACCGGTTGGGACTGGTTCTCCCTGCACCTGGACCGTGGCGAGCAGTTGATGCTGTTTCGCGTGCGGCAAACCGACGGCGCGGCCTACCTGACCGGCACCTGGATCGACCGCGAAGGCCACACCCAGACCCTGCACAACGCCGACATCCAACTGGCACCGCTGGACACCACGGTGATCGACGGACGCCACATTCCCACACGCTGGTCGCTGAAGATTCCCAGTAAACAGCTGGATATCACCACCCAGGCCGTCAACCCGAACGCCTGGATGAACCTGAGTATTCCGTACTGGGAAGGGCCGGTGCAGTTTGACGGCGGGGTGGGTTACCTGGAGATGACCGGATATTAGGGTTGTTTCTGTAGGCGCTGTTTCTTCGTGAAGTAGGCCACTTCCCAAATGCATTTCAGCCCACCAGCGCTTGTGTCCGGGGCGTAGGTGCTTGCTTATATTTCGACGCCATCTTCTTTGCATCTCGGATGTAGGGCATCGCGCAGAGCTATATCAACGACCGCACAACGGACTACACCAGTTTGAAATCCCGCCTCATGGGCAGCGCCCCGAGCCAGCAGCGCTCCGATCATTTTGATGTGCTCAACCGGCACCTGCGCCCAGAGGGGGCTTAGTCGTGTCGTTTTTTCTTGCCTTCACCATTGTGCATTTTGGTGGGGCGTTTGTCGTTTTGGGGCTGGCGTTGTTTGCCGAATATACAAAACTCGACGAGGTGGAAGGTTATTTCAGTCATAACGAAAGGGTCCGCGCCAATAAGCGATTCTGGAGACGAAACCGGTGGATCGACAGGCAATACCGCATGCTGTTGATGTTTGATTTCCTGTCTGACTCAGCACGCTATGTGAAAGCAGGTGTTGTGACCGAGGCCGAGCTGGCGTCGGTTCCCTTAGGACTGAAGCGTTGGGTGTTGTGGCCTTATTACGTAGGTTTCATTTGGGTTATTGCAACAGTCGTTTGGACCGTTTGGCGTAGATGGGCCGATATCACCTGACCGGCACCTGGATCGACCGCGAAGGCTGCCCCCAGACCCTGTACAACGCCGACATCCAACTGGCACCGCTGGACACAGCGGTGATCGACGGACGTCACATTCCTACACGCTGGTCGCTGAAGATTTGGGCTGTCAGCTGGGGCTATTGGGGCACTTGGCTCCAGAGGGGGTCCGTTTTTTCCTACGCGAATTTCTCCTTAAAACCACATTTCTCTGAAAAAATACTGTACATCCATCCAGTCTTATCCTACATTCCATCCCAGGTGACCGGATGTCACCTGACCTTCAGTTTTTAACTATGGATGGATAAAAAATGAAATCGAAAAAAGCCTTTATGCTGGGCGCGGCCATGGCGGCCACCTGCTTTGTCTCGGCCTTTGCCCTCGCTGAACAATACCCTCACCTGGCTGCGCAAGCGGCGCCTCCCGCGGTCAAGCAAGGGTTGAAAAACGCTGCGAAGATCAAGGTCAACAAGGCGCCGACTGCCCTCAAGCAGCAACTGCAGGCGGGTGCCCAGTTGAAGAAACCGCTGTTTGCCGCCAAGGCGCAAGCCGACTCGGTGGTGGAAGACAACACCGCGCCGGCCCGGGTGACCAAGGTACAAAAAGCCACGGCCCAGTCGGCGCCCGCCGTGCAGGCCGCGCTGGTCCAGGGCTGTGAGCAGACGCTGGATGTCAACGCGCTCTACACGATCAATGGCGTGCAAACCGGCGACCTGCTGTGCTACCACTTCAACCTGCCGCAGAAAGCGCGAATCAACGTCCTGCTGGTCAACCAGACCGCGGGCACCGACATGTCGTTGTCGCTGTTCCAGGATGACGGCCAGGGCAATCCGCTGCCTTTGGGCACCTCGAACAACCCTGGTACTGGCGATGAAAGCCTCGGCGGCGTGGTGCCGGCCGGCGATTACTACTGGTTCATGGAAGCCAACGCGGCGGTCCAAGGGTCGAGCTTTCAGTTCGGTGTTGCGGTCGATACCAACCTCGACGCCTTTGAACCCAATGACACCCCGGACACGGCCTTCCAACTGCCGGACACCCTCAACTACATCAGCGGCAATGCCGACAGCCTGGATGACGTCGATTACTTCGATTTCACCGCAGTCCGTGGCCAGAGTGTCGGTATTGCGCTGACGGCCGATGCGGCCAGTGGCAGCACGCGTAACAAGTGGATCCTTGAGCGTTTCGATGGTGCCCAGTGGGTCACCGTGGGGGCCAACGTCCTGTCGACATCGATCCCGAGCCCGGGCGTCGGCGGCGTGGTCAAGGTGCGTGTGCGGCCGAACCAGCACCCGAATGAGCCGTGGAGCGCGACGGGTAAATACAACCTGTCGTTTGGCTCCAATCCACGGGTGAACAACCCGGATGTGAAGGGCGAGGCGAACGTGTTGCGCATCCCGTACTCGGCTTCCGATGTGGGCTACGGCTACATGACCACCCAAGCCTATCGGGACCTGACCTGGACCATGGGCCTGTCGGACAGTACCGGTGCGCCACTGGTAGGGCTGCACCCGGTCGTCTACCTCGACCAGCACATCAATCCGGACACCGGCAATATCGTCTACAAGGCGTATTCCGCGGCGACCGGCAGTTCGGGGCTAGCGTCGGGCACGATCAACGTGGGCACCTGCTTCGGTGATTTCCAGACCACCTTTGTCGATTACGCCCAGGGCTACAAGAACACCTGGCGTACCGACTTCAACTACGGTGTGTGGCGCATGGAAGTGCTGGAATACCCGGGCATTGGTGTCGGTGGCGATAACACCGAGTTCGTCAGCTTCGGCCACCTGTGCAAACAGACCTTGCTGAGCAGCACCAAGAGCTGAACATGATTGACCCGTAGTCCCCAGGGCATACAGGCCAGGCGCCTGTATGCCCTGTTTGCGTTATGGCGCCAACGCCAGTTTCAACGGCAAGCGCGCCATGCTCGTATTCTTCAACGAGCCCAGGTACAACCAGTCGCCATACTCCCGCGCGGTGGTGATCGGTGAGTAGTTGCCCGCGCTGCCATCCTGCAAATTAGCGATGACCTTACCCTCGGTATCCAGCCCCAGCACAAAGGCTTTGCGCTCGATGGGCTTGGGCACCACCATCAGCGCGCGCACCATCACCTTGCGCAGCAGCGGGTAGCCGGCAAAGCTGTCCAGCAACGGATTGCGCGGCGAATACAGCGCGACCCAGAAGCGGTCCTGGCCATTGAAACTGAGGTTGTCCGGCAGGCCGGGCAGGTTGTCGATAAACAGGTCATGGCTGCCGGCGCGGTCGCCCTTGAGCCAGTAACGGCTGATGCGGTAGGCACCGGTCTCATTCACCAGCACGTAGCGTTCATCCGGCCCCAGGGCCACGCCGTTGGCGAATTGCAGTTGGTCGAGCAACACCTCGGTGCGGGCGTTGCTGAAGTCGTAACGCAGCAACCGCCCGTCGCCGCCATGCTCGATCACGGCTTCACCGTCCTGCCCGTAGCCCCAGCGGCTCGAAGCATCGCTGAAGTACGCGTAGCGCCCGCTGGCGTCCACGCTCACGTCATCGGTAAACCCGAACGGCACGCCATTGGCCGCAGTGCTCAGGGTGGTGAGCTGGCGATTGCGGTCCAATGCCAGCAGGCCCTTGACCCCATCGGCGATGATCAAGCGCCCATCCGGGTGCAGCGCCATGCCCAGTGGGCGCCCGCCGGTATTGGCCAGCACTTCCAGGCTGCGGCTGTCGGGCGAGGTGCGGATGATGCGCCCGTCATGCAACCCGCTGATCAGATAGCCCTGGGCATCCAGCAGCAGGGCCTCGGGCCCGTCGATGTCCTGGGCACCGATTTTTTGTACGCCCTTGAGGCGCTGGTTTTCGGCGTAGGGGCCGTCTTTCAGCGAGGGCGCCTTGGGGGGGACCCAGTTCACCGGTTGTACTGGGGTGGGCATCAACAGCAGAAAGGCGATCACTGCCAGGAGCAGCACAAACAACAGGTGGCGCAGTTTTTTGGGGCGGGTACTCATGACGGTTCCTGGTTGTCGTGGGGGTTCGGTTCCCAATGCAGGGTGCCGAACAGGTAATCCATCAGCGGCAAGACAATATTGAAGTTGCGCCCCTGCATCAGCTCGCGACGGTGGTGCAGGGCGTGCAACCGGTGCATCTGGCGAATCCACGGCAGGCGTGCCAATGGATGTGCGACGGGCAAGTGCTCACAGGCGTGAAACACTTCGTAAAGCAAATAACCGAGGATCATGCAGCCAGCAAACAATCCGGCGACATTGGGGCTCAACTGCTTGAGCAGCCACCAGGCGGGCAGGGTGATCGCCAGGCTGTGCAGCACGATCAGCCAGGCGGGGAACAGGATCACCCGCCAGTCGCGAGGGCTGTCGTAGGTCATGTGGCCGGGGGTGAAGAAACTGTGGTGATCGCCGGTGTGGCGCGCGTAGAACAGGCGTGACAAGGCATGTTTGTGATGGCCGAGGTGACGGTGCACCAGGTAGATACACAGGTTGAAGAACACCAGGGTCGCGGGCACGGTCAGCCATTGCAGCGGGGTGATTCGATGCGTCGATGACCAGGCCAGGAGGATGCTGGCGATGCCGTAGCCGAACACGAAACCGGCATGCAGCCAGGGGTTGTAATGGGGCGCGACATTGGCGCGGTAGCGGGCGCGAAAGGTCTCGGTAGGGTGGGCCATGGCGGGGTGCTCGGATTTTTTTTGTTGGAGGCTGAGCTTAGTTGGTGCTCAAGATTGTGCGAGCTTTTGCGGCGTACCTCCAACAAGCCGCCTCCCATATTTCGACCGCGCCCGACCAGTGGCCCCTTGCGCCTGCCGGATTTCCTTGCTAGCTTCTCGCAAAATGTTAACGATAACATTTGCTCTAACAATAAAAACAAAACAGAGACCCACGCCATGAAAATGCTTCCGAAAACCCTGTGTTTATTGGCTGTAAGCATCACCCTCGGTACCGTTTCCCCGGCCTTTGCCGACGCCGCCAAACCGCTGCGCATCGGCGCGTCCTTCCAGGAAATCAACAACCCCTATTTCGTCACCATGAAAAACGCCCTGGAAGAGGCGGGTGCCACCATCGGCGCGAAACTGATCATCACCGACGCCCGCCACGACGTGTCCAAGCAGGTCAGTGACGTGGAAGACATGCTGCAAAAGGGCATCGATATCCTGCTGATCAACCCTACGGATTCGGTCGGCGTGCAATCGGCGGTCAAGTCCGCCCACGCTGCCGGCGTGGTGGTCGTGGCGGTCGACGCACAGGCCGAAGGCCCACTGGATTCCTTCGTCGGTTCGAAGAACTTCGACGCCGGCTTCCAGGCCTGTGAATACCTGGCTAAGAACATCGGCGACAAAGGCAATATCGCGATCCTCGACGGCATCGCCGTGGTGCCGATCCTCGAGCGTGTGCGCGGCTGCAAAGAGGCCGTGGCCAAGCACCCGGACATCAAGATTGTCAGCATCCAGAACGGCAAGCAGGAACGTGACCAGGCGCTGACCGTCACCGAGAACATGCTCCAGGCGCAACCGACGCTCAAAGGCATTTTCAGCGTGAATGACAACGGCTCCCTCGGCGCACTCTCGGCCATCGAAGCCAGTGGCCTGGACGTGAAACTGGTCAGCGTCGACGGTGCGCCGGAAGCGATCAAGGCGATCCAGAAACCCGGCAGCAAGTTCATCGCCACCTCCGCCCAATACCCCCGCGATCAGATCCGCCTGGCCCTGGGCATCGCCCTGGCGAAGAAGTGGGGCGCTCAGGTACCCGCCACCATTCCAGTGGACATCACCCTGATCGACCAGGCCAAGGCCAAGGACTTCAGCTGGTAAATCACCCAGGCCCCACGTGCGTCGTGGGGCTTGAGGCCATCCTTCTGAATACGAGGTCGGCGGTATGAGCAGTCTTCTGAAGCTGGAAAATATCTGTAAGCGTTACCCCGGTGTGCAGGCCCTCAAGTCCATCGACCTGCAGGTGGAGCGTGGCGAGATTCACGCGTTGCTGGGGGAAAATGGCGCCGGCAAATCGACCCTGATGAAAATCCTCGGCGGCGTCGAACATCAGGACGAAGGGCACATCCTGATCGATGGCCAACCCCGGCATTTCGCGACCTACCGCGATGCGATTGCCGCGGGCATCGGCATCGTGTTCCAGGAATTCAGCCTGATCCCCTACCTCACGGCGGTGGAAAATATCTTCCTCGGCCATGAGCTGAGCAACCGTTTCGGGCTGCTGCGCAAGCGCGAAATGGTCGAGGCGTGCGAAGCGTTGTTCAAGCGCCTCGGTGTGACGATTGACCTGAAGTGCGCGGTCAAGCACCTGAGCGTGGCCGAGCAGCAGTTTGTCGAAATCGCCAAGGCCCTGGCCCTGGATGCGCGCCTGCTGGTGCTGGATGAACCGACCGCGACGTTGACCCCCAGCGAAGCCGAGCTGCTGTTCGACATCATGCGCGAGCTCAAGCGCCAGGGCGTCGCGGTGATCTTTATCTCTCACCACCTGGAGGAAATCTTTCAGGTGTGCGACCGCATCAGCGTGCTGCGTGACGGCGCCAATGTGGGCGTCACCGAAGTGGCCGACAGCGATATCGACCGCCTGGTGGAAATGATGGTGGGCCGCCGCCTCGAATGCAGTTTCCCTTCCAAGCCGAGCAGCGAGCGTGGCCCGGTGTTGCTGGAGGTCAAGGACATCCAGCTGGTGCGCAACGGCCCGCGCAACCGCTTCAACCTGCACAAGGGCGAGATCCTCGGCTTTGCCGGCCTGGTGGGCTCGGGCCGCACCGAACTGGCCCTGGGCATGATGGGCGCGCTGCCATCGGTGAGCAAAGACGTGTGGCTGCGAGGCGAGAAAATCACCCTCGACGACCCCGCCCAGGCGCTGGCCCACGGTATCGGCCTGCTCCCTGAGAGCCGCAAGAGCGAAGGGCTGATCACCGATTTCAGCATTCGCGAAAATATCTCCTTGAACAACCTGCCCAAGTACCAGGGCGCCTCGGGCCTGATCGACAAGGCCAAGGAGTGCGCCAGTGTCGAAGACCTGATGCGCCAGCTGTCGATCAAGGCGCCCAGCGGCGAAAGCCGGGTGTTCAACCTCAGCGGCGGCAACCAGCAAAAGGTGGTGATCGCGCGTTGGATCAACCACCACTGCGACGTGCTGGTATTCGATGAGCCCACCCGTGGCATCGATGTCGGCGCCAAGGCCCAGATCTACGCGCTGATGCGCAGCCTGACCGAGCAGGGCTACGCGATCATCATGATTTCCTCCGAACTGCCCGAAATCATTGGCATGTGCGACCGCGTCGCCGTGTTCCACAAAGGCGCCATCGTCAAGCTGCTCGAAGGCTGCGCCGTCAATCCTCAAGAGGTCATGCGCCATGCAACAGGGGGCTCAAGTGAATACGTCCATTAACAGCGTCGACACCCGCCGACTGCGCCTGAACCTGGCGCAGCTGGTGCGCTCGCCGGCGTTCTATCCCTTCGTGGGGCTGGTGGTGGTGACCCTGGTGATGATCCTGGCCAGCGACACCTTCCTCACGGCCAGCAACCTGTCGAATATCGCTCGCCAGGTGTCGATCAACGCGATTATCGCGGTGGGCATGACCTGCGTGATCCTCACTGGCGGTATCGATTTGTCGGTGGGGCCGGTGATGGCCTTGTCCGGCACCCTGACCGCCGGCCTGATGGTCGCGGGGCTGCCGCCGGGCCTGGCGATTGGCGCCGGCATGCTGGTCGGCGTGGCCTTCGGTATCGGCAACGGACTGTTCGTGGCCTACCTGCACATGCCGCCGATCATCGTGACCCTGGCGACCATGGGCATCGCCCGTGGCCTGGGCCTGATGTACACCGATGGCTACCCGATTTCCGGGCTGCCGGAGTGGTTCGGCTTCTTCGGTCGCCAGAGCCTGTTCGGCATCGAAGTGCCGATCCTGATCATGCTGATCACCTACTTTGCCGCCTATGTGCTGCTGCAACACACGCGCATCGGCCGCTACATCTACGCCATCGGTGGCAATGAAGAAGCCGTGCGCTTGTCCGGGGTGCGCGCGGCGCGCTTCAAGTTGCTGGTGTACGCCATCAGCGGGCTGACGGCCGCGATTGCCGGGCTGGTGCTTACCTCGCGCCTGATGAGCGGCCAGCCGAATGCGGGGGTCTCGTTCGAGCTGGATGCGATCGCCGCCGTGGTGCTGGGCGGTGCGTCGATTGCCGGTGGGCGCGGGGTGATCGTCGGCACGTTGCTCGGCGCGATGCTGCTCGGCGTACTGAATAACGGACTGAACATGCTTGGCGTCTCGCCTTACGTCCAGAGCGTGATCAAGGGCGGGATCATTTTGCTGGCGATCTTTATCAGCCGTCAGCGCCATCGATAAACCTCTATCCACACAGGACCCAATACCATGGAAAAGCACACTCATATGCAAGCCGTCGTCTGCCACGGCCCGAAAGACTATCGCCTGGAACGCATCGGCAAACCCCAGGCGCGCCCCAATGAACTGGTGATTCGCATCGCCGCCTGCGGCATCTGCGCCAGTGACTGCAAGTGCCACTCCGGCGCGGCCATGTTCTGGGGCGGCGACAACCCCTGGGTCAAGGCGCCGGTGGTGCCGGGCCATGAATTTTTTGGCTATGTGGTCGAGGTGGGCGAGGGTGCCGAGGAGCACTTCGAGGTCACCGTCGGCGACAAGGTGATCGCCGAGCAGATCGTGCCCTGTGGCAAGTGCCGCTTCTGCAAGTCGGGCAAGTACTGGATGTGCGAAGTGCATAACATCTTCGGCTTCCAGCGCGAAGTGGCCGAAGGTGGCATGGCCCAGTACATGCGCATCCCCAAGACCGCCATCGTGCACAAGATTCCCGAGTCGGTGTCCCTGGAGGATTCCGCGCTGGTGGAACCGATGGCCTGCTCGATCCACACCGTGAACCGTGGGGACCTCCAGCTTGATGACGTGGTGGTGATCGCCGGCGCCGGTACCCTGGGCCTGTGCATGGTCCAGGTCGCCGCGTTGAAAACCCCGAAGAAACTGGTGGTGATCGACATGGTCGACGAGCGCCTGGAACTGGCGAAAACATTCGGTGCCGATGTGGTGATCAACCCGTCCCGTGACAACGCCCGCGAGATCATCAACAGCCTGACCGACAACTACGGCTGCGACGTGTACATCGAGACCACCGGCGTCCCGGCCGGCGTGACCCAGGGCCTGGACCTGATCCGCAAGCTCGGGCGGTTTGTCGAGTTCAGCGTGTTTGGTGCCGAGACCAGCGTCGATTGGTCGATCATCGGTGACCGCAAGGAACTGGACGTACGCGGCGCCCACCTGGGGCCGTATTGCTACCCGATCGCCATCGACTTGTTCGAGCGTGGCCTGGTCACCTCCAAAGGCATCGTCACCCACGACTTCCCGCTGGACGATTTTGCCGAAGCCTTCGAATTGGCCAACTCGACCAAGTCGATCAAGGTGCTGTTGAAGCCGGTGGTTTGACATGAACTACGTGATGGGCGTCGACATTGGAACCCAGAGTACCAAGGCGCTGCTGGTGGATGCTCAAGGCACGATCATCGCCCAGCACAGCCAGGGGTATCGCGTGGATACCCCGAAAGTGCGCTGGGCCGAGCAGTGGCCACAGGTGTGGTTGGACGCGGTCGAGGCCTGCGTTGCGCAGTGCATGGCCAAGGCCGGGGTTGCGAAAGAACAGGTCAAGGCCCTGTGTATCAGCAGCCTGTACGGTGGTTCGGGGATTGCGGTGGATGCGCAGATCACGCCGCTGCACCCCTGCCTGATCTGGATGGACCGGCGTGCCGGCGAGCAGGTGGCGTGGGTGCGTGAGCACGTTGATTTGGCGCGTCTGTACGCGGTCACCGGCAATTCGGTAGACAGCTACTACGGCTTCACCAAGATGCTCTGGCTCAAGCAGCACCAGCCCGAAGTGTGGGCTGACACCCGTTACTTGCTGCCGCCCAACAGCTATATCAACTGGTGCCTGACCGGTGAACTGGCGGTGGACCATAGCAGTGCCGGCAACATGGGCGGGGTGTATGACGTGGCACAGCGGGGCTGGTCGCGGGAGATGCTTGCCGCGCTGGGTATCCCCCTGGCGATGATGCCCGAACGGTTGGTGTATTCCGGCGAAGTGGTCGGCGAACTGCGGGACGCCTGGGCCACGCGATTGGGCTTGGCGGCCGGTATGCCGGTCCTCGCCGGCGGGGTGGATGCGGCCATGGCAACCCTGGCCGCCGGGGTGACACAGCTGGGCAACCACGTGGCGATGATCGGCACCAGCATGTGCTGGGGCTATCTGAACCAGCAGGTGGATGCGCACCACGGCCTGGTGAGTTTTCCCCATGTCTACAACGGCCAACGCGACCTGTACATCTTCGGCGGCGCAATCACCGCCGGGGCGTCGGTCAGCTGGTTTCGCGAGCAGTTCTGCCAGGCCGAGGAGCAACAGGCCCGGGCCACCGGCCAGGACAGCCTGGTATTGCTGGAAGAACGCGCGATGAAGATCCCGGCGGGCAGTGAAGGCTTGCTGTTTTTGCCCTACCTGATGGGCGAGCGCAGCCCGGTCTGGGACGACCGCGCCAGTGGCAGTTTTGTCGGGCTCAACCTGTACCACAGCCGCATTCACCTGTACCGCGCGGTCCTGGAAGGGGTGAGTTTCGCCCTGCGCCACAACATCGAGGCCGGCACCCGTGGCGCGCATTCCCTGGACCCGCGCTTGATTGTGGTGGGTGGGGCGAGCCATTCGGATTTGTGGATGCAGATCATCGCGGACGTCACGCGCTACCCGGTGTACACCATCGTCCAGGAAGTGGAAGCGGCCCTCGGCGCGGCGTTGCTGGCGGCGCATACGGTGGGGTTGGTGAGTGATGGGGAGATGGCGAAGGGGTGGGTGCAACTGCAATTGCGGGCGGAGCCGAAGGTGGAAAACGTCGAGGCCTATGACCGCGCGTTCGCCGAGTACCTGAAGCTGTATCCCGCCTTGAAGCCCGTCATGCACGGCCTGCAAGCCCACTGAACATCCGACCACCCCTGTGGCGAGCGGGCTTGCTGTGGTGAGCGGGGCAAGCCCTAATGCCGTTCAGTTAAGCGTACATCGCCTTCTGTAGGAGCGAGCTTGCTCGCGAAAAACGTCAACGATAACGCGTGTTTCCTGAGTGAACGCGGCGCCTGTGAGTTCTT